>Ga0306922_10001102_pt1 | contig 23735 bp, 16 predicted proteins | sample sta12Cox44000082_FD_203758 | JGI IMG/M metagenome (GOLD analysis project Ga0306922, IMG submission 203758) | Lab enrichment of tropical soil microbial communities from Luquillo Experimental Forest, Puerto Rico - statoxic.12C.oxic.44.000.082 (v2)... | ecosystem: Environmental > Terrestrial >... | reverse complement strand
CGCCGAGCGCGGAAAACAAGTCTTCAATGGAGCAGGGAAATGCGCCAACTGCCATGTTCCCCCCTTGTTCACCGAGCCGGGTTGGAACATGCATGCGCCCTCCGAGATCGGCGTGGACGACTTCCAGGCCAACCGCGCTCCCGACAAAGCCTACCGGACCTCACCCTTGAAGGGTCTCTGGACGCATACAAAAGGAGGCTTCTATCACGATGGGCGGTTTGCCGACTTGCTTGATGTTGTGAATCACTACGACCAGGTTTTCACACTAGGCCTGACCGCGCAGCAAAAAAGTGAGCTGATCCAGTATTTGAACTCTTTGTAGCAGGAAGCGCGCCAGACCCCGAAGACGCATACCTAGAAACCAAAGGGACCCACTACCTGGCGGCGTCGCTGGCGGCCACGGAGCTCTTGGCTTGCCTGGCGGATCGAGTGGCGTATTGCTCGACGGAGCGCAGGGAAACGCCGTGATCGCGCGCGACGGATTGCGCGCCGTCGACGGAGTCACCCTTTGCGTAGGCCAACATAAGGGCGGCGAAGGTCTTTTGCAACGGGTCGGAAGACTTGTACTGCTCCTCTAGAGCTTGCTCGGGGAGACAGTGCAATTTCAGCTTGATATTCCAGGCGCGCTCGAAGATGCGCGCGGCGTCGAGTTGGGAAAGAGGCTGCGGACCGCCCAATTCGAGGATGGTGTGCTGCCGGCTGTATTTTCTTTTGGCGGCGATGGCAGCGAACTCGGCGACATCGAAGGCCGAGATGTAGCTGATCTTAGCGTTGCCTGAGCCGTAGATGCGCGCGGAGCCGCTGGCAGGTTCGAAGCCGAGCACGGGACTGAGCCACATTTCCATGAAATACGAGGGGCGAAGGACCACCGTTTCGATCGCGCTCGATTGCAAGCGCGCTTCGCACTGGCGTTTCGCGGTCTCGAGCGGGGAATCTTCGCGAATGTTGCCGGAGTAGGCGACATAGCCGAATTTCTTGACACCGTGCTGCTCGGCGGCGTCGATCAACGCGAGAGTGCCCTCGCGATCGACGCGGCGAAGGCCGTCGTCGGCTCCAGTGGGCATAGAGGTTGCCGTGCACACGATGGTCTCGACATTTTTGACGGCGGGGGCGAGCGAGCCGGGGTTGGCAAGGTCGCCTGGTACCGTCGTGACACCGGCGGCAGTGAGTTGATTGGCCTTGGGATGGACAGAGCCGCCGCGAACGAGACCCGCTACTCTGAGACCACGAGCTGCGAGTCTGCGGGTGATTTCGCCGCCGACGGAACCAGTAGCGCCCACGATGAGGATGGACGTAGGGGAGCCTCCAAGGAGGAGAGTTGTGCGGAGTATCCCATCGGCGGGCAGAGTTGGCAACAAATAGAGCTAAGATTTCAGCTGGGGAACACGTACCCGGGAGCGTGACGGAGGACACGTCGGGCTGCGTTGACATTTCTTTATACTACCCATAGCATTTTCTGTTCTACTTGCGGCACTGTTCGGCTCTATCTGACGCCGCTAATCACACCCCGCACCGGAGGGAGTAAATGCCAATTAAGGTTGGAATCAACGGCTTCGGCCGTATCGGACGCAATATTTTGCGCGCAGCCATCGACGACAAGGATTTGCAGTTCGTCGCGGTGAACGACATCACGGACGCGAAGACGCTGGCGCACCTGCTGAAGTATGACTCGGTGTTAGGAAACCTGCCACAGACCATCACGCACACCGACAACACGATCGGCGTGGAGGGGAGAAGCTTCAAGGTTTTCAAGGTAAAGGACCCGTCGGAAATCGACTGGGCGGGGGTGGGAGCGGATATTGTTGTTGAGTCGACCGGACTGTTCACCAAGGGGCCGGAAGCGAAAAAGCATCTGCGCGGGCCGGTGAAGAAAGTAGTGATCTCGGCCCCGGCCGAGGATCCGGACGCGACGTTTGTGTTGGGGGTGAACGATAAGACGTACGACCCGAAGAAGCATCACGTGGTGTCGAATGCGTCGTGCACGACGAACTGCCTGGCACCGGTGGCGAAGGTGCTGCAAGACACTTTCGGGATTCACAGCGGGACGATGACAACGATTCACTCGTATACAAACGACCAGAAGCTGCTGGATTTGCCACACAAGGACCTGCGGCGTGCACGGGCCGCGGCGCTCAGCATGATTCCGAGTTCGACGGGGGCGGCGAAAGCACTGCACCTGGTGATTCCGGAACTGAAGGGCAAACTGGACGGGTATGCGATGCGGGTGCCGACGCCGAACGTGAGCGTGGTGGACCTGACCGTGTTTGTGGAGAAGCCCGCGACGAAGGACAGCGTGAACGCGGCGTTGAGGGCTGCCGCGAATGGACCGATGAAGGGAATCCTGGCCTACACCGAAGAGGAGTTGGTCTCGGTGGATTTCCGCGGAAATGACAATTCGTCGATCGTGGATGCGGGATACACGAAGGTAGTGGGCGATAAGTGCGTGAAGGTGCTGGCATGGTACGACAACGAGTGGGGCTACTCGTGCCGGGTGCGCGACCTGATTAAGCTGCTGGCGTCGAAGTTCTAGGGGGAGTGCCCAGCGACCGGCGACCAGCAACCTGTACAAACCGTTGTTCGCGGGTCTTCGATCGGTGAAGTCTCGAGCCCTTTGACGAGGCGGCCCGCCTCTCTTGCCGCGTCAGGGCAGACTCTTCCGAGCTTAAGGGCAGGCAAAAGGCGGGCCCTGCATGTCCGTTCTCCGAATGATCGCAATTCATCGCAGAAAGTGGATGACCATGAACAAACGGACGATTAAGGATCTTGATTTGCGCGGGAAGCGCGTGTTTATTCGCGTGGATTTCAATGTGCCACTGAAGGACGGGGTTGTGACGGATGATACGCGCATACGGGAGACCCTGCCGACGCTGAAGCTGGCGATGGAGAAGGGCGGGCGGCTCGTGCTCGCGTCGCACCTGGGAAGGCCGAAGGGAGGGCCCGACGCGAAGTACTCGGTGAAGCCGGCGGCCAAGAAGCTAGAGGAATTGCTGGGGAAGCCTGTGGCATTCGCGACAGATTGCGTGGGGGCGGATGCGGAAGCGAAAAGCAAAGCGCTGAAGGATGGAGACGTGCTGGTGTTGGAGAATGTGCGCTTTCATCCGGAAGAAGAAAAGAACGACGAGACGTTTTCGAAGCAACTGGCGGCTTTGTGCGATGGTGTGTTTGTGTGCGACGCGTTCGGGTCGGCGCATCGCGCGCATTCGTCGGTAGTGGGCATCACGAAATTTGTGAAGCAGGCGGCGGCCGGACTGCTGATGGAAAGGGAACTCGCATACATCGGCAGGGCGATGAGCAATCCGACGCGACCGTTTGTTGCGATTCTCGGCGGCGCCAAGGTGAGCGACAAGATTGAAGTGGTCGAAAACCTGATGAAGATTGCGGATGCAATGCTGATCGGCGGGGGCATGGCGTACACCTTCCTGAAAGCGCAGGGCGTGCCGATCGGCAAGTCGCTGGTCGAGGACGATAAGCTCGAGCTGGCGAAGAAAATCCTGGCGGAGGCGAAGCAGAAGAATTTCAAGTTCCTGTTGCCGATGGACCATGTGGTCGCCGCTGAGTTTAAGGCAGACGCTCTTTCGAGAGTTGTGGATGCGGAAGCGACGCCGGCGGATCAGATGGGGCTGGATATCGGGCCGAAAACGATTGAGGCATATAAGGTGGAAATTGCGAGGGCCAGGACGATTGTGTGGAACGGGCCGATGGGTGTGTTTGAAATTTCGACGTTCGCCAGGGGGACGCTGGAGATTGCCAAAGCGGTGGCGAGCGCGACGGCGGGGGGAGCGACGTCGATTATCGGCGGCGGCGATTCCGTGGCCGCAGTGCACAAGGCGGGAGTAGCCGACAAGATTTCTCATATTTCGACGGGAGGGGGCGCTTCGCTGGAATTCCTGGGCGGGCAGAAACTGCCGGGCGTGGAGGCTTTGACCAACAAATGAGCGCACAAAAACGGCGGCGGGTGATTGCCGGAAATTGGAAGATGTGTAAGACGCAGGCGGACACGCGGGCATTTTTCGCAGCGTTCAACCCGCTGGTGGCGGGAGTGGTGGATTGCGACATTGTGATTGCGCCACCCTTCACCAACATTCCGGTGGCAGTAGAAGCAACGAAGGGGACGAAGATCGCCATTTCGGCGCAAAACGTTTACTGGGAAAAGGAGGGGGCGTTCACCGGAGAGGTCTCGGCTGCCATGCTGGTGGAGGCGGGTTGCCGGTACACGATCATTGGACATTCCGAGCGGCGGCGGTTTTTCGGCGAAACGAACGAAACGGTGCTGAAGAAGACGAAAGCTGCTCTAGCGGCAGGACTTACGCCGATCGTGTGCATCGGAGAGATGTTGGCCGACCGCGAGGCCGGGAACACGGAAAGAACTTGCGAGATCCAGTTCGCGGGAAGCTTCGGTGCGTTGACCGGGGAGGAATTCTCCCGTATTCTGATAGCTTACGAGCCGGTCTGGGCCATTGGCACCGGCCGAACCGCTACCCCGGAAATTGCGGCAGCCGTGCATAGGTTCGTGCGAGAGTGTGCTGCAAAACGGTTTTCAGCGAGCTATGCGGCAAGCTTGCGGATTTTGTACGGCGGAAGCGTCAAGCCCGACAATATTCAGGGGTTGATGGCGCAGGAAGAACTGGATGGCGTGCTGGTTGGTGGAGCGAGTCTGGAGGCGAAGTCGTTCGCGTGCATTGTGAAGGATTGGCGGCGGTAAAGGCGTCGGAGCGCAAGGAAAAAAGCACATTCGAAGCTCCGCTGGGGATGAGACGAAAGTTCTTCAGAAAGTTCTTGGGAGTGAGGTGCAGGAAATGCCAGGTTGGATGAGATGGACGATCGCGCTGACCGTAGGTTTTGGGATTATTGTGATCGGGTTTCGCTGGGCACCTTGGCTGCTGACCACTTTTTTCGTGCTGAACTGCCTGGTGCTGATCATCGTAGTGTTGCTGCAGAGCGGCAAGGCGGCGGATCTCGCGGGAGCTTTCGGCGGGGCGGGTAGCCAGACGGCGTTCGGTCCGCGAGGAGCTGCTTCGGTGCTGTCGCAGGCAACCACATGGTGCGCGGTGATGTTCATGGTGTGCTCGATGGCGCTGGTAGTTCGCGTAGACCGCAGCGTGGAGCAGGGCGGATCGATCTTGCAGAAGTTTTCTAAGCCCGCGCCGGCCGCGACGAAACCAGCTCCGGTGAGCCCGGCGCCCGCGACGCCGCAGCCACAGTCGTCGACGCCTCAGCAGCCTGCTCCGTCGACACCGGCAAAGCCGTAAGGTCCGGGTCGCCCCCGAAGGTGCGTTAGGACGGCCGCATTCCAAAGGCCCGCCTTGCCGCTTTTTTCCGGTCCGGATACAATGAAATCCTTTCCTTCGTGCGGTCGTGGCGGAACTGGCAGACGCACCAGCTTGAGGGGCTGGCGGTAGCAATACCGTGGTGGTTCGAATCCACTCGACCGCACCAAATTCCTCCCAGAATCGAAAAATCGAAAGCCAGCGTAGCGCGTCATAACTGAGGGGCACCCGTGGGACGAGAGAACAGGGACGCCTCCGCGTCGGCTGCCTGCGGTAGGCAGCGCAGGCTCGCTCGTGTGGCGGAAAACTACAGCGGGGCGCGGGCCCTGGCCGGCGGGGGTTCGGAGAGAGTCCTTCGTGAAGAAGTGCTGCAAATTTCAAGAAGGCAATACTAGTATCGAGCCTCATAGGGGGCTCAATGAAGAATAGAAAACGCGCGATGGCACTCGTGTGGGGCGCGCTGCTCGCAATGAACGTTGCTGAGGTGCGCGGACAGGAGGCGGCGAAGTCCGCGCCGAACTGGCCCGAGCCGCAACCGGGTGATTACGTGGTGCGTGACTTCCATTTCCAGTCGGGCGAGAGCTTAGCGGAAGTGCGAATCCACTACTCCACGCTCGGCAAGCCGGCAAGAGACGCGCAGGGGCGGACGACGAACGCGGTGCTGATTCTGCATGGCACGGGCGGCAGCGGCAACACGTTTTTCCGGCCGATATTCGCGGGCGTGCTGTTTGGTCCCGGGCAACTGCTCGACGCCACGAAATACTTCATCATCGTTCCCGACAACGTGGGCCACGGGAAATCCAGCAAGCCGAGCGACGGGATGCACGCGCGCTTTCCGCAGTACGAGTATGCCGACATGATCGCGCTGCAACATGAGTTGGTCGAGAAAGGGCTGGGTGTGAATCACCTGCGGCTGATCCTCGGCACTTCGATGGGTTGCATGCACACGTGGATGTGGGGCGAAACGTACGCGGATTACATGGACGCGATGATGCCACTCGCGTGTCTGCCCGTGCAAATTGCCGGGCGCAACCGCATCTGGCGAAAAATGATCATCGATGGGATTCGTCAGGACCCGGGGTGGAAAGGCGGCGACTACACGACCGAGCCACGCGCTGGCTTGCAGATACTGGCGGACTTCCTGATTATCGCGGGCGGTGCGCCTCTGCATATGCACGAAGAACTGCCAACGCGTGACGCCGCAGACAAATATCTCGAGGAAACCATGGCGCGCCTTACTGCGAGCCTCGACGTGAACGATCACCTGTACGCGATAAGCGCCTCGCGAAACTACGATCCCTCGGGCAAACTGGAAACGATCAAGGCGCCAGTAATGTTCATCAATTCCGCGGATGATTTCATCAACCCACCGGAACTGGGCATAGCGGAGCGGGAAATCAAGCGGGTAAAAAATGGGAAATTTGTGCTTCTGCCCGCTTCCGAAGAGACTCACGGGCACGGCACGCATACCTGGGCGGCGGTGTGGCAGCAGTATTTGAAGGAATTGCTGGACCGTTCGGGCAAAAAGAACTAGAAGCGCGAACTTACGCTCAGAGCGGCATGCTGCTATCATTTCCTCATGTCACTGGAACTTTCGGATATCGAAGTGCGCGTGCTCGGCGCGCTCATAGAGAAGGAGATCACAACGCCGGAGTACTACCCGCTGTCGCTGAATGCGCTAGTGAATGCGTGCAATCAGAAATCGAACCGCGATCCAGTGATGACGCTGGACGAGGAGGCTGTGCGCAAGGCGCTGCGCTCGCTGACCGACCAGTACATTGCGCGTTCGGCGAGCGGGGATTCGCGAGTTGCGAAATTCGAGCACCGGCTGAACGAGTTTTACAATTTTCACCGGCACGAAATTGCGGTGCTGTGCGTGTTGATGCTGCGCGGACCACAGACGCCCGGCGAACTTCGCACTCGCGCGGAACGGATGTACGAGTTTGAGGCTTTGGATGCGGTGCATGCGGCGCTGAATCTGCTAATGAGGCGCGATCCGCCGCTGGTGAAAGTTCTGCCGCGCCAGCCGGGTACGAAGGAATCGCGATTCATGCATTTGTTGTCGGGAGACAGAGTTCCGGCGAGCACGATCGAGGCGGAGCAGGAGCTCGCCGTGTCGGAGGGGGCGAGCGCTTCTGCGTATGGCGAACGGATCGCGCAATTGGAAACGGAAGTGTCGGAGCTGAGAAGGGAACTAGAGACACTGCGGGAGCAGTTCAGTTCGTTTCAGAAGCAGTTTCAATAGACCAGCGAGACCATCCTTCCATTTTTCGGAACCTTGTCAGGTTGAAGAGAGATTTCTCCACTCCGAGACGGCGAAGGCACCGTGCCCCCGGCCGAAATGACAATTTTGCTTCTCCAAGGGACCGGGCGTGCCTCAGGAAAGCAAAGTTCAGTGGTTTTGTCGAACGACGGCCCGGACGACGGCGGCGCAGCCACGGTGCAGACGGCCTTCATCCAATTGAATTTCGGATTCGTGCAACTCGAGGACTTCGGCACCTTGGAAATCGTCGCGAAGGATGTCCGCGGTGTAGAGAAGTTCGACCTGCTTGGGCCCGCCGGAGGTGTGCTTTAGCTGGGCGGGAGTGAAGGCCTCAAGAATCAGGAGGCCCCCGGGCTTCAAGGCTGCGAGAACATTTCGGTGAACCGGGGCACGCAGGGCCGGGGCCAAGTGCAGGAAGACGCAGGCAGCCACATCGAACTCGGCCAGGGGCCAGCGCCACAAGGAGAGGTCGGCTTGCTCGATGGTCATCGAGACGCCGGCATCGCGCGCTGCTTTTTGAGCGCGTTCGACGCCAACGGCGGACAAGTCCACGGTGTGGACACGGAAGCCCTGGCGGGCAAGCCAGATACCGTTGCGGCCGTAACCGTCCCCTGGAACGAGGATACTCGCGCCGGGCTTAAGTCCTGCCACCTGTTCGCGAAGACAGGAGTTAGGCTCCTGGCCGTAGACTGGCTCGGTTTGAGAAAAGCGTTCGTCCCACATCAACTGCGGATTGGTCCATTTATCGGTTTGCAAAGAAACCTGCCGTTCTTGCGGGCTTATTGTACAGCGAGCGGCTTCCAGACTCGGCTACACGTTCGATGAGCCGGGAGATGCTTTGTTGCATTTTCCGGTGCAGGCGGTAAGATACGGGTCTGGTTCAGGGTACCGCTTCAGGCGGAACTAGTTCCATAATGGTCACTTACAACGACGATGCCGATGCGCCGCGGTCAGCCGGCGGCAGCGCGATGGCCCGAGTGTTTTCGACGCACCACAAGACCATCGGCCGGCAATACCTGTGGCTGTCGCTGGCGAGCGTGCTGTGCGGAATGGTGCTTTCGGCCCTGCTGCGCATGCATGGCTCGTGGCCCGAGACGGCCATTCCATTCCTGGCCGACGTTCAGAATACTCCCGAACGTTACGCCGCGGTGCGACTGCTGCACGGCTCGTTGATGGTATTTTTCGTGCTGACCGCTGCGCCGCAGCTGGGGTTTGGAAATTTTCTGCTGCCGCTGCAGATTGGCGCGCAGGAGATGGCGTTTCCGAAGCTGAATTTCGTGTCGTACTGGCTGACGGTTTTGTCGCTGGTGGGCATGACGGCGTCGTTCTTCTTTTCGCCGAGGGAGGGCCTGAACGTTTGGCTCGGGAGTGCCGGGATTTTTTCGCTTGCGGCGCTGCTGAGCGCACTGAATTTCAGCACCACGACGATCGAAATGCGCGCCAAAGGCATGACGCTGCCGCGGATGCCGGTAACGGTGTGGGCGTGGTTCCTGAACGCGGTATTGAGCATGCTGATTTTCAGCGTGCTGCTTGCCGGGACGGCGGCGTTGCTTTCAGACCGGCTGCTCGGCTCGAATTTCTTCAGCGCGGGTTCGTTTCTAGCGCATCAACCGCAAAATTTGGTCCGGCAGGGGAGCTTGCCCGTGCTGTGGCAACGGCTGTTCTGGTATTACGCGCAGGCGCAAGTGTACGTGGCGATCCTGCCTTGCTTTGGGATTGTGACGCACCTGGTGGCGACGTTTGCGCGAAAGGCCGTGTGGAAAGAGCGGATAGTTGTGCTGGCTCTTTGTGGCGTGGGCCTGATGGGCTTCTGTGTGTGGGGCTACCACATGTTTGCCACGGGGATGAACCCGTACGCGCCGCTGGTGTTCGCGGTGCTGGCGGCGTCGTTGGGAGTGCCGGCGGCGTTTGTGCTGGCGAGCTGGCTAGGAACGCTGTGGGACGGGCGGGTGCAGTTCACGACATCGATGCTGTTCGCAATCGGCTTTATCTCGCTTTTCGTCGCCGGTGGGCTTTCGGGAATATTTCTGGCGCGGCACGATCTGGCAACGGCAGCGGTGAATGAAGACTTTGTGACCGGGCACTTCCACCTGGTGATGGGCGTGGCGGCAACGTTCGCGATTCTGGCGGCGCTGTTCTTCTGGTTTCCGAAATTGTTTGGGTGCCGGATGAAAGAAGGGTTGGGAAAAGTGCATTTCTGGCTGACTTTTGCGGGGGTGTATTGCATCTTTATGCCGATGCATTGGCTGGGGCTGCTGACGCAGTCGAATCTCCTGGCGGATGCGCAGAGGGCGGCACTTGCATCGGCGGGCGATTCGATTCGAACGCTCGTGGCCGCGGCGACGATCTGGACGGTAGCGGCGCAATCGTTGTTTGTCATCAACTTCGTTGGCAGCTTGGTTCGCAGGAAAAAGAAGGAAGTAAACAACCCATGGTGCGCTTCGACGCTCGAATGGAGTATCGCCTCGCCGGCGCCGGATGAGAATTTTGTTGGGCAGGAACCGGTGGTCTACCGGGCGGCGTATGAGTTCACTGCAAACGGCGAGGAATTTGCGGCACAACATCTTTCGCCCGAGTTGCTGGTCCAAAAAGTGGATCATTGACCGGCGGAAGACGAAGGAGCCGTGAGGCGTCAGAAATAGCAGATTCGTCGCTTCGCTCGGAATGCCAAGCCGAGGCGTTATTTGAGCGGGGAGCGTCAGGCGGAGGAAAGTGGGGCCATGCCGGGCACAGCTACAGAACAAGACATTGAATTGATCCTTGAAAAGGTCGCGAATGACCGCGGGGGAATCATGCCGCCTTCGAATGGCCGGGGAGGCGGTGAAGGCGGGAAGAAGCCTCCCCAAAGGTGGCCGGCGCCGAAGCGCTACTATACGGGAATAGCGTTCGGGATCGTTTCGGTGCTGATGTTTTTCATGGCGCTGGCGAGCGCGTATTTGGTGCGGCGGGGCAGCCCGGATTGGGTGCCGGTGCGCGTACCCATGCTGATGTGGTTCAACACAGCGGTATTGCTGGTCAGCAGCGGTACGCTCGAGATGGCGCGGAACAGGTTGGGGTTGCTGGACGTGAGAGGATTCCGGCGGCTGTGGGGCTTGACGGCGGTTCTAGGCATGGTTTTTCTGATTGGGCAGGTCGTGGCGTGGAGGCAACTGGTCGGGGAAGGAATTTACCTGGCGAGCAATCCGGCGAGCAGCTTTTTCTATATTTTTACGGGGGCACACGCGCTCCACCTGATTGGGGGCGTGGGAGCGTTAGTGTACGTGGCGTGGCGGAACTTCGAGAAGGCGCAAATAACGCGTGTGGTTGCGGCGGAGGTTGCGTCCTACTATTGGCATTTTATGGATGCGCTCTGGTTGTTTCTGCTGGTGTTGTTGTATTTGGGGAAGTAGGCGGGCAGAGAGCGCAGGCAGTTTCGGCCGCTCGGGACGAGGGATGAGCGCACCAGCGGGCCCTCACAGGAAAATCTAAGTTTCAGAGGAAGCTAGCGCAGGCGGGCCGGGGGGTCGGCGCCGGGGGGAAGCGGTTTAACTGACGCGCCGGAGCCGTTGTTTGGGGAAACCTTCGCGGGGGCGGGTTGGGGAAGCCCGACTCCTGCGTTCCAGTCGACATGATCTTTGGCGCAGGCAGGGCAGTAACCTTTGCCGGTGTCTTCATCGCGCTGGCTGGCTAGCTCATAACAACCGCAGACGCAATCGCAATAGCCGGTTTCCGAGGCGGTTTTGATTGGAACGAGTGGCATGAGTATCTAAAGAACAAAGATAGCACGAGGAACGACGCGGCGAGAAGAGGGGTGGAACGAATCCGCAAACGGAGGATGAAAAGCAAGGGCGCTCGGATCCCTGCGTTCTCGGGGCAAGTGAAAGCCCGTGCTACGGGGAAGTGGAGCCGTCAATTGTTCAGGTTTTTCAGGTGGGCCAGGCGGAAGGGTGAGCCAAGGTTCTGGCGCAGTTCCTGCCAATGCTTGTCCGGGATGGAGAGGAAAACGCTGACGATTTTTGGATCGAATTGGGTACCCGCGCAGCGGCGAATTTCCTCTTTGGCGTGGGCCATGGGGAGCGCGCGGCGGTAAGGGCGGTCGCTGATCATGGCGTCGAGTGCATCAGCGATGGAGAATATACGGGCTCCGAGAGGGATCTGCTCGCCGCGAAGACCGCGAGGGTAGCCGGTGCCGTCGAAAAATTCCTGGTGGGCCAGAACAATCTCGGCAGCATCGCGGAGAAAAGGAATGCGCCGGAGGACGTTGTAGCCAATTTCGCAGTGTGTGCGCATGATCTGCTTTTCGTCGTTGTTCAGCGGGCCGGGCTTGCGGAGGATGGAATCGGGAATCGCCATTTTGCCGATGTCGTGGAGAAAAGCAGCGCGAGCGAGGATGGGGACATAGCTGGGGGAGACCGGGACGGTCTTGGCAATGGAGATGGTGAAGGCGGTGACGCGCTGGCAGTGGCCCTCGGTTTCCGCGTCCTTGAGGTCGAGGGCGCTGCCAAGTGCTTCGAGAGTGTCGTCGTAAGATTGCTCAAGCTGGGCGAAAGCGGTCTGGAGCTGGGCGGTTTTGTCGTTCACCTGCTGCTCGAGGTTAACCTGGTAGTTGCGGTTTTCGATGACCAAGCGGCGGTGCTGGAGGGCGCGTCCTACGCCGTGGAAGAGCTGGTCTTTTTCGAAGGGCTTCAGAATGTAGTCGTAGGCGCCGCGGCGGATGGCTTCAAGCGCAGTGGAGATATCATGGATGGCAGTGACCATGATGACGGGGATCTCGGGGTCAAAGTTGCGTAGCCATTCGAGGAGCTTGATTCCGTCCATTTCAGGCATGATCATGTCGCTCAGGACGAGGTCGGGAGTCTGTTTGCGAACAAATTCCTGAGCGGCGCGGCCGTTGCTTACCGTGATACAGTGGTAGCCCTTGGACTCGAGCATGGTCGAGACGACCTCTCGAATCGCTTCTTCGTCATCCACCACCAGTATGTTCTCGGCATCCACGTTCGTCATTTCCCCCGGATAGTATTATACGAGAGGGTACAGAGCTAGGGGGGAACGCTTGCCCAGTCTGAAAATAGCAATCAGGTACTTGTTGACGCGACGGCGCGAGCCGGCCGGCATCGTAACTGCACGCTCGCGCAAGGGCCGCCGGGATAGGCCGTAGTAATAACCTTTGGGACAACCGCGTGCCGAGCTCGCCGAGCGACGTGTTAGCGTGAAACGATACGTGGTGCAACTGTCGTTTTTTCGGAGCCGTCCGGCACCACCTGCAATCCCAATCGCGAAAGAGTGTCGGGGAGGAATCCGACGGTGGTACCGACTCAAGGCCTCCAGGGTATCGCGTTCTTCGAGGCCACTGCCTGCCTGACGCTTCTGGTCTTGTTCATTCACTTAAGACGGGATAACACCGGGATTTCGTACCGGCTGTGGCTGCTGGGCTGGTTTGGCCTGACAATTTCGTCATTTTGCGAGCTGGCGATGTTTTACCGGCAGCAGGCCAGCCTGCGTGTGGTGGTTTCCGCCTTCGGCGTAGGCGCGCTGGTGATGTTTCTGGCTTCGATCGTGCAATCGAGGACGGTCCAGAACCGATTGTACTGGCCGATGCCTTGGGTGGCGGGTTTGATGGCGCTGGCGGCGAGTTACTACGAGAGCAGGGCCCCCGGATGGGACGAGGCGCCGTGGCAAAGCTCGATTCTGGTGAGTGCGATTTGTCTGGCGTCGGCGTGGTTGTTGTGGAGAGCATCGAATTCGCGGCCGGGCTACGGAGAGAAGTTGCTCGCCGGAGCTTTCACGCTGCTCGGACTTAACAATCTGGACCGGTTTCAGTGGACACACGGAGGTGCGAGCCTGATCCGGTTCGCGTTCGACCACTTTCTGAACGCAGGTTTGGGTATCGGCATGATCGTGCTGCTCCTCGAAACAGCGCGATCGCGCTCGGAAGAAATCAGCGAAAAAGTGCGGCAGTTCACGATGCTGACGGCTTCGAGCAGCCAGTCGGTTTCCCTGCACGAGTTGCTGAGGAAGGTGCTGAAGCAGATAACGGGCAGCGTAAACGCAAGCCACGGCGTTATCCGGTTGCTCGAAGGCAAGGGAGACGCGGCGGAATTCGTCGCGCGCGCCTCCGTCGGGTTCTCGGAAAGCTACATGAAGCAGCACGAGCGCTATGCCTTCAACGGCGAGTGGGTGCAGGAAGTACTGAAAGAGAACTGCCATGTGTCGCGGTTTGAAGATGAGAAGGACCCGAAAGTGCGACGGGCGCTGGCGGAGGCCGGTATTACGCAACTGATTTCGGTTCCGCTATGTGCAAAAGAAGGACCTGTGGGGCTTTTGAATATCGGAGCGCTTCCGGGAAAGAGATTCCAAGAAGACGAATTGACATACCTGGTGAACGTGGCCAACTTCCTGGCGACGACGGTGGAAAATGTGAACCTGTTCGAGCGGATCAAAACCGTTCAACAGCAGTGGGCATACACGTTCGATTCGATTGGGGATCCGATTCTGGTGCATGACGAAGAGGGCCGGGTTCTGAGAACCAACACAAGGCTTGCGGACCTGCTTGGCCGCGAAGCGCGTGGGATGGTCGGGCGCTTGGTGGGGGATTTGCTCACTCCCCGTGACAACGCTTTTCACATCTGCCCGTACTGCGAAGGAGCGTCGGGCGACGCGGATTCTCCGGATCCGTGGCTGCAAGGATACTTTCTGGCGTCGAATTCGACGTTTATGGATCCGGCGGGGCGAAAACTGGGGACAATCCACGTACTGAAAGACATCACGGAACGAAAGAGAGCGGAGGAGAAGTACCGGACGCTGGTCGCGAGCGTTCAGGAAGGAGTGTTTATCGCGACGGTGCAGGGCCGGTTTCTGGACTTCAACGACGCCTTGATGCGAATTACGGGGTACGACAGCCGGGAAGAATTGATGTGCGTTGAAATAGGAAAAAGCTTGTACGTCAATCCGCAGGAACGCGAGCGGCTGTCGCGGCTGCTGCACGAACACGGATCAGTGAATGATTTTGAGTACGATATCCGGCGAAAAGACGGGGAAGTGCGCACAGTGAGCGAGTCTTCGACCGCGGTGAGGGATGCCGCGGGAAACGTGAGCGCGTACCAGGGATTCATTCTCGATGTCAGCGAGCGGCGGCGCGCCGAACAGCAGATACGAAGGCGGAACCGCGAACTTGTGGTGCTGAACTCGATCGCCGAGACACTGGTCTATACGCTGGACTTGACGGATTCGATTTTGCGGACGCTGCGACAGTTGCTGGAGCTTTTCGAACTAGACACGGCCTCACTGTTTTTGTTTGACGCGGACGGGGCGACGCTGCGACGGGTCGCCGCAGTGGGCCATCGGTCGGAGCTTTCGAAGAGTTTCCCGCTGTTGACGATTCCCCCGGAGCTGATCCAGCAATTTAGAGGCGCGCACGCAACCTTCCTTTCGGTGCAAGGTTTGCCGCTTCCCCCAGTCGTCAAAGAGCTGCAGAAGAAAGAAGGGATCGAGTCGGCGTATGTCGTGACGCTGTGGTCCAAGGAGAAAATCATCGGAGGATTGGTTGTGGGCTGCCGGTCGGTGAGGGAGTTTACAGCGGCGGACATCAGCCTGTTGATTGCCGCCGGGAGTCAAATCAGCAGCGCGGTAGAGCGCAGCCTGCTATATGAAGAGACGCGCCGGGCTTATGAGAACCTGCGGCGTACGCAGGAGCAATTGGTGCATAGCGAAAAGCTGGCCGCGGTCGGACAGCTCATTTCCGGAGTGGCGCACGAGCTGAATAATCCCCTGACGGCGATACTCGGGTATAGCCAGTTGTTGACTTCGAGCGGGCAGGTTGGTCCAAAGGGATTGGGATACACGGAAAAAATTTACAAGCAGGCGCAGCGAACGCACCGCATCGTGCAAAATCTGTTAAGTTTCGCACGACAGCACAAGCCAGAACGCGTGCGCGTACAGCTGAACGCCATCCTCGAGGATACGCTGGCCTTGCGCGACTACGATCTGCGGCTCAGCCAAGTTCGAGTGCATCTCGGTCTGACTCCCGACCTGCCGGAAATTCCGGCGGACCCGCACCAGTTGCAGCAAGTCTTCCTAAATTTGATCAATAACGCGGTGGACGCAATCCTGGAGAAAAGCTCCGAAGGCGATCTGTGGGTGCGAACTGGAGTCGGCGCAAAGCACGCGTTCGTCGAGTTCACGGACAGCGGGCCGGGCGTAAAGGATGCGTCGCGAGTTTTTGATCCGTTTTATACGACAAAGCCGGTCGGCAAGGGAACCGGCCTGGGCTTAAGCATTTGCTATGGCATCATCACCGAACACGGCGGAACGATCCAGGTAAGGAACGAAGCAGAACGCGGAGCGACATTCCGCATCGAATTGCCCCTGCAAGCGGACGGCAATGGACAGCAGGCCGTTGGCGCGGGAGCCGCCGGAGCCACAGAGACCAGACACGACTGAACGTGGTCTCAGCTCAAAAAGGCGGCTGATCGCAGTCGACGCAAAACAATCGAGTGACAGTTCAAGACACGATTCTCTTCCGATATTCGGAGGCGACGCGGGAATCTGCTATTCTGCCAATCTATGCGGTCTGCCACCCATTCTCTGCGGCTGTGTCGCCGCCTTTTAGTCGCCATGGCTGTTTTGCTGTTTGCGATGGCACCAGCGTGTCCGCAGCAAGCGGCACCGGCCCCTCCGGCAACCGCGGGCGGTTCGAGTAACCCCGAGTTTCTGGCAACAGCGGACGAAGTGCTGCATGACATGAGCGAAATCACAGGTTGGAAGCTGAAAGAGCCGCTAAAAAAATCGATCCGGAGCCGCGAGGAAATCCGCGCGTACGTCCTGGCGCAGATGGACAACGAAAAGGACGCAAAGGAGCGGTATGCATCGGCGCGGTCCGCGGAGGCTTTTGGGCTGATTCCGAAGGGATTCAACCTGGACGCGTTTCTCGTGGATCTGCTGACGGAGCAGATTGCGGGGCTCTACGATCCGAAGGCTCACGAATTTTATATTGCGGACTGGATCGCGCCGGACGAACAGCGTATGGTGATGTCGCACGAATTGACGCACGCGCTCATGGACCAGCAGTTTCAGATCGAACCGTGGGCGCATGCGGCGCGTCCGAACGACGATGCGGAGCTGGCGCGCGAGGCGGTGCTGGAGGGCAGCGCGATGGCAGCGATGCTTGATTACACGCTTAAAGACAAGGGGCTGAAACTGCGCGACCTGCCGGACGTCGATCCGTCGTTGTTTGTGGGCGACCTGACGGATACGCCGCAACTCAAGAAGGCGCCGCCCTTCATCAAGGATTCGCTGATGTTTCCTTATTTCAGCGGGCTGGCGTTTTCGCTGACGGTTTTGCGCGCGGACGGATGGAACGGATTTGCGGGCGTGTTCGCGAGGCCGCCGGCAGATACGCAGCAGATCATGCACCCGGCGCTTTATCGCCAAGGCAAAGCACCTGCTCCTCTAAAGCTCGATCTGCCCGAAGGCGCTCCCAGCGGCGATTGGACAAAGCTCGAAGAAAACTGCATGGGCGAGTTTGGCTGGAAGGAAGTGTTGAAGCAGTTTCTGGACGAGGATCTGGCGAAGAGGATTGCCGCAAGGTGGGATGGAGATGATTACGCCACTTACGAGCAGGCCGGCAGCAAGCGGCTAATGCTGTTCACGCGCATACGGTTCACGACTGAGGAAGGCACGTCGCAGATGTTTGCGGAGTATTCTGAAGCGCTTGGAAAGAAATATTCTGAGCGCCGGCGAGTGTCGCGAGACGAGGGCTCTCTTTCGTTTGACACCGCGGAGGGTGGAGTGTTTCTGCGGTGCCTCGGGCGAGAGTGCATTACGCTCGAGGGTGGCGAGCGGGAACAGTTTGCAAAGTGGCTCAAGAAACTGGGCTGGCCGCAGAATTCTTCGGGACCCTCGCGGCCCGCTGGCCCCAAGGCGGCTGAGGCGCAGATTCAGAGGACGCTGTAGCGCAGCGACTTGCCCGAACGATCTTCAGTGGAAACCCTTGCAAGACTCATACGTTCCAGATCCTTGGCTTCGCCGCCTGCGGCAGGCGCGCCCAGGATGACCCCCGCACAGCGTGGAAGTTATGGGCCTTGGCCCATTGGCAAGCGGGCGAGCGATTTCAACTCCGGGCGGCAAAAAGCGCGGAGGCTCCGCTCGAAATGACAACTTTGCTGCTCTGCTCGCGCCGTTTAGTGTGAGCGGTGCAAGACGAGCATCGTGAGATCGTCCGTTCGTTTGCTTGGCGAGAAGCTGCTGATCTCATCGAGGCAAGCTGTGAGCATGGCTTCCGGATGATCGGCGGTGTGGCGGGTGGCCAGCGAGCGCACGCGTTCGAGACCGAATTCAACGCCCGCGGAATTGAAAACCTCGGTGAGACCGTCGGTGTAGAGAAACAGTTTGTCCCCAGGAGCGAGTTGCAACTGGCAAACGTCATACTCTGTCGAAGAAAACATGCCGAGGGGCACGCCGGTAGCCGCCTTGGAGCAGATGCCCGAGCGCGAGATGTGGAACAGCGGAAGGTGGCCGGCGCTGATGTATTCGACTTTTCCGTCGTGCTGCGCGCTGCCGACGATCATGGTGGCGAACTGTCCGGCGGTGGTGCTCTCAGAGAAAAGACGATTGGCGTGAGCCATCAGGGAGCGAAGCGGAAGATGCTGTTCAGCGAGGGTGCGAAACGTGGCGTGTAGATGGCTCATCAGCATGGAGGCCGCCACGCCCTTACCGGCTACATCGCCAAGCAGAAACAAAAAGCCGCCATTTGATTCGATGAGGTCGCAGTAGTCGCCGCTGACGACATTGGCGGGCTGGTAGTGATAACGAGCCTGCCATCCTTCGATGGACCAGTCGGAGCGGGGCAGAAGAGCGCGTTGGATGCCCGCAGCCAGAACGAGATCCTTCTCAAGGGCGCGCTGCTCATCCTGAGAAAGGTGATCGAGGCAGAAGCGGATGAGCGGATCGGTGAGCAGGCGGTCGGCTTCGATCGAGTCGTGGCAGTGCTCGCATATCCCAAAGGTGCCGGCATTGAGGCGGGCGAGGGCCGCGTCAACATTCGAGAGAAGCTCGCGGAGCGAGGCGTTTGCCGCGGCGGTCCGGGTGGCATCGAGCAAACGCTGCCGGCGAATTTCGAGTTCGTTACGAAGATAGGTGGTTTCGGCGGTGGCCATAGTTCCTCCGCTGATAGGTTGAGGTTTTGCTGCCATGGATTCCATCCGATTTGTACCTCCAAATTCGCGAGGGATCGTAGGGGTTCGGAAATCAGCGAGCGTCCTGGTGAGAGGCAAGACCAGCTGCAGCGGAATCGGCCAACAGCGGAGCGTGCACGGCTGCCTCTGCCTTCTTTATGCGATGCCGCAAACGGTCCAGACGGCACATCAATTTTTTCTCGTGAAGAGCGGCACGGGCGCGCAAGCCAGGATCGCGGGAATTGGCCGACCAGCAGCGGACTTTTGCGAGTGCCAAATTGGCGTATTCGAAGGCGCGGTGAAAATCGCGCGAAATCCTCTCGTAGTGAATGGCCAACTGTTGGCAGGCCGTGATTCCATCGCAGGGATCGGCTACCAGCTCCAGCCAGAGGGCCGCCGCTGTTTCCTTGTCACCACGGCGCCTTGCCATCGTTGCGAGGTCGCGCGTGGCGCGTGGGCGGAATTCCGCAGGCAGGCCGGAATCGAGAGCCTTAACGCAGGCTGAGTGGGCCAGAGCGTTTTCGCCGCGGCGGTGAAGGAATTTCGAGAGTCCGAAAAGGTCGAGCGAATCGGTTTCGTTGAGCGCCTCATCGCCCGAAGCGAGGAGGGAATTGATCTTTCCAAAGAGAGCGGCAAGCCCGCGCAGATCCATCTGATTGTGCTTCACGACGCCGGCGAGAGGCTGGGCGGCGCCGCCTCGCAGATAGTCGAAGTAAAACTGGGGAATCAGGGCCGAAGCAAGGTCGTCTTCGCGATGCCAGCCCAAGCGGGGCGCGTCGAGGACATAGCGCTCGAGTTCGACAAGGCGCACGGAGCCCAGACGCAACCGCCAGAGTGCGCGAGCGGGGTGCAGCAGGTCGAGGTGCACAGCGAGGGAAGGCAAGCGGATGGCCCGGGTCATGGTGAAACGGTTTTCGAGCAGCGGCCAGTCAAAGCACTTTCCATTGAAGGTGACGAGGACGGGACGCGCCGCAATGTGTTCGGCCAGTGCTGCGAGTAAAGAGTGCTCTTCGGAGAAATCGCGGAGAAACATTTGTTCCACTTGGAGGCCGCCGGCGTCCCACCAGGCGAGGCCAACGAGGAAGGCGTAGGTGCCGGTGCCGCCTGCGAGACCCGTGGTTTCCGTGTCGAGGAAGAGCCACTTTTCCGGGTTTTCGAGGGCGGCACGCGTGCGGCGCGACATGCTTTCGTCGCGGGTGCGGGCGAGAAGGTCGAGAGCAACGGGAGAAGGCTCGATGAATTCGGGAGTGGAGAACCACTTTCGAATGACGAGGTGTTCGCCGTAGTGGTTGCGCGCGATGGCGCCTCCGAGTAGCCGGCTGATCGGGTCGGCCTCGTCGGGCAGGCGCAGTTCCGCGGGTTTTCGTGGCGCGTTGCGCGCGGGCTTGAGGGCGGCGAGACGCGAAAATCGGTCAAGCGAAAGAGGCATATGGCTCGATCAGGCTCCTTGGTGTTTCCTCAAAGCGGCCGCACCTCAAGACCTTGTGCACACAGGCGATCGAGAATCGCAAGGGCGGCCTCTTTGGCGTGTGGCGCGAGATCGCCCGCCGGGCCAATGCATGAAGGGCAACCAGCCTCGCACGGGCACGCTTGAATCAGCTCGCGCGTTTTGTGAATCAGGAGTTCATGCGCGCGGAATAAAGGCTCGGAAAATCCAATGCCGCCCGGATAGGCGTCCAAGAGATACAAATTTGGTTCGAAAAATTCCTTCTGGCCGTTCATCCAACTTTCGGAAGATTCCGAGTGCAACTCCCTTGCTTCCGAGTGGGCGATATTGCAGCTGGAGTCAGGCACCGGCGGTCGCTCTCCGACGGCTGTGCCCAGGTCCCGCCCGTCGCACATCAGGAGCAGCGTGGCTACAGACTTCAGGGCGTGGAGCAGGCCGTACATGCCGGACTGGCGTTCGCTGATGGTGTAGGGCAACGATTCGATGAGCGGGCGCTCGAGCGTGATCCAATAGGAAGTAGTGTGCATTTCGTTCTCGGGAAGTTCGAGTTTGCCCGAGCCAATGTTTTCGTTTGTGAAGAACTTGATTTTCTTAAAGCCGACAACTTGCGAGCGGACCAGGACATCGCCGCGAGAGAGAGAGTTGAAGTGGTGAGACGAATCAGAAGCCAGCCCAAAGGCAGTTTCGGCGATTTCGAGGACGCGGACTTGGGTGTAGCGGATTGCCTCGGTGTAGTAGTCGACGTCAACCTGCTTGACATAGGCTTTGCGCTCTTTGAAGTCGAGATGCTCGACGTGATACTGCCCGGCTCCGTGCAGGTAGATGGCTTTTTCGTGGACGGTGGTGAGGGCGCTTACGAAATCGACTTCGCCGATGACGAGCGGCTCGCCGGTGATGTCGATGATGATGAAGTTGTCGCTGGTGACGGAGCGGAGACTGATGGTGTCGGCCGGATAAGCTTCGTGGGTCCAATGATAATTTTCACCGGCCCGGTGCAAGTAGCCGGCTTCGGCGAGGCGGGCAGAGAGGTCTTGCAGGTCGACGCCGCCGAATTTCTCGTCAGGCGTGATGGGAAGTTCGAACGCGGCGCACTTCAGATGATTGATCAGAATTTCGAGATTGTCGGGCTCGATGAAGGCGTGTTCCGGCGTGTTGCCGAAGAAATAGTCGGGATGGCGCACAATAAATTGATCGAGCGGCGAGGAAGAAGCGACAAGCACGGCGCAGGAACTGCCTGCGCGGCGACCGGCGCGGCCGGCGCGTTGCCATGTGGCGGCGATGCTGCCGGGATAGCCAGCCATGACTACGGCCTCGAGCGAGCCAACGTCGATGCCCAGTTCCATAGCGGAGGTAGTGACGACACCGCGAATTTTGCCGTCGCGGAGGCCGCGCTCGATTTCGCGGCGTTCGGTCGGAAGGTAGCCGCCGCGATAGCCGCAAATCGCCTCGGGGCGTCCTGGCAGCTGCGGATGGGCCTGCTGGAGATAAGTGAGGATGAGTTCGGTGTGCAGGCGCGAATTTGCGAAAACCATGGTTTGCAGATCGTGTTTCAGGAATTCCTGGCTGACGCGGGAAGCCTCATGGACGTAGCTGCGACGAATGCCTAGCGCGCGATTAACCACCGGCGGGTTGTAGAAGACGAAGGTTTTTTCGGCGGCGGGAGCGCCGTTGGCCGACTGGACTTCGACGTCGGCTTCAATCAAGCGCGAGGCGAGTTCACCCGGATTCGCAATGGTGGCAGAGCAACAGATAAATTGAGGTTCGCGGCCGTAGAACCGCGCGATGCGCCGCAAACGGCGAAGGACATTGCAGAGGTGGCTTCCAAAGACGCCGCGGTAAGTGTGGAGCTCGTCGATAACGACGTATCTCAGATTTTCGAACAGGCGGGTCCAGCGCGTGTGGTGCGGCAGGATTCCATTGTGCAGCATGTCGGGGTTGGTCAGAACGATGTGCGATTTTTCGCGGATGGCTTTTCGGGCGTCGCCGGGTGTGTCGCCGTCGTAGGTGAAGACGCCGAAGGAATTCTGCAGGCGCTGATTCAAGTCGTAGAGTTCGGAGAGTTGATCTTGCGCCAGGGCCTTGGTGGGGAAAAGGTAGAGGGCGCGCGTGTCGGTGTCCGCGAGGATGGCGTCGAGGACTGGAAGGTTGTAGCAGAGCGTTTTGCCCGAAGCGGTCGGCGTGACGACAACTAGATTCTTGCCGGCACGGACTGTTTCGGCGGCTGCGGCCTGATGGGTGTAGAGCTTGCGAATGCCCTTGGCGTTGTAGGCGGCGCGGAGATCAGGAAGTACCCAAGCGGGAAAGTCTGCCCACTGCGCTTCGCGGGCGGGATAGTGACGGACGGCGGTGAGGATCTCGCCGTTGTGGTCGCGGGATGCAAAGGTGTCGAGAACTTTGGAGACGCAAGCCCGAGAGGTGGAGGCGCGTGGGACGTCGAGAGTGGAAGGCTTGGGGAAAGGAATGACGAGAGATTCGGGAGAGCGAGAGGGGTCCATAGATTCGCCTTTTGTTCGCTCAGACTAGCATGCGGCTTTTGGCGGCGCAACCCTCATTTTTTGTGAGTGTGTGGAAACCGGGGAGTTTGGAGCTTGTACGAGGCGGCGAATCTTCGGGGGTATAATGCGCGCCGGTTCGGCTTTTCAAGTGATTCATGCCCAACGAAGCCACACATCAGGGAGCATCTTCACGACTTGCGAGCGTGCTCAAAGACATTCATTTCTGGGTGCCGGTGGCCGTGCTGATTGCCGGGCTTGTGCTGTTGAGGCTTATTCATTAAACGGCCCGACGGAGGATCATGCAAGGGACGGTAGGCCACGATTCTGCCGCACAAGCGCAAAAGACAACGCGATCGAGAAGCCTCGAGATTCTCGGCATTTTTTGTGGATTCACGGCCGGTGCGTGGCTAGGAGCTGCTGAAGCGCCGACGAAGCTTGTGACCCTCGGCATTTCGCCGATGGTGATTTCGCTCATTATGGTGGTTGGAGTTTTTCTGGCGCGGTGGAGTCTGCCGGCGTTGGTGATGGGCACCTCTTCGGTGCGCGCCGACGTGGGACGGGCTCCGCACCTGGTGCTTTGGGCGCTACTGGCGGGTTGCCTGTGGGCGGTGGCGAATACGCTGACGATTTTCGCGATTCGCGATATCGGTCTCAGCATTGCGTTTCCGCTGTGGAATTCGAACAGCCTGCTTGGCATTTTGTGGGGATTTCTGTTTTTCAATGAACTGCGGCAAGCGGGGTGGCGACGATGGATGGGCGTCGTCGGCGGGGCGGTGGTGATGTGCTTGGGGGCGGCGGTTCTGGCAACCGCATCGGCGGCACAGGCGCCTGCGTCGGCGCACCCGCTGAATGGCGTGTGGGCCGCGCTCGGAGCGGGAGTTCTTTGGGGGACGATGTACATTCCGTACCGCAAGGCCTACCTGACGGGGATGAATCCGCTGGCGTTTGTCACGTTCTTTACGTTTGGCGAGCTCGGCATGATGGCAACACTCGCGATCGGCTACACCGGGCTGGGGCCGCTTTGGAAGGAATTGCTGAACGCGCGTGGGGTGATGTTCTGGCTGATGCTCGGAGGGTTCATCTGGGTGATCGGCCAGAACATCACCCCACGCG
>Ga0306922_10001097_pt1 | contig 23747 bp, 23 predicted proteins | sample sta12Cox44000082_FD_203758 | JGI IMG/M metagenome (GOLD analysis project Ga0306922, IMG submission 203758) | Lab enrichment of tropical soil microbial communities from Luquillo Experimental Forest, Puerto Rico - statoxic.12C.oxic.44.000.082 (v2)... | ecosystem: Environmental > Terrestrial >... | reverse complement strand
TCACTGCGCTCCGAATAACAACGTAAAAAGAATGCGAATGACGATTCAAAAAGGGCTCAGGATAGCAATCTGAAAAGAGCTCTGGATGAAAATCAAAAAAGCTCAGGATGACAATCTTACAAGGGACGACCTATAGGCTGTCGATGAAGACGAAGTAGGAAGAGGACCACAGCGAGCTGGGGATTGCGGCTTGGGGGCGGCTGGTGAGAATGATTTTGAAGATTTCGTGTTCGGCGGCGAGGGCGTTCAGGAATGTTCCGCCTTTTGACGAGGAATCCGGTTGGACGAGGGCGAGTTCGCGCAACGTGTCATAGATAATCTCGCTCGCGATGGCCATGGGAGTTGAGAAACGGTCGGTGCGGAACTGCATCACGGAATTAATTTCGTGGAAGTGCCAGGCGATGCAGGCGGCCATGGAGACGGCGCGTTCGAAGCGTTCGGCATGTTCTGCCTCGGCCAACGCACCCAAATCGCCGTGCACGGGGCCGATGAACGGATCGAGCACGAGCATCACGCGGCGTTCATCTTCGCGGGAGAATTCGCGAACCATCACGCGGCCAGTTTTCGCGGTGACTTTCCAATCGACGAAGCGAGCGCTGTCGTTGGACTGATAGTTGCGCAAGGAATGCAATTCGTGGCCGCGTCCGCGGAAATAGCTGGCCATTTCGCCGCTCAGCAGTGGCAGCACCTCGTAGAACTGGTCAGCTGGCTGGACGCGCGGGTAAATGGTGATTTCGATGTTCGAATTCACCGTGCGCGTCTTCTCGAAGAAGCCGAAGGGGAAGCGCGTGCGGATGCCGAAAGCGTCCTGGCGGTACACGCCGCGCTTTGGAAAAGTGAGCTCCACTTTTTGGCGGGCGGCGCTTAGGCCCGGAATGTAGGGAAAATATACGGGGCGCGTGAGCACCTGCGTGGCGCTCTTTTTTGTTTCGCCTACCACGAGCAGGGAAAACGACGGCCAGGTCTGTTTTTCGTTGCGCAGTTCGAGTTCGGCAAGCACCGGCTGCTCGGCGAAAATGTGCTCGGGCATGTCGAACTTCAAGTCGACACCGGTGAGCACCACGCGTGACAGCACGCCGGAAATTAGAATTCCCGCGAGCGTGCAGGCGAGAATCATGAAGAGGAGATTATTGCCGGTGTTGACCGCCGCCAGGACGAGAATGAAGACTGCGCCGAGGTAAATGATTCCCTCGCGGGTGAGCCGGTAGTCCACTTGATAGACGAACCAGCGAAGGCTGGTGCGCCGGGCGAGCGCAGGAACAATCGTGACGGCGACCCAGCCGGCGAGGCCGAGGGCAACCGCCGTGGCGCCGGCGGCAACCCAGATGCGACCGCTTTGCGCTGCGGCGGCGGAGAAAAGAGAAACGAGCAGCGCGACAGAAAGCACCAGCATCGCGATGCCGAAGTTTTTCCAGCCGGGACGATCGCGTCCCCGCCACCATCGTGCTGCGAATGTTTCCCGCATTAGAGCGGAACGCGTGTGGTTTCGAGAATTTCGCGCAGGATGGCTTCGGCCTGCTCGGATTTTTTCTGGGTGGACACGTAGCGTGAGCTGACGACGACGCGGTGCGAGAAGACGGGAACGATCAGGCGCTTGAAGTCGTCTGGCAGGCAATAATCGCGGCCTTCGAGAAACGCGCGCGCTTGCGCGGCGCGATGGAGCATCACGGCGCCACGCGGGCTCACGCCGAGGCTCAGCTGCTCCGTCTGGCGCGTGCGCTCGACAATTTCGAGTGCGTAATCGAGCAGGCTTTCTTCCACTTTGATGTGCGAGACCGCTTCCTGCATCGCCAGCACGTCTGTGGCGTCCATCATCGGCGCGACCGATTCCACCGGAGCGGCGCCGGCATTGTTGCGGAGAATATTTTTTTCGGCGTCACGATCCGGATAGCCCATGCGGATGCGCATGAGAAAGCGGTCGAGCTGCGATTCGGGAAGCGGGTAGGTGCCGTGGTGCTCGATGGGATTCTGCGTGGCGAGCACGAGGAAGGGGCGCGGCAGCGCGTGCGTGTGATTATCGACGGTGATTTGCGATTCATTCATGGCTTCGAGCAGAGCGGATTGCGTTTTGGGCGTGGTGCGGTTGATTTCGTCGGCGACGATGATATTGGCGAAGATGGGTCCGGGCTTGAATTCGAAGCCTTGCGTCGTCGGGTTGTAGACGCTGACGCCGATTACGTCGCTGGGCAGCAAGTCCGAAGTGAACTGGATGCGCTGAAAGGTGCAGTGGAAGGAGCGAGCGAGAGCTTGGGCGAGAGTCGTCTTGCCAACGCCGGGAACGTCTTCGATCAGCAAGTGGCCGCGCGCGAGCAGGGTGGTGAGCGCAAGTTGGATTACGTCTTCTTTGCCTTTCACGACGCGCGAAATCGTGCGCAAAAGCTCGGCGAGCAGCTTACTGCCGGCGTTGGTTGGGGCGTTCGTGGTTGATTGCAATTCGCGTGGCCTTCTGCTACAAAAAGTAGGTTCGCGGGCGACTAGCTCAGTTGGTTAGAGCGCTCCCCTCACACGGGAGAGGTCAAAGGTTCAAGTCCTTTGTCGCCCACCATTTTTCCTGAGTTTTGTTACCTGGCTGCCTAGTTTCTGCCCACACTTAATTCTGCCATCATTCCTTCGACGCGCTGCAGCATTGATTTGGATGTGTGCTCAGAGAGTGTCGTGACGCGGCGGCAATCGAGATCTGCGGCGAGGGGTTTTGTTGCGCCAAAGGAGCTGTTTAGCGGCGATTAGAAATTCGCATCTTTTTGATTCTGATGCACATAGGAGGAGACTTAATCGCGGAACCGGCGATTAAAACTCGCATGCTGATCGCAACGGTTGGCCTCTCGTGATAGTCTCGCAGCGATGACTAACACTCTGAAATTTGTGCAGGTTTTTGCGCTGGGGACGTGGATCGGATCGATTTTTTACTTTAGCGCGGCGGTGGCGCCGGGCGCTTTCCGCGTTCTTCCGAGCCTCGATCTGGCGGGAGTGCTCGTCGAATTCACCTTGCGACGATTGCACACGCTGGGGGTAGTGGCGGGCATTGTGTTTCTGCTGGCTTCGGCGGCGCTGGCGATTTCCGCGAGCGGTTCCAAGAGATCGGTGCTACTGGCGTCGATCGGAGTAGCGATTATGGTGGTGCTGACGGTGATTTCGCAGCATGTGGTGATCCGGCGGATGATGGAATTGCGGCGAGAGATGGGGTCGGTTGCGGCGACGGCTGTGGAAGATCCGCGTCGCGTGGAATTTGACAAGTTGCATGGCGTTTCGGTGCGGCTAGAGGGTGCGACGTTGTTGATTGGGTTTGTGGCGCTGTTTTTGACGGTGCGCGGTTCGTAGACGCGAGTGTTAGAGGAACGAGGGTGGCGGTGCTTTTAAGTGCTCGTCGGAGCACACAGGTCCTTGGGTAACCCTTCGCTCCTGAGGGTGAACAGGAGTGCCTGTGCCACTTAAGGCGAAGTGCGGCGCTTCTTTGCGCGGGGACTGTTTGATGCGGGACGCTTCTTCTTTTGGCGTTCGGGGCCGGGCTTGGTGATTTTGCGAGCGTCTTTGCCGGCCAGGTGGACGGCGCGCCACATGTACCAGCTGGCGATGGTGCGCCAGGGGCGCCAGCGTTCGCCAAATTTCAGGAGTTCTTTCGGCTTTGGCATTTTGCGCTTGCGGTAGGTGATCGCCCAGCCTTTTTGCACGCCGAGGTCGTGAATCGGCAGCACGTCCGGCCGTCCCAGACGGAAAATCAGAAACATTTCGACGGTCCAGGCGCCGATGCCGCGCACGGAAATCAGGCGCTCCACTAACTCCTCGTCCGACATCTTCTGTGCGTCTTCCAGTGTGGGAACGATGCCATCGATCGTTTTTTGCGCGAGGTCTTTCATCGCCAGCGCTTTCGCTTTGGAAAGGCCTGCTTTGCGCAACGCGGGGATGCGCGTCTTCAGAATTTCGGCCGGGGTGGGGCAGATCCCGTTTGCGCCCAGGGCCTGAATGCGCGAGAAGATTTTCGCCGCGGCCTTGCCGGAAATGCTTTGGTAGACGATCGCTTCGAGAAGCGATTCGTACACGCTGTCGCACTCGTCGAGCTTGAACTGGAATTCGCCGGTGCGGGTGATGACGTCGGTGAGGTGCGGGTCGTTGCGAGTGAGAAATTCGTGGGCGGCGACGTGGTCGAAGGGAAGTTGTAGTTTTTCAGACGGCACGGGCTCGCCCAGCATAAAAAGTGGTTACCAGGATACAGGACGATTAGATGGCGGCACAACGGCGCGCGATGCACCAAACCTACTCGAAGATGACAGTCTTGTTGCCGTAGAGCAGGATGCGGTTTTCGATGTGCCAGCGGACGGCTCGGGAGAGCACGACTTTTTCGACGTCGCGGCCTTTCTTAACGAGCTCGTCGATACTGTCGCGATGAGATATGCGCTCGACGCCTTGTTCGATGATGGGTCCATCGTCAAGCACTTCGGTGACGTAGTGCGCGGTGGCGCCTAAGAGTTTTACGCCGCGATCGAAGGCCTGCTGGTGCGGATTGGCTCCAAGGAAAGCGGGCAAAAAGGAGTGGTGAATATTGATGATTTGCTGCGGGAACTGCTCGATGAAACTGGTGGACAGCACCTGCATGTAGCGAGCGAGAACCGTCAGTTCGATATTATTTTCGCGCAGTGACTCGATCTGCTGCCGCTCGGCCTCCGGCTTATTTTCCTTTGTGACGGGAATCTCGCAGTAGCGGATGCCGTAAAAATCCGCGTGAGTCCTGGCGTCAGGATGATTGCTGATGATCAGCGGAATTTCGCATTTGAGTTCGCCGGTGCGCTGGCGGTAGAGCAGATCGACAAGGCAGTGGTCATATTTCGAAACGAAAATCGCGACGCGAGGGCGGTGGCTCGATGTAGTAATGCGCCATTGAAATGGAAAATTCCTGGGCGATGGGCGCAAACCATTTGGGAAAGTCTTTCAGGTCGAATTCGAAACCAGTGAGATCCCATTCGACGCGCGCGAGATAGAAACGCTCGACGCCGGGTTGATGCTGCTCGAAATGAAGGATGTCGCCGCCATGCCAGTAAATGAAATCCGCGATGGCGGCGTCGAGTCCCTTTCGATTCGGGCACCGCAGTAAGAGGATGGCACTGTTTTTCAAGGTCGAATCCCGTTGGCGGGCCATTTTACTTCACTTCCAGCGGGTTGTTTCGGGAGAGCTGAGAGAGAGAAGGTGCTTTTAACGCAGGCGCCAGCGTGGAGAAACTCGTGAGGTCAATTACCATTCCAATCAGCAAAGGCAGCATTTCTCACCTAGCAGAACCGAATCTCGGTCCTGCGCTCTTATGCTGATACTGCTGCGGGTGTTGGATGTTATTCTGGCAAATTACACAGGAGGCTGAGCGCCGTTCTGAAAGTATGTCCGGCGGCACGTACTTTTCATTATGCAAACTGGAATCATCGGACTACCGCAGGTGGGGAAGACGAGCTTGTTCCGGATTTTGACGCGGGCGAACGTAGACACGCGGTCGGCGCCGGCGCAGATGCACCTGGGAATCGCGCGGGTGCCGGACGCGCGGGTGGTAAAACTGGCGGAGGCGTTCAAGCCGAAGAAGGTGACGTACGCGACGATCGAGTACGTGGATATCGGCGGATTACAGAAGGATCGGGAGAAAAATTCGGCGTCGCTAGTGCCGTTGCGCCAGGCGGATGCGCTGGCGCACGTGGTACGGCTGTTTGAGAATCCGGCGGTGCCGCACGAGGCCGGCTCGCTCGACGCGTTGCGCGATATCGAGAGCGTCGAGATCGAGTTGATACTGTATGACCTGGAGCAGGCGACGAAGCGGATCGAGCGCGTCGAGAAGGATTTGAAGAAAAAGAAGGAGACGATTCTTGAGACGGAGCTGGCGCTACTGAATCGCTGCCGCGCGGCGCTCGAATCGGAGCAGCCTTTGCGCGAGTTGGAATTCAAGCCGGAAGAAATCAAGATGTTGACGGGCTTCATGTTTCTCTCGCGGAAGCCGATGCTCTACGTCCTCAACCTGGGCGATGAAGAAGCGGCGGAGATCGATCGCGTGGTGGAGAAATATCATCTGGAGAAGCTGGCATCGAAGCCGCAGACGGCGATGGTTCCATTTTGCGGAAAAATCGAGGCGGAGCTTTCGGAACTGGATGACGCAGAAGTGGCGGAGATGATGAAGGCGTACGGCCTGGCCGAGTCCGGCCGCGACCGGCTGATTCAGGCGAGCTACAAGCTGCTTGGGTTGCTTTCGTTTCTCACTTCAGGCGAGCCGGAAGTGCGCGCGTGGACGATTGAGCGCGGCATGACGGCGCAGAAAGCGGCGGGCGCGATTCACTCGGATCTCGAGCGCGGGTTCATCAAGGCGGAGGTGGTGAACTGGGAAGATCTGCTGAAAGCGGGCAGCTTTGGTGCGGCGCGCGAAAAGGCGCAGGTGCGGCTCGAAGGCAAGGATTATGTGGTGCAGGATGGCGACGTGATCTTGTTCCGGCATTCCGGGTAAGCTGATGCATTTCGCGGATGGCTCACGGTTGCTGATGGCGCTGCTGCTGGGATTGACGGCGGCGGGGGCGAACGTGATTGGCGGGTCGCTCATCGCGCGGGGGCAGTGGTCGCGGCATATTCTGAAATACTTCATCGCACTGGGTGCGGGATTCATGCTGGCGACGGCGCTGGTCGAGATGATTCCCGAGTCGCTGAAGCTCCGGGCGGTGGAACCGGTTTCCGGCGCAGGGTTTGCGGCGGATATCAACAGCGTGTTCTTTTTTGTTCTCGCCGGGTATTTCCTGGTTCACTTTTTCGAGCATACGATTGCGCCGCATTTTCATTTTGGCGAAGAGACGCATCGCGAGGAAATTTCTCACGCGCACGCAAGTTTTGCGGCGCTGCTGGGACTCGTGATTCATACTTTTTTTGATGGCGTGGCAATTGCATCGGGCCTGCTTGTTTCGACATGGCTCGGCGGAATCATTTTTGTGGCGATCTTTCTGCACAAGCTGCCGGAGGGATTCACGGTAGCGTCGCTGATGCTGGCGAGCGGGCAGAGCACGCGAGTGGCGTTCACCTCGTCTGTGATTTTGGGTGGGGCGACGCTGCTGGGCATGGCGCTGATGTTCGCGTTGCGCGGGACAGTGGCGTTTGCGCTGCCATTTTCCGCTGGGGTGACGCTGTATGTGGCGGCGTCGGACTTAATTCCGGAGGTAAACCGGGAGCCAAAATTCGGGATGGCGGTGATGGTGTTTGCAGGCGTGGCGGTGATGCTGGGGCTGAAGGCGATGTTTCATTTGTAACATCGATTTGCGATCGTCTTTGCAGCAATCCGTTTGCCCGACTCAAAGGTTGGAAGCGGAAACGCCGGTTGCGCAATTAAACGTAGTCGAACAGTGTCATGAACCCGAAATCCATGTGCAATTGCTGGTGGCAATGAAAAAGGGTGAGGCCCGGATTATCGGCGACGAAGTCGATTTCGGCTTCCTGGTAGCCGCCCAGCATAACCACATCTTTGAAGATTCCGGCCGTGGCGATTCCCGCAAGCTTGGTTAGTTCAAAACTGTGCCGGTGCAGATGTACCGGATGTATGTCGTCGCTGGCGTTGCGCATGTGCAGGCGGTAGCGCTTTCCTTCTCTCAGGTGAAACGCGGTGGGAGCCGCGGCCTGCGTCATCGGATAGGCAACGCCATTGATTGTCCAGCGATTAAAACCCTCTTCGGCGGCATTGTCCTTCGCGAAGGTCATCTGAAATGTTTCGTCGGGGGGCGGAGCCATTGCGCCCGTTTTCGCGAAGCGGGCGTAACTCCATTTGAACGCTGGTGGCGCAATCCACGCTGGTTTGCCTGTTTGTCCGGCATATTCCACCACTATGCCCATGCCGTGGCGGCGGTCGTCGTTGTCCAAATCGCCTAGAATCCACACGCCGGGATGTTTCATTTCCACGATGGCGGAAATGCGTTCGGCGGTTCCCATCCAGAGAACTGGAACGGCGACAGGTTGCGGGACGGGATTTCCGTCGAGCGCGACCACTTGAAAGGTGTGTCCTGGCAACGCCAGGCTACGAATTTCTGTGGCGCTGCCATTCAGAATATGAAAAAGGACGCGCTCGCCGTGCTTCACGCGGATCGGCTCGCCGTGGCCCAGCATGCGACCGTTGATCGTGAATGAGCGGTAGCCCACTTCAAATCCATGTTTCCTTCCCTTTGCCAGGGAAGCCTTCATTGCAGACTCGCCCGCTTCTTTTAGTTCCTTCACTTCGGTTGCGGGAGACAAAAAATCCTGCGGTATGTCGCCGCCTTGACTCAAGGTGGGCTCGAACTCCTTCAACGTGAGAAATACTTCGCCGTCGAATCGCCCCGGATTTTCTTTGGGCTTGATGTAAACCGGTCCCACCTGGCCGCTGTATTGTCCAGCCGCGAGATTGGCGCCTGCGCGATTGTGCGTGTGGTAGAAGCGCAAGCCGGCGGGATTGGGAGTGAACGTGATGCGGCGCTTTCCCTGGGCCGGGATGAAAGGCGTGCCTTCTTCGGCGGCGCCGTCAACGTCGGTAGGAACGCGCTGGCCGTGCCAGTGGAGCTGTTCGGGAGTGTCGGTGTCGTTGAAGGTGTCGATCGTGACGGGGCGGCCTTCCTGGAAGCGCAGCAGCGGTCCCGGGAACTGGCCGTTGTAAGTGGTCACGGGGATGAAGCGTTTGGGAGCGATTTCTACGATGGAGCTCTTGATGTGCAGCACGTAGTCGGGAGTAGCGGATTCCGTCTGCGTAGGTAAGGTGTGGCGAGCGATCCTAGATGAGGCTATGGGTGAGGCTATGAGTGTTCCGGCCGCGAGACCCGTTACTTTGAGAAGTTGACGGCGAGAGAAGGCGGCTTGGTTCATAACATGCACCTCGCGGCGTGCTCGGGCGGCATTGGGCGGGTCCGAATCAGAATCGTGTGCCGGAGCTCATGACGCAATCCAAATTTTAGCTGCCTTCGCGGCGATCCATTTGTCTTTTTTCTTTTCGAGCAGCACGACGTAGCCGGTGCCGCAGAGCATGCCGCAGGAGTTTCCTACGTAGACGAGCGCCTGATGGTGCGAGGCGTCGAACCCGATTGCCGACACGGTCGTGAAGCCGGCGGCGTTTGGATATTTTTTCGCGAAGTCATTCCACTCTTCAGCCCTTGAGAAGAGTTCGTCACTTTCTTTCGGGCTCACGAAGGCCACGCTGGCGCTGGGTGCGATGCTTGTCAGGTCGCAATTTAGTTTTGCTTTCGTGTCGAAGTCGTTTCTGGTCGCCGTAGAAGCGGAATCGAGAAGCTCTCTTTTGTCGGGTGTGGAAGAAGCGGTGAAAGCGGCCAAGCCTGGCGGATAGCCAGTTGACGTCTGAGAAAGAAGCACGATCTGGCGTTTGTCGTCGCGGTCTTTGAGGATCACTTTGGTCAGGGCCGCGGAATAAATCGCGGCGTCGTCGGGCGAGGCGATGCAGGTGGCGGCAGAAGCGGATTGAGCGGGCTCGGCAGGTTTCTGTGCGGCAACCGCCGGGGGAGTTATGAGGGTAACGGCTATTAAGACTATTCTGAGCATCGTAAGTCCTTCTAAGCCTATCATGGGAAAGAGGTTATGCCTAATCGCCAGTTTCCTAAGAATCTTCGATTTGCGATCGTCATTGGGTGGCCGAGCTGATACGTGCCTGGTTCGGTTCAAAGGCGCCCTCCGCAACTTTAAGGCTCTGTGCGTGTTAGATACACTGTGGAGGCTATGGCCAGGACCGACGTCCAACTGATGATGGACGTGAAGGCGGGGGACACTGCGTCCTTCGAGCTTTTATTGCAGAAGTATCGAACGCCACTGGTCAATTTCCTCTATCGAATGGTTCGGGATACGGCGACGGCAGAGGATTTGGCGCAGGAAGTCTTCCTGAGAATCTACCGCGCGCGGAAGGATTATTTCGCGGGCGCGAAGTTTACAACCTGGCTTTTCCGCATTGCCACGAACCTGGCGCTGAATTCGATTCGCGACAACCGCTACCAGCGGATGGAAGTTTCGATCGATGCTCCTGCCGATGAAGATGAAGCGCCCATTCAAGTGCCCACGCGAGAGATGCGGATCGACGAGCACATGATTGAACGGGACCGCGCCGAATTTATCCGCCGCACGATCCAGGCGCTGCCGGAAAAGCAACGCGCGGCGGTGTTGTTGCATAAGTATGAAGAGATGGATTACGGAGAGATCGCAAAAGTGCTGGAATGCTCGGAGAGCGCATTGAAATCGCTCTTGTTCCGCGCTTACGAGACCCTGCGAATCGAACTGGCTCCGCTCGTGGCGCAGCAGCCGGTAGGGAATCGCGCGGGGGAAGGAAGGCTGTGATGAAGTGTGAAGACGTTTCGAAAGAATTGATTGCGTATCTGAACCGCCGGCCGAATTCGGCTGAGCGGACGGAGGTGGAAGACCACCTGGCGAGTTGCGCTGCGTGCCGGACGCGCGCGGAAGAATTCCGCAAGGTGTGGAACGTGCTGGACGAGATGCTGGTCGAGGAGCCTTCGCAGGGATTCGATGCGCGCTTGCGGCAGCGGATTGCGGATGAGCCGCGTCCGGGCTGGTTTCGGTGGTTTGTGCCGCAACCGCGTCTGGCGCTTTCGATGGCGCTGCTGGTGGCGCTTTGCGTTTGGATATCACGATTGCCGCGAGATTATTCGACGACGGCAACGATGCCGGCTCCGGTGACAGAGCAGCAGCAGTATCAGGTGATCGAGAATCTGGGTGTGCTGGAGAATTACGACGTGCTGTCGAAGTTCGACGCGCTGTCGGAGCTTCCGGTGCCGGCTGCGACGGATAAATCGAAGGACGATTTGAAGCAGGATGACACGGGAGGCATGTAGGTGCGTCGTTTTGCGCTACTGATCGCGTTCGCTTGCTGCCTGATGGGCATGGCGGCGCAGTCTGCTTCGGCGCAGCAAGGCCAGTGGGCTGCGGCGCGGCAGCAGCGGCGCGCGATGATGCGAGCGCGGAGGCAAGCGGCAGCGCGCGCGTATGCCGCCCAGCACCCGGCGGCGGCCGCGCATCCGCCGGCTCAGCACGCGAACGGGCAGGCAGGCGCGGCGGCGCATCCGTCCACGCCAACAGCGAACGCCAATCCGAGTGAGTCGCGTCCGAGCGCGGCAGGCCCCGCTGAGAATACGCGTGCCGAAGGTGCTGGTGCGCGGAATGAGCAGGCGAACGGCGGCGCCAATAGTGGCGGAGGCAATGGCCGCGGCATGGCCGGGCTGCCGCCCAAATGGGTGGAGAATCTTCGCGACAAACCGCCTGCGGAGCAAGAGCGCTTCATGCAGAACAACGAGCGATTCCAGAGTCTTCCGCCAGGGCGACAGCAGCAGATCCGCCAGAATCTGCAGAAGTGGAACAACCTGACACCCGATCAGAAGAATGCTTTGCGGGAACGAGCGCAAAGGTGGCAGCAGCTATCTCCCGAAGATCGCAACAAGGTGAGAAACGAGCTGCTTCCCAAGTGGCAGCAGATGACGCCGGAACGGCGCCAGGCGGTGAACGGAAAGCTGCACACTTTGCAGGGAATGAGCGCCGCGGACCGGGAGAAGGCGCTGAATGATCCGAAGTTCATGCAGGGCCTGAATCCGGACGAGCAGTCGATGGTGCGAAGCCTGAGCACGCTGCGCAGTGCCCCCGCGGCACAGTAGTCCTTCCTCCGAAGAAAATTTTTTATTAACTCTTACAATACATTTTCGAAATTTTTCTTCCACCGCACAACTAGCGGTGAGGTGCAGGGATTTTTGCGACTACCAGTAATTGTGGTTTTCATCCAACCCAGGCACTAGAAAATTCCACCGCGTTTCTGCGCTTTTCCACAAAGAAAGTTTCGTTTCTTGAAGAATTTAACTTGACACGCCGAAGAACCTATCTACAATCGGGGCTCAAAGTGGGAAGAAGTGGCACAGAGTGGTAGAAGGTGTTAAGCAGTGGGCGCAGTCGGGTGGTTCGAGAAGCGACGCAGGGTGGGCGAAGAAGCGAGTGATTCCCAGGGCGTACACGCCGGGCGACATAGATTTTCATGCTGCGGGGCAACTATTCGGCAACTGTGGACGAAAAAGGACGGGTGAAGATCCCCGCCGATTTTCTGGCCGAATTGCGCAAGTCGGGCAAGAAATTCTACGTCACGAGTTCGAGCGGCGAATACGCGAGGGTCTATCCCATGAAGGCGTGGGAAGAGATCGAGAAAAAACTCGCGAAGCAATCCTCTTACAACCGGGCGAAGCAAAAGTTTTTAGCACGGGCCAATTACTACGGTCAGCTGGTCGAGGTGGATGGGCAGGGGCGCATTCTGATTCCACCGGTACTGAGGGAATCGGCGCAGATGAAGGGCGAGGTGGATATTCAAGGCCAGCTCACCTATCTGGAAGTGTGGAACCACGCGCGATTCCTCGAACAGTTGAATCGTAATCCCATCACGGCGGAAGACGAAAAGGTACTGGAAGATCTGGGCATCTAGCTTTTGAGCGTTCTGCATATACCGGTCCTGCTGAAGGAAGTGGTGGACTGGTTGCGGATTCGGCCCGAAGGCACGTATCTGGATGCGACGGTTGGCACTGGCGGGCATGCGATTGCGATCGCCGAGCGGCTGACGGCGGGGCGTTTGGTGGGGATGGATCGCGACCCGCAGGCACTGGAAGTTGCGCGGGAACGATTGAAGGCGCACGAGCGACGGGTGAGTCTGGTGCACGCAGAGTTTTCGAAAATCGGCGAAGTGGCGGCGAATTTGAACCTGCCGCCGTTAGACGGAGTGATTGCCGATCTGGGAATTTCCAGCCTGGAGCTGGACAGCCCTGAGCGCGGATTTTCATTCCGCTGGGCGGCGCCGTTGAACATGCGCATGAATCCCGAAGATGCGCTGACGGCAGACGAGATTGTGAATTACTGGCCGGAGAAAGAGCTGGCCGATCTCCTCTATCAGAAAGCGGAGGAGAGAGATTCACGAAGAATCGCCAGAGCAATTGTTCGAGCGCGGCCGATCCGCGACACCGAACATCTGGCAACGATTGTGGCAGGGGTCCGAAAAGCAAGGGGAAGGCAGAGACTGCAACCCGCGACAAAAACGTTTCTGGCGCTGCGGATAGCGGTGAATCGAGAGTCGGAGGAACTCGGGCAGTTTCTTTCGCGGACCCCTGCCACTTTGAATTCTCGAGGACGGTGGATCGTTCTCAGCTATCACTCACTCGAAGATCGTCTCGTCAAACACGCCTTTCAGGACCTGGCCCGCGAAGGCAGTTTTCAGGTGCTCACCAAAAAAGTGATTCAGCCCGGCGACGAAGAGATTCGAACGAATCCGCGGGCGCGCAGCGCGAAGATGCGCGTGGCGGAGAAATTGTCGCAGGCGGAGATTCTGGCGGCGGGGAGCAGGTCATGACGCATTCTCATACGACGCAGTATCACACAGTGAAGCGCATTGATAATTCGCGGCTGGCGCGGCCGACGCCGAAGGCGAGGCTGAACGATTGCTGGCGAACGGTGGTGATCGGCGCGGCCATGGCGGCGTGTTTGCTGAGCTATGCCTGGCAGCATTTCGAGTGCATTCAGCTTCATTATCAGCTCGAACAGTTGCAGGCGGCGCGGGCGCATGCGCTCGAGCTAAACCAGCAGCTACACGTCGAAGATGCGACGCTGCGGGCGCCGGGGCGCATAGACAAGTTTGCGCGGCAGCATTTGGGGCTGACGGTAGCGGCGCCGGGACAGCAGAGCGCGGCGGATGCAAGCGATGCAGTGGTGGCGCAGGCGCGAGCGGGCGGGCAGGCGGTTCAGCCTTAACGCATTCGAGAATCGCTGCAGAGATTTCATTTCGAGATTTGTGAGAGGAAACACCGACGGGTTCGCGCGGAACTTCGGTGACCGAACTGCGAAGGCCGCGGCAAAGCTTCAGACAGGGTAGGCCGGATTCCATGGAGCAGCGCACGCCGCGTCTCCGCTGGTTAGTCGTTTGGGTATTCGCAGTGGTTTGGATGGCGGTTGTCGTCGGGCGCCTCAGTTATCTTCAGTTGTTTTGCTACGGCGAGTACCTCACCAAGGCCCAGCACCAGCAGCAGCGAGTTTTCGAAATCAGCCCGAAGCGCGGCGTGGTTTACGACCGTAAAGGCCGCGAGTTGGCGATCAGCCTGCCGATGGACTCAGTCTTTGGCGACCCCACCGAAATTACTGACGCTGAAATGGTAGCCCGGCTGCTGGCGCCGGCGCTGGGCATGCCAGCCGACGATCTGGAAACGAAAATTCGCGAAGCGCACACGCCGGTGCGATTGGCAAAAAAGCTCCCGCCTGAAACCGTGCAGCGAATTCAGGACATGAATCTGCGCGGAGTTTTCTTTCAGAAAGAAAACCGGCGCGTGTATCCGCAGCACGAGCTCGCGGCGCACGTACTGGGGTATGTGGACGTAGATGAAAAAGGCAACGGCGGCATCGAGTACTCGCTCGACAAACAGATTCGCGGGCGTCCCGGAAAGATGATGGTGATGGCGGACGGTCGGCGGCGCTGGTACGACCGCACGGAATCGGCTGCCGATCCCGGCGGGAGCGTGGTCCTCACGATCGATCAAACGATTCAGTACATCGCGGAGAAGGAACTGGAACGGGCGATTCAAGAGACGCATGCGAACAACGGCACGGTGGTGGTACAGGACCCCACTACCGGGCAACTGCTTGCAGTGGCGGTGCGGCCGACTTTCGATCCGAATAACGCAGGCAGCTTTCCGGACGAAAATAGGATGGACCGCGCGGTATCTGCTGCTTACGAACCTGGTTCGACATTCAAAGTGGTAACGATGACAGGCGCGATTGAAAATGGAGCGGCGCGGCCGTCGGACCTTTTGGATTGCCAGATGGGTTCGATACTGGTGGCGGGCCGGTTGATTCACGACTGGCATCCGTTTGGCGTGCTGAGCGTGCAGGAAGTACTGGCGCATTCGAGCGACGTGGGTTCGATCAAGGTGGCGCTGAGGCTGGGCGCGCCGAAGTTTTACGAAACGATGCGGGTGTTTGGTATCGGCCAGCTTACCGGGATCGAATTGCCCGGCGAGAATCGCGGCCTGTTGCGTCCGTTGGAAAATTGGACGGCGAGTTCGATCGGCTCACTGGCGATTGGGCAGGAAGTGAGCGTAACGCCGGTGCAGATTGTGTCGGCAATTTCGGCGATTGCGAACGGCGGCACGTTATACCGGTCGCGCATCGTAAGGGAGGTGCGCGGAGGCGCGTCCCCGTACACGCGCGCTGCTGTCGAACCGGAGCAAGTGACGGATGCGAGAACGGCGGCGACGGTGCGCGAAATGATGGAGACCGCGATTCTGGAGGGCACCGGGAAGCCGGCGCAGCTGGACGGGTATACGGCGGCTGGAAAGTCTGGAACGGCGCAAAAGATTGATCCGGCGACGGGGCGTTATTCGCCGAATCAATACAATTCGTCGTTTGTGGGTTTTGCGCCGGTGAACGAACCGGCGGTGACGATTCTTGTGGTGCTCGATTCACCGGTGGGCGCGCACCATGGCGGCGAGGTGGGCGGGCCCGTTTTCAAGCGCGTGGCCGAGCAGGTGCTTACGTATCTGGACGTGCCGCGCGATGTGCCTTCGACATCTGACGTGCAAACCGCGAAGAACAGCGGTCAGGCGCGGCCGCAGCGAGGAGAAACTGGCGTTGAGGGCGTCGGGAGCGAAGGTGAAACCGGCGCAGGCAATGAGCTGGCCGTTGGCAAGGCTGAGAACGCGGAGAAGAGCGGTGCGCAGACGGGCGCTCCGACGATCGCGTTTGGAAATCAGGAATCGGTGGTAGTTCCAAACCTCGCGGGACAGACGGTGCGAAGCGTCACGGAGGCGTGTTCGCGGCTGGGGTTGGTGCCTGCGCTGATTGGCAGCGGAGTTGCGTTGGAACAGTCTGTAGAGGCCGGAACGCAAGTGGTGCGAGGAACACGGCTCACGGTGCGATTCGGGAAGGCGGGGCGGTTGGTATCAGCGTCAGTGAGGGGGAGCGGGAATTGAGTTTCGTTATGGAACGGGAGCGACCCAAAGCGGGCAAAAGCGGGAGCGCAGGGCCGAGCGGGAACCGACCGAGAGAAATACGGATGGAGCTTGGGGAAATCGTGGATGGGATCGCGGGTGTTCGCGTGAGCGGACCGACCGATCCTTCTGTAGATTGCATTGCATACGACAGCCGCAAGGTGGCGGCCGGTGCAATGTTTTTCGCCTTGCCTGGCGACAAGATTGATGGCAATCGATTTGTGAGCGATGCGATCGGACGCGGCGCAAAGGTGATCGCAAGTTCGAGCGCGCGACCGGCAGATGTAGGCGCAGAGGTGACGTGGATCGAAATTCCGGCGGGCAAAGAACGGCGTGCTCTGGCGCAAGCGGCGGCGAATTTTTACGGGCATCCGGCAGACGCTCTGGAGCTTGTGGGAATCACGGGAACAAATGGTAAGACGACGACTGCGTTCCTGGTGGATTCGATTGTGCAGGCCGCTGGATTTACAAGCGGCCTAGTGGGCACGACCGGTTACCGGACGCCGCAGGGCAGCCGGAAAGCGACGAATACCACGCCGGAATCGCTCGACTTGCAGCAAATGTTCGCCGAAGTGCGCGATGCGGGCGGATCGCATGCGGTGCTGGAGGTAAGTTCGCATTCGCTGGTGTTTCAACGCACGTGGGGTTGCCATTTTGTGGCGGCGATTTTCACGAACTTGACGCGCGACCATCTGAATTTTCACAAAACGTTCGAGGAATATTTCGCGGCCAAGCGCCGGCTGTTTGAAGGAACCGGCGCAGGGGCTCCAGATGTTGCGGTGATCAAGGCGGACGACTCGTATGCGACGCGCCTCGAAGGGCTTGCGAAACGAACGCTTACCTACGGGCTGAAAGGCGAGCCGGACCTGACGACGAAGAAATTCGCTCAGACGCCTGCGGGAAAGATCGAGGTGCGCTCTTCGCTCGTGGGACGAATCAACGTTTACAACATCCTGGCGGCCATCGGCGCAGGGATCGCGCTGGAAATTCCGAATGCAAAAATCGAACAGGGAATTGCGAATCTTGAGTTGGTGCCGGGGCGTTTCCAGCAGATTGACGAGGGGCAGCCATTCTATGTGGTGGTGGACTACGCGCATGCGGACGACGCGATGCGCAATCTGATTACGACGGCGCGGGAATTAAATCCGTCGGGACGCATCATCACGCTTTTTGGCGCGGGAGGAGAGCGGGATCGTTCGACGCGGCCGTTGATGGGCGAGGCGGCGGGAGCGTTGAGCGACCTGGTGATCCTGACGAGCGACAACCCGCGCACGGAAGATCCGTTGCGGATCATAAACGACGTGGTGGTGGGATTGCAGAAAGCAAACGGAAACTACCGGATCGAGCAGGATCGTGAGACGGCGCTGGGAATGGCGTTTGACGAAGCGCGCGCGGGAGACATCGTGCTGCTGGCGGGCAAAGGCCACGAAAACACGCAGATTTTGCGCGATCGCACGTTTGAGTTCGACGATCGCGAGAAAGCGCGGGAGATTTTGCGCAGCAAAGGGTTTTCCAAGCAGCCGGCAAAAAAATAGAAGCAATTTCGTATCCTGAGAGCTTGCGCTTGAAACTAAAGCAGAGCTTGTTGGAGAGCGAATGCGGTGGCGAGTGGCGGAAATGGCTGAAGCGCTGGGTGTCCCGGCGCCCGCGGAGCTTGACCCCATGGCCGGGTTGGCCGGCGTCTCGATTGATTCACGCACTGTCCGGCCCGGAGAACTGTTTATCGCCATACGCGGTGCGCGTCACGATGGACACGGTTTTGTTGCCGGCGCTCTGGCTGGTGGAGCGGCGGCCGGGGTGGTTGAGGGGCAACGCGCGGCTGAATACGCGGCGGAAATTCGTGGAAAGCTCTTTGTTGTCGACGACACGCTCGAAGGTCTGCATCGCCTGGCCGCGCGCTGGTGCGAGGTCTGGCGGAAGGCGAAATTGGGACGAAAGATCGGGGGCGTGGCGGGATCGATCGGCAAGACCACCACAAAAGAAATTCTGGCGGCGCTCCTGGGCGCGCGGTTCCGCGTTCTGAAGACGCAGGGAAATTTGAATAACGAGTACGGGCTGCCGTTGACGCTGCTGGGGCTGAGCGATGAATACGATGCGGCGGTGATCGAGATGGGGATGTCGCATCGCGGCGAACTGGCGCGCCTCGCGCAGATTGCGCCGCCCGATGTGGGCGTGATTACCCGGGTGGCGGTGGAGCACCTGGAATTTTTTGATTCGGTAGACGAGATTGCGCTGGCGGAGCGCGAGTTGATTGAGAATCTGGCCTGGCCCAGCGCCACAGCGGTGCTGAACGCGGACGATGAGCGCGTGGCACGTTTTTCGGAAGTAGCGCGCGGGCCGGTAATTTGGTTCGGCGCATCACGGCGCGCGGAATTTCGCGCTGAGAATATCGAAGCGCGGGGCGTCGAAGGATCGGCATTTGATTTCGTGTCGCCTGCGGGATGCGCGCGCCTGGAATCGCCATTGATCGGGCGGCACAACGCGATGAACGCGGTGACGGCGCTGGCCGCGGCGAGTGTTTGGGGAATTGGCGCCGATGACGCGCGGCGCGTGTTCCCGTTGCTTGTGCCGGCTGACAAGCGAGGCGAAGTGGTGCGATTCGACGACGGATTTACGGTCATCAACGACTCCTACAATTCGAGTCCCACGGCGCTGGATGCGCTGGCGGAATTGCTGGCGGCGACGCCCGGTTACAGTCGGCGAATTCTGGCTGCGGGCGAGATGCTGGAGCTGGGCGGGTCCGCGCCGGAATTGCATCGCGAATGCGGAAGGCACACCGCAGCGCTGAAGGGAATTGATTGGATCTTCGGCGTACAGGGCAATGCTGCAGAATTGGTTCGGGCAGCCATGGAAGCAGGGCATTCTGAGAAGCGGGCGCGGTTCTTCGAGAACTCCGGCGAAGCGGCGAAATTCTTGAGCAGTTTCATCGAGCGCGGCGATCTGCTTTTGCTGAAGGGCTCGCGCGGCGTGCGCATGGAGAAAATTCTCGAAGCGATGGAGGCTACACACAGGCGCGTCGCTTCGAAATCGAGCGGAGAGCGAGTGGAAGCGGGACTCAAGGTGAAGGGCTGAAATGCTCTACTACCTTTTCTTCTATGTGCTGCGCTCCTATTTCAGCCCGCTAAATGTTTTTCGCTATATCACGGTTCGCACGGCGGTCGCGAGTCTAACGGCGCTCCTGATTTCGCTTTTGCTCGGGCCCTGGGTGATAGACCGGCTGCGCGAGTTGCAGGTGAAGCAGTTCATTCGCGAAGAGGGGCCCAAAGCACATCAGAAAAAGGCCGGCACGCCGACGATGGGAGGCGTCCTGATTGTGGGGGCCATCGTGGTGCCGACGCTGCTGTGGGCCGACCTGCGCAACTTGTACGTCCTGCTCGCGGTCGGCGCGACCCTTTCGTTTGGGACGATTGGCTTCATCGACGATTACAACAAAGTGGTGAAGCGCCGGAACATGGGGTTGCGGCCGAGCGCGAAATTTTTGTATCAGGTGTTGACGTGCGCGGGCGTCGGCGCGGTGCTGCTCACATTGCAGGCACATGGAGCCTATTCGACGCAATTGAGCGTGCCCTTCGACAAGCGGCTGCACCCGGATCTGGTGATCGACTCGCTACTCACGCATCAGTTCATCTGGCCGCTGGCTTTTGTGCCGTTCATTTTGTTTCTCGTGCTGGTGATTGTGGGCTGCTCGAATGGGGTGAATTTAACGGATGGCCTAGACGGTCTGGCGATAGGGTGCGTGCTGGTTTCCTCGGCGGCGCTGACGGTGCTGACCTACATTTCAAGCCACGCGCGATTCGCAGAGTACCTCGAGATTCAGAAGATTCCCGATGCGGGCGACCTGGTGATTTTTTGTGGGTCGGTGGTGGGCGCGTCACTCGGCTTCCTCTGGTACAACGCGCATCCGGCGGAGATGTTCATGGGGGATGTAGGGTCGCTGGCGCTGGGCGGCGCGATTGGAACTGTGGCCGTGATCATCAAGCAGGAGATTCTGCTGTTGTCGATCGGCGGGGTCTTTGTGTTGGAGGCGCTTTCGGTGATCGTTCAAGTGGGGTCATTCAAGCTGACCGGGAAGCGCGTGTTCCGGATGGCTCCGCTGCATCATCATTTTGAGCTGATCGGCTGGAGCGAATCGAAAATTATCGTGCGGTTCTGGATTGCGGCGCTGGTGTTCGCGCTGTTTTCGCTGACGACTTTGAAATTGAGGTAAGCGACTAGTGAAGCCGGGATTCGATCTCGAAGGAAAGCGCGTGCTGGTGGTGGGACTGGCGCGCACGGGTGTGGCGGCGGCGCTTTTCTGCGTGGGATACGGCGCAAAGGTAACCGCGACGGACATAAAGCCTGAGGATGAGTTGGGGGAAGTGACCGGAAAACTTGGCACGGCCGGTGTGGCGCTTGCGCTTGGTCCAAACGCGCCGGTGGATCTTAACGGGATCGATTTGATTGTGGTCAGTCCCGGCGTGGCGGCGAAACTTCCATTGCTCGAGAAAGCGCGCTCGCAGGGAATTCCCGTCTGGAGCGAGATCGAGCTGGCCTGGCGGTTTCTGCGCGGGAAACTGATCGCGATCACAGGCTCGAACGGAAAAACGACGACGACTTCGCTCGTGGCGCACATATTGAAGACCGCGAATATTCCCACGCTCGTTGGGGGGAATATCGGGACGCCGCTGCTGGTGTGCGTTGAGTCGTCGCTGGATTCGACGGTGACGGTGGCGGAGATCAGCAGCTTTCAGCTGGAGACGATTGAAGCGTTTCGTCCTGAAATCGGAGTGCTGCTGAATCTCACTCCCGATCACCTTGACCGGCATGAATCGTTCGGGCAGTACGCGGCAGCGAAAATGAGGATGTTCGAAAACCAGCTCGAACGCGACTTCGCGATTTTGAATGCCGACGATCCGGAAGTGACGCGGCGAATGCCGTCACGCCCGCACATTTATTGGTTCAGCCGGAAGAAGCGGGTGGCGCAAGGCTGCTTTGTGGCGGATGGCCAAATTGTCTTTCGCATAGAAGGTTCGGAGAATCCGGTGCTGAGGATCGAGGAGATTCCGTTAAAAGGCGAGCACAACGTGGAGAATGTACTAGCCGCGTGCACCGCCGCGTCTCTCGCTGGTGCCGACGCGGATTCCATCGCGACAGGCGTGAAGACGTTTCAGGGTGTGGAGCACCGTCTGGAATTTGTAGCTGAGCTGAATGGCGTCGCCTTCTACAACGATTCGAAGGCAACCAACGTGGACGCTACGGTGAAAGCGATCGAGGCATTTCCGGGATCGGTGATCGTGATTCTCGGCGGCAAGGACAAAGGCACAGGTTATGCCGAGCTTCGCGAGCCGCTGCGGCAACGGGCGCGGCTGGTGCTATTAATCGGTGCGGCTGGGGAAAAAATTGCCGCGCAGCTCGAAGGCGCGGTCCCAATGGAGCATGCGGGCACGATTGGCCGTGCCGTGGAACTCGCTGCGGAACGCGCGCAGGCGGGGGACGTGGTGCTGCTCGCGCCGGCCTGCGCAAGTTTTGATCAGTTCGAAAATTACGAGCACCGCGGGCGCGTTTTCAAGGAACTTGTGGCGCGGCTCAAGCGCGAATCGGGCGGCGGCACAGCCCGGCTGGCTGCTGAAATTCCTCTGGAGAAAGGTGCGCGCGATGCCACGTAACCTGCAGCCGGACCGGCAACTGTTTGTCGTGACGCTGGCGCTGTGTTTCATCGGCGCCGTGATGGTGTTCAGCGCGTCGGCGGTGACCGCGGGCCAGCAGACCGGCAACGGCTACACATTCCTGCTGCGGCAAGTTCTATGGATCGCCATCGGAATTGCGGGGATGTTTTGGGCCATGAACACGGACTACCGGAAACTGCGCCAGCCCCGCGTGATTTTCACTGCGCTTTCGGTGACGCTGCTGCTTCTGATCGCCGTGTTCTTTCTCGATCGCTCGCATGCGACGCACCGCTGGATCCGGCTCGGCCCGGCGAGCTTTCAGCCGTCGGAGCTGGCCAAGCTGGTGGTGATTTTTTTCCTGGCCTGGTTTCTCGAGATTCGCCGGAAGCCTCGAGGGTTCGGCATCGATGATCCGCTGCACTCGTTGCTGCCTGCGCTCGGAACCGTGCTGGTGATGGCAGCGCTGGTGCTTGCCGAGCCGGATATGGGGACGGCGTGCATGATCTTCATGATCGCGTTCGTGATGCTATATGTTTCCGGGCTTTCGCTGCGCTATATCTTTGCCACCGGCTTGGCGGCGATTCCGGCGATTTATCTTTTGATCGTGCGCGTCCCGTACCGCTACGAGCGTGCCAAGTCATTCTTTTCGCCGGGCGCCGATCCGCAAGGGCGCGGATTCCAGTTGCTTCAGTCGCTGATCGCAGTAGGCTCGGGAGGATTTTCGGGAGTCGGGCTGATGGAGAGCCGGCAGAAGCTGTTTTTTCTTCCCGAGGCGCACACGGACTTTATCTTCGCGATTATCTGCGAGGAACTAGGTTACATCGGCGCGGTTGTCGTGTTGTTGCTATTCGCGATGTACGGCTGGCGCGGATTCGTGGCGGCGATGAAAGCGCCCGATGAATTTGGCAGGCTACTGGCGCTGGGCATCACGACGATGGTGGTGGGCCAGGCGATGGTGAATCTGAGCGTGGTACTGGGGCTGATGCCGACGAAAGGGATTCCGCTGCCGTTCGTCAGCTACGGCGGTTCGAGTTTGCTGGGCATGCTATTGGCCACGGGAGTGCTGTTAAACATCAGCCAGCACGCGGACGAGAGTTGAGCGGGGCGGCAAAAGAGTTGCTGGTAGCGGGCGGCGGCACCGGCGGACACGTCTTTCCGGCGATGGCTATCGCGCGCGAATGGCTACGACGGGGATGTTCGGAATCGGAAACGGATTCTCGAGGGGAACGGCGAGTGGTGATCGTGGGAACCGAACGCGGGCTTGAATCAAAACTGGTGCCGCAGGCCGGGTTGCCATTGGAAACCATTCGCGCGGCCGGCCTGAAAGGCATGAGCGGCGCGAAATTGCTTCGCAATGCGGCGCTTTTGCCGATGGGCATGCTCGATTCCGCCGCGATTTTGCGCCGGCACCGTTTTGCAGCCGCATTCGGCGTAGGAGGCTACGCGTCAGGTCCCGTGATGCTGCTCGCGACTCTCAGCTCGATTCCTACCGTTGTTTTTGAGCCGAATGTGGAGCCGGGATTCACGAATCGCGTGCTCGCGAACATGGCCACGCGAGTGGCCGTGGCGCACCAGCAGACGGCCGAGAAACTGGGCCGCCGAGCGATTCTCACCGGCTGCCCGATACGTCCGGAATTCTTTTCCTTGCCGCGCAAGGCCCACGGGGCTCCGTTCACGATCCTAGTCACCGGGGGAAGCCGCGGGGCGTTTCCGATCAACCGCACGGTGGTGGACTCGCTCGACCTGCTGGTACCGAGAAAAAATCAGCTTTTCATCGTGCATCAGACAGGCGAAGCCGACTATAATGCCGTGCGCGTGGCGTATGCGAAACGCGAATTCAAGGCCGAGGTCCTACCCTTCATCGAGAATATGGCGGAGCGGTTTGCCCAGGCGGACTTGATCGTCTGCCGTTCGGGTGCGATTACTGTCGCAGAAATATCTGCCGCAGGACGCGCCGCCATCTTTATCCCCTTCGGAGCCGCCACCGACGCGCACCAGATGCGCAACGCGGAGGCCATGCAGAACGCAGGGGCGGCCCGCCTGATCCCTCAGACTGAACTGACGCCCGAGCGATTAACCGGCGAAATTTTCTCCCTTCTCGACCAGCCCCGGAGACTTTCGGAAATG
>Ga0306922_10001096_pt1 | contig 23766 bp, 24 predicted proteins | sample sta12Cox44000082_FD_203758 | JGI IMG/M metagenome (GOLD analysis project Ga0306922, IMG submission 203758) | Lab enrichment of tropical soil microbial communities from Luquillo Experimental Forest, Puerto Rico - statoxic.12C.oxic.44.000.082 (v2)... | ecosystem: Environmental > Terrestrial >... | reverse complement strand
GGTAAAAATAGTGAGGAGAGATGAAGACCTCAAATCCAAACTGCTTCGCGGCTTTGAAGATGCTCTCCATATTTTCAACGGTGTTGTTTTCGTGAAGACTCTCACGGAGCAGCGGCCATCCCAGGCCCGTTTCGCTCAATACTTCATTCTGAGGATCGATCATTACGATTGCGGTGTCGTTCTTATCGAATTTCATAATCGCTCCTTTCGCGATTTCAACCAGAAGGGTTCAGGCTACGGTTATCGGAGTTTGGTGCGGGCATCCTGTCTCCTGTAAACGCTTGTGGCGTGGGTGAAACGAACGCCGAGAGGTGCAAGGTTTTCAGCCATGAAACCCCACTCGAATCTCTCGGCGTACGTTCCTCAATCTAGTAGTCGAACCATTGATCCATCGCTTGCACCTTTTCCTTGGTATAAGGCGGGAACAAGTGATTGATAGCGACGTCGGGCGGGGATATCAAGACCGACTTGGCGTGCGTGAGGGAATCGTAGCCGTACTTCCCGTAGTAGTTCCCTAGTCCCGCGGTCCCCACTCCTCCATAAGGCATGGACTCAATGAACAGAAAGACATTGGTCTGGTTCACGGCGCCGCCGCCGAAGGAAAGGGACCCCAACACCCGATCGATCATCTGCTGATTTCGGCTGAAGACATAGCCGCCAAGTGGTTTGGGCAGCGACTTGATCTTCGCGAGTAGTTGTCCGAGATCGGAGTAGGTGAGGATTGGCAAAAGCGGCCCAAAGATTTCATCTTCCATGATTTTGTCGGACCACGAAATCGGGTAGAGGATGGTCGGGTCGAGATAACGAGCCGGAGCGTCGGACTTTCCGCCGTAAACGACCTTCTTGGGATCGATCAGCGACGCCAACCGGTTCACCGCCGCCGCACTGATGATGCGAGAGTAGTCGGGATTATTCTTGGGGTCCGCGCCGTAGAGTGCTACCACAGCCTTTTTGCATTCGGCTACGAACTGTTCGGCGACAGACTCATGAACGACGGCGTACCCAGGTGAAGTGCACCACTGCCCTCCCCATGCCATTGCGCCCCAAACGATTTTCTTGGCGGCATCCGGAATGTTCGCTGTCTCATCAACGATGGCGGGGTTCTGTCCTCCAAGCTCAAGCACCACCGGAGTGATGTTTTCCGCCGCCGCTCGCATCACCACCTTGCCCACGCCCACGCTTCCGGTGAGGAATATGAAATCAAAAGGAAAGGTCAGGAGTTTCGTAACTACTTCTCTTCCACCAACGACGGCACTGAAGGATTCCGGCTCGAAGTACTTCGGGATTAATTCTAGGAGTAATTCGTCCGTCGCAAGCAGCGCTTCGGAGAGCTTCAAGATGCATGGATTGCCGGCTGAAAGAGCGGCGACGGCAGGACGCAGCGATAATATGAGCGGTCCATTGAAAGGACAAATGATCAGAGTGACGCCGTAAGGCTCGCGGTACACCATTCCCTTATGCCCGGTCGCAGCAAGGAATTTGGGAAGAGGGGCTTCGACCGGTTTCATCCATTCTTTGAGTTGAGACTTGGTGGATTCGGTCGTGGCAATGGTTGCAGACACCTCGAAGACATTCTCCTGGCTGGCTGTTTTGAAGTCCTTGCGTGAGGCGTCCGCAAAACGCTCAAAGTTCTCTTTGAGCATCCGCGTAAGGCGATTGAGCTGGTCAATTCTCCACTCGTAGGTCTTTGTCGCATCAGAAGCAAAGTAAGCCTTCTGTTTGTTGAACAAATCCTCGGCACGGGTTTCTTCGCTCGTACGTTGAGCGGGTCCTGTTTGCAATTCGACTACCTTGGGTTTCGACGACATCTTGGTCTCTTTTCGTCCTTCCTCATTTCGGTTATTTCCAAAATCTTACTCACTTCGCGAACAACTCTCTCTGCAAACTAAACTCTTCACTTCGGCTGTCCAGCGTGGCTACTTCCGTTTTTTGTAACCAGCACCATCCGAAAGCGCGCCTTCCCGGCCATCATCTTCGCGTACGCAGACGCTGCCTCTTCAAGTGGGACGGTCTCGATCATGGCGGACACGCCGCTCAGGGCACTGAATCGGAGCGTTGCATCACCGGTCGCAGGGGTCCCCGTCAGGGAACCTTCTACCTTGCGACTTCCAAATATGAGATCCATGTTCGTAAGCTCGATCGGCTCCGGCCCAACGCCGAGGTCAATCGAGACTCCGCCAGGACGAAGGCCTTTGAAGGTCTCAGCGACTGTCTTGCCCCCGGAAGCTGTTACGAGAATGACCCTGGCGCCGCCCAGCGCCTGCAGAGCGGCTGCGGGATCCGTAGCGGCACTGTCAATGTAGTGGTGAGCACCGAGCTTCTTGGCGAGCTCCGCTGTGTTGCTGCCGCGGGCAATCGCCGCCACTTCGAACCCCATATGCCGGGCGTATTGCACCGCCAGGTGACCAAGGCCGCCGATACCGAGCACAGCGACAAGGTCACCCGCCTTCGCTGGCGCGTTTCGCAGGGCGTTAAACGTCGTGAGTCCCGCGCAAAGGAGCGGCGCAGCATCTGCCGACGACAGATCGTCAGGGATACGCACAAGCCCGGTGGCCTTCGCGATCATCACCTCGGCATATCCGCCATCCGAATGGATGCCCGTGAATTCCTGGTTACGACAGTTCACGAGATCGCCATTTCGACAGAATTCGCAATAACCGCAAGGGCCTCCGAGGAAGCCGACACCGACGCGCTGACCAACCGCCCAGCCCTGGACGCCAGAGCCAAGGGCATCGATCCGCCCGACCACTTCGTGCCCAGGAACGCGCGGCCAGTCGATCGGGAACGAGCCTTCCACCGTGCCGGCATCCGAGTGGCAGACACCCGACGCCTCGACGCGAATGCGCACTTGACCGGGGCCAGGATCGACCAGCGGTTTCATTACGGCTGCGAATTCTCCCGGTTTCGTTACTTGGATTGCTTTATACATTGCGCTCATATCGCTCCTTTATGTTCCGCAGCACTTCCGATTTGCGCAGCGCCACCTTTGGCCCCACCGGTCGGTGTCTTCACGCGTTCCGTTCGCCTCGACCAGAGTTCTACCTGCCGGCGAATGTTGCTTTGAGCGTTGTGTCCAAGGCTGGCTTCGTAACCCCTGAACCATGTTGGCGGACGATTAGCCGGTCACCCCTCTGCCCGGTCACATACGTCCACACCCATTGGAGAAAGACGCTCAAACGGAGGCTCGATGTGGCGAGGAATTGGAGGTGCACCGCGACCCAAGCGAGCCAAGCCACGAAACCGCTTATTCTGACCTTCCCGCTTTGCAGCACAGCGAAGCCCCTGCCGACCACAGCCATGCTGCCCTTGTCAAAGTAGTTGAACGGGGACGGCGGGGGATTCCCGACAATGCGGTTGTGAATTAGCTTTGCCGCATAACGCCCTTGCTGCATCGCTACCTGAGCAAGCCCTGGCAGGGGTTTGCCATTTTGGTCAAGCGACGCAGTATCGCCCACCACAAAAATCTCGGAGTGTCCGGCCACGGTAAGATCTTTCTGAATGCGTACCCTGCCGGCGCGGTCTGTCTCGGCGTTGAGCCACTTGCCTGCGGGCGAGGGTGCGACGCCCGCAGTCCAGATCACGGTTTTGCTGGCGATGCGCTCGCCCGCGATTACGACACCTTCCGCGTCGATCAGATCGACGCTGTGTCCGAGCCGAACTTCGACGCCCAACTTCTCGAGCCGTTGCTTCGCGGCTTTGGAAAGACTCTCCGAATAGGGCCCCAAAACTCGGGGAGCCATATCGACGAGCACAATTCTTGCGGAGGCCGGATCGATTCTCCGAAAGTCTGATTTCAGTGTGTTTCGGACGAAAATCGCGAGAGCGGCGGCCATTTCCACGCCGGTGGGACCGGCGCCAACGAGAATGAAAGTCAGCAGGTCCCGATGGCGGCTCGGATCTTCCTCAGCTTCAGCCAATTCGAACGCCTGCAAGATTTTATTTCGGGCTGCCTCAGCATCTGCAAGACTCTTCAAACCCGGCGCGTACTCCGCAAATTCATTATGACCAAAGTAGCTGTGACTAGCGCCAGTCGCCAGGATTAGGTAGTCGTACGCAACCGGCGCGTCCTGCCGGTCGGCGTCGCTAACGATAACGCACTTCTGATCCTTATCCACGCCCGTCACTTCCCCCATGATTACTGTCGTGTTCTTCTGACTCCGAAGAATGCTGCGGATTGGCGTTGCAATCTGACCGGGCGTCAAGACCGAGGTTGCCACCTGGTAAAGCAAAGGTTGAAACAGGTGGTGATTGGTACGGTCGATCAGGATTACTTTCGCGGGTGTCTTCCTCAGAGCTTTGGCGGCGGCCAATCCTCCGAAACCGCCGCCCACGATCACCACATGTGGCGTTTGATGTGTCATGGTCTTCCGTCCTCAGGCGTGTGCCTCTGCCACCAATACCTTGGCCTGCTGGGCGCGCAACTTGATGAGGTCGACCAGCAACTTGTTCTCTTCCTGCGCGAGTTGTTCGACCGAATGGCCTCCAGCCATTTGCGAAACCCCTTCGGCGATCGTTTTCTTGAGTTCCGGCGTGACCCATCGGGAGTGCCGAGCGCCCTCATCAGGGCTGCCAACGGATCCATCAGATGGTCCAGAACACGCGCCCGCCGCCGGCATCGAGAAAAAAAAGCCGCCCGGACATCTCTGACTTGTCCGTCCCTATGTTGTTTTTGCCGGAGTCAGCGATCGGGTACGCCGCGTTTTGGATTTCTTTTGTTGGACTTGCCAAGAAGTCTCCTGTTTGAGATGCACTTAGCCGCGTGGCATTCACAAAGTAACCAGGCACCGAATCAGCCAATTGCTTTGTCGCTTTAGCTTGCTGAAAAGACGCGCGTTATCTTCCCCACTTGGTTTCGAGGTCACGAATCGCTGTCAACACCTTCACGCAATCGCCGAGGCTTTGACGGACCCTGTAAAAGGGAGCCCGAATCCAAAAGGTTGTCCCTTGAGGGCCCGGGCAGCAGTCAACTGGAGCGATATTGGGAAGGGACTTAATCTAAAGGCTTGGCTAAGATGCGCAAAATCTGCACCGGCAGAGCAGATGACCTCGCCAACGCGGACGTTCTCTAGCTGGTGCAGAACACAGACAGGTTTGTCAAGAAGGCCTACGATTAAAGCCCGCGCAGAACGTGTCCAAGCTTGTTTCGTTTTGTTGTCAAATAGTGCAGTGTCGAAGCTGACGCGGGGACCTCGAGAGGCAGCCATTCTGACACGGACAGACCGTATCCCTCGATCGCAACCAGTTTGCGAGGGTTATTGCTCAAGAGGCGCATGGAGCGCACGCCAAGCTCGCGCGAAATCTGCACGCCGATGCCATAATCTCGCTGATCGGCCTTGAATCCGAGGCATTCGTTAGCTTCCACGCTATCGAGTCCCTCGTCCTGCAGCCTATAGGCTCGAATCTTGTTTGGCAGGCCAATCCCTCTTCCTTCTTGGTTCAGATAAAGCAACACCACGACCCTCTGTCGCGATCCGACGCAAGGCGATTTACGTGAGCCACGACTCAGTCCGCGTCATACGTCTAAAGCCGAAGCCCCGGGGGACATTGCCAGTCTCTTCTCGAACAATCGGTGCGTTGAAATGTCGGTCGGCAAACAAAAGCTCGGCTGAGGCAAGTACAAGCAGAATCCATACCAGCTCGGCAACGAGCAGATGTGTCATCTGCAGCCAAATAGGCGCCAACAAGATGACGTTCATAGCGCCGAGAGCAATCTGAGCGGTCAACGTTATGGCAAGAACGAGCGTCCAGCCCGAGCCAACTTGCTTCTCCCAAGACTTCCAAAGCAGCCACAAAACATAGATGGAACCCATCACTGCTGCAACTGGGTGGAGAAGCCGCAGCCGCACCAGCACGTGACTGCCTGACGAGAAATCTTGCATCAATGCGTGCCGCAGAGAGCCGACAGGAAAGATTGTGTCCCCAAGACTGGCCAGCGAGCCCGTCATTCCGATGGCCATTACGCAAGCTAGACCAAGCCCGATTGCCATCCGTTCGTACGGCTTGGCAACCACGACAAAACGTCGACCTCGATTCGAAAGCCATCTTGCGGTTAGCGACAGTGCTGCAAGCAGCAGAAGCGTATTGCCAAAATGCAGGCACAAGAAGAGGGCGTGGGCTGCAGATCGGTCCAGGCTGCCAACGTGATCAAGCAAGACTAGCAACGCTCCAAGCAGCGCTTCGTTGAACAAAAGGACGATCCCACAGACAGCCGCGTATCGGGGCCAGTCGCCCTTCGAGGTCCGGCGCCAGCACCAAACAACTAGGAAAGACACAATCACCATCGAAAAAGCACTTGTAGCCCTGTGCATGAATTCGATCAAGGTCTGCGATTGTATTGTCGAAGGCAGGATCTGGCCATTGCACAGAGGCCAACGGTTGCCGCAGCCTGCACCAGAGCCAGACGCGCGCACATACGCGCCCCATAGGATGACGGCAATGTTGTAAACAACGATCAGCCAGGCGAGCTGGGCAACTGGTTTCACCCCACTCATAGAAGCTGTGCGAGGCCCGGTGTCTTGGCTGCAAGAGCGGCAGTCTGTCATGGTTACTTCTTGCCCAGTACAAGCAGTGCAAAAATTGCAGGAAGATACAGGATGGAAGCGAGCAGCAACTGTCGGGCCGTTACATTCGACTTACGGATTGCAAAACGCGCGCTGCAGTAAAGGAAGGTCGCACCAACTACGAGAGCCCCTACGAAATACTTGCGTCCCGACATCGTCGTGAATGTGGGGACAAGACCAACTGCGAGAAGCGCTAGTGATGCCAGGGACGTTTGCCAGCTGATAAAGCGATCCCTCACGGCGCCCGACGGCAGTACTAGATATCCTGCGCGGGCGTAGTCTTCGCGATAGATCCACGCGATGGACATGAAATGAGGAAATTGCCAGAGGAAGACAATTGCAAAGAGCACCCAACCTGCGGGGTCCAGGCGTCCGCGCGCGGCAGCCCAGCCGATTAACGGTGGTGCGGCGCCAGGGAACGCGCCGACCAAGGTGCATAGAGGCGTGATCCGTTTTAGCGGCGTATACAAGAACAAGTAGCTGAGGAGAGTGAATGCGGCCAGCAGAGATGCAAGGGTGTTTGTGTAAATGGCTAGATAGGCGACACCACAAATGGACAGCAAAACTCCGAACCACAAAGCATGCGAGGGAGCGATTCTTCCCGAAGCGAGTGGCCGTCGCGCGGTTCGGCGCATTTGCGCGTCGTACGGCAACTCGATCAGCTGATTCAGTGTTGCCGCTCCGCTGGCGACGAGGATTGTGCCCAAAAGCGTATGAAGAAACTGCATCCAAAGAAAATGGGGAAACGTTGCGGATGAGCCCAGCCAGAATCCAGCAGCTGCCGTGATGGCAATTAGGAAGTTGATTTCGGGCTTCGTTAGCTCCCAATAGTCGAACAACGCATTGGAACACGCGATGCGACGGCCATGCACGGCAGACACATCGAGCACTGCAAGAATGGGCTCCGTTGCCATCTTTAGACAGCCTCCACGCGTTGCGGATCCCTGCGCGCTGCCGATTGCGCCAAGGCGCAACGGTCGAAACTGCGGGGCGAAAGCAGGCGAGTGCTGAGAATCGCTGCGGGCACGAGATAGACCAGCGTGACGCAGGCCCACATCAGCGCAGCCGCACACTGCTGATCTTCCAAAACAGAAAAGCCAAAGTGCCTCGGCATGGCAAAGTAACAGGGATAGGCAACACGGTCAGAGAACACCAGAAATCCGGAGAGGATGTCGCACGGCAAGGTGGCAAGAAAAAGGTACAAGAGGGTCGACCATTGCGCCCAAGTCGAGGCACTGGGCCAAGGTCGAATAACCGGCATCCAGAAAAGAAAGCCAGCGACTAAAAACGACGCCTGTTCGAGAGCGTGCCAGGCTTCTGAATGCATCCCCAGTGTAAACAATGCCGGCACGTGCCATCCCAAGAGCGTCAACGCAGAAGCAGTCCAACACAACGCTGGCCGAGAAAGCCTGTGTGCAAACCGTTGCACCAATGGCAGTCGAAAAAGGGGGCCGAGCACGGCATTTGCAAATCGCGGCAATCCGTGCCAGAAAGCCAACAGGGGCTCACCGAGCAAAATCAAGGCGGGAGCGAACGTCATCAGCAGCAGGTGCTGGATCATGTGGACAGTCAACAAGTCATGATCGTAGGCAACCAGTGGCGATCCTAACGCCGCCCAGACTAAAGACACTCCCCAAAAGAAACTAGCTGCGCGCCAGGCCGGAATCGTGGTCGCAGAAACACCCAGCATGCGACGCCAACCGCGCGCATATATTAAGGATACGAAAACCAGGCCAACAAGGATGATCGCACTTGAAGCCGACGACATTCCCATAGCGGTGTGGTGTATGGGCGACATGAAATCTTCCTAGGGATGAGTACCGCTCTCCCTAAGCACAATGTCGCGCGCTGCATCGCGGGCAGGAGCCTCGCCTGCGGGATGTAGCATCTCGAGAAACGCGACGAGCGCCGTGGTTTCCGCTGGGCTCAAGTTTTTCCCGTAAGCTGGCATATTGCCGCCTCCCTGAACCACCTGGCGGATGAGCTGGTCTTGGGTGAGCCGCACAGCAACGCTGTCGAGCGCCGGACCCCTTTGCCCGCCGAGCTCCCCGAGCGAATGGCAATTGCGGCATTGTTTGACTTGAAAGACGAGAGCTCCTTGCCGCTGAAGCGCGGTGGCACCATGCAAGAATCGTTCCGGCACGGGATCGCCGCTCCAAGCGTTCATGTGCGGACTCCAAGGTGTATAACCGGCAAGATGCGTGAATGTGCTTAGCGTTATTGCGATGAGGAGGACGGTCAAAACTGCAATCGGCCTCCGCCGCCAGCTCTTTTCTCCTTCGCCAGAGAGAAAAGGCAGGAGGAGCAGACCGATAATCACCAGGACCGGGCCAATGAGTAGAGCCGGAGTCTCCATAGACGGGGGAAGCAACGAGAGCAAGGCATAAAGCCACAAGAAGAAGTAATCGGGCTTCGGCACCGTTTGAATAATCGTTGGGTCCGGCCTACCCGTTGGTCCGAACGGACCGAAGTACAGAGCGCAGGCTGCGACGGCTACGAGGATAAAAGCAGCGAAGAACAAGTCCTTCCAGATCGCGTAAGGAACGAACGGAGCGCCGTCCTTCTTCGTCAGTTCATGATATTGGCTAAGATACGTGGAGCGCTTGACGACGCGTCCTGGCATCGGCCACTCGTTGATTCCCAGTTTCAGCACCATCAGAACATGCAGGCACACGAAACCGATCAACATTCCTGGAATCACGAATACGTGCAGGGCGAAGAATCGCGAGAGCGTCGCTCCCGCAATGATCGGTCCGCCGAGCATCAGCTTCACGATCATAGGACCCGCAATAGGAACTCGGCTGGCGATTGACGCTCCGATGCCAAGGCCCCAATAGGCGTCTTGGTCGAAGCGGAGCACTTGCCCGCTGAAAGCCATCCCGAGTGTCATCAACAAGAGGAATACGCCGATGATCCAAGTAAGCTCGCGAGGGAACTTGTGAGCACCAAACAGAAATACTTGGACCATGTGAATGAGAACAATCGCCACCATGAAATTCGAGCCCCATCCGTGCAAGGCGCGGATGAACCACCCGAGCGTTACGTCATGGTTCAGAGCTTGCAGGCTGCTCCACGCTTCGCTGGCCGACGGGACGTAGATCAGCGCCAGAAGAATCCCGGTCACGAGCTGCAAGATGAATACGGTGAGCGCGGCGCTCCCGAAGACGTAGAACCAGCTTGCCGTGCTTCGCGGCACCGGGTGTTCGGCGGTTTCGCGGATCGGAGCTGCAAGCTGCAAGCGCCGGTCGAACCAGTCCCCAATCTGCGAGATCAAGCGCATGGCGGTTTCTTTCCATCAAGAGCGGCACTTAGTCCGGGCGTAGGCAGCTCACCAGCTTGGATGGTGATCAGACCGTTCTCAATTTTGTGGGGATATTCGAAAAGCCCCCGTTCCGGCGGGCCCGACGCGCGAGAGCCGTCGCGGTAATAAGCTCCGCCATGACACGGGCACATGAACAAACCGGATTGCGGAAACCAGCGGACTGGGCAACCCAGGTGTGCGCAGTTCACCGCAAAAACCTGGAATTGATCGCCTTCGATACGTCGCACCCAGCATGCCGTGTCCACCGTCTTGCCGTCGGTCGGCATCACGTAGGGATTTCGGAAAGTAGCAAGCCGCGTCTCGCCTTCGGGAAATTCAGTGACGCGACCGAGTGACACCCAGGAAAGGTAAGCGTTACCGTGGCCGCGGGTAACCGAGGACAGAAGAAATCGTACGATCGGGACCGCCAACGCGGTCGCCACCAGGCCGTTGACAAGCATTCCGATCTTCATGAATAGCCCACGGCGCGAGAGCGTATTTTCATTCGGCATCTTCAGACTCCTAATGCTGAGTGTAATTCGAAGCAGAGTATGGCTGCCCCGGGTTCCGAGCCCGGCGTGAGGCGAGCCACGCAACTACGTCAGTGATTTCCTGGTCCGACATGGGCTTTCCGGGCACGTTTCCTCGCCAGTCCGGCGCTCCCAATTCAGGTCGGCCGGTGACGACAATCGTGCGCATTCCCTGGTCGCTGACGAGTGCGAGAAACGAGTCATCCGTAATGGCGCTGCCCTTTCGTCCACCGCCACCGCCTGGACCGTGGCAAGACTCGCAGTAGGTTTTGTATGCGACTGCGCCTCGCTGAGCGTCTCCTGTTGATTTAGGCGCATAGGAAGGCGCGGTGGCCGGGTCCAGAATCCCCTGCTGACTCCAACGCGAGCGAATTTCTTTGGTGATCACGTCTATCTGCTTGTCGGTTAACATTCCGCCGGCGCTCTCGGCGAAGGCCGGCATCGCGGTTCCCGGCACTCCGTTGGCGATGACTTTGCGGATGGCAGCGTTATCTGCGACGGCCAGATAAACAGGATTGGCAAGAGCGATCGCTGCTCCCCCCCGTCCTTCCGCACCGTGGCAGCCGGCGCAGTTTTCTGCGTACAGACTGCCAAAATCCAAAACCTCATTCGGCGCCAGAACTTCCGAACCCTTGGCCGGCTGGCCGTGCGGCGAGCTGCAACCTGAGACCAGAATCGCTGCGAGGGCCGTCAATCTACAAAGATGCCGAAATACGTTCACGGTCGTTTCTCCCCACCTTCGCGCGGCGGCATGATTCCGGGAGCTTCAACCCCCGCGCGCACGATGAACGGGAGATTCTCGCGAGTGGAGACACGCTCCTGCCGCACGACGACGATGCCCGCTACGACGCCGAAGGCTATCTGCGACGCCATAAACCAAATCCAGTCAACACGGCTTGCAAGTAAAGGATTGAGAAGCTCCATGATCGAATACAGGAGGCCCGACCACAGCACCGGGCCAATCAGCCCTCCGAGCACGATCGGCCGCCGCGCGAACATGGGAAGCATCGCGCCGTAAAGCAGTCCCACGAAGACGGATCCGATGGCGTGCAGGACGAGGGCGATCGCGAAGCTGCTCGCATGAAACGAATTCAGTTGAGCGGCTCCGAGCTTGAGCGATTGCGCATAGACAGTGGCGGCAAGAAGATTGATGGGATACCAGATGCTCCCGGCTTTGACCAACCCGTAGGTGCAGGCCAGCACAGCCATCGCTACGCCGCCCGCCAGGCCACCCTTTAAGCCAGCCGATATCGGGTAGGTCTCGAGAGGCAGCCATGCACGGACGAGATCGGGCGCCACTGGCACGCGTTCCACAACGCGGCGCTCTGTTGCTATGCGGCGCTCTTCGAACACAATTGGCACAGTCTCCTCGTGTTCGTGAGGAAACACTTCTTGGAACCAGCCGACGCAACCCGCCACGGCAAGGACAACGCCGAGGACACTCACCGACGCACTTGTAAGAAGACCTGCGAACATCAAGGCGAAGCCGAAAGATAAAACCAGCGGCCACGCGGTTGATGCCGGCACTTCGATCTCAACGGGAGCCCGGGGGCTCTGCTCTACTTGTTCAACGGATACGAGCGTTGCCATTTCTTCTCCTCAGCGGCCGAGAACATAAACAACAGTGAAGACAACGACCCACACGGCATCCACGAAATGCCAATACAAGGAAAGTACGTCGACGCGAGCGGACTGCTCCGGGCCAACCCGGCCTGCGAGCCCAAAGAGCAGCACAATGCTCAACATGACCAGTCCAGCGATCACGTGAGAGGCGTGCAGGCCAACCAACGAGTAATACGTTGTTCCAAAAAGGTTTGTGGAAATGGTCAGCCCGTGTTCGTAGATTAGCCGGTGCCATTCCTGGCCGGTGCCGTACAAGAAGAGGGCGCCTAGAACGATAGTGAACAGCCACAAAACCAGGAACGCGCCTCGTCGGCCGCGTTCCAGAAGTTTTCCCGCAAGATGGATCGTGAGGCTGCTCGACAGCAGACAGATGGTGTAGAAGATGGGCGTTTCTAGCACTTCGCGCGGAGTAGGCCCTGTAAGGCTCTTCCCCACATAAAAAAGATAGGCCACCACGAAAATCGTGAAGATGGCGGACTCAGCAAAGATGAGACACGCCATGCCTACCTTCCCTCGATAGGGAAGCGTCCAGGCCGCAGATGTTTCCGATAACGGATTCGTGATTGCGCTCATTGACCAATTCCTTTACTCATAGCGGCTGTCTGGGTCTTCGGGATGTTTCAAGTCCCACAACGGACGGCGGCTGGCAACGGTTGGGACCGCGGCAAAGTTGTAGGCAGGGGGCGGCGAACTTACCGACCATTCGAGAGTCCAGGCGTCCCACGGATCGTTTCCCGCCTTGGCCCCTTTGAAGTAGGAAATAATCAGGTTCGCGACAAACACTAGAATTGCGATGCCCTGGACGAAGGCGCCGATGGTCACGAGAAAATTTAACGTGTCCCAACCGCGGCCGGGCTCGTAGGTGTAGATGCGACGAGGCATCCCCCACAACCCGGGAATGTGCATCAAATCAAAACACAAATGAAATCCGATTAGGAAAAGCCAGAAGTGGAGTTTGCCTAGAGCTTCGTTGTACATCCTTCCGGTAATTTTCGGGTACCAATAATAAAATGCGCCGAAAAGCGCATGCATAATTCCGCCAACGATCACGTAATGAAAATGTGCGACGACGAAATACGAGCCGCTAAGCTGCCAGTTGAAAGGCGCGGTGGCCAGCATAATGCCTGTAAGCCCGGCAATCAGGAATTGGAACAGGAACCCAATGCAGAACAGCATGGGCGTCTTGAATATAAGGTTTCCGCCCCACATAGTGCCAAGCCAGTTAAAGATTTTGATTCCGGTGGGCACACCGACAACCATCGAGGTGATCGCGAAAAAGCTGTTGGCGTAGGAGTTCATCCCGATGGTGAACATATGATGCGCCCAAACGCTCATGCTGACGAATCCGATGCAGACCGTTGCGCCAACCATAACCGGGTATCCGAAGATCGGTTTCCTGGAAAATACCGGAATAATTTCTGATAAAAACGCGAAAGCGGGAATCACCAGGACATAAACCTCTGGGTGGCCAAAAATCCAGAAAAAGTGCATCCAAAGGGTTGCCGAGCCTCCGGCTTGCGTGTCAAAAAAGTGCCCGCCCAGATAACGGTCCACGCAAAGCATGAGCTGAGCTGCCGTCAGCGGCCCGATGACTAAAAAGACCATGCCAGCCATGGTCAGGTTTAACCATGCGAATAGAGGCATCCGGCTCAGAGTCATCCCGGGGCATCGCATGGAAATGATCGTGGCGATAATGTTGACCGCTGTGCCCATGCTGCCGAATCCCGAAACGAGCAGAGCAATGGTCCAGTAATCGGAGCTATGGCCCGGAGAAAACGCGCGTGAAGTCAGAGGAGCGTACGCCCACCAGCCCACGTCGGGCGCAGTTCCTGCCCCATACAGTCCGTTTCCACCAACGAAGCTGAAGTAGAGCAGAAACGCGCCGAATGCCGAGAGCCAGAAACTAAAGGCATTCAGCCGCGGAAACGCCATGTCTCGCGCGCCAATCATCAACGGGACCAGATAGTTTGCAAAGCCGAACAGGACGGGCATCACGACGAAGAAAATCATCGTTGTTCCATGCATGGTGAACATGCGGTTGAAAACCTGTGGCGAAACAAAATCGTTGTGCGGACGCATCAATTGGATACGGATAATGGTCGCTTCAAGCCCGGCGATTAGGAGAAAGAACAAGGCAAGGAGGATGTACAGAATCCCCAGTCGCTTGTGGTCGACCGTGGTCACCCACTCGTGCAGCGTTTCAACCCATGGCCGACCCGCGGCTTCCGCAGTTTGAATAACTATCGCATCCGACGACATGGCAGATCTTCCACTCTCTTTCTCTAGCGCAGTGTTTCCAGATAGCGTACGAGCGCGTCGAGGTCGGCGTCGCTTAGTTTCATGGCCGGCATCAACGATCCGGTCTTGATGGCGTCCGGGTTCTGAATCCACAAGCGCAGGTTTTCCGGCGTATTTTCGGCTGCACCCGCTGCGATGGTGCGACGACTCATCAAATGCGTAAGGTCCGGACCAAAACGTCCAGTGCCGTTGGTGCCGTTGATCGCGTGGCAGTTCAGGCACGCGGTGCTCTCGAACACATGTCTTCCCGCAACTTCTTTTTCATCCAGGTTCGCCGGCTGTTGTTGCTCGTGTGCCCAAGCCTTGAAGTCTTTCGCGCTATCTACGTACACGCGCAAAAGCATCTTTGCGTGCTGTGTCCCGCAGTACTGCGCACACTGGCCGAGAAACAGGCCCGTATCGTGGGGATCCAGCCAAGTCTGGTTTGGGTGATTCGGAATCAAGTCTGTCTTCCCCGCAAGCTGAGGTACCCAGAAGCTGTGATCGGTATCCGAGGAGAGCAATCTCAAGAATGTCGGTGTGGGATGAGCCGGGTCACTCACGGGGACATGGAGCTCGTTCGCGGTGACGATACCAAGCACCGGATACCGAAATTCCCACCAAAACTGGTGCCCGATTGCGGTCACCTCTATAGCCCCTGCGGGCTCCGGCGCGTCCTGGATCGCATGAATCATTTGGGCGGTAGCGGCGAACAACACCGCAACGATAAGGATTGGAATCACGGTCCAGGCCAGTTCAATCTGTGTGCTTCCATATACCTGCGCTGGCTCGCGTCCACGGTCTCCTGACTTATCGCGGAACTTTACAATCGCGTAAGTTAATAGAGTAAAGACCACCAGAAAGATTAGACCCGTGATGGAGAGCACGAAAAACGATAAATGACGGATCGAACCCGCCGGTGTTGAATGAGGTTCAAAGATGCTAGGAACAGGGTTGTCACGCGGAGCCGCAGTGCACAACCCGGCTGCGAGAAGAACCCCGGCGAGGAGAACGAGAACCCCGGCAACCCGGCCCACTATCGCTCGCCAATCGGCCTTGTGCATCGTTGTGCCCATTCTCATCAAGCATCCTTTCCAAGGACTTCAGTTGACCTGCCGCTGCCGATAGGGAGTTGCTGTCGACGACCTTGATCGCCCCGCAGGCGAACCATGCAAGGCAGTCTCCAGTCAATTACCAGGGAAGGCGAACCCGCAAGCTGCTTTGATTGAACGTCTTACGGACGAGCGAACGAGGAGTGAGAAATCGTTGCCGGGCCTTTCGCGTCTCTTGATTGACAAAATCGTCGAAGGTCTGTCGCGATTAATGGCTGGGAAATTGCGCTCCCGTCTATGAGCACCATACGATGACTGCTTACGTTGGCGACGACCAGACGAAGGCAGTCTCGAAGCGGTGCGTCTGCGTTCATCTCAAGCCATTGCACGGATTCAGGAAGACGCCCGGTTCTCATCAGCTCCTGTTGAGCGCTGCTTCAGATGGGCGCGTCGGCGACAACGATGATTTGGGCGGGGTTCATTCGTCGCGGAACTAAAATGGTTCGCAGCAGGACGGGCAAAGCGCCAACCTGAGGCAACGGAGTTGCGGATCCGCGGAAGGCAGAAAACAGCAAACGCGACATCACCGGACGATGAAGTACTTGAAAGATGGGTCGCCGAGCCCGGGGTCTCTGTGGTTTTCTCTTAAGGACAGAGGGGGTAGCTGCGTATCGGCGCTCATTGCTCGGTAGTTGGGAAAGATCCGAAGAATCTGGGTGGACTGCTTAGCTTCGGTCACGCTTCCGATGGAACCCTGCATCAGGGATGTGCTCTACACTACCCTGCCACTCTGCTCAATAAGCTTGGCCACGAGTCCCGTCCATCCGGTCTGATGGCTTGCCCCGATCCCCGCCCCGTTGTCTCCATGGAAGTACTCGTAGAAGTAAATGAGGTCGCACCAGTAGGGATCGTTCTGAAGTTTTTTGAGTCCGCCGTAAACGGGGCGCCTTCCATCTGCGGAACGCAGGAAAATGCGCGTCAGCCGGCGCGAAATCTCGGCGGCGGCCTCCCAGAGCGACGCCTGGCGCCCTGAACCGGTCGGCAGCTCGACCATGAATTCTTCGCCATAGAAGTGATGAAATTTCTGAAGTGCTTCGATCAGCAGAAAATTGATGGGAAACCATATGGTCCTTGTGGAATCGGGAGATTGCGCGGATGCCATAAGGCGAGAGAAATTCGGATTCGTCCAGCAAGTACCGGAGCACGGGTACCAGATGGGTGCGGTTCACCAGCGAAAGCAGACCACGTCGCCCTTCCTCCCTTTGAGATATTCCACTCGTGATTCCGGCCCCGTTTGCGGCTGTCCGGAGGCGGTGGGCCGGCCGGATCGCCGTCGAGCCAGGTGTGCACATCGAGGTGATAGAACTGTTTCGACCACAGCAGGCCAGCGAACGCCTGGCGTTGGATGTTTTTCGCGTCTTCAGAGAGACCCGACGGCGCGCGCTTGGAGTAAAACTCGTCGGCTTCCGCACGGCGCCGGTTGAGCACCTCATCAAAACTGTGGCCAAACAGCTCGCCATCGGCAGCGGTGACCAGGCGTGGTACGGACTGGTGCGAGATTTTTGGCTCCTGGCCGGTCAAGCGCAGGCGCAGCGTTGCGCTAGTGCCGGGAGCGACCCGCAGGCGATATAGGGCAGAAGCCTTTGTACCGGTCCTGTCGGGATTAACCGCGTTACGATTTCCATGAACGATGTAGTCGTTGATGCCGTCCTTGACGTAGGCTGTGCGGTTCTGGACACCAAAGAGCTTCGTAGCATTTGTCTCATTCTCGGTGAACAGAAGTTCCGGTTCCCCTTCGCAAAGGAGCCAGCGCGACCCGTACGTCTTATGCTCGACTGCAATTACTCCACACCCAGGTTTGCCATATTCGTTAGGAATGCTGAGCCGGTCGACTGCGCGCAAAACGGGGCGATAATCGTCTCTGCCCCACGCCCATGTGTTGCGGAACCATACGGTAGGAAGAACGGACAGGTCGGCTTCGCTTGGACCTCTGTTCGTCACGGTGATCTTGATTAGGATGCATTCGGCGCCTGCTTTGGCGTATTCGGTGGCGACATCAAAATACCGGTCTTCGTTAGAGACGTCGGTGTCGAGCAGCTCATACTCGAAATCTGTTCGGCTCCGGCGGCGGTTTTCTTCCACGAGCTGGCTGTACGGGAACTCTCCTTGCGGGTACTTATATAAAGCCTTCATCTAGGAATGCGTTGGAGTCGGATCAAGATAGAAGTAATACTCTTTGACATCCTCACCGTGATTCCCTTCATTGGCGGTGAGTCCAAACAGGCGTTCTTTGAGGATCGGATCGCGGCCGTTCCACAAGGCCAGCGCAAAGCACACTAGCTGATGCCGGCCGCAAATGCCCAGGATTGCGTCTTCGCCCCAGCGATAGGTGCGCGACCGGGCATGGTCGTGGGGAAAGAATTCCCAGGCTGTGCCGTATGGGCTGTAGTCTTCGCGGACCGTGCCCCACTGACGTTCGGAAAGGTATGGTCCCCATCGCTTCCAGTGGACTTTGCGTCGCCGCGATTCTTCAAGCCGGTTCTCCTCAGCGTTCGTAATCCGGGTGTGAGCTCGCACGCGAGATACGGCTTATCGCCGGACGTGTTCGTATTTGGCGGCAGCGTACTCATCATTGAGCTGCATTGCTCCATCGCATGCGCGGACTAAAGGCCTATAGGTCCAGCGGCACCACATTAGCGGTTGTGCTCGTGTTGGCTAACCTTTGCCGCGTTCGTCCGAACCTGCCCGCCAGCCGAATCCAAACCAAGGCGGATGCAAATTTGACCAACGATTTCCTCCGGCGTGCCGCCAATGTCTACAATGATAGCGTCACTAGGCTCCTCCAGCGTCGCAAACTGGCTGGCCAGAATATGCTCATCAGCAAAATGGCCTTTGCGCGCCAATAGGCGCTGATAGATCAGGTTGTAGGAACCTTTCAAGTAGACAAGGCAGAAGTCCGAGCTGCTGTCCCAAAGCTGCTCGCGATAGCTCCGTTTCAGTGCCGAGCACGCCAGCACGACGTTTCGATGCTCCGCAATCCAGCGCTCAATTTGGTCGTGAATTGCCGCTAACCAAGGCGCGCGATCGGCATCGGTCAGTGCGATGCCTTTGTGTATCTTTTCTTTATTCGCGGCAGAATGAAAATCATCGGCGTCTACGAACTCGAATCCGAGCCGCTTTGCGAGCAAAGTTCCGATGGTCGTTTTGCCCGAGCCGGTTGGCCCCATCACGAGAATGATCATAGCTGTCCTCCCACCATAGTTTTCTCGACCTGCTTCGTTCGCTCGGCAAGAGCGGATTCGAGGAGTCGCCTGGGGCTCTCCCGCGGATTGCTCTCCTCGAAAACGGCGCTGCCGGCGACCAAAATCTCCCCACCAGCGGCTACAACGCCTGCTACCGTATCATCTTGAACGCCGTCGTCCACTTCAATCCGAAACTGCAGGCGGTGAGACGCCCTGATTTGTGAAAGCGATTCAATCTTTTTCAGGGAAGAGTGAATGAACGTTTGGCCGCCAAAACCCGGATTCACGCTCATTACAAGAACGTGATGAACCAATGGAAGGACCTCGTCTAGGACATGGACCGGCGTCGCAGGGTTTATCACTACTCCGGGCTTACATCCGTGCGAAGCGATGAGGTAAAGCGTGCGATCAAGATGCGTGCAAGCTTCCTGGTGCACCGAGATCCAATCGACTCCTGCTTCGGCGATCACCGGGATAAATTCGTCCGGTGTGCGATCATAAGATGACAGTCGAGCGGAACGCGCGATATCTTGCGGAGAGAAGCAACAACCGGTGGCCCGATCGTGAGATTGGGGACGAAGTGACCGTCCATTAACAAGGAAGCGAAACCGCAAGCTGCCTTGATTGAACGTTTTACGGACGATTGAACGAGAAATAAGATAGCTTTGCGGTGGTTTCACGTCTCTTGATTGATAAAAATCGTCGAAGATCTCTCGCGGTCTTGGCCAAGAGTCGCCCTTCAAGGCTGAGCTGGTGCATATTCACGAATGCCGGCACTAGTCTCCGCAGAAGCCCCAGGGATTTCCGGCGCTGCACTCCGGCCGCGGGCAAAAGTGTGCAAGGAGTAGAACGTGATCGGCCAGACCAGATTCGCGCCAACCACGCTCAAAATGAAGGCCGCGTTCATGACGCCCAGAAAGGCGAAGACAACCAAAGCGTAGGGAAAGAAACACCGACGCACGATGAATTCCATATGCCGCGCTGCGTACAAGAATGGATTGGATGAACGTCTTTCGGCGTGACTCTGCCAGATGTTCAAGAGCTGCTCGGGACGCCCAGAGGCAAGGCGACGGCGCTGCCATCCGACCGAGAGGAAACTCGCTAGAGCCCCAACAAGGAGAAATCCCCCCCATACGAGGTAGGTACGTGATCCAGAACTTCTCCACTGCCCGATAGTCATTCCGATCAAAAGAAAGAAATAAAACACGTAGTCGCAAACGGTCTCCAGCCAACATCCAAAGTCGGACTCGAGCAGCTTCAAGCGCGCGACCTCACCATCGCATCCGTCGAGGATACTTGCAAACAGGCACAGAAATGCGCCGAGAAGCGTGTTCCAGTAACCGCCAAGCGCAAAGAATGCCGCTGATGCAATTCCCACCCCAAGCGTGATGAGGCTCACCATGTTTGCACTGATCGGCAGCCTGATAAGCTGCCGGCTGATCGGAATGGAGATTCGGCGGTTCAATCGAGCGTACATGCCATCTGTTGGTTTGACCAACCAACGATCCAGTTTGCTTTCGGCGATGCGGCGGTCCTTTTCCGTACGCACTCGCTGCCACAAGTCTTCACCCACGTTGATTGAAGTGATGGAATGCGTAGAACTGATCCAAGCGTGTAGATCCTCAAGCCTGCAGGTTTCCATTGGGCAATGCGCAATAAAATCGCGTAGTGTCTCCAAGGATAATGCACAGAGCCCTGCAGGCACGTCGGCACTTGTTAGCGCCAATGGCGTCCCGCCGTTGTTCCATTCAGCGGCCTGCCGAATCAGTGACGTGTTGTAAGTTGTGCTTCCGTCGACGAGAACTACGCGCTGGCTATTCACCTTGCTGGCGACCAGGCTAAGTCGATCACGAAGAGGTGTTTGTGCGTTCGCCTCAAGCCATTGCACAGATTCGGGAAGACGCCCCGTCCTCATCATTTCCTGTTGAGCACTTTTTCTGGCACGCGTGTCGGCGACAACGAGGATTTGGGCGGCGTTCATTCGTTGCGCAACTAAAATGGTTCGCAGCGGGACGGGCAGAGCGCCAACCTGAGGCAAGGACAATTGCGGATCGGCAGAAGACAGAAAAACAGCAAACGCGACGTTGCTGGACGTTGAAGTGTTGGAAACATGGGCCGGTGGACCCGGGGACTTTGCGATTTTCTCCCTCTCGAGGGCTCCAGCATTAAGGAGCTTCTTGGACCTTGTCAACAAGACCAAACAAATGGAGCCGACTGCAGTCCAGAACAGCGCTCGAAGACGTCTGGCCATCGCCAAGGCGAGCCCAGAGGCGTTACTCAGGCTGAAAATCTTTCCGATCAGCATGTTTCCGGTTTCATAAGTGCCGATATTTCCGGGGTTAAAGCTGCCTATCGCGTTAACGAGCTTGGTCAGAGATTCGATAATCATGGCGCCGACGAAACCGATGGGCGCTCCGAGCAGCCAAAGAACCAAGCACACTTCCAGTATCGCGAGGCAATGCCCCGCGAGATTCAGCAAAAGGCTGCCCCAAAACAAAACGGGAGTGTTGTGGTGAAAATCGAAGAGGGCACTCTCCATCGTCTGAATCAAGTGCAATCTCTGCTCGATCCGGTTCTTGAGTGCGGGAACGCGCCCGATAAGACGCGCTCCTTGAGACAACACCGGGAAGCGCTTTCTTACAACCAGCAAGGTCAAAGACAAAAATGTAATTGAACCGAGGGCGAACAGTCCGGCGTAGAAACGCAAGGCATGAGAAAGCGAGAGCATCGGTAGGGCAGCGACAAAGCCGCTCACGATGACGATAATTCCGGTAACCAGATAGAGGCCGCGATCAAGAGTGACCGAGGCGAGGCTATGGCCCATTTGCATTTGGCGGTTTAGGTGCGAGACGCGGATGGAATCTCCAAATGTTTGCCCAACAATCCCAAGCTGGCCAGCGGCTTCAGCACCGAGGCGAAGCCCGACCAACTTCGGAAATGAGAGTTTGTACCGCTCCTTGCCTAACGTCATTTGCCAGGCCCAAGTCCTCGCAAGATGCGATACACCCGCAAGACCTATGACTAAGGTGAAGCCCCAACCCAGCCTTACGAGGTTGTGCCAGAGATTGGCGGGTCCAGCATGCCGAACTAGATAGGCAAGCAATCCGGCGCTTCCCAACATTGCAAGAAAGCGAAGCGCTGGCCGCACGGCTGGCGATATCTTAAGCATGGACCAACCTTTTGAAGATTGGGCTCTCGCAGAAGTCGCGTTCAAAAATGCTTTCCGTGTAGGCGAAAGCCTCGGGCGTGTCGACGTCTTGCCAGCGACCGTCGCCAACGTCAAAGGCTTTCAGTTTGCGCTCCTGGCACACCCTGCGCATGCCATCCGACAGTGAGCAATTGCCGTTTTGTTTGGCGGATTCCAGCCGCTCGAACAATGACCCTCCGCACAAAAACATCCCAGTATCCAAGGCGTTGTACTGGCCAAGGTCTTTTCCGATATCAAGTATGTCCTCTCCTTGGACCTTAACCTTAGTTGCATCTTCCAAGTCAAAGATGCGATCGATGTTGTAATCCACTCCGAGGATGACTTCGTCGTCTCCTAGAGTTTTCTGCAGCAACACTTTGGCGGTTTTCGGTTCGAAGATGTGATCCGCCATTAGAAGCAAGAAGGGGTTCTTTAGCAATCCTCTGGCAGCCAGGGCAGAGACGCCGTTCGCTTTGTGGTATTCGGCGTTTTCAACTAGGGTGACGGAAGTGTCCCCCAGCGGCCGTTCGGCAAACCAGCGACGGATCGCGTCGGCGCGATACCCAACGACAATCACGAACTTCTCAATTCCGGCGGCTTGCGACGACAGCACAATGTGCTCAAGCAGGGGCGCGCCAAAGAGGGGGACGAGAGGTTTGGGAGCGCTGCCCGAGAGAGAGGCAATCCTGCTCCCGTTGCCTGCGGCAAGAATCAAGCATTCCTTAACGGCAGCCATAAATCACCTCGACGAGTTCCTGCTTGCCAGTCTTCATGGCTGGTAAGTTCCTTCCGCGGAGGCGCGAGTGATCTCGTTTAAGGCCCGCGTCTGGGGTGAGTAATCGAAATAGTCGATGTTCACGTCAGTGGTGCCGAAGATGTGCGCTTCGGTGACACTTCGCGTGGAGAAAGGAAACCAGAGAGAACCGCATTTCTGGTAGACCTGCACGAAATGGATGCTCTTCGTCCAGAAAGAGGGCTTCTTGGCAGGATTACCTTCTGCGCGAACCAGCGCGTAGTCCTGGGAGTCTACCCATATGCGCCCCCGAAACAGATTCTTCTCCTTCCGTTTGGGGCGAATCTCGAGAACGTAGGCTAGGCGACCAGCCAGCTCTTCGGTTCCGACAAGCTCAAAGTCATAGTTCTCGGCGGTAAGTTTTGCGCTTCCACGAATCTCCGGACGCGACGTCTCCGATTCCGATTCCAGCATTTTGCGGAAAACGTGCTTGTGCGCTGCTTTCCAGCCGTCTTCCGAAACAACCTCGAAATGCTTTGTGCCATCCTGGTCGCCCTGCACCTTCACAAGCATTTCGGCGCGTTTGTGAAATTTATTGTTCTCCAGAACATATCGCCGCATCCCCGCGTATCCCTCGACGGAGGACTGGCGTTGCAGGTCATGTGCGGCCATCCGAGCCACGATTTGCTCCGCAGTTGGAGGCGTCCCGGAATCCTCCGCCGCAACGGCTGAAGAGCCGGCGAGGAGAATCAAACTAATAAGCAGCAAGTGGTATTTCATCGTTAAAACTCCATCACAAATTTGCCGCGGTATTCACGCCACGAGGTGTTGAAGAATTCACCGAACCTGGTGCTCGCAAGGATGTTCTGCACGTCCCGCGGATCAAAATGATTGAAAAGATTGAAGACCCCCACGCCTACCCGGGCGCGCATGCGCTTTTCTCCGAAGGGCAAGGCAACAGGGCGTGTGACCTGCAGGTCAAAAGAAGAAAAGCACGGGAAACGATCGACGTTTCGTGGTCCAACATATTCGCGGAACTCGTTTTCAATGGAGTATGGGAATCCTGTGTGAAGGTCATAAACAGGTACAACGGTCAGGTTCCAAGGCCCCGCAAACGTGCCCCAGAAAAGGAAGCGGTTCGGTGCATCAAAGGGGAGCCGCCCGCGGGCATTCGGCTGGATCACGGGCTGCGCGAGGTTCCCAAAGAACTGATTGAAATCGTTGAGATCGCCAAACGCTCGGGACCGCACATAGGAAGCAT
>Ga0306922_10001095_pt1 | contig 23773 bp, 20 predicted proteins | sample sta12Cox44000082_FD_203758 | JGI IMG/M metagenome (GOLD analysis project Ga0306922, IMG submission 203758) | Lab enrichment of tropical soil microbial communities from Luquillo Experimental Forest, Puerto Rico - statoxic.12C.oxic.44.000.082 (v2)... | ecosystem: Environmental > Terrestrial >... | reverse complement strand
ATTTGCCTACGCGAGCTTGCTGATCTTTTTGTATGCAGTCTGCCCAGTCCAATATGGCATTGGTCGTCTGCTCCGTGGAACCATCGCTCAGGTAGTCGAGGTCGGATTTCTTGCAGTCTTCCGCTCTCACGGCTGTCGCGATCAAGCAAAAAGCCGAGGCGAGAATCAGGACAGTGCCGGGTCTTGCGCGTCTCATTGACTGCTCCTCATGAACGACGACGTTCTATATCCCATCATCGCCTTTGCTGTTCTATTCCAATTGAAATCCGGCCGCACGTCAGCGCCGCGCTTGCCACAGACCGAGCAGATAAAGCGCGGTTCCAAATCCGAAAGCCGCAAATTATCGGGCCACGCCTCGCCGCTGAGCGCGATCGAGTGGCTGCAGTGATAGTCGGCGCAGTAGACCAGCAGCCCACGCACGCCTGCCTCGCGCATGTCGGCGAGGGTGATTTTTTCAAGCCGATTGGCGGCGGGCATGCGCCAATGATTGCGCCAATCGTATCGGAGTGGAAGCCGCTACCGCTTGGGCCGGGGGTGTGTACGAATGGCCGCTTCTAGGGTGTGCGTTCAAATTTGCTGTATTGCAAAAAACCGATGCAAAAGAGTGGTAAGTTGTTGCTGTCGGCGGGAGGCGCGCCCGGGAAATTCACAGCGGGCGTGTGCTTGCTATTGAGGCGTTTATGAGTGTTGAATATTTCGACGAACAAAGACGACAGTTGATTGCGGCAATTGACGCACACACAGAGCAGGTTGCCACCCGGATCGGCAAGACTGCGCTGGACAGGCAAGTGCTCAAAGCTATGACCAAGGTCCCGCGGCATGAGTTCGTGCCGGCCGAGGTCCAATCGTTCGCTTATCTGGATACGCCTTTGCCGATTGGTTTCGGTAAAACCATCTCGCAGCCGTTCATGGTTGCGGTGATGACGGACCTGCTTGAGCTCAAGCCAGATGATGCCGTCCTCGAAATCGGCACTGGTCTGGGCTACCAGTCCGCCGTGCTCGCTGAGCTCGCCGGCCGGGTATACAGCGTCGAAATCATCGACGAACTGGCCGAGGGAGCAGCGCGGCGGCTGAAGCGACAGGGTTACAGCAACGTCGATATCCGCGTCGCGAACGGCTATCTGGGCTGGCCCGAGCACGCCCCGTTCGACAAGGTGATCGTCACGGCGGCGCCCGATCTGATCCCAACTCCCCTCATCAACCAGCTCAAGGCCGGCGGAAGGATGGTGATCCCAGTCGGGCTGCCCAGCGCTCAGCAACTTGTCGTGGCCGAGAAGGACATAGATGGCAGGGTCACGACGAAAGAAATTATGCCGGTGCTGTTTTCGCTGCTCGAGGGATCCGAGCAGCCGTCATTCCGGGCGTCCTGACTCAGATGTCGGCTTTCAAGGGCGGACATGGCCCTTGGGTTGGAGAATGTCTGCGCGGCGCCGGGCGCCGCCTCGAGCAACAGTCAGAGCTTCGAGACCAGCCGATCGCCAACTCGGCGGGCGATCTCCGCCGGCGCCTCGTCGGGCATCGGGAACACCGAACTGACGTTAATCTCACCAAGCACGTAGCTGTCGGTCCCATCAGCGCCGGGCGGGCCGAGCATGAAGTCCGCGTCCCAGATCATCGGCAGGTCCCGCCGCGGAATGTCCAGCAAGGAGGTCAGCTGCAGCGTCCACTCGTCTTCCATGAACCTGCGCAGGCGCTGGAAGCGCGGGTCGGCCTTGGAGGTGTAGAGCCGCCCTCCGGCCGCGACGCGCGCGGCCGGTGTGTCGACCAATGCCTTGACCTTCTGGTGACCAAAGCCGGCGCAGCGATCGCCTGCCATGTAGCAGCGGACAACACCTTCGCTCAGGCGCGCCTGGAACGGCTGGTCGATCACGCAGCCATCTTCGAAATACTCGAGACACCGTTCGAGAAATTCGTCCAACGCCAGCTCCTCCGACGCCTCCTTGGTGGCATCCAGCACGCGTACCGTTGGCCGGTTGTGTGGACTTGCCAGCATCTCGACCTTCCAGACGCCCTGGCCGCCGTTGCCGCGGTTCCGCTTGATCACACGCGCACCGGCGGCGAGCCGTGCAGGCAATTCGTCGCGCATCGCCTCAGGCGTTCGATAGAGGGTCGTGTCGCAGCCCCAGCTCATCGTGCGGGTACTATGGAGCACCTCCTTCGTACCCATCTTGACGATCACATCGGGATGCGCGCTCACCCAGACGCCGCGCGTCGCAACCTCGCGCAGCAGTGCGTCGAGATTGGCGCGGTTGCGTCCCTCGTGAATGGGGTTGACCCAGACAAGTACCCCATCAAACGTGGCGAGCTGTGCGCGGACGGCGTCAAGAACATCGTCCTCGTAGACAACCGGTTTCGCGTCGACGCCGATGTCGGCGAGCGCGGCAAAGACCGCCTTGAACCGGCCGGTCTCTGGCGTGGCGCCGCGGCGCGCCGCTTCATCGCCCCGCCATAGGATGGCGATGCGGCCGAGGCGAGCTTTGGGTTCAGACGTGGAAATCGGCTCCGCGTTCATAGTCATGCTCCTGCCCGCGTAAGCGCGCGGACCGTGAGCAGGGCTTGGACGGGGGGCCGTCTTGGAGACGCCGGGAGCCTGCGATGCCCCGGCGCTCGGTTCATACACTCGACACGCCGCGCGATCAAGGTTCAGCCTTCGGCCCGGCTGGTATGATCTTGAGGGCTTGGGTTCGCTAACGCCAAGAGGGTTGTCAGCTTCCTCCAGCGCCTCACACCGCGTCAGGCCGAGGCCTCTCAGCAAATGCGGGTCATCCGCGGATGCGCGCAGCTCCCCTGCGCCACGCTGCGCTGGAAACGCTAATAGGCGGACCTCGCTGGTTTGAGTTCGGGTTCGCCCAGAATATGGCCGGCGGTTCGGTTGGCAGCCGATCCGCCGGCCAGAGATTGGCTCGGTTCCGAGTCGATCAGAACCGAGGAGGCTCTAGTGGCCGTGATTGAAGAAATCCGGAAGAACTCGTGTGCCCTCCTGCCGGACAGCGTCCAGCGCGTGGGGGTCGAGCCCGAGCGCACGCAGGATCGTCGGAGCGATTTGCGTGGTATGCACGAGGTCGCCGACCTCGCGCTGCTCGAGGAATCCTCCCGCGACAACCAGGGCCACATGCGTGTCGTCCAGCGACCCGCCACCGTGTTCGGCAATCTTCTTCTTGCTTCCCGAGTAGATCACGCCGTGATCGGGCTGAATGAATATGTCGGGCGCTCGGGCCGCGGCGATAGATCCCGGCACGGTGGGATCACCGAAGATCGCGGAAAGCGCAGGACCCGAAGTGATGTTGGAGTTAAAGATCGTCCCGGGCGGCAGCGTCGTCGCGTGGATCGTAGCCGCGTTGTTCTGCAGGCTGGTGACGGCCTTCTGCAGATCGGATTGTTTGTCGGGTTGAAGCCAGACTATGCCGACATCGTCGGTCTGCAGGTGTCCGCCCTGAGCATAGCTACTGCCGCTGTTCGGGTTGACGAAAGCAGATTGGGCCTGGTCGACCGGCGCGTTGATGACATCACCCGGGTCGGTCACCGTGTGGTTCGGTGCCTGCGTCGCCTTCGCTTCCATCTGCAGCTGTGTGGGATCAATGGGCGACTGGCCGTGCTTGGCTGACACGATGATCAACGTGTCATTGAGCAAGCCTTTTGCCTTCAACTCGGCGACCATGCGGCCGATCGAGGCGTCGGTGTGGGCAATCGCATGCGCGAGGATCGGCCTCGGCGCGAGTTCCGCATCGTAACCGCCGACCACGAGCTTCTCACCGACGCTCACGGCCTGGAAGTTCATCCCGAAAATCGCTGGGACTTTGCCCGTGCCGGTGCTGCCGTCGGAGCGCCTGCCATCGATCAAATTGATGATGGCCTGCACCTTGACATCGTCATATGCCTCGGTGGTCGGTGCACAGTCGACGTACTGCACCGGGGCAATGCCGGCAAACGCCAATGTGGAGTTCGTCGCGTTGCAGGCGGCAGCGGGGCCTGCCAGATCGACGCCGTTTGCGGAGGCGGGACCGGCCGGAGTTGCGGTAAAGATGTTCGAGTTGATCTCTGGGGTGTACAGATCATCGACGTTGGGCGTACCGACGAACGGGCCGTTCACAATGTCGTAGGCTGGATGCTTGTCGGCCCATGCAGTCTGCAGGCCGGCGGCGTGGGCAACGCCGAAGATCGTGTTGACCTTGAGAAAATCGTGCGGAAATACCTTGGTGCAGCTGCCGTTGGCGCCGCGCTGCTGAGGCAGATTGGCCGGGTTTATGCCGCCGCTGAACAGTTCGGCTGAGACAAAGTCGATCGACTCGTCCAGCACGACTTCGGTTCCCGGCGAGCCGCTGCAACCGGCCGGGCCGGGCGAGAACAGGGTCCGGTCATAGCTGTCATCATAGTAAACACCGGTCGTTTTCGGCGTTCCCCCCGTCAGCTGCGCGAGCAGGCCGGGGAACGAATCGGAGGGCGTCGTCGTCCGCGCGTTGGTATATGTGACGCCGCGGTGCGCAAGGGCTGCGAGGTTCGGGCACCCACCGCTCGGCACGCAGCTTGTCAGGTCGAAAGCGTGGAATCCGTCGATGCTGATGAGCAGCACGCGGCCGACGCGATCGCCATCCGCGCGGCTCGGTGCTGCAAACAGGAATTGAGAAGAAAGTGCGACGGCAATGGCCGACGCTATGCGTCCGCATTTTCGCGGCTTCATGGGCTGTCTCCATATGGGAGGTGAGATACTCAGGTGAGACACAACCTTGGCAGGAAAAATTGACACTCGGGTGTCGGTTCGATGACTGGACCCTTGAAGCACCGCTAACTCGGTCGAAAATGGCCCAACGACGACACATGTGCGCTATGATCATCCTCGCGGCTGTCTTGTCGATCCTGGGAGCATGGCTTGGCGTTGATCATCCGAAGCGCGCGTGTCGATGAACTGCCCGGACTTTCCGATCTCTGTTTGAGGTCGAAGGCGGTGTGGGGCTATGACGAAGATTTTATCGCGGCCTGTCGCGGCGAGTTATCGTTCGGTCCGCAAGACCTTGAATCGACGCATGTCGCCGTTGCCCAAGAGGATCGCAGCATAGTTGGTGTCGTACAGGTCAGAATCAGCGCCGATAACGCCGACTTGTTGAAGCTTTTTGTCGCGCCTGATGTGCTCCGGAAGGGCACGGGAAGGGCGTTGTTTGCATGGGCGGCCGACACTTCGAGGAGAATGGGCGCGCATCAGCTGGTTATCGAGGCTGATCCCGGTGCGGCACCCTTCTATCGCCGAATGGGAGCTCGCGACGCCGGAACGGCGCCTTCGGTCTCGATACCCGGCAGGATTTTGCCGAGGCTCACGTTCGACGTCTTGCAACGCAGGACCAACCGTTGAGGCCACTTTGCTCGTCGGGCAATTCTTGCATGCTTGCCATCTGCAAATTGCCCGTCGCGCCATTCTGCCGCATGCCTGCGGCGTTGCTCAAAACCCCAAATCAGTGGCATGTCGCCTCGTCCCGCGCTCGATAAGAGGGGCGCTTCGCGATCGTCACGAGTGTAGGGTGCGGGATGCGATGGACGTGCCATATCAACTGACGAGTGATGTTGCGCGCGGACGGCGAAGTCGTGTGGTCCTGGCGCCCCTTGGCTGGCGCTAAGTTGGCAACGATGCTCTGCATCGCGCCGATGACGGTGACTTAAGAGGTCACGGACACCGGGGAGAGCACGAAGGAAACCGTTAAAACCACTCGCGCGGGGAAGGCCGGACTGATCCGGTTGAACCTGTGGTGACTATGCTGGTGTGCTTTCATCTTTCGCACGCCAGGCTGCGGGTGCAACGGCATCCGGCTTTCCCTGCGCCCTCTGCATTGAGGGACAAGTGATTGCAGAAACTCGGGGCCGAAAGCGCCTACGAGCATGCGAACCTGTGCTCCCGGGCTGTTTGAAAATCTATCCTGCGATCGCACGTCTTGGTTGAATCGGGGCCGGGACGGGTGAGGACGGGCTTCCCCATTGCACGGAATCAGCGAAAATCACTGTATTTTACGGCCTATCAGTGGATATTTCGGCCAAAAACAGCATAAAACTGTGTAGAACACTCTTGCTTCTTTGCAGGCTCGTCTATTGTTTCTTCGGTTCGAATCGAAGGAGACACAATGGCTACACAGCTTTCCAAGTCGCAGCTCATTGAGCGGATTGCCACGACGACCGAGATGTCCAAGCGCGACGTGAAAAACGTCATGGATACCCTTGTCGATGTTGGCCACAAGGAGCTGAAAAAGAACGGACTATTTCTCGTTCCCGGCTTCGCTAAATTTGTTGTCGTCAAGAAGCCGGCAACCAAGGCCCGGAAGGGAGTCAATCCGTTTACGGGTCAGGAAATGATGTTCAAGGCCAAGCCAGCTCGCAAGATTGTGCGGGCAAGGCCGGTCAAGGCCGCAAAGGACGCGGTCTGAAAAACAAGGGCCCCCGCGGAGGGGGCCTTTGTTCGATTGTGCTGATTCCCGCTGGAATCAGAGCGATAGGATTTGTGCGCGGTGCGCGACCCCTGCCCATCAGGGATCGATCAGCACCCCCGGATTGAGTATCGCTTGCGGGTCCAATTGTTTTTTGGCGGCCCGCAACGCATCGGCAAAAAGCTCCGGCCGTTGACGGTCGTACCACGGTCTGTGATCGCGGCCGACCGCATGATGATGCGTGATCGTGCCGCCCGCGGCGATCAGCGCGTCGCTCGCGGCATCCTTGATCGCTTGCCACTGCGCGAGCAATGCGCCGTGGCGGCCGAGTGCATGGAACGAAAAATAAGGCGCAGGCCCGTCCGGATAGACATGGGTGAAGCGGCAGGTGACCTCGCCGTTGACGCCGGTCGCCTCCAGGATGGCACGCTCGGTTGCGGCCTTCACGCTGTCGTGGAAGCTTTCGAACTGGTCCCAGGTGATGGCGGTCTCGAAGGTGTCGTTGATGAGGCCCGCGGGCGTGAGGAACTCGCGCGCATAGGGCATGCGAATGAACGCATTGCGCCAGAGGCCGGCAGCGCCCTGCAAATGCGCGTCACCTTCTTTGGCCGGCTCCACCGTGCCTTGGTGGTCAGCACAGCATTCCAGCGCGCGCGCCATCCAGCTTTCCAGCGGATGATCGCCGGACTCAAAGCCGAGCACCATGATCGCGACGCTGCCGTCTGCAGCTCCCGTGTTATAGGCCTCATTGGGATCGAGAATGCGACAGTTCGACGGATAGAGGCCGGCTTGCGCGATCGCGCGCACCGCGCGTGCGGCCTTGAAGAACGACGGAAAGCGAACCGATGCGCCGGAGCGGAATTGCGCGCGCGGCTGCAATCGCATCCAGGCGCGCGAGATCACGCCGAGCGTGCCCTCGGAGCCGATGAACATGCGGTCCGGACTGGGCCCCGCGCCCGATCCGGGCAATCGGCGCGATTCCACGATGCCGCGAGGAGTAACGACACGCAGGTTTTCAACGAAATCGTCGATATGGGTATAGAGGCTGGCGAAATGACCGCCGGATCGCGTCGCGATCCAGCCTCCGAGCGTGGAAAATTCAAAGCTCTGCGGAAAATGCCGCATTGTCACGCCATGCGGCTTGAGCTGATTTTCCAGCGAGGGACCGTAGGTCCCGCCTTCGATCAACGCGGCGCGTGATATCGGGTCTACCTCGATGACCTTGCCGAGATTGCGCAGGTCGAGCGTGACGGAAGCCTTGTAGCGGAGGCCGTCGCAGTGTGGTTCGACGCCTCCACAGACGCTCGACCCGCCGCCGAACGGCGTGAGCGAAGCGCCCAGGCTGCCAGCCCAGTCCATGACAGCGGAAATTTCCGCCTCGTTGCGGGGATAGGCCACGACGTCGGGGGCGCAATCGTAATCTCCGAGCATGGCTCGCACATAGTCCGGATAGGATTTGCCGTAGGTGTGCGCGGCCCGATCATAGCGCTCGCTGGTACAGAAGCCGGCAAGCGAGGACGGCGGCGCCACGCGCGGTGCCCTCAGCGCGAGATCTTCGAGGCGCGGGACGACGATGGTGTCGAACGCATCCCTTGCAAACTTCGCCCGATAGCGACCGAGCACGAATTTCTGCTCTTCGGTGCTCATGCCGTCGCCTTCGCGGCCCCAGCCGTAGTGCTTCAACCTCGAGCCATTCATGATCGTACCTCGCGTTTTCCGCTCTGAATGTTCCGCACGCCGGAGGAAGACGGATCCTTCTCCGGTCCGCGGTAATCTTGCGCTGTCGCGGGCCGGCGGATCAAGCCGGATCATTTATTGTACGAGGATCATGTCGCTTCGATGGGCGCTCCCTGCTGCACTGACTGCGCAAGCTGCGGCTCGACCGGGTCAAGGAGTCATGACGACCTTTCCCGCCGTCTTCCGCGCTTCCATCGCCTGATGCGCCTTTGCCGCATCCTTCAGCGAAAAGGTCGGGCCGATATGGACTTTCAGGGCACCCTTCACCGCCAGCTCGAACAGCTCCGATAATCCGCGCGCCAGGCCATCCGGTGTCAGCAGGGTGGGAAGGGCAAACCCCGTCAACGACTGGTTCTTGAAAATGAGATTGATCAGCTCGGGAACCCCCAGATCGAAGCTCTGTATGTTGAGCGCGCCGTAAATGACGATCTCTCCTTCCGAAGCCAGCATCTTCAGGCACTCTTTGGTGGCATCGCCGCCGACCGATTCAAAGATGATGTCAGGACCTGATCCGTCGCTTGCTGCGCGGACTTCATCGCCCCAACCGGGCTTGCTGTAGTCGATCCCGAAATCGGCGCCGAGCGACCGGGCAAGGGAGAGCTTCTCGGTCGTGCTCGCCGCGGCGATGACCGCTTTGGCACCCGCCCGCTTTGCGAGCTGGATGAGCAGGGAGCCGACGCCGCCCGCCGCTGCGTTGACGAGCACCGTCTTGTCCTTCGGCGGGAATTGCCTCGTCAGATAGAGCGCGGTCAAGCCCTGAATCATCAGCGCTGCCGCCGCCTCGAACGAAAGATCGTCCGGCAGGGGAACCGCAAGGCTGGCATCGACCATGACATAATCGGAATAACCCCCGGTCACGGCGCCAGTTGCGAACAGCGGCACGGCGACGCGCGTCCCGACCGGCGGACTGACGACACCATGTCCGATCGATTCAACGACACCAGCAACTTCGGTCCCAGGCACCGCCGGCAGTTCAGGTGTCACGGCGTAACGGTTTTGACGCATCAAGGTATCGGCAAAATTGACGCCGATGGCCTTGACGCCGACCAGGATCTCTCCGGGGCCGGGCGCAGGCGTCGGCTTGCCGACAAGCTTCAGGACTTCAGGCGCACCGAAATTGGCAAATTCGATCTGTCGCATCTTGGCCTCCCATGCGGAGTAAGGGTGATGCGGCGGATATGCGGTCCCGGCGCCATCCGGCTCTACGAACAAATCTGTCCGTTACTTACTTTTTGGTAAGTAGGTGTAGCGCAGACCGATCAGTGGGCGATTTGGGGCTCGCGCCGCGACCGTGCCGCGACGACAACCGTTGGTCGTCGCGCAGGCTCTCCGACCACGCACTCGGAAATCCGATCGATCTCGTTGAGCGCGGCGGCGTGTTGCCGTCCCCAGTCGCACAGCGATTGGATCACCGGCTCGAGGCTCAGGCCGAGCCTGGTCGCCGAATAGTCGACCCGTGGCGGGACCTGCTGAAAGACCCTGCGGCGCACCAGGCCGTGCTCCTCCATTTCGCGCAACTGCTGAATCAGCACCTTCTGGCTCACGCCCGGAGCCAGTCGGCTCAACTCCGAAAGGCGCTTCGGTCCCGCGAACAGATGGTAAAGGATGACAGCTTTCCAGCGGCCGGAGATGACCTTCAGGGCACGTTCGGCCGGGAGCATGGGAAGGCGTTTGGTGCGGCTGATCATGATGACCTCGTGGTCCAACAGCTAGGCTTCGCGATCACGGCTTTCAAGAGCGGCGCGATCCTTGGTCCGCGTCGCTTCGGCTTGCGATGACAATGAGCGGTCTCACGCCGCCTTGAGCGCGCGGTAGATGCCGCGCTCGAACTGGCGGTAGACGTTGAGCGCGCGAGTGTCGGCAAAGGGCAGGATCTGCATCATGATCACGCCGGCGACATCGGAAGCAGGATCGATCCAGTAATAGGTGTTGTAGAGGCCCGCCCAGGTCAGGCTGCCGGCCTTGCGGCCGCCCTCGACCGCATCGAGGTTGATCATGCTGCCAAAGCCCCAGCGCAGCCGAACGCCGGGGAAAAAGTCGACATCGTTGGACAACGCCGGGCTTGTCGTCTTCAGGATGCCGGCCGCGATTTCGCCGATCTGGTTTTTCGACATCAGCGCTACCGTCTCGGGGCGAAGAATGGTTGCATCGTGCAGGCTGCCTTTGTTGAGCAGCGCCTGCAGCAGGCTCAGATAGTCCGGCGCGGTGGAATAGATGCCGCCGCCGCCGGAAAACACCTTCGGTCCCTCCTCAAGCTTTTCCAGCGGCCTTGGCTTGAGCGATCCGTCAGCCTGGCGGACGTGCAGATTTGCTTCGCGCGCGCGTTGATGCGCGTTAATCTCGAAGGCGGTGTCGGTCATGCCGAGCGGAACGCAGATGTGATCGCGGAAATAGCGGTCGATCGGCTGCCCGCTCGCGATCTCGACCATCCGGCTCACCTTGTCGATGCTGCCGCCATAGGACCATTTCGTGTCCGGATCGAACATCAGGGGCTTCTTCGGCAGTTTCTTGTCCTTGCGAGCGGCCTTCAGGTAGCGCATGACATTGTCATCCCACAAGGGATAGCTGAAGCCGGATGTATGGGTCAGAAGGTTGCGCAGCGTGAGCGGCCTTTTTGCGGGCCGCAGTTGCGGCGCGCCGCGCGCATCGAAGCCGGTAAGGACAAGTGGTGAGGCAAGCGTCGGGTCGATTTTTTCCGCAGGCTCGTCCAGTGAGAGCTTGCCGCGCTCGACCAGCTGCATGGCGGCAACCGATGTAAGCAGTTTGACCATCGAGGCGATGTGAAAGATGGTATCGGTCGACATCTTCGGCGTCGCGCCGAGACGGCGGACGCCGAATGCCCCCTCATAGATCACCGCCCGTTCGGTCGCGGCCATCGCCACGACGCCGGCCGCGTCCCCCGCATCGACCCGGGCCTGCAGGATATGGTCGATCTCGGCGTGGCGTGATTGCGCGCGTGATGAAGCGGCGATAGCGGCGAGTGGCGTTCCCTGCATCGCGCTCGCACCGGCGACCGCCAACGCCCGAAACAGCGCCTCTCGCCGGCTGAGAGACGCCATGGCTCAAGCACCCACCGCGTTCTTCGCAATGACGTTGCGATAGAACGACGCGCTCAGTTTCGGGATCCGGCGCTGCGTGTCGAAGTCCACGTGATAGAGCCCGAAGCGCTTTTCGAAGCCGAAGATCCATTCGAAATTATCCATCAGGCTCCAAAGGAAATAACCGCGCACGGGAGCGCCTTCCGAAATCGCCCGCCGCAGCTCCGTCAGGTAGCTGCGTAGATACATGATACGGTCGAGATCATAGACGTTGCCATCGGCGGCAATTTTATCTTCCGAGGAGGCGCCGTTTTCGCTGATATAGATGGTATCGATGTTCCAGATCTTCGCCGCCAGGCGCGGTGCCCAATAGGCCGTTTCCGGCGCGATCCTGAGCCATTCGGAACTCATGTGCGGAAAGGAGGCGGGAAACGGCAGGGTCTTAAAGCCCGGCGCGCGCTCCGAGGCGATCGTATAAACCTGGGGTGAATAGATGTTCAATCCCACGAAGTCGATCGGCGAAGAGATGATCTTGAGCTCGTCGCCGGTGAATTTCGGGGCGTCCTTGCCGGCGAAAACGAGATAGCCCTCGGTATATTGTCCTTCGAGGATCACGCCGAGGACGCCGTTGTTCAGCTCGCGCGTGGCGATCTCGGCAGCGCGCAGGTTTTCCGGCGTATCGATCGCCGGCACGCAAGCGGCGATATTTTCGGCAAGCCCCACCCTGGTGCCGGCGCGGGCGCTGGCGCGGATCGCCTGCACGGCGAGCCCGTGACCCAGCACGACATGGTGACGGGCCTGGTTCAGCTCGCCCTGCGGCAGCTTGAGGCCGGGCGCGTCGATGCCGAGACCATAGCCGAAATCAAGGAAACGCCCGACCTCGTTGAGCGTGAAGAAATTCTTCACGCGATCACTCAAGTGTTCGGCGACATGGCCGGCATAACGAGCGAAGGCTTTCGAAGTCGCGCTCGATTGCCAGCCACCAAAGCGGTCCTGCAGGGATTGCGGCAGGTCCCAATGATAGAGCGTCACAAATGGTTCGATGTTGTTTGCGAGCAGCTCGTCCACGAGACGATCGTAGAAGTCGAGGCCTTTGGGATTGGCGGCGCCGTCTCCCTGCGGAAACACCCGCGGCCATGCGACCGAAAAGCGATAGGCCTTGACGCCCAATTCCCTGATCAGGCGAACGTCGTCCTTGTAGCGATGATAGTGGTCGTTGGCACGGTCACCATTGCTGCGATCGGCGATTGTGCCGGGCGTGTGACTGAAGATGTCCCAGATCGAGGGGCCGCGGCCATCTTCGCCAACAGCTCCCTCGATCTGATAGGCCGAAGTCGCCGTGCCCCAGATGAAGCCACTTGGAAAGCGCTCCGATGAACGCGGCTCGGACGCGGCGTCGACAGCCTGCGAACGGGCCGAATTTGCCGACAGGGTGAGGCCCGCAAAACCCGCAAGCTTTGCAAGATGGCGTCGCGAGAATTTACCGAGCATCGACCTTTCCCGTCAGCTGGTTTACCCGGTTGAGCGTTCAATCATAGTCGGATATTCCGCCATTTCGAATTAGACCATGGCCGATGCGATCAGAAGCAATATGGCCTCGCCGATCTGTTCCAGTGCGCCGAGCACGTCGCCGGTCTGACCACCGATCCGCCTCATGGCCAGTCGCGCCAGCACGAGCGCGGCAAGCGCCAGCATCAACAGTGCGATCACGGCAACTTTCGGTCCAAAAGCGAGCAGCAGGCAGACGATCCCAAGCGCGAGCGCCGCCACGACGCCTTGCGCCGGCGGTCGTCCGGCGGTCGCCGACAAGCCGTCGAAGCGGGCAGGCGGCACGAGGTACATGAATGCCGGCAGCATCGCACGCGAAGCTGCATGAGCCATGATCAGCGCCATCGCGACCGAGCGAACGTTGGTCACCTCGGCGATTTCCGAAAGCGCGCTCCATCGCGCCAGAAACACTATTACGAGCGTGCAGACACCAAAGGCCCCGATCCGGCTGTCGCGCATGATCTGCAGCCGTTGTTCGCTCGTCTTTCCACCAAGTGCATCGGCGGCATCCGCCAGTCCGTCCTCATGAATTGCGCCGGTGAGAAGGACGGTTGTCGCCAGCGCAAGCGCTGCCGCCGGCCCAGGCGGAAGGTGCAGGCGAGCGGCGATCCAGTAGGCGGCGCTTCCGGCAAGACCAACCAGCAATCCGGCAACGGGCAGGGTCCAGCTTGCCCGCGCCACATCGCCGTCGCCGAGAGGGGTGTCTGGCGCGACCGGCAAGCGCGTCGCAAGAGAGATGCCGATGCGAAGATCGGTGAGGCGCATTCGCAGAAACTCGACGTAATCGGCCATGTACTATTTCACCCGCATTGGCAATCCGGCGACGACGAATTCCACTTCATCCGCGACGCGCGCAATCCTCTGGTTCATGATACCGGCCGCATCACGGAAGCGGCGCGCCAATGCATTGTCCGGCACGATGCCGAGCCCGACCTCGTTGGTCACCAGGACCACGGCGCTGTTCTGGCTGAGAAGGGTATCGGCCAGTCGAGTTGTCTCCTCGGCCCAATCGCGTTCAGCAAGCAATAGGTTGGATAGCCAAAGGGTCAGGCAGTCGACCAGCCGCGCGCCCGCGCCGTCGGTTTCGGCGAGTGCAGCAACAAGCTCCAGCGGGCATTCGCGCTCAAGCCAGTCCTTGCCGCGACGGGCGCGGTGGATTGCGATGCGCTCGCTCATTTCGGCGTCGCCTGCCTCGGAGGTTGCAAGATACACCGGCTTGCCCGCAAAGGCGCGCGCGCGCGATTCCGCTCTCACGCTCTTTCCCGACCGCGCCCCGCCGGTTATGAGGATGATGGTCATGGCATTTCCGAATTCCACCCCGCAGTAATGTGCCATGACAAACGGAAATGACACAATAAAGGAGATTTGGGTGGGGTTTGCTGGGGCCATGGCGCTTGCGATGGTTTTGGACGCGCTGCTCGGCTGGCGCAGCGGTCTTGTTGCGCGGATCGGTCATCCCGTTACATGGATGGGCCGGGCGATCGATGCGCTGGATGCGCACTGGAACAGGATCGCGGATCCGCCATGGCTGCGCCGCATGGCAGGCGTTGCTGCTGCGCTGATCGTGATCACGCTGGCAAGCGGGTTCGGCTGGGCCGTGCAGCGCATGTTTGCTTCGCCCTGGAGCCGCGTGGTTGTCATCGGCATCCTCGCCATGCCCCTTGTCGCGCTGCGCTCGCTCTACGAACACGTGGCCGCGGTCGCTCGGCCACTTGGTTTGGGCGAGCTCTCCGCTGCGCGTTCGGCTGTGGCAAAGATCGTAGGGCGTGATCCTGACAGATTGGATGAGGTCGCAATCGCGCGCGCCACAATCGAAAGCCTGGCGGAAAACACCTCCGACGGCATTGTTGCGCCGCTGTTCTGGGGTGCGCTGTTCGGCCTGCCTGGTATCATCGGCTACAAAGCCATCAACACGCTCGATTCCATGATCGGTCATCGCACCGAACGGCACGAGGCATTCGGCTGGGCCGCGGCGCGGATCGACGATGCCGCAAATTTCGTGCCGGCGCGCCTCACCGGCCTGCTATTTGCCGCGATCGGGGGGCGGCCGCGCGAAGCGCTCGCCTGCATAACTGGCGACGCGCGCAAGCATCGCTCGATCAACGCCGGTTGGCCGGAAGCGGCGATGGCGGGAGCACTCGGCGTGCGGCTCTGCGGGCCGCGCTTCTATGGCGGCGAGCTCGCTGCCGAGCCCTGGCTGAACGAAGGCGCACGCGATCCCGGCGCAGTCGATATCATGCAAGGCTTGAAACTGTACATCAGGGCCATGGCCTGCCTTGGGGGCCTTCTTGCGGTCCTTGCTTTCATCTAAAGAGGCATGATGCCCGATCACGGCGGAAATCTCGATGATGCACTCGCGCGGTTCGGCGGACGGGCGGAGGACTGGATCGATCTTTCGACCGGGATCAACCGGCGCCCGTATCCGGTCGGCGAATTGCGGCCCGATCGCTGGCGCGCGCTGCCTTCGCGCGCGGACATCGAATCCCTGCATGAGGCAGCACGAGGTGCCTATGCCGCAACATGTCAGGTGCTGGCTGTCGGCGGAGCGCAGGCGGCGATCCAGCTGCTTCCGCGTCTCTCGCAGCCTGCACGCGCACGGATTCTCGCGCCGACCTACAATGAGTTTGCGGCGATCCTAGGCGCGGCGGGCTGGCAGGTTGACGAGGTGGTCGAACTGGAAGCGCTCGCCGGCGCCGATCTTGCCGTTGTCGTCAATCCCAACAATCCCAATGGCCTAAGCCACGATCCAACGAAACTGCTCGATCTGGTTTCGCGTGTCGGCCGCCTTGTGGTTGATGAGAGCTTTGCCGATGCAATGCCTGCGCTTTCGCTGGCTTCGCAAGCAGGACGCGCCCGCCTGCTGATCCTGCGCTCATTCGGCAAGTTCTATGGGCTTGCCGGCTTGCGGCTCGGCTTCGTGCTCGGTTGTCAAGCCGATGTCGCCTTGCTCGCCGCGATGGTCGGTCCCTGGCCGATTTCGGGCGCCGCAATCGAGATCGGGCGGCGCGCGCTATCGGACCGTACCTGGGCGGAGCAGGCGAGGGCACGCCTTGCAGGCGACAGCCGGCGGCTCGACGATCTCGCGCTAGGCGCGGGCTGGAAACTCGTCGGCGGCACGCCATTGTTTCGCCTCTACGAGACAGCCAACGCCGCTGCCGCGCAGGCGCGGCTGGCGGAGGCCCACATCTGGTCGCGCGTTTTCACAGGCCAACCGGGATGGCTGCGCCTGGGCCTGCCGGGAAATGACGCGGAATGGACGCGGCTTGGCGCAGCACTTCTGCGCTAGTGGAGCGGATTTGACGTTCGCTGCCTTATGCCGCGAACGCCTCTGCGAACGTCAAATCCAAAGCTCCACTAGCATCAATAGTTTGCTAGTGGTCCTTTGATTCTAACATTCGCTAGAGTGGCTCCCGAATGGGATGCGAATGTTAGAATCGGACCACTAGAAAGACCGTTTATCGCGCGAGCGCTAGGAGGCCTTCGACATCGAGATGTTGTTCGATGTGATCGGCGAGCGCATCGAGCGTACTTTCCACCTTGCCGCGATAGCTTTCGCCCGAGGATTCAATTCCAAGCCGCGCGAGAAAGGCCTTTCGGAACGCATCCGATGCGAACAGGCCATGGAGATAGCTTCCCTGGATGCGACTGTCGCCGGAAATCGCTCCCTCGGCCGCGCCGCCAATAAAAGCAAAGGCGCGCGCGCGGTCCCGCCCCTTGGTACGACCGATGTGCATTTCATAGGCCTCGATCGGCTGACCAGTGGCGGCATGAACGGCGTCGACGCGCGTCAGACTTTTTTCACCGGTCATCACGGTCGTAACGTCAAGAAGTCCAAGCCCCTTCGTCTTGCCGGGTGGACCTTCGATGCCTTCGGGGTCAGCCACGCTACGTCCAAGCATCTGATAACCGCCGCAGAGGCCGAGCACATGTCCGCCGCGGCGATGGTGCGCCAGGATATCGATGTCCCAGCCCTGCGCGCGCAGGAAGGCGAGATCGCCGCGGGTCGACTTGGAGCCGGGAAGGACGACAAGCGCAGCGTCGCCCGGAATCGCCTCGCCCGCAGACACCATCACAAGGTCCACGTCGCCCTCGAGCTTGAGCGGATCGAGATCGTCGAAATTCGCGATCCGTTCAAGCGCAAGATACGCGATTTTGCGCCTGCCGGGCTTGCGTGCCTCGCCAAGTCCCAGCGCGTCTTCCGCGGGAAGCTCTCTCGCCCGAGGAAAGTAGGGCAGCACCCCAAGGCCGCGCCAGCCGGTGCGTGCTTCGATCAACCTGTAGCCGTCACCGAACAGTGACGGATCGCCTCGAAACTTGTTGATGATAAAGCCGCAAATCATTGCGGCGTCCTCCGGATCGATCACCGTCTCGATCCCCACCAGTTGCGCGATCACGCCGCCGCGCTCGATGTCGCCGACCAGGACCACGGGAACCTCGGCACTCCGCGCAAATCCCATGTTGGCGATATCGTTTCGCCGCAGGTTGACCTCCGCCGGACTTCCGGCGCCCTCGACCAGCACGAGATCGGCCTTTTCCGATAACCGCTCGAAACTTTCGAGCACCGCAGGCAACAGCGACGGCTTCAGCTCCGCATAGTCGCGCGCCCGCAAGGTCGCAACGCGCTTTCCCTGCACGATCACCTGCGCGCCCACATCGGTCTCCGGTTTCAGCAAGACCGGGTTCATATCCGTATGCGCCTCGACGCCGGCGGCGAGCGCCTGCAAGGCCTGGGCGCGGCCGATCTCGCCGCCGTCAACCGTGACCGCCGCATTGTTCGACATGTTCTGCGGCTTGAAGGGCAGCACGCGAAGGCCGCGGCGTCTCGCGGCGCGCGCAAGGCCTGCGACGATGAGCGACTTGCCCACGTCCGACCCCGCTCCCTGAATCATCAGCGCACGCGCCATCGCCAAAAGCTCAAAACTCGACGCCGGGTTGAGCCTTGATGCCGGAGCGGAAGGGATGCTTCACCAGCGTCATCTCGGTGACGAGGTCGGCGATGTCGATCAATTCCTGCCTGGCGTTGCGGCCGGTCAGGACGACGTGCGTCAGTGGCGGCTTTGCGGTCTTGAGGAAGCTGACGACCTCGTTGATGTCTAGATAGTCGTAGCGGAGCGCGATATTGATCTCGTCGAGCACCACCATGCGCAGGTTCGCGTCAGCGATCAATTGTTTGGCTTTCTCCCAGCCGGCGTTGGCTGCAGCGATATCGCGGGCGCGGTCCTGCGTTTCCCAGGTAAAGCCTTCGCCCATGGCGTGGAATTGGCAAAGCTCGCCGAAATGCGAGGTCAAGAGCCGCCGCTCGCCGGTATCCCAAGCGCCCTTGATGAACTGCACCACCGCGCAAGGCAAACCGTGCGCGACACAGCGCAGGATCATGCCGAAGGCCGAGGAAGATTTTCCCTTGCCCGCGCCGGTCAGGACGATGATCAGTCCCTTCTCGCCGCTCTTTTCGGCCATCATCCGGTCGCGCACGGCCTTCTTCTTGGCCATTTTGGCGGTGTGGCGGGCTTCCTCGGCGACATCCTGTTCGGAAACCATCCAGAACTCTCCCTCGGCTTGACAAGCCCCGGACTTGAGCAAATGGTGGGCTCGCGTTGGTTCCTGTCCTACGACAGGCGAAGAGGGAATGCGATAGGGCTCAAGGCCTTCAAGGCTTGAGCCCCGACAGCAGCCGCCCCCGCGACCGTGACCGGAGAGATCCCCGAGCGCCACTGGCCGAGAGGTCGGGAAGGTGGGGATCGGAGGAGAAAATCCTGCTCCGTGAGCCGGGAGACCTGCCAGCGGACCGATTTTTTGACCGGCGGACGGGGTGTTCCGCGACGGGGAGCGAACCATCGGCTTGAAGGGTTCGTGCGCCTCATCGCCTCCCGCCGCAAGATTAGGGAATGGCGATGGCCGTCACGCTTCATGTCTGCATCACCTGCTGCGCTGGCCAGACCATTCCCGAGGGGCAACCCACCCCGGGATCGCTGCTGCACGAGGCCATCGTGACCGCCGGAGCGCCGCCTGGCGTGAACGTGGTTCCGGTCGCATGTCTCTCCGCCTGCAACAATGGCTGCTCGGTCGCGCTCAGCGCACCGGGACGCTGGTCGTATGTCTATGGCCGACTGTCGCAAGCAAACGCGCGCGAGGTCATCGCCGGTGCCACCGCATACGCGGCCGCGCCCGATGGCATCGTACCCTGGCGTTCGCGGCCGGAAATTTTTCGCAAGCAGTCGCTGGCCCGCATTCCCCCCATCACAAGGCTATCGGAGGCCGCAGAGTGACTTCGCTCGCCAAGATTCCCGTCACCGTCATCACCGGTTTTCTCGGCGCCGGAAAGACCACTTTGATCCGGCACCTGATGACCAACGCCAATGGCCGGAAGCTTGCCGTGCTGGTCAACGAATTCGGTAGCGAGGGCGTCGATGGCGAAATCCTGAAATCCTGCGCCGCTGCCAACTGTCCCGCCGAGAACATCGTCGAGCTCGCCAATGGCTGCATTTGCTGCACGGTAGCCGACGATTTCATTCCGACCATGGAAGAATTGCTGGCGCGAAAAGTGCGGCCCGATCACATCCTGATCGAGACCTCGGGTCTCGCGCTGCCCAAGCCGCTATTGAAGGCGTTCGACTGGCCGGAAATCCGTTCGCGCATCACGGTCGACGGCGTGATTGCGCTCGCCGATGCGGAAGCCGTCGCAGCCGGCCGTTTCGCGCCGAACCCGGCCGCGGTTGAAGCCCAGCGCGCCGCCGACCGGAGCATCGACCACGAGACCCCGCTGTCGGAAGTTTTCGAGGATCAGATTTCCTGTGCCGATATCGTGCTTCTGACCAAGGCCGACCTTGCCGGCGAAGCGGGCATTGCGGCCGCAAGACGCGTGATCGCGGCGGAGGCGCCGCGTCCGGTTCCGGTGCTTGGCGTGACCGACGGCGCGATCGATCCGCAAGTCATCCTGGGCCTGAACGCAGCCGCCGAAGATGACCTTGCGGCGCGTCCCTCGCATCATGACGGCGAAGAGGATCATGAGCACGACGATTTTGCCTCCGTCGTCATCGAGCTTCCGGAGATTGTCGACGTCGATGCGCTCCTTGCCTCGGTCGGCCGCCTGGCGCGCGAGCAGAACGTGCTGCGTGCCAAGGGATTTCTGGCGGTCAAGGGCAAGCCCTTGCGGCTGCTGGTGCAGTCGGTCGGCGAGCGCGTTCGTCACCAGTTCGATCGGCCATGGGGCACGAGCCCGCGGCGATCGAAGCTGGTTGTGATCGGCGAGCACGGCGACATTAACGAGCAAGCGATAAAAGCGGGACTGGGAGTCTGATGCACATCGTCTTCCGCGAGAGCCATGGCCTGGAGGAGACCGCGACGCCTGTCGATCTCGGTCAGGATCCGGCCGATCTCGCTGTGCTCTCGTTCTCCGACAGCGATCTTGCCGCCTTTGCCGCAGGGTGGCGAAAAGGCCGCGTGAGCCTGCCATCCTTGCGGCTCGCCAATCTGGCAGCACTACGCCATCCTCTCTCCGTCGACACCTATATCGAGCGTACGCTTTTCCGTGCGCGTGGAATCCTGGTGCGATTGATCGGCGGCGAATCCTATTGGCCGTACGGCATCGCAGCCTTGCATCAGCTCGCGAAGGCCAACGGCATCGCGCTCGCCGCGATTCCCGCGGACGGACGCGACGACGCACGCCTCGATGCGCTCTCCACCGTGCCGCTCTCGACGCTCAAGCGGCTGAAGGCGCTCTGCGATACCGGCGGCGCCGTCGCCGCACGAGCGGCGATCGCGCAGCTTGCGCTGGCCTCCGGTCTTTACGCCGGACCGGTCTTCGGTGAGGCGGAAATCGCCGACAAGGGCTTTTACGATCCGGCGCGGGGAGCACTTAAAGCCCTGCCGCCGCCGGATGGCCGGCCGCATGTGCTGGTGACTTTTTATCGTTCCTATCTCACCGCCGGCGACACCGGACCGGTTGACGCGTTGATCGGTGCGTTGCGCCAACAAGGCTTTGATGCCTGGGGCGCGTTCGCGGCCTCGCTGAAAGCGCCTGGAGTTGCCGACTGGATGAGTGCTCATCTGACGGAGCGGCCGGCGGCGGCGATCGTCAATGCGACCGCCTTCTCCGCAACCGGTGACGACGGGATGACGCCGTTCGATGCGGCGTCCTGCCCGGTGTTTCAGGTCGCGCTCTCGACCGCGCGCCGCGAGGACTGGGCGGCCTCGCTTCGTGGCCTCTCGCCCGCCGATCTCGCCATGCATGTTGTGCTGCCGGAAGTCGACGGGCGGATCTTGACCGGTGTCGTCAGCTTCAAATCCGGACGCGAGCGCGATCCCGATCTGCAGTTTTCCCATCTTGCGCACCAAGCCGATGGCGAACGCGTCGCAGCCACTGTCGAGCGTGTCGTGGCCTGGTGGCGGCTTGCGGCAACACCAGCACGCGAAAAACGCCTCGCCATTGTTCTGTCGAGATATCCCGGCCGTCCACACCAGATCGCGCACGCGGTCGGGCTCGACGCGCTGGCCTCGACCGAAACTTTGCTCGGTGACCTCAGCAATGCCGGCTTCGATGTCGGGCCGGGTAATTCACTGGGGCACGAACTCGGAAAGAACCTGCAGAATCGAAACATTCTGAAATGGAGCGTCGCGGAATACCGCGCCGAGCTGAGCAAGCTTCCTCTTATCCTGAAGCAGCAGTTGGAAGAAGCCTGGGGCGCGCCGGAAAGTGATCCCGGGTTGCTGGATGGCGAATTCCGCTTCGCCGCTCAGCATCGCGGCAAGGCGATCGTTGCGCTGCAGCCCGAGCGGGGCGAACCCGCCCGTCGCGATGCCGATTATCACGACCTATCACGCACGCCACGCCACAGCTATGTCGCGTTCTATCTGTGGCTTCGCAGCCAGGGCATTCATTCGCTCGTGCATATGGGCGCGCATGGGACGCTGGAATGGCTGCCCGGCAAATCGGTCGCACTGTCGCAAGCCTGCTGGCCCGAGGCGCTGATCGGCAATTTGCCCGTCATCTATCCCTTCATCGCCAATGACCCCGGCGAAGCGGCGCAGGCCAAACGCCGGATAGGTGCCGTCACGATCGGCCATCTGCCGCCTCCGCTCAAAACCGCGAACCTGCCGCAAGGCTTGCTTCGGCTGGAGCAATTGCTCGACGAATATTCGACCGCCGATGGTCTGGATCCCGCGCGGCGTCAGCGCCTGATCGCCGCAATCCGTGACGAGGCACGCGCCGCGGGCGTGGAGGATGATCTCGACCTTGCGGCGTCGGCGCTACCGTCGGAAGCAATTCCCAGGATCGACCGCTTCGTCTGCGATCTCAAGGAAAGCCAGTTCGGCGACGGATTGCATGTCCTCGGCCGTGGCGCTTGCGGGGAAGCTGAGCGGCGCGCCATGATCGAGGCGTTGTCGGGTCGACGCGTGGCGCCGGGACCCGCGGGCTCGCCGCATCGCGGGCGCCGCGAGGTGTTGCCGACCGGGCGCAATCTGTTTGCGGTCGATCCGCGCGCAGTCCCAACGTGTTCGGCTCACGCGCAGGGCGTCAAGCTCGCGGAAGAATTGCTCCGCCGGCACTTGCAGGATCACGGCGACTGGCCGAAGGGAGTGGTCGTCGACCTCTGGGGTTCGGCAACCATGCGCACCGCAGGCGAGGAATTTGCGATGGCGATGCAGCTTGCGGGCGTTGCTCCGCGCTGGGACGCGGATTCAGGCCGCCTCAGCGGTTTCGAGATCATCCCCCCGGCTCTGCTCGGCCGGCCTCGCATCGACGTGACGCTTCGCATCTCCGGCCTGTTCCGCGACGTGTTCACAGGCCTTGCGCAATTGTTCGAGGCGGCCTGCGAAGCCCTGTCAGCGCATGACTGGGAGGGTGAGGAGAATCCGTACCGGCGTCGCGCGGCGCACGTGTTTGGTCCGCAGCCCGGGCAATATGGCGTTGGCATGGCGCTGGCGCGGGATGATTTCACGGGCAAGTCCCGCAACGATGCCGGCGAGGCCTGGCTTGCGGCATCGTCCTGGGCCTTTGGCGCCGACGGCGCGGCCAGACCCGACCGTGCCGGGATCGAAGCGCGGCTTTCGGCCGCTGAGGCCTTCGTGCACGTCCAGGATTTGCCGGAGACCGATCTTTTGCTTGCGGCCGACTATGCCACACATGAGGCCGGTGTCGCGGCAGCGGCAGCCGCTCTGGGCGCGCCGATCCGATCGCTCTATCATCTTGACGCAACGCGCCCCGATGCCCCCCGCGCGCGGGCGTTGAACGAGGAAATCTCCCGCGTCGTTCGCGCCCGCGCCACGAACCCCGAATGGATCGGCGGCATGATGCGGCACGGCTTCCGGGGCGCGGCCGAAATCGCGGCAACGCTGGAGCACATGGCAATCTTTGCCCATCTGGCCGACGCCGTGCCATCCCATCTCTTCGATCTCTACTACGACGCAACCATTGCCAGCGACGACGTTTGCGCCTTCCTTGCGCGGGAGAATCCCGCGGCACTCGCGGCGATCGAAAATTGTTTTACGCGTCTTCGCGACGCCTCGCTGTGGGTGACGCGGCGCAATTCCATCGCCGCCTCGTTGCGGGAAGCATCATGAGCGATTTCGAGATCAAGGGCTGGTGCCCCTCCGCGTTGCGCCCGATGCGCTCGGGCGATGGTCTCATTGTTCGCGTGCGTCCTCATGGCGGCAGGATTTCCTCGGCGCAGGCCAAAGGCATTGCCGAACTTTCGATGCGCCACGGCAACGGCCTGATCGACCTGACTGGCCGGGCCAACCTGCAAATCCGTGGGATTCGCGAGGACAGTCATGAACCGCTTGTCGCGGGACTGGCGCAACTCGGATTGATCGATGCGGATGCGCAAACCGAAACGCAGCGCAACATTCTGGTCGCGCCGTTCTGGACCGAGGGCGATGATACGCAATCGCTCGTGGGAGAACTTGAACGCGCGCTCGCGGCAAGGCTGCTTGGTTTGCCCCAAAAGTTCGGCTTCGCGGTCGATTGCGGATCGACACGCCTGCTCACCTCCGCACCGGCCGATATTCGTATCGAGCGCGACATTAGCGGCCAGCTTCTCGTGCGCG
>Ga0306922_10001092_pt1 | contig 23808 bp, 23 predicted proteins | sample sta12Cox44000082_FD_203758 | JGI IMG/M metagenome (GOLD analysis project Ga0306922, IMG submission 203758) | Lab enrichment of tropical soil microbial communities from Luquillo Experimental Forest, Puerto Rico - statoxic.12C.oxic.44.000.082 (v2)... | ecosystem: Environmental > Terrestrial >... | reverse complement strand
GCGCGTTGCGCGCGGTGCTCCATGCGGGTCCGGATTACGGACGCAGCCGCGTAGGGGAGGGGACGCGAGTCAATGTCGAATACGTTTCCGCTAATCCGACCGGGCCGATGCATGTCGGGCATACCCGCGGTGCGGTGTTCGGCGACGCGCTGGCCAATCTGCTAGCCGGCACCGGGTACGCGGTGACGCGCGAGTTCTACATCAATGATGCAGGGGCGCAGGTCGACACGCTCGCGCGCTCGGCTTACCTGCGTTACCGCGAGGCGCTCGGAGAGGACATCGGTAGCATGCCCGATGGGCTCTACCCCGGCGATTATCTCGTGCCGGTCGGCCAGGCGCTCGCGCGCCAATACGGCCCGAACCTACGAAACAAAGATGAAAGCGAATGGCTGCCGCTGGTGCGTGATTTCGCCGTCGCGTGCATGATGGATCTTATCCGCAGCGATCTTGCCGCGCTTGGTATCAAGCACGAGGTCTTCTTTTCCGAACGCTTGCTGCACGAACCGCAGAACGGCGGGCCGAGCAAGATTGCCGAGACGATCGCGTTCCTTGAGAAGCAGGGGCTGCTCTATCGCGGCACGCTGCCGCCGCCGAAAGGAAAGGTCCTCGAGGATTGGGAGCCGCGCGAGCTGCTGCTGTTCCGCGCCACGCAGTTCGGCGACGATGTAGATCGGCCGATTCTCAAATCGGACGGCAGTCCCGCTTACATCACGCCGGACATCGCCTATCACCGGGAGAAGTTTGCCCGCGGCTTTGCCAACATGATCATCGTGCTTGGCGCGGATCACGCCGGCTACGTGAAGCGGCTGACCGCGGCGGTTCAGGCGGTGAGTGGCGGCGCGGCGAATCTCGACATCAAGGTCTGTCAGCTGGTGCGCCTGTTGCGCGCGGGCGAGCCGATAAAAATGTCGAAGCGCGCGGGCGAGTTCGTGACCTTGCGCGAAGTGGTGGACGAAGTCGGCCGTGACGCCGTGCGCTTCATGATGCTCTACCGCAAGAACGATGCGCCACTCGATTTTGATCTCGCCAAGGTGATCGAGCAATCGCGCGACAACCCGGTATTCTACGTACAGTATGCGCATGCGCGCGGCCGATCGGTTTTCCGTAACGCGCGCGACGTGGTGCCCGATCTGCCAACGGAGCCGACGCTGCGCGCGGCGGCCTTAGCCGAGGCCCCGCTGGCCCGGCTCGACGATCCCGGCGAGATCGTTTTGATGCGGCGCCTTGCGCTTTACCCGCGCATCGTGGAAACCGCCGCATTCGCCCACGAGCCGCACCGGCTGGCCTTCTATCTCTATGACCTCGCTAGCGATTTCCACGCGCAGTGGAATCGGGGAAACGACGCGTCATATTTACGCTTCATTATCCAGAATGATCCACAAATGACCATGGCGCGCCTTGCGCTGGTGCAGGGCGTCGTTACCGTTCTCGCGTCCGGGCTCGCTCTGCTCGGCGTCGAGGCGCCTGAGGAGATGCGTTAGTCTCGCTCGGTGCCGTGGCCAGACGGACCGGATGGCTCCGTCACGCAGCGATCGAGCACGACGCCAGTACCCGAAAATGGGATGAGTATGGCGGACGACAACACGTTTCAGTCACAGCGCTCCCCTGATCCGAGTAGGCGCACGGCCGAACCGCCGCGCCTGAGTAGCGAAGCGGACGACCCGCTTGCCGAGCTCGCACGTCTGATTGGGCAGAGCGAATCGTTTACCGCGTTCACGCGCAGCAATGCGCGTCGCGAACAGCCTGCGCAGGCCGACCCGACGCTGGCGCCGGACAACTGGCAGTACCCGCCGGCGCGGTCCGAATACGTTGCCGCCTCCGGTACGCGCGATCCCTACGGGGCAAGTCGGGATTTCATCCCCGTGCCTGCGCACGGCACCGAGGACTTGCACGCCGAGAGGAGCGAGCAGCTCGATTGGGGTGCGGGGCACCAGCAATACGCCCATCAGCATGACGGCGCCCAGGCCGAGGATGGCGCGCCAGATCTCTATTTGCAGGATGAGGCTCCCCTGGAGCCGCACGAAGACGAGATGTACGACGACCCGCCGCGGGTGCGGCGTCGCGGTGGGCTTGCCACCGCGCTCGCGCTCGTCGGCTGTGCCGTATTGGGAACTGCCGCCGCTTACGCCTATCGCAGCTACTCCGGGCATTCCCCCGCGCTGCAGCCGCCTCCGATCATTACCGCCGACAATTCGGCGCCGATCAAGATCGTTCCGGCAACGGCAGGCGATCCGCAATCGGGGAAAGTGGTTCAGGACCGCGTAGCGGATGCGGGAAAGGAGCAGCTCGTAACGAAGCAGGAGGAGCCGGTTTCGCTCAAGGAACCGGCAAGCCGTCCGATAGCGCCGGCTCCGGTTGCTCCAGCCGCGACGGCAGCTTCGGGGCAGCAGCCACCCGCCGCGTCGTCGGCGAGCGGCTCGAATGAGCCCAAAAAAGTTCGCACCGTGACCATTCGCCCGGATGGAGGCGACGTGAGCGGCCGGCCGCAGGCCGGCGCCGCCGTCGCGACTGCGCCACGCCCGACAGCGAATGCAACGCCGCAGCGTGCCCCGCTGTCGCTCGACGCCCAGAACGCCGAGCCGGCGGCAGCGCCGCCGACCCGTACCCGCACGGCGACTGCTCCGTCGCCGCCGCGGTCCGCCCCGGAAGCATCGACCAGCGGCTTCGTGGTGCAGCTGTCATCGCAGAAGAGCGAGAGCGAAGCGCAAGCATCGTTCCGCAGCCTGCAGGCCAAATTCCCAAACGAGCTCGGCGGACGTCAGCCTATCATTCGCCGGGTGGATCTAGGGAACAAAGGCGTATTCTATCGGACCATGGTCGGACCGTTCGCGTCGGCGCATGAGGCAAACCAGTTCTGTGCCACTTACAAGTCCGCCGGCGGCCAGTGCATGGTTCCAAACAACTGAGCTTAAGCTTGACTTTGTGCATGCGCCGGCTAATCCGCCGCGATGGCGACAAGGGCTTTCATCACCGGAATTTCCGGCAGCACTCTGACCCCTGCTGAGCGTTCGTTCCTGCGCGAGAGCGAGCCGTGGGGGCTCATCCTGTTTGCGCGCAACATCGACACGCCTGCGCAGGTCAAGCGCCTGACCGGTTCGGTTCGCGACGCGCTGGGCCGCGATGCACCGGTCCTGGTCGATCAGGAGGGGGGGCGCGTTCAGCGGTTGGGGCCACCACACTGGCCGGCTTATCCCGCCGGCGCCGCTTATGGCCGCATCTATGACCGCGATGCAGCAACGGGAACCAAGGCCGCCTATCTCGGCGCTCGCCTGATCGCGTCCGACCTCGTTGCGGTCGGCATCGACATCGATTGCCTGCCAATCGCCGACGTTCCGGCCGCTGGCGCTGATCCAGTTATCGGTGACCGCGCGTATGGGGAAACCGCGGAGAAGGTCGGCCGCCTGGCACGCGCGGCGGCCGACGGCCTGCTGGCCGGCGGCGTGCTGCCCGTGGTCAAGCACATCCCGGGTCACGGCCGAGCCAGGTCGGACAGCCACCACCGGCTGCCCATCGTGGAGACCGACCGCGCCACCCTCGAGCGAACGGATTTTGCCGCGTTCCGGCCGCTTTCCGACCTGCCGCTCGGAATGACGGCCCACGTCGTCTATACCGCGATCGATGCCCTTGTTCCGGCCACCACTTCCGCCACTGTGGTCGCCGGTGTGATTCGGCGCTGGCTCGGTTTTGGCGGCCTATTGATGAGTGACGACATCTCCATGGGAGCCCTGTCGGGTTCCATCCCGGAGCGCGCGCGTGCGGCCATTGGCGCGGGCTGCGACGTCGTTCTTCATTGCAACGGCAGCCTCGGCGAGATGCAGGCGCTGGCGGAAGCGGTGCCGCTCCTGGGCGGACCATCGGGGCTGCGCGCCGATGCGGCGCTCGCACGGCGCGGCCGCATTGCCGATGGCGACCTTGCGGCGCTGCGCGCGCAATGGACCGCAATCATGGGCGTGCCCGCAGCCGCCCGGAGGGCCATGTCATGACCGGCGACACGAACCGCGACGAATTCGCATCGGATGCCGAATTTTCGGCGGAACGCGGGGACGGCGAGCCGGCGCTGGTCGTCGACGTCGAGGGCTTCGAAGGTCCGCTCGACCTTCTGCTCGCGCTTGCCCGCCAGCAGAAAGTCGATCTAGCGAAAATCTCGATTCTCGCGCTCGCCGACCAATACCTCGCCTTCATCGAGGAGGCGCGCAAGCTGCGCCTCGAATTGGCCGCCGACTATCTGGTCATGGCGGCCTGGCTCGCCTATTTGAAATCGCGTCTGCTGCTGCCCGACACGAATGCGCCGGAGGGGCAGAGCGCGGAAGAAATGGCGACCGCGCTCGCGCTGCGGCTGCGGCGTCTCGAGGCGATCCGCGAGGTGGCGGGGCAAATCTTTGCCCGTCCCCAGCTCGACCGAGACGTGTTTCGCCGCGGTCAGCCCGAGCCGATTGCCCACATCAAGCACCCGCAATGGACCGCAACGATCTACGATTTGCTCTCGGCTTATGCGCAGCAGCGGCAGCGAACCGCGCTGGCGCATGTGCGGGTAGCCAAGCGCACGGTCTGGTCGCTCGCCGAAGCACGCGAAGCGCTCGAGCGGCTGATCGGCCAGACGTCGGATTGGTCGCGGCTCGACGAATATCTGATCTCGTTCGTGGTGGAGCCGTCGCTCGCGGCCACCGTCTTCGCCTCGAGCTTTGCGTCCACGCTCGAGCTGGTGCGCGAAGGTTTCATGGAGGTGCATCAGCAGGCGGCGTTCGCGCCGCTCTACGTGCGCAAGCGTCAACCGACTGCAAATGAGGTTGCTGATCGCAACGGCGTGGCGGCGCCGGACGACAGCAAGGGCTAGAGGAGGTCGCAACGATGCCGAAGTTGAAAGTGGTCATGCCGGACGAGGAGCCGGAAAACGCGGCGCAGGCGCGGGCGGAGGAGCTTCGCCTGCTCGAGGCGATGCTGTTTGCCTCGGCCGAGCCGCTCGACGAAAAATCGCTGGCGGAGCGGCTGCCCGCGGGCATCGACGTGCATGCGGCCTTGTTGCGGCTGCAAGAGGAATACGTCTCGCGCGGCGTTCATCTCGTGCGCATCAATGGCAAATGGACGTTCCGGACTGCGAGCGATCTCGCCTGGCTGTTGAGCAAGGAAACAACGGAGCCGCGCAAGCTCTCGCGCGCCGCGGTCGAGACCCTCGCCATCATCGCCTACCACCAGCCGGTGACGCGCGCCGAGATCGAAGAAATCCGCGGCGTCACGACCTCCAAGGGCTCGGTCGACGTGTTGTTGGAAACCGGCTGGATCCGGCCGCGCGGACGGCGCAAATCTCCGGGCCGGCCGGTGACCTATGGAACCAGCGAGGCGTTTCTCTCGCATTTCGGGCTCGACGCGATCGGCGATCTGCCCGGGCTGGAGGAACTCAAGGGCTCGGGCCTGTTCGACGGGCGGCTGCCGCCCGGGTTCACTGTGCCGATGCCATCGGACGATCCGGGCTTGCGCGAGGACGAGGATCCGCTGGAGCCGGGCGAGCTCGATCTTGTGCTCGTGCCGGCACCGCAAGACACCCCGAAGGAATAATCTTTTTCCGGATTGGTAAACGGGCCTGGCGCGACAGGCGGGCTCCTTGTTTTTGCCCTGCCGTGAGCCTAGCTTCCGCTTGAGAACGACAGGCGGGTTCTGGTGCCGAGGCGTTTGTCGCCGAGATGGGCCATTGAATTGTCCGGCGACCCGTCGGCGTGGAGGGTTAATCCGATGGGTTCTATGAGCATCTGGCATTGGATCATCGTCATCGCGGTGGTGCTGCTGCTGTTCGGCCGCGGCAAGATCTCCGAGCTGATGGGTGACGTTGCCCAAGGCATCAAGGCCTTCAAGAAGGGCATGACGGAAGACGAGGCAAAGACCGAGCCGGGCAAGAGCGACCCGGTCAAGAGCATCGACCATCAGCCGGAAGCCGTTGCCGGGGATCTCAAGCGCCGCGCCGAGACCGAGACCAAGGTCGAGGGCCGCACGGTCTAGCTCGCGCGCGAAGCGGCCGACACGAGAGGGCGCCGGCCGCGCAAGCGGGGCGCCCTTGGAGTTGAAAGCGCCATGCTCGAAATCGGTTGGGGCAAGATCGTCCTCATCGGTATCGTCGCGCTGCTGGTGATCGGTCCGAAGGAGCTGCCGGCCGTGCTGCGCACGGTCGGGCAGTGGATGACCAAGCTGCGCCGCATGGCGGCCGAGTTCCAAACCCAATTCCAGGAGGCGATGCGCGAGGCGGAAATGGCCGACCTGAAAAAGCAGGTCGACGAGATAACCGGCCAGGCGCACAGCTATGCGAACTTCGATCCGGTCGGCGAAGTGCGCAAGGAATTCGAGAGCACGCAGCAGCAGATCGAAAACGCGATCGCAAACCCGAACCCGCCCCCGGCGACCGCAAGCCCGCCAGCGTCGACGCAGGCGGAAGGCGCGTCCGCGCCCGCCACCTCCGAGCCGCCGCTCGCGCCGAGCACGGGCGCCGAGCCGAGCGCGCCGTCTTCCACAGCCGAGCCGGAATCCGTCGGCACCGAGCCGGCCAAGCCCGATGCGGGAGACAAGCCCGCATGAGCGTCGAAGACGACGAGAAGGAGATCGAGGCGACCAAGGCGCCGTTAATGGATCACCTGATCGAGCTGCGTTCGCGGCTGATCAAGGCTTTGGTCGCGTTCGGCATCACCTTCGTCGGCTGCTTCTTCCTCGCCGGCGATATCTACAACATCCTGATCAAGCCGTTTGCCTGGGTCGCCGGCCCAGAACACACGAAGTTCATCTACACCGCGCTGCTGGAATATTTCTGGACCAAGCTCAAACTCGCGATGTTCGGCGCGGCGTTCATCTCGTTTCCGGTGGTGGCCGGCCAGATCTACATGTTCGTGGCCCCTGGGCTTTATCGCCACGAGCGCAAGGCGTTCCTGCCCTATCTCATCGCGACGCCGATCTTTTTCGCGCTCGGCTCTCTCGTGGTTTACGGCGTCGTCATGCCGATGCTGGTGCGCTTCTCGCTCGGCATGCAGCAGCTCGGCGGCGAGGGTCAGCCGGAAATCACGTTGCTGCCGAAGGTCGGCGAATATCTCGACCTGATGATGTGGCTGGTGCTCGCCTTCGGCGTCGCCTTCCAGCTCCCGGTGATCCTCACCCTGCTCGGCCGCGTCGGCATCATCACCTCGCAGCAGCTCAAGGACAAGCGGCGCTATTTCATCGTCGGCGCCTTCGTGATCGCCGCCGTGCTCACCCCGCCCGACGTGATCAGCCAGCTGTCGCTGGCCATGCCGCTGCTGCTTCTTTACGAGGGCTCGATCTGGTCGGTGCGGTTCGTGGAGCGCAAGGTCGCCGCGGAAAAGGCCCGCGCCGCCGCCAGCGCCCAGGCCAAGCCGGCGGAGTGAGCGGGGCCTATTTCTTTGCTAAGTTGATTCGCCAAGCCCGGCCCTGAAGCCGGAAATTTCACCATGCATGACATCAAATGGATTCGCGAGCATCCTGACGAGTTCGACCGCGGCCTGGCGCGGCGCGGGCTTGCGGGCGAGGCGAAGCGGCTGATCGAGGTCGATGAGCGCCGGCGTGCCGCGATCCAGAAGCTCGAGGCGGCGCTCGCGCGGCGCAACGCGGCTTCAAAGGAGATCGGTGCGGCGAAGAAGAGCAACGAAGAAGCCGCCGCTCAAAGACTGATGGCGGAAGTGGCGCGGCTCAAGACCGCTATTCCAGAGCTGGAAGCGGAAGAAAAGAAATTGTCGAAGGAACTCGAGGACGCGCTCGCAGAGATTCCCAATCTGCCTGCCGAGGACGTGCCGGACGGGAAGGACGCTGACGACAACGTCGAGCATCATCATTTCGGGGCGAAGCACAATTTTGGTTTCGCTCCCAAGGAGCATTTCGATCTCGGCGAAACGCTTGGGCAGATGGATTTCGAGACCGCCGCGAAGCTCTCCGGCGCACGCTTTGTCGTTTTGAAACACGGTCTCGCGCGGCTTGAACGCGCGATCGCGCAGTTCATGCTCAACCTACACATTGAGGAGCATGGATATGCAGAGATTGGCTCACCACTGCTTGTTCGTGATGACGTGATGTATGGAACGGCGCAGCTACCCAAGTTTGTCGACGATCAATTTTCAGTCTATCGAGAATTAGAGTTTCGCGAGCGGCTCGACCGAGCAATAGAGAGAGCAATCAAAAGTCATGGGATAGGTGGACCAGGTACAACTCTTCTGACCGCAGATCTTGAAGGAGAACCTAAAACTGACCGGTTGTGGCTCATTCCTACCGCCGAAGTGCCGCTAACCAACCTCGTGCGCGAATCCATCCTCGACGAGGATGCGCTGCCGCTGCGCTTCACCGCCTGCACGCCGTGCTTCCGCGCCGAGGCGGGCGCGGCGGGCAAAGACACCCGCGGCATGATCCGCCAGCACCAATTCACCAAGGTCGAGCTCGTTTCCGTCACCACGCCCGAGCAAAGCAAGGACGAGCACGAGCGCATGCTCGCATGCGCGGAAGAGGTCCTGCGCCGGCTCGACCTGCATTATCGCGTGATGACGCTCTGCGCCGGCGACATGGGCTTTGCCGCGCAAAAGACCTACGACATCGAGGTCTGGCTGCCCGGACAGAATGCCTACCGGGAAATTTCCTCCTGTTCGAATTGCGGAGAGTTCCAGGCGCGGCGGATGAACGCGCGCTACCGTTCTAAGGACGCGCGCCACCCGCGCCATGTCTACACCCTCAACGGCTCCGGTGTTGCCGTGGGCCGCGCGGTGATCGCAGTCATGGAGACCTACCAGCAGCAGGGCGGCTCGATCGCGGTGCCCGACGCGCTGCAGCCGTATATGGGCGGACACAAAGTCATCGAGCGGCAGGATTGACCGGGGCAGGGTGGCGATGACCGAGGAGCGTCGAGCGGACCAGCGGAGCACCGAGAGGGATGCATCCGGCCTGGTGCGCCGCGCCGCGCCCGAGCGCATGCGCATTCTGATCACCAACGACGACGGCATTCACTCCGAGGGCCTCGACGTCTGCGTCGAGATCGCGCGCGCGCTGTCCGACGATGTGTGGGTGCTTGCCCCCGAATTCGACCAGTCCGGCGTCTCCCATTCGCTCTCGCTCAACGATCCGCTGCGGCTGCGGGAAATCGGCGAGCGCCGCTTCGCGGTCAAAGGCACGCCGACCGACTGCGTGATCATGGGTGCCAAGCACGTGATCAAGGACCATCCGCCGCGCCTGGTCCTTTCCGGCGTCAACCGCGGCCGCAACGCCGGCGAGGACGTGATCTATTCCGGCACCGTTGCCGGCGCGGTCGAGGGCACCATTCTGGGCATTTCCTCGCTCGCGCTGTCCCAGGCCTACCGGTCGCGCAGCGGCCAGCCGCCGCATTGGGAGACGGCGATCCACTTCGGGCCGGACATCATTCGGCGCGTGCTAGCGGCCGGCATTCCGCGCGACGTGCTCATCAACGTGAACTTTCCCGATTGCGCGCCCGCCGACGTCAAAGGCATTGCCGTGACCAGCCAGGGCCGCAATCGCCAGGACCGGCTGCAGATCGACGCGCGCCAGGACGGCCGCGGCAACGCCTATTACTGGATCGCCTATGTGCGTATGCGCGGCCAGCCGCCGGCGGACGGCAGCGACATTTCGGCGCTCGCCGACAACCGCATTGCGGTGACGCCGCTGCGGCTCGACATGACCGATGACCCGTCGATGACCCGGCTGGCGGAGTTGTTCGATTGAGCGAACTCGCGATCAGGGATGCGACTGGTCTTGCTGTCCGGGTGCCGTGTTCCGGCGCCTAACGGTACTCTCCAGCACGCGTTTGAGCGCGTCGACCTCGAACGGCTTTTTCAGCATTGGGCGGGTACGATGCGCCTCGGGCAGTCCGCGGTCGCCGTAACCGGTTGCGAAAACGAACGGGGTGCCGCGCGCGGCCAGCGCATCGGCAACGGGCAGCACCGGCTCGCCGTTGAGATTGACGTCGAGGATCGCGAGATCGAAATCCACCTTGTTGGCGACTTCGAGCGCTTCGTCCACGCGCCCGGCCTCGCCGGCGATTGCGTAGCCGAGGTCGCGCAGCATGTCCTCGAGCAGGATGCGAATCATCAGCTCGTCCTCCACGATGAGGACGCGCGAAGGCGGCTGAGCGGGCCGAGCCTCGGTCGTCATGCTCCGCCCTCCCAAGAAACGGCGCGCCCAACCTACCGGCCAAACCGTCTGTTGCCTAGCCCGATCCCGCTACCGGATGTTGGCACATCGCTCGGTTCCCGACATGACGGCCTCGTTGCAGCGAGCGCCTATCGAGCCGACCGCTCGTTTTGCGCTAAAATCGATCAGGAGGGCTCGGCGTGGCAAACCAATCGCCTGGTGACGACAACGTCGGCCGCATGCAGTTTCTGCTCGGCTTGCGTCGGCGCGGCATCAGCGATGCGGCGGTGCTGCGTGCCATGGACGAGGTGCCGCGCGAGCATTTCGTGGAGCCCACCTATCTCGACGACGCCTACGCGGACCAGGCTTTGCCGATCGCGTGCGGGCAGACGATCAGCCAGCCCTACGTCGTGGCCTATATGACCGAGCAACTCGGCGTGCGGCCCGACCATCGCGTTTTGGAAGTGGGTACCGGCTCCGGATACCAGGCGGCGGTCCTCTCGCGGCTCGCCCGCGAGGTGATCAGCGTCGAGCGCTATCGCACGCTGGCTGAAGCGGCGCGCAACCGATTGACCGCGCTCGGCTATAGCAACGTCACCGTGCAGGTCGCGGACGGGCTGGCCGGCGTTCCCCAGTGGGCGCCGTACGACCGCATCATGGTCACCGCCGCCGCAGAGACCGTCCCGCAGGCGCTGGTGGACCAACTGGCCGACGGCGGGGTGATGGTGTTGCCGCTCGGGCCGCACGCGGGGCCGCAGGAGCTGGTGAAGCTGATCAAGCGGGGTGAGGAGCTCAAGCAGGAGGAGCTGATCGGCGTGCGCTTCGTGCCGCTTCTGCCGGGGCAGGCGCGCGAATTGTGATGGCCCGGCAGGGAATTGGTAACCAAATCGCAAATATCGCTTAAAATCTTATTTACCCGCGACGGGTTAGTTTAACCAACCTGTTCGTGTGAGTGGGTCGGGGTATGTCGGGGGTCGTCAAATCGTTGGGCGCGCGGTGGTGGCCGCGCGCGGCCGCGCTGGCGCTGGTGAGCATCGGTCTCGCCGCCTGCAGCGGCGATTTATCCCGATTGCACGAAGGACCGTTCTCCGCAACCAGCAGTCCCGACGCGACCGGATCGATCGCGCAGACCGCTCCGGCTCAAGCCGAGAGCGCTGCGCCCGCAGCGCAGCAGTCGGGAAGCGCGCGGCGCACGGCGGCCTCTCCGGCGCGGCCCAGCGCCAAGGTGGGCACGGAAGTGGCCAGCGCACCGGCACCTGCCTCGGCCAGGCGGGCGGCAAACGGCAAATGGAGCTGGGACGGCGGCACCGCGATCACGGTGGCCCGCGGCGACACGCTCGAATCGATTGCCAAGCATCACAACGTGCCGGTCTCCGCGATCATGGAAGCCAACAATCTCACCGCGCCGACCGCGATCCGCACGGGTCAGCGCTTGGTCATTCCGCGCTACAAACAAACGCAGGTGGCGAGCGCGGTGCCGGGCTCCTTTCCGGCAGCGGCGAGCACCGCTGCGACCGTGCACGTGGTCGCCACCGGCGATACGCTCGGCAAGATTTCGCACCACTATGGCAAGTCGATCAACGAAATCGCCAAAGCCAACAAGATCGATCCCGACGGCAAGCTCACCGTGGGCGACCGTCTCGTCATTCCCGGCGGGCGCACGTCCGCCGTCAATTCCAGCGCTGCCGTGGTGGATGCCAAGCCGGCAGCGGCGACAAGCGAGCCTGGGCCACCGGAAAGCGCAAGCATGTTCGCGTCCGCCGCGCCAACTGGCAAAACCGTAACGAGTTTGGCGGAGGGCGCCGGCTCGCTGCCGACATTTCGCTGGCCGGCGCGCGGCCGCGTGATCGCCGGCTATGGGCCCACCCCCAACGGCCAGCAGAACGACGGCATCAATCTTGCGCTGCCGGAAGGCACGGCGGTGAAGGCGGCGGAGGACGGGGTCGTGGCCTACGCCGGCAATGAGCTCAAGGGTTACGGCAACTTGGTCTTGGTGCGTCATGCGAACGGCTATGTCACCGCCTACGCCCACGCCAAGGAGCTGTTGGTCAAACGCGGCGAGCAGGTCAAGCGTGGCCAGACCATAGCGGTCTCCGGCCAGACCGGCAGTGTCAATGCGCCCCAGCTGCACTTCGAGATTCGCAAGGGTTCCTCGCCCCTCGATCCGATGCGCTTCCTCAACGGAGCGTAGCGGTATGTAGCCCGGGTGAAGCGCAGCGAAACCCGGGATCCCAATCGCGTGGCGAGACCCCGGATTTCGCTTCGCTCCATCCGGGCTACGAACTACGAACTTTCCGTCAATCGCTTCCCCAACCGTCCCGCCAAATCCTGCACGTATTGCCAGGCGACGCGTCCCGATCGCGCACCGCGGGTCGTGGCCCATTCCAGCGCCTCTCGGTGGACCGTCTCGCGCGGATGCGGGATGCGGTAATGGGCGACATAGCCGTCGACCATGGACAGGTATTCGTCCTGGCTGCAGCGGTGAAAGCCGAGCCACAGGCCGAAGCGATCTGACAGCGAGACCTTCTCCTCGACCGCTTCGCCGGGATTGATCGCGGTGGAACGCTCGTTCTCCATCATGTCGCGCGCCATCAGGTGGCGCCGATTGGAGGTCGCGTAGAACACCACGTTCTCAGGCCGGCCCTCGATGCCGCCTTCGAGCATGGCCTTGAGCGACTTGTAGCTGGTGTCCTCGGCTTCGAACGAGAGATCGTCGCAGAACACGATGAAGCGGTACCGCTCGCCGCGGATGCGCGCCATCAGATCAGGCAGGCTCTCGATATCCTCGCGGTGGATCTCGATCAGCTTGAGCAGGCCGTCGCCCCGCTTGCGTGACCCGTGCGCCGCATTGACCGACGCGTGCACCGCCTTGACCAGCGATGATTTGCCCATGCCGCGCGCGCCCCACAGCAGTGCGTTGTTGGCGGGCAGTCCCCGCGCAAAGCGCTCGGTGTTCTCGACCAGCACGTCGCGCACCCGATCGATGCCCTTGAGCAGGGACATGTCGACACGATTCACGCGCGCGACCGGCAGCAGCCGGCGCTGATCCGGATGCCAGGAAAAGGCGTCGGCCGCGGCGAAGGGGAGCGCGGCCGGCGCCGCAGGCGCCAGCCGCTCGAGGGCGGCGGCGATCCGCTCGATCATGTCGCCGCCTCCTTGCGAGGATTGCGTCGGTGCGCGGCGCGACGCGGCGTTCGATCTCTGCTTTTGCCCGCGTTTTGCCATGGGATTTCATCAGCCCTGTCGCACCCTTAGCGAGCGTGCGCCGGTCCTGCAAGCGCGCCGCGCAAGCCCCCGGGGCAACATTGCAATTGGGCCGATGGCCGCTATAGTCCGCGCCGATTTCACTGGCGCAGGACGTCGCGGCGTGGCGACGCGCCCAACAAAGCCACGAAGGATCAGAGATGCTCGTGACTCCGGCGTTCGCCCAGGGCAGTCCGTTCGGCGGCGGCGACATGTGGACGCAATTGCTGCCGTTCGTGCTGATCTTCGTCATCATGTATTTCCTGATCCTGCGGCCGCAGCAGAAGCGGACGAAGGAGCACCAGGAGCTGGTCAAGAACTTGCGGCGCGGTGACACCGTCATTACTTCAGGCGGGCTGGTCGGCAAGGTCACCAAGGTCGTCGACGACGACCAGATCGAAGTCGAGATCGCGGACGGGGTGCGCGTGCGCCAGGTGCGCTCGATGGTCACGGGGGTTCGCGCCAAGGGTGAGCCGGTCAAGGAGGACGCGAGCTGAGATCTTGCTCGCAACCAGTCGAGGCGCGAACCGGGACGACCCATGCTTTACATTTCGAAGTGGAAGGCGCTGGCGATCCTGCTCACGGCTGGTATCGTCTGCCTGTTTGCCGTCCCGAATTTCTTTCCTGAAGCCATGGTGAAGCGCTGGCCGGATTGGGCGCAGCGCCACATCGTGCTCGGCCTCGACCTGCAGGGCGGCTCGCACATCCTGCTCGAGGTCGACGCCAACGACGTGCGGCGGCAGAAGCTGCTCGCGCTGCAGGACGACGTGCGTCGGATCTTGCGCACCGAGCGGATTGGGCTGACCAGCGCCCCGGTCATTCGCGGCAACTCGGTCGAGGTGCGCATTCGCGAAAACGATTTGCAGCAGGGCCTTACAAAGCTCAGGGAGTTGTCGCAGCCGCTCGGCGGGTTTGCCGGCACCACCGGCCAGCGCTCCCTCGATGTCGAGAATGCCGGCGGCGGGTTGGTGCGGCTGACCCCTACCGAGCCGGCGATCCTCGAGCGCATCCGCCAGGTCGTGGACCAGTCGGTCGAGATCATCGGCAAGCGCGTCAATCAGTTGGGTCTTGTGGAGCCGTCGATCCAGCGCCAGGGAAACGATCGCATTCTGGTGCAGGTGCCCGGTCTCGGCGATCCGCAGCAGCTCCTCGATATTCTCGGCAAGACCGCGAAGCTGACGTTCCGTCTGGTCGACGGCTCGATGCCGGCCGAGCAGGCGTTGCAGGGCCGGCCGCCGCCGGAATCGGAAATCGTGTACGGTTCGAAAGCTGAGAACCGGCAGCCCTATCTGTTGGAGAAGCGGGTGATCGTTTCGGGCGAGGAGCTCACCGACGCGCAGCCTTCCTTCGACCAACGCACCAGCGAACCAGTGGTCAACTTCAAATTCAATACCTCCGGCGCCCGCAAATTTGCCCAGGTCACCCAGGAGAACGTGGGGCGGCCGTTCGCCATCGTGCTCGACGACGAGGTGATCTCGGCGCCGGTCATTCGCGAGCCGATTTTGGGCGGCAGCGGGCAGATCTCCGGCAATTTCACCGTGGAATCGGCGAACAACCTCGCGATTCTGCTGCGCGCCGGCGCCTTGCCCGCCAAGCTTACCGTGATCGAGCAGCGCGTGGTTGGCGCCGGTCTCGGTCAGGATTCCATCGAGAAAGGTCAGCGCGCCTCCTACTTCGGCGCGGCCCTCGTCGTCGTCTTCATGGTGGCGACCTATGGCCTGTTCGGCGTGTTCGCCAGCATCGCGGTCGGCGTCAACGTCGGCATGATCTTCGGCGTCTTGTCCCTGCTCAACGCGACGCTCACCTTGCCTGGCATCATCGGCATCGTGCTCACGATCGGCATTGCGGTCGACAGCAACGTGCTGATCTACGAGCGCGTCCGCGAGGAGGTGCGCACCGGCCGCACGCCGATCACGGCGATAGATGCCGGATTCACCCGCGCGCTCGCCACGATTCTCGATTCCAACATCACGACCTTCATCGCCGCCGCCGTCCTGTTCTTCTTCGGCAGCGGCCCGGTGCGCGGTTTCGCCGTGACTTTGGGCATCGGCATCGTCACCACCGTGTTCACCGCTTTCACCCTGACCCGGCTGATCGTCGCCTGGTGGATCCGGTGGGCGCGTCCGCGGCAGCTCGCCATCTCATAGCGGACTTAACGACGTGCGGCTCTATCCATCAATTCCGCTGCTGCGGATCGTTCCCGACGACACCAAGTTTGACTTCATGCGCTTTCGCCGCATCAGCTTTCCCGTGTCGGCGGCGCTGTCGATCGTCGCGATCCTGCTGTACTTTTTTCACGGACTCAATTTTGGCATCGATTTCGTCGGCGGCACGCTGATCGAGATCCAGTCGAAGAGCGGCCCCGCCGATCTTGCCAAGCTGCGCACCACGCTGGGCGGCCTCGGCCTGGGCGAAGTTCAACTGCAGCAGTTCGGCGGCCCGGCCGACGTCTTGATCCGCGTCGCCCAGCAGCCCGGCGGCGAGCAGGCGCAGCAGGCCGCCATCACCAAGGTGCGCGAGGCGCTGGGAAACGAGGTGGATTACCGCCGCGTCGAGGTGGTCGGGCCGCGCGTCTCATCGGAACTTTTGGCCAAGAGCACGATCGGGCTTGGGCTCGCGATCTTCGCGATCCTGATCTACCTGTGGTTTCGCTTCGAATGGCAGTTCTCGCTCGGCGCCATGATCGCCAACGTGCACGATCTCGTGCTCACGATCGGCTACATGTCGCTCACCCAGATCGATTTCGATCTGTCGAGCATCGCCGCGCTCCTCACCATCCTGGGCTATTCGCTCAACGATACGGTCGTCATCTACGACCGCATCCGCGAGATGCTGCGCCGCTACAAGCGCATGTCCATGCCGGACCTGCTCAACATCTCGGTCAATTCGACGCTCTCGCGCTCGATCATCACCCACGTCACCGTGACCCTCGCGCTGCTTGCTTTGCTGCTGTTCGGCGGCCACGCCATCCACAGTTTCGTGGCGACGATGATCTTCGGCGTCGTGCTGGTCGGGACCTATACCTCGGTGTTCATCGCCGCGCCGATCCTGATTTACCTCGGCGTCGGGACCGCACGGATGGAGGCGGAGCAGCCCGCCGAACGACAACCCGCGCGTAGCTAGTCTGGTCCAGACGGCCCCCAGATCATGGGGCTAAGCTTGCGGTCATGTCGGACGCCCATTGCGAAGCGCTGGTGCGCGCTGCGGACAAGGACCGCTTTCTCGCGACGTTGTTCGCTCCCGCCGAGCATCGCGCGGCGCTCTATGCCCTTTACGCGTTCAACGCGGAAATTGCCCGCGTGCGCGAGGCGGTGCGCGAGCCGTTGGCCGGAGAAATCCGGCTGCAGTGGTGGAATGACGCGCTCGAACGCGAGGGCAGGGGCGAGGTCGGCGCGCACCCCGTGGCCGCCGTGCTGCTTGAGGCGATCGCCCGGTACCGATTACCTCCAGAGCCCCTCATGGCGCTGATCGCGGCGCACAGGTTCGATCTCTATGACGAACCCATGGCGACACTTGCCGACCTCGAACAATATGCGGATGACGTATCGTCCAATCTCATCGTGCTCGCCGGACGAATTCTCAGTCCGGATGCGGATCTCACCACGCTGGCGCATCACGCCGGCGTTGCTTACGCGCTCGCCGGCTTGCTCAAGGCATTGCCGATCCATGCAGTGCGCGGCCAGCTCTACCTGCCGCTCGAGCTGTTGCAGCGCCATGGCGTACGGCGTGAGGATGTCGCGAGCAAGCGGGCGACACCGCAGCTGCGCGCGGTTCTGGCCGCGTTGCGGCGCAACGCGCGCATGCATCTCGACGCGGCGCGGCCTCAGCTTGCGTCCGCGCCAGCGGCAGTAATCCCCGCGCTGCTGCCAGTTGCGCCGGTCAGCCTCACTCTCACGCGCATGCAGCGATCCGATTACGATCCATTCGCTCCGCTCGAACTTGCGCAATGGCGCCGCCAATGGCTGATCTGGCGCGCCGCCCGGCGGCCGGCGCAAATGTTTGGCTAGTATGCACGCCTTCGCCGCTCATCCCGCGCAAGCGGGGAGCCTCGACCAGCAAGCACTGGATCCCGGGGACGAGCGGAGCGTGGCCAGCTAAAACGCAAACCTGTCGCGCAGGTTGCGCCGCGCGCTGACGATCTGCTCGACCAGCGTGCGCTCCTGCTCGCTCGCGATCAGCGCGTCGAGCGAGTCGAGCTGGTTCATGGCGATAAGCTGCAGGATTTCGCTGCGCACCTCGCCCGAGGCGCTGCGCGGCAGCTGCTCGATGATCTGTAGATGCTCGGGCGGCCTTGGGCTGCGCTCCGCTGCGATGAATTCGCGCAAGCGGCGCTCGCTCAACGTGCCATCGCCCTCGACAAAAGCGTAAAGCCCGGTGCCGGCGCGGCGGTCGGGAAAGGCGAGCACCAGCGCGTCGCGCACCTGCGGATGCGCCTTAAGGCGCGCGGCAAGGCGTGGGGCATCGTGCGCGAGCCGCGTTCCGCCGCCCTCGCGATCGCTGACGCGCAGGACGCCGCGTGTGATCCAGTAATAAAGCCGCTTTCCGGTCGCCATCCAGATGCGGGTGAGCGCGCTCTTTCTGGCGAGCACGCGGCGCTCGCGTGCGGTGAGCGCGTCAGGCGCGTAGCAACGCTTATGCTTGAGCAGGTGACGCAGGTCCTCATAGGCGGCGATTCGGAACAGGCGTGTGCGCCCCGTGAATCGGAACGCGAGCTGAAAATCGGTGAGATAGGCGCGACCGTCGCGACCGCGCAGCCAGTTCTGCTCCTTGGCGAGATCGTTGTGGCAGATGCCGGCGCGGTGCAGCTTGCGCAGCGCGGCCTTGGCCGAGCGAAAATAGGCCCGGTCGCCGTGCGGCTTGGCGAGGTGAAGCGGCAGGCCGTCGATCCAGCCGCGCACCAGCGCGTTGCGGCCGGCAAACAGCAGGGCCGGCGCCACCCCAAGTTCTCCGGCGATGGCAAGCGCGCGCCGCTCGCGCGCGAACAGGAGCCGCGCGAGGCCAAGGCTCCACCATGGGACCTCGTCGATGCGGCGCAGCACCGCATCGACGTCGCCGTCTGCTGTCACATAGTGGCCCCGCTCCACGGTCGAGAGCAGGTCGCGCTTGAGCACCACGCCGGGGCTCCAGCGGCCCGCGAGCTCGGTTCGTATCGCGTTCATTCGGCCGCGGCGGCCTCGCCGTCCCCGCTCAGCCATCGCTCGAGATCCGCAAGCGCGCGGCGCGTGAGCGCGCGTTTTCGCTCGAGCGATTTTTCCGTCCCGCGCAGCCGTTTGCCGTCTTCGCGCCGCAGCGCATGCACCAGCGGTGGAAACAGACCGAAATTGACATTCATCGGCTGATACGAGCGCGCGGCGCCGCTGGCGGCGTGCTCCGGTTCCGTTTCCAGATGACCGCCCGTGATGTGGGCGAGCAAGGCGCCGTGCGCCGTGGTGGGCGGCGGCAGCGTGAGATGCTCCGAACGGCGCTCGGCCGCCGCGAAGCGCCCGGCGAGCAGCCCGACCGCCGCCGATTCCACATAGCCCTCGCAGCCCGTGATCTGGCCGGCAAACCGCAGGCGCGGCTCGACGCGCAGTCGCAGCGATCCGTCGAGCAGTTTCGGCGCGTTGATGAAGGTGTTGCGGTGCAGCCCGCCGAGCCGGGCGAACTCAGCGTTTTCCAGGCCGGGAATGGTGCGAAAGATGCGCGTCTGCTCGCCGTGTTTGAGCTTGGTCTGGAACCCTACCATGTTGAAGAGGGTGCCGAGCCGGTTGTCCTGGCGCAGCTGAACGACTGCATAAGCCTTGACCTGCGGCGCGTGGGGATTGGTCAGGCCGAACGGCTTCATGGGGCCGTGGCGCGGCGTCTCGCGGCCGCGCTCCGCCATTACCTCGATGGGCAGGCAGCCGTCGAAATAAGGTGTCGCCGCTTCCCAGTCGTGAAAGGCCACTTTCCCGCCAGCGAGTAGCGCATCGACGAAGCTTTCGTATTGTTCTTTCGTGAGCGGGCAATTGATGTAATCGGCGCCCGACCCACCGGGGCCGGCCTTATCGTAGCGCGACTGCCGCCAGGCAACCGACATATCGATGGAGTCGCGGTGAACGATCGGCGCGATCGCATCGAAGAAGGCGAGCGCGTCCTCACCGCTCAACTGGCCGATCGCCGCGGCGAGCGCGGGCGAGGTAAGGGGACCAGTGGCGATGATGACGCTGTCCCATTCCGCCGGCGGCAAGCCCGCGATCTCTTCGCGGCAAATGCCGACGAGCGGATAGCGGGCGAGGGCGGCAGTGACCGCGGCGGCAAAGTTTTCCCGGTCGACGGCGAGCGCGCCTCCCGCCGGCACCTGATTGCGGTCGGCCGCGTGCATGATCAGCGAGCCGAGCCGGCGCATTTCCTCGTGCAACAGGCCTACCGCGTTGTGCTCCCTGTCGTCGGACCGGAACGAGTTGGAACAGACCAGCTCTGCCAGCGCGCCGGTTTTGTGGGCCGCGGTCGTCCGTTCCGGGCGCATTTCGTGCAGCACGACGGGAACGCCGCGCGTCGCGATCTGCCAAGCCGCCTCGCAGCCGGCGAGGCCGCCGCCGATAATGTGCACGGGAGAATGCCGCTCGCCTGTCACGCGGTAAAAGTACGATTGCCCCTGTCCCGCGACAATGCCGCTCTCTCAGGCCCACAAAATGCGAAGCGCCCGCATGGGGCGGGCGCTTTCGAGGGACTGGGTGAGCGAAGCGTCAGCGCTCGGAGTTGTCCCAGGCGATGCGCGGAATGTCCGATCGGGTAATGCCGATGTCGGCCAGTTCGCGGTCGTTCAGGCTATTGAGCTCACGCAGGCTAACGTTGTAGCGCCTCCAGGCCCGCAGGAAGTTGAGAATTGCGACCAGCATGATGGTTTCTCCTATCGTCGGCGCGAGGCCGAAAACTCATTTGCCCCGTAGATAGAGTTCCATGCTGCGGCGCAGCAGACCGATTGTCGCTCGCGCAGCCATGCGTAATTCGCATAGCTCAAGTCACTGTTTTTTCACGAAAAACAGGGCAGAGCTGCGGGTCGGCTACTCAAGGAAGATCGGACATCCCCCCGCTAATCCGGCCTCACGCTCGCGCCGCCAAAACGTTCCTTCCAGCGCGGAATGACCTCGCGGTTGTAAATATTGTCGGGCAGACCGCCTTTGAGTGCGGTGAGCACCGAACGCGTCGCCCAGGCCACGCCCTGGCGCAGTTCCCCGCCCTCCGTGTAGGAGGCGGAGTGCGGCGACAGCAGCACCCGGTCGCCGAGCCTGCGCAGGGCTGAGTCCATCGGCAAAGGCTCCTCCTCGAACGCGTCGATCGCTGCGCCGCGGATGCGTCCGTCCTCGATCGCGCGGGCCAGCGCCTTCTCGTCCACCACCTTGCCGCGCGCGGTGTTGAGCACGATCGCATTCGGCTTCATCAATTTCAGCTCGTTCTCGCCGAGCATGCCGCGCGTCTCCTTGGTGAGCACGACATGAAGCGACACCACGTCGGATTCGCGCAGCAGCGTGCGATAGTCGACCGCGGTGATGCCGTGCGTGAGAAAATGCGCGGGCGGCACGTACGGGTCGTAGGCGATGATGCGCGCGCGCCAGGGCGCCAGGAGCTGCGCGACCCGCGTGCCGATGCGTCCGAGCCCCACCAGCCCGATCGTCTGTCCGGGAAAGCCGTCCGAAGCGCGGCTGCCGACGTAATAGGCGAAGTTGTCCTTGGTGCGCCACTTGCCGGCGCGCACGTCGGCATCGCGCTCGGCAAGCTTTTTAAGGAGCGCGAGCATGAACGCGATCGTGCTTTCGGCGACGCCGAAGCAATTGGATTCGGTGGGCGCGTGGCACACCATCACGCCCAGGTCGGTCGCGGCCTCGACATCAACGTCATCCACTCCGACCGTGTATTTCGCGACGACGCGCAGCCGCTGCGAGGCCTGCATGATGCGCCGGCTGATCGGCGTGTGGCGCATCGATGTCCCCATCAGCGCTACCGCATCGCGCGCCGCCTCGACCACCGCAGGCTCATGGTCCATGCGCGGCAATTGCCAGTCGCGATCGCCGAACACGAGCTCGCAGCCCAGGCTCTCCAGCGCGTCGATGGTCTCCGGCGGCTCCTCGCGCGGCGCAAAGATCAGGATTTTCGGTTTGGACATGATGGTTCCTTGGCGAATTGGCGAAGCTGCGGTTTGCGAGGGATGGGGACGAGAGTGCAGTATCAATTAAGCTTAATCCCGCTGTCCCTGAAGACCTGTCCCCAGCGGTTGAGCTCCTTGCGCACGAAGGCGTCGAATTCCTCGGGCGTGCCGCTCTCCGGGCTGATCCCCGATTTTTCCAGTTTGTCGACAGTCGCCGGATCGGCATACATCGTCGCCACTTCGCGCTGGACTTTATCGACGATCCCACGCGGCGTGCCGGCCGGCGCCACCAGGCCGATCCAAGTGGAAATATCGTCGAGCGCGGGAATGGCGGCTTCGACGGCGAGCGGCTTCACGTCCGGCAGGGCTCGCAGCGGACGGCTGTTGAGCTTGGCGAGCGCGCGCAACTTCCCGCTTTGGATCAGCGGCAGGCTGGTGGCGGTGCCGTCGACGATGTAATCGACGGCGCCCGTCAATAACCCTTGCACGGTAGGCGCGCTGCCGTTGAAAGGAATGTACTGCACATCAAGCCCGGCCTCGCGGTTGAACAGATAGCCGGCCAGGCGCGTGGTGATGATGCCAGCGCCGTAGTTGAGCTTGCCTGGATTGGCCTTGGCGCGCGCGATCAGCTCTTTGACGGTTTTGGGACCGTCCTCGGTGCGCACGCTCAGCAGCGACGTGTTCTTCGACGCGAGCGTGATCGGCGCAAAATCCTTGAGCGGATCGTAGGTGAGACTCTTGCTGGTGATGGGATTGAGCACCATCGTGACGTCCATCACCGCGAGCAAGGTGTGGCCGTCGGCGGGCATTTTGGCGACCCGCGCCGCCGCGATCGCCGTGTTGGCGCCGGGCTGGTTCTCGATCACTACCGGCTGGCCCCAATCAACGCTCATGCGTTGACCGATCACCCGCATGAGAATGTCGGTTGGCCCGCCCGCCGGGAACGGCACGATGATGCGGACCGGCCGACTGGGGTAAGTCTGAGTCTCGTCCGCCGCAGCACCGCGCAGCGCGAGGGCGGCCAGCATCGCGACCAACGCGCCGGCGAGAAATTTATTCCCGACTCTCATGGTTCGCCGATCCGCTTCGCGCGGCAATTCTCACTGCTCGGCGTTCCTCTGACAACCGGCTCACCCATTCAAAACGCCGCAGCCTTGCGCTAGCCTGCGCGGCGCCCGTATCGACAGGACTTGAGGAGGAAACGTGCTCGCTCCCGCTCCATCGCGTCGCGACCGCATGGCGATGCATAATGCCAATAAGCTCAAGATCGGCTTGTTCGGGGCGAACTGTTCATCGGGCCGCGCGGTCACCTTGGTTCCGGAGCGATGGTCCGGCAATTGGCCCGACAATCGCAAGCTCGCGCAGATGGCGGATGCCGCCGGGATCGACTTCCTCCTGCCGATCGGGCGCTGGAAGGGCTACGGCGGAACGACCGACTACCAGGGCGCAACGCTCGAAACCGTCACCTGGGCGACCGGCCTACTTGCTTCGACCACGCGAATCACCGTGTTCGGGACGGTGCACGCGCCGCTGTTCAATCCGGTGATCGCGGCGAAGGAAATGGTCACCGCCGATCACGTCGGCCAAGGGCGGTTCGGCCTCAACATCGTGGTCGGCTGGAACGAGGGCGAGTTCGAGATGTTCGGCGTCAAGCAGCGGGACCACGAGCAGCGCTACGAATACGCCCAGGAATGGATCGACGTCATCAAGATGATCTGGTCGGACAAGGACGACTTCGATTTCAATGGCCGCTATCTCGAAATGAAGGGCATTCGCGGCAAGCCCAAGCCCTATGGCGGTACGCGGCCGGTGATTATGAACGCGGGCGCCTCGCCGGTCGGTCAGGCTTTCGCGATCCGCAATTGCGATGCGTTCTTTCTCCAGGCCTCACGCACGTCGCTCGACGAGACCGCACAGCGGGTTGCCAATGCCAAGGATCAGGCGCGCGCGCAGGGCAGGGAGCTCGGCGTCTATACCGTGGGCGTAGTCACCTGCCGGCCGACCAAGAAGGAGGCCGCGGACTATTATCATTATTCGATCGTCGAGCGCGCCGACTGGTCGGCGGTGGACGGTATTCTCGCGCTCAAGAACATCACCCCGGAGAACACGCCGCCGGAAAAATTCCAGCAGATCCGCACTGGCTACGCGCAGGGTATGGGCGGGCTTCCCGTCGTTGGCGATCCCGATCATGTCGCGGAACACCTCATCGATCTCAGCAAGGCCGGATTGACCGGCATCGCCATCTCGCTGGTCAATTACATCCACGAGCTGCCGTTCTTCTGCGCCGAGGTGCTGCCGCGGCTCGAGCGTGCCGGCTTGCGCGAAAAGCGCTGACCTCTACGAGC
>Ga0306922_10001091_pt1 | contig 23808 bp, 30 predicted proteins | sample sta12Cox44000082_FD_203758 | JGI IMG/M metagenome (GOLD analysis project Ga0306922, IMG submission 203758) | Lab enrichment of tropical soil microbial communities from Luquillo Experimental Forest, Puerto Rico - statoxic.12C.oxic.44.000.082 (v2)... | ecosystem: Environmental > Terrestrial >... | reverse complement strand
TGATCCCTTTCAGCTTTGCAACGATCTCTCTACTTGCTTCCGTGGAAGGCACGTGCGCTTATCCGTGATGAACACGTATGGCGTGGCGATTGAGCGTGCCATTCCACAGTCTTCGCCGTAGGATAACGGCATGAGGGCGCTTTGCAGAGTCTCTTGCTTCGCTGGCGTGATTTTGTGCCTGATGGCGCGGGTAGGCGCGGACGACAAACCGACCAGCTTATTGGATGCTCAGGCGGCGGTGGAATCCAACCTGCGTACATCTGAGGGCAAGGCTTTTGACGAGCAACTTGGAAAAGAGTTTATGGAGAAGCATCTGGCTACCATGCGGCAATGCAAGCAGACTGCCGGAAACGACTTAGAAAGCTTCTGGATTCTTCTGAAGCTCGACAAAGACGGAGCGGTGAAGGAAGTCCTACTGCACCCCACGACCAAGATGGGCACCTGCGCACGAGAAGCGCTGCTCAAAAGCAGATTCTCAGCGCCCCCGAGGGCGGCGTATTGGGTGAGCGTTTACATGAAGTTGACTCACAACCCCTAGGGTTTAGGTCCTGCAGCGTGTGGCCAATGCTAATCATCTTTGCTGGTCTATCCGGAACTGGGAAGACAACCATTGCCCGGGAACTGGCCTGTCAGATGGGTGCCGTGCATTTGCGTATCGACACGGTCGAGCAGGCCGTCCGAAATTCTGGATTGCTGAGCCAGCCCATTAATGATGTCGGGTATCGCGTTGCCTACGCGGTCGCGGAAGACAATCTTCGAATCGGTCGAACGGTGGTCGCGGATTCGGTCAATCCGATTAAGTTGACTCGGGACGCTTGGGTTGCAGTAGCGAACGCCGCACGAGTCCCCTTCCTAGAAGTCGAGGTAAAGTGCCTCGACCGCGACGAGCATCGGCGTCGGGTGCGGGAGCGAATCATTGACATTCCCGGATTGAACCCGCCCACTTGGGAAGACGTCGCTTCCCGCGAGTACCATGAATGGGACCGCGAGCATCTTGTGGTTGACACCACGGGCCAGACAGTAGCGCAGATCGTGCAGGTAATTCGGGAAGCCTGTGCCATCCCTCGCCCACGTTGAAGTCGTCTGATACTCGCACCTCCAAGGAGCGTGTCCGCGCGTTTATCGCGAACTCCCCTTGTAGCTTATCCTCTCGACCATTCCTTCAGACACGCAACTCCGTCTTCCACTGGCCATGGGCGTTGTAAGGGGGGCGAGATAGATCCCATGCCGTGCAGCAATAGCCTCAATCTCCGCGACCCGCTGCGGAGTGATGAACCCTCGTCCCTGAGAGAAGGGTTCGAAGCGGTCTTCGAGAGCAAGAGCCATTCCTTCGAGCAGACATCCATGGACCACATCGGGGAACGGATGGCGATTCAGGACTCCACAAAATTCCGGCGCGAACCGCAATCCGCCTGTAATTTGTCCCAGACCTCCGAAGAAGACTTTGGCCCCACGCATCTCCGCGTCTGGGGACAGGTTCCTCGGGTAGCCCGCATCGCAAACGATTGCCTCGGGCGCGATCCGGGCCAACAGTAGCGAAGGGGACGCCAGACTGGCCGCACAGATCACAAGGTCGGCCTCAACGGAGAGTTGCTGGAGATCCGTCGCGACCTCCACCTGAGCCCCATTGGCTTCCAACTCCGCCGCGAGCATGCGTAGTCGCCCTATGTTGCGTGCGTTGAGCAACACGCGACTTACGATGGGCGCCAAAACACGGGCGCAGCCCGAACCCACATCTCCCGTTGCTCCAACGATGAGCAGCGTTGATCTTAGGATATTCCGTCCCTCCAGCGCGCACATCTTCTTGACGCCCTGAACGATGAAACCAACCGTCAAACTATTGCCTGTGGTGAAGACTGTATCGCGTGTTTCTGGAAGCTGATCGAAATTGCCTTCGATCAAAATCGAACTGAATCCCCCGAGACTTACAATTTTCGCCCCCGCCTTGATCGCACAGGCCGCTGCTCCTCGAACCCGGGCGATGTTCTGGTGCACGTGCGCCGCTTCCAGACGATCGGGAGGAATAAAAGAGTCGATGTAAACGCCGCGCGCCTTCACGCCCTCGATAGATCCGACATCGACATGACAGACGGCTCTGGGTGGAATCCAAGGAAGGATGTCCTTGATCTCATCGTCCGGCAGAGGCGCATGCTCCGGTCCGCGCAGGACAGCCAGCACGTCCGCAGCCGCTCTCCAACTCTCCTGATGCCCGACCAAAGCGAAATCGACCTCGATAGGCCGTCGCCTGGCTACACTGGCAACTGAGCCACCCATTTAAGTGTTACCTCCCCGGGCAGCCCCAGAATGTCCAGCGTCTTCAGATACTGTTGCAAGGACGCTCCGCGAAGCTCGGCTGTACTCAGGCTGACTTCCGAGAGGGATGGCTTCACGCAGTTGCCATGGCACACTTCGCAGTGTCCGTCTTTGCATTCTTTCGCCAACATCTTCGCAAGCGTGGTCATCACATCCAGATGCAGCCGGTACACCTTGTCGTCGAAGCGCTGTGCGTCCAGGGCCCGCTCGGCTCTGAGAATCGCCATGGCGTGATCGACATGCTCTTCTTCTTCGGCTGCAATGCGGGCAAAGGTCTTACCAAGGCTTCCCGGCGCGACCTTCCCCACGCGCCCATAGCTTGCGACAGCGAATGATTCCAGCATGATTTCCTGAACGATCAGACAGCCAATAAAGTCGCGCTCTGCGATGCAGCGCAGGAATGCCTCGCGGAGCCGCTTCCAATGCTTTGCCTCAACGTTGTTGGTGACCTCCACTCCAATCTTACGGCCCTCAGCAGCGAACGCAGCTGCATGCCCCCGTTCACCTGCGGCATGTTCGAATGCATCCGCTACTTCTGCCGGATCGTCACAAATCTCAGACAACGAGGTGTAGTTCATCGCGGCGAGTAGTTCGCCGGTCACCGCCTGTGCCAGGATGTCCAGCCAAATCGGAGCACAGCATGAGAGAGAAGTACATTCAACTGCTGGCGAGGTGAGGCCAATAAGGGGTTCCATACGTCCTCCTGAAAATCGAATCGCCTTGCTGCTGGGAGTTTTGCTTTTCCTTGATCAAATTCCTTCCTCTTACGTTGAGAAATGAGGATCCCGTCCGCCGGCGAATCACATCGGGCCGTGGTAGCGGCGCAGCCGGATCGCTACAGCGAGGAATGCCGCGGACACTACCAAGCCAATCCACAGCCCCGGGCTGATCAAGAATGGAACCGAACTTAAATGTGTCGTCGGATCCATCGCGTCGGCGTCCGGGGTGCCCGCAAAGCGATACCGCAAGATGGCCTCAAAATACGAAGTGTTGAACGCGATCTTCTCGACGACGCCTATGGCCAGTGGCGGTAATGCCGCCCAAAGAAACGGCACGCGCCGAGCCCAGGCCGAAACCAGCAGCATCCAGCAGTAGAATGGCGCGTACCACAGCCCGTGAAAGCCCACAAGGTGATCGAACAGCCTCAACCACATCTGGAACAACGGCAAATGATTCCATAGCGTCGCAGCGCTCAGACCGCTTCCCAGCAGTACCACGGTGCTCAGCAGCGCCATAATCCATTGCGTGACCACGGTGACCACGAAGGTGACCAGGGGTAGGATCAACACGGGAATGCTCGCTTTCGCAAGCACGGTCGTGAGATCGGAAACCGGCAGCGACTTCCAGAACAGGATGCTGCGATCGCGCCGTTCGCCGTACAACGCGTCCAGACAATAGAACACCGCAACGATTAAGAGGGTTCCCATCAACACATCCTCAGCGAACGTGTAAGGCTGTTGGATCGCCTGGTTTTGCTGCGCCGGGCTTAGCGCCAACGCGGCACGCATCTTGTGTGCTAGATGAATCGTGCTGATCAGGAATCCCGCCAGGATTACCGCCGCGGCTGCCAATGGCGCAATATAGATCGAGCGGATCTCCCACAATTCGCGCAGCACTGACCAATAGAAACGCCGGGCTGCCGAAATGTCCGGCGACGCGGTTGCCTGGGATTGGACGGAAGACTCGGGCATGGTGTTCGATTGGGTATTCATCGAGTCGCTCCTTGTGCGTGGCCCACGTGATCGCCCATAACGGCAACGAACAGGTCAGAAATGCTGGGCGTGCGCACTTCGCCGAGGCCGGCGAGTTGCTGGCGATCCGCACCCTCGAAGAGCAGGATGCTGCGGCCCAACCCCTGGCGCTCCTGTATGGGCTTGAGGGCCCGTGCTGCCGCGACTTTCTCGGGATGCACCATGACTTCCAGATAGCATGACTCCACTTCTTCCATGCTGCGGTTGAAAACGATGCGCCCGCGGTCAATGAACACCAGATCGGTGAGCACATGCTCGATTTCATCTACCTGATGGGTCGCCACCACGATGGTGCGGTTGCCATCGTAATAGTCGTTCAGCAAGGAATCGTAGAACTGCTTGCGGTACAGGATGTCGAGGCCAAGCGTCGGTTCGTCGAGCACCAGCAACCTCGCGTCGATGGCCATAATCAGAGCCAGGTGCAGCTGCGTCACCATGCCCTTCGATAACTCCCGAACCCTGCGGCCCGGAGTGATGCTGGTCTTCGCCAGAAATCCTTCCGCTTTCCCCCGATCGAATCGCGGATGCACGCCAGCGAGGTAGTCGAGTGCCTGCGACACCTTGAGCCAGCGAGGCAGCACGGCGACGTCGGCGATGAACGAGACCTCACGCATCAGCCGGTCGCGCTCGGTCCACGGGTCGCGTCCGAGCACGCGAAGTTCTCCTTGATATAGAGTGAGGCCGAGGATCGCGTTGAGCGCAGTGGTCTTGCCGGCGCCGTTGGGACCGATCAATCCGACAATGCGGCCCTCTTCCACACGCAGATTGATTCCGTCCAGCGCGATGTTCGTGCCATAAGCCTTGCGGAGGCCGCGGGCTTCTATGCATGCCATGGCTTCAGCGCTCCTTCTCAGGCCGATCTGGCTTGGCGGTTTTCGATGGTCCGGCATTCAAAGACGGCCTGCCATTTGCCGCATCCAACAGTTCTTTTGGTTTCAGGCCGAGCCGCAGAATGTTTGCGTAGACCCGGGGCCATTCTTCCTCAAGAAACTTCTGGCGCTCGCCCTGCAGCAGCAAATCGCGCGCGCCTTCTCTAATGAACATGCCGAGCCCTCGCCTCGTCTCGACAAGCTCCTCGTTGACCAGTTCTTGATAGCCCTTCAGAACCGTGAGCGGATTGACCCGGTACTCCGCTGCCACATTGCGTACCGAGGGCAGCGCATCGCCTTCTTTGAGCACGCCGTCGAGGATCATTGCGACGACGCGGTCGCGGAGCTGGCGGTAAATCGGCTGATTGTCATTCCACTCAAGGTTCATCCTGGTTTCCAGTTCGCCTTAGCTTAGTTGTCTTCCATCACTTCGCGCGCACTAGATCCATGTGCGCGTGGGCCGGCTTGTCCCCCGGTTCCATATAAGTCCAGTCTTCGGTGTGATGATTGGCGTCGATGCTAGTAAACACTGCGTGGTACATGTGCCCGTATTCATTGCCACCAGAAAGGTCGGTGAAATCGAACTCCACCTTCTTTCCGTCAACTGAAGGACGCGCGACCATCCGCGGCCGGTTGCCGGCGTCACAGTAGTGGACCAGATTCAACTTGTCCCCATCCACGTAAAGCATGGTCACCGGATGGTCGTACTTTGTTGGATCCAAGGGCTTCCCTGCTTCCTGCATCTCATGCACCAGTGCGTTTCCCCTGGAAGTCACCCGTACGGTGATGTCGAGCTTGGTGCCGTCGATCTCGGCATTGGGCGGGTTCATTGTCACGGTACCTTGCCAAGTACCCGCCAGAGTTTTCAATTGGTCGAACGACTTTTGCGCGTCGGATGACGGCAGTTTGTCCACGGACCTGTGTGTGTCGCTCTGAGCGGCTTCGTGTGAGTAGTTTTGGGCGTCAGTCGATTGAGAGAAGACTGCCGTGGAGACCGACGTCAGGACTAGGATGATCAACTTTAGAATGAGCGATTCCATGTTTCATGCTCCTTAAGACCCTTTGCTTCGGGGCCAGCAGCAGCGTGCTCGCGATCACGTTAATTGGCCCTATGGTGTTATACATAACTATAACACTAAAACCATGTCAAGTTTTTTTTTCAGTTTTCTTTGGACCGCCCTTCTTCTCCCTGATACACAGAGCCGTATATCGCCTTCGCTCCATGGTGTTAGCGTTTCCGTGCGCGGCCAATCCTAGTGCTCGATGCCAAAGGGAAGACCGTGTTCATGAGCAATAGAGCAACGGCGCTCCTTGCAGAACGAGATGGATTGCAGCCGCCTCTATTGGTCTCTACGCAGAACGTAGCGGGGAATCGGAGCTTTTGCTCAATGCAGTCCAACGTGAAGCCAACTCGTTTGGCCCTGGGCGGACATGGCGGGAGACACTTTGTTATTCCAGACGCAATCGGCCTAGCCTTCAGCTTTTCCTGGTCCCAATCCGCGATGCTTCGCTCAGGAATTCGCACCGTGCCGCGGTAGTCCTCTTCGTCTCTGATCCCCTGCGCACTCCGCGTCCAAGCACAGCTGTTTTGCACAAACGCTTCGGTTTGACCGCTGCCGAATGTCGCGTAGCATTGCTGTTGGGCGACGGTCATGCCCGCGGCAGATCGCGAATACCGTCGGTGTGACTGAAAACACCGGGCGCTCGCAAATCAAAAGCGTAGTCTTCTCCAAGGGCAAGGATTACGTTCGGTATCATCGGGAACACTTCGGAGTGCTTACTGCAATGTGAGCCTTTGATCGCAAGAAAGAGTTGGTCAACTAGGCCCGAGCCGATAGGCGTCAATTCGGCCTGCGATTGCTGTCTACCTTCTCCACAATTCTCCGCGCGTCAGCGACCGCGTCTGCGATTGCTGAAAAATACGCCGGGGAGTTCCGTGGGACGGTCGCAAGTTTACGGGCAGCCAAGATGGAAGCACAGATGGAAATGATCGCGATCTTGCGAGGCTCGTCCACAATTCGGAGGATAGCACGGTTTCGCTTTTTGTTTGCCTTTAAGGGTTATAGTCTGCTTAAGTAGGCTCAATAACATTCAGCGCACGCGCGACAGTGCAACGGCTTCAAAGACCGCCAGTCTTGGGTTTACAGCATGAACATGAACGAGAGTTTCGACATCTTCCGTCGGGAAATTGATGGCCATGAAATGACCCTGCAAACGTGACAGTTGGCGTGTTCCGGTTTAGAGTAGGTTTGAGACCGGGCCTGAAATTGGACAATGAGATCGGCTAGTGCAGGCGCGTCCTCGACCATCGCGAAAAAACCTAGACCTCCACGCTGACTTCGCGAATCTAAATGATCCTAGGGAAGGGCGTTTCATGGAGAGAGCAGTACAATCTCCCCCCAAGCCACATCGAAAGTCGAAGGGTCGCCGGATGAGTCGAGCCCTCTTTTCCAGCGAGCTTGTCCTCAAGTTACAGAAGTTAATCTTTGCTGGCTCTCCTCTGTCCGAGGTTCTGACGAACATTGCCCAAGTGGTTGAAGCGCAGGCCGCGTAAATGCTGTAAAATGATTGTTGTGCAGTAACTTCGGGCGTGTAGCTCAGCTGGGAGAGCACCTGCTTTGCAAGCAGGGGGTCAGGGGTTCGAGCCCCCTCACGTCCACCAACTTAATTCCCGCTCTCTCAATCATTTACGCCGCAATTTCTACTGCACTATTTTGGTGCAATTTCGGGACATTCGGTACAACGGACAACTCAAAGGCCGGGAGAACGAATCCGTAGCCTACACGCGCAGCTTCATCGAGGCGCATTTCCACTTCCTCGTGAAGGTGTGAGTAAACTTCGGACATCGTGTGTGGCTTGTGCGCCATCCAGAAGTTGTTCAAGTCTTCCAGACAGCGGGTTCCACGAAGCCACGTCTTACGGAAACGCCTGAAAGCATGAAAGCCCATTCCTTTCTCGTCCGCCTCCAGCTTGGTGAGGCGAGGAGTAAGCCAACGGTCTTCTAGGTTCCCGTAAAGATGCGGTGTGCCGTTTGCGGTATGGAACAGCAGACCAGTTTTCCCAGCGGCGTACCGTTGCAGGTACTCTGCGATGTCGGGGTGCAGATCCACTTCCCTTTTGGCAGCGGCGGTCTTGAGATATTTCACCACTTGAGGTGCATCCTTCTGAATCTGCTGCTCGACAGTGATGGTGCGACCTTCGTTTATGAAATGGCGGCCTTCGACCGCAAGAGCCTCAGAAACGCGCAAACCAGTGGCTGCGAGCAGGACATAAAGCGCCTGTTCTTGACCCTTGCTTGCCTTGATGAGTTCTGAGATTGATTTCGCCTTGAGCGAAGGGCGTTTCTGTTCGCCGTGCTCAACGGTGGGCAGGTCCATTATTTCAGCGTTCCATTTTCTGTTATGGATAGGTTCGCCGTTCTGATTTTTCAGGGATTCTGCGACCTGTTTGACGTGCTCAAAGTATTTGTTCACAGTTCGCGATGAAAGCCCCGCTGCCGACATCTTTTCAATGAGTGGCTTCACAGATAAGTTGTCCGCATTCGCAAGCGGAAGGCTTCCAATGGCAGGAAGAATCCACTTGTCGAGCGCTCCTTGGATCGTGGCCGCATAGCTCTGGCCAATCGGTTTACGCTTGCGATTCTGCAGTTGGCGGAGCCAGATTTCTGATTGCTCGCGGAACGTGACTCCGGTGTCCTGCCTTACAACTTCGTTGAAGTATTCACCAGAGTCCGCACCACTCGCTTGAATAATCTCCCTCGCTTTTCGTTTGCGTTCGCTCTTGGAAAGAAGACCGGGACCAAAGATCGGGCAGATGCGCTCTCTAGCGTGCATCCGCTTTTCCTGACCGGGAATGTCTTTCCAGAATCGCACGACAAACCATCTTCCTGATTTTTCGATGTGACCATCTTGACCAGTTCGGCGTGACAAGGACTTGCCTCGTTTCCGCTTTGCTGGTGTCGCGCCGCGTAGGGTATCGAAAGACAGATTTTGGGGCAATAGGCCCGTTTGACTAGAACGGCCGGCCGCGTTTGTCGACGAAGGCAAGAGAACCCGCTCAGTTATTTCGACTGAATGTGAAAGCGATTCGATTGAATGAACCTCTGCAGCTCTGCCATCTCGAATCGAAGAGCGCGGCCCACCTTCACAAACGGAATTCTGCGTTGGTATACCCAGCCGTAGAGTGTGGAAGTGGAGACAGCAAGAAACTTAGCTGCGTCCTGTACTGTGATCAGTCCGTTTTCGTTTCTCGATCGCATTTATGAAGCCTCTTCTTTGCTTAAGGAGTCGCAGAGTTGTGCCTCTGCAGAAAGAATCGTTTCCAGCGGCGGCACCTCTAAGGCGGGGAGCATTACCGGGCCCGCGGAGGGCGGCCAGAGCCCCAACGCGCGCAAATCTTTTTTGTCCGAATAGTACGAACTGCGCGACGTCACTTGTTTGAAGTCTTCCATCGATCCTGCTTCCAAGCGGCGTAGTATGCCAAGCAGTCGCGTGGATTTGCGAAAAGAAAACCTCTCATCCAAGATCTTTCGGGCTCCGTCCTGGGCCTGAAAGTCGAGAGCCAAGGACATCTTGTCGAGAGTCTCTACTAAACAACCGTAGGCAATCTCTGGTCTGAGAACGTCCTCCAATTTGAGCTTTTTTTTATGCTGCCGTCTTTGGAGGAACCCGGATTTTTTTCTGAGCTGAATTTCGAAGCGAAGGATTCCCCGTGCCTGGGCCACAGCCTTCTTGTCTTGTTCCAAAATCTCTTTGTGTTTGTCGTAAACGCGAACTCTGCGACCGTTGTCGCTCCACCATTCCACTCCGCCGTGCTCGTCGGTTGTCCTTCGGTGTTTGAGGAAGCTTACTTTGCTGAGGGTGTGGACGTAATCTGACAACGCCGAGCCCACTTGAAAGTTGTGACAATAATCCACGCGAAGGTAATCCATTTGCCCGAGGTCTGGAATATCCCCGTCGACGTAGGTCGACACGAAGTCCCTAAGGCGGCGCAGCGCTTCCCCGGTATCGATGACCGCCATAAGATTGTTTCCGTGTAAGAATTTGGGAAGCGAACCCTCGACGGTCAGGATTCCACCATCACCATAAATCGCGATTCGCGCTTCTTGCCGACTGAGGGTGTGACTGACCGAGGTGAAACGGGAACCGAGCTTCGAGTCATAGAAGTCCCTGGTTCGCGTTTCCCAAGAGTTCTTGGTCTCCGGCTTAGGAACGTAGGGTCCCCGTTCAAATTTGCCTGTGACCGTGTCGAACATTGCGTTCAAAAGAGCTTCATCCCTTCAGTCAGCAGTCCGAATTCCTGGACTGATTCCCACGTGTTACTTGGTGCGTGGGAATCAGTTGCGCGAACCCCAACCCCAAACTGCAACCCCAAGACTCCCCGCGCGATGAATCCGCGCGAGGAGAAAGGCGCGTTTTTTCCGGCCCCGGCAGATGGGGCAAAACCGAGAGTCGATTTTCGATTTGGGAGGCGATTTCCCGCTTTCTTGAGGTCGGAATGCCTACTGACCCTTGCCGGTCAGAAAGAATCGTTGTGCGCGCGGGAAACCGCAGGTAAACCGCAGGTTGGCGCGTGTCTCTTAGACCGATTGCTGAGAAATGTTCGGCGAAGCGTGATTGTGGAGGACCGGCAGGCAAGTGCCGTAAGCCGTCGCGGGTTGCTCGCCAGCAGAGCCCGCCCTGTGTGCCCCATGCCTGCCAGTCCATCGAAAGACCAGGGTTAGATCGGCTGGTGGCAGTGACACCGCCTTTACGGGCCGAAACTCCCCGCTGGCCAGCGGAGAACAAGGCCGAAAGATACCCAGCGATGATTTGCAGGGTTTGAGTTATTGCCTGTTTCACGAGCTTGTCTCCGTTTCTACGAGATTGCTCTCGTTTGCGCGGAGTATACGGGCGAGGCAAAAATCGGCATTCCCCCCACGCGCGCGCGCGCGTGGGGAACCCTCTTGACAGGATTTTGAGGGTGCGGTTGGGTACACGAACCGTGGCCAAGCGTCCTCACGTGGGGGGCTTAATTTCCCAGTGCAAGTGATGTATTGCGGTAGTCTGGCTATGCCCAAGTTCTTTGCATTGTCCTCGTTTGCGGGGGATTGTTTACCTTTGCGCGTACTTATACGGAAGGTTAAAAAAAGGATTTAGGGTACGCGCGCACCTGTGACATGAGGACTCTTAACGTCCAACTGGAACCCCTGTTCTAAACAGGATGCGTCGTCGAACCGTGCGCAGAATTTCGTCCGTTAAGGCAACGTGCGTACCGCCCTTCGTCCCTTCGAATTTCATCACTGTGGGGAACACTCCGTAACGCGAGGGTCGGGACGTTGGGGGCGAGCGAGTGTGAAAGAGCTCCCGCATCGGGGAAAGAAAGGGGTCTAAGCTGCGTTGCGGGATGCCCGATCACTGATCACGATCATCCCGGAATCGCGATCACGATCGTTCGGAATCACTGATCACGATCGTCCGGAATCCGCACTGGGTACGCGGACCGGCGTGGAGCCGGTAGCCGAAAGTTAAAGAAGTAGTCGAACCGACAGCTTTTCCGGTATGCGTGCCATAGTAATCCGCGGTCGTGATGGCAGTGTTCGCTGTGGTCCAGTTTCCGTAAAAGCTACCGTCCACCTGATCCCACCAGCCGTCACACGTGGAGTAAGAATCGACGCCGTTGGCAGTGGTGGAGAGAAACGGGATTCCCAGGGGGTTGAAGCTCAGTTGGGTTTGCGTATAGCCGCAGCAGCCGGCACAGCCATAGGTGACGTGGCCGAAGGTTTTGTCGTAAACGACTTTGCCTTCATAGAGGCTGCCGATAAATTTGTCGGTCAGATCGCGGAATTGATAGGAGCCGGAAGTCAGATCCTGCGGAAGCAGCTTTCCGTTCTTGTCGGGGACCTGTTCGCGAATCAGCTTGCCAACATCGATCCACATTTGTTCGTCCGGTTTGCCCGGCTCATCGGGGGCTCGAGGAAACGAGTTCAATAGAGTTCACTTCAGCAGAAACAATCGGGGGACCGCTAGCGACGATCTGTTCGTGATAGCTCCCGTCGTGCAGAGAAACCCGGGCGCGAGTCAGTTGTACATTCGCTTTTACCGACGTCGAAACCTTCCGCGTTGTTGTTAGGCTGGCCATGAAAGCGGCATCTTTGAAAACCAAAGCCCACTTGAGGCGCAGGCGCGCCCATTTTCCGGGGGCTAGTTTCAGCAAGCTGTGTGGCCGGGAAGCTAGCCCGTACAACGTTACGGGCGGGAGACTGGCAATTTGATTTCCGGAAACAAAAAACGATAAAGACAGCGCAGCGGCATCGTACTCGTAGGAACGCTCTTGGCTCGGCTCGACGTCAGTAATGCTTGGATCCCATGGGAACTCGACAATTTGAGTCCCCGTGTTTTTGACTTCGATCTCGCAGACTAACTTGTCGCCAACCCGATAGGTGGACGAATCGAGCGAAAGAAGCATCACCCCGAGGGGGACATTGGACGAGGCTACCTTGCCATGACTCAGTCCAGCGACGGCCGCGGAAGCCACGGAGCCGCTGGAAGGCTCATGTAGTCTCCGTGGTTGCGGAGCAGTCGCGGAGAGGTCAAGAAAAACCTGCTTCTTGAGAGTACGCGGCCGGAGCAATGAGGAAGAGGCAGAGACACAACCGAACAAAGCGAAGCATAGTCGTTACTCCTGCTTAGTTACATGGCGCGTAGGGCAGATAGTTGACGTAACCCTGAAAAACGCAGGGTGTCACTGACCCGTCATAGTTCGCACTACAAGGCTCGACACTCATAGCGGAATTAATTGCGGACACCTTCGGTTGGACAGCTGAATTCACCTTCCCGTTAAAATTTCCATCCGACGGCGTCCCAACGGTTTGCTCCGCGACTGCCCCTAGGTTGTTCGCAGAGTTGTTTTGAGCGGTTATGGGCATTAGGCCGTAATCTGACAGCACAACTTCCGGTATGCGCTCTCGAACAAGCGATTGCCAATCGAAAGCCACCGCCGGGGGTTGTCCACCATTTCGACTTCTGTTGTGCCGCCGGCATCCCTGCCAGCTCTTTGGTTCCTTACGCAACACGCCGCTCTGCTCGGTTTCCCAACCAAAACATCGGAGTCTAATGGATTGTCCACAAGCTAGTCTATAAATGCGCCACTTTTGCGGAAGGAGATCCAGGCCCATGCTCGCTCCTTTCAGGTTCGAGGTCGCACGCGCATTTCGTCTTGTCATATTTGCCTTAACAACGCTGGCTTCGACGAATGCCCCTGCGCAAGAGTCGAACGCGCGGCAGAAGCAGCTGCACTCCCAGCCGCCTGTCGATGCCGTAGATCAGGAACAGTTCGTTGCTTACTGGACGCTGGAAGGGGGCTGGGGCAGCGAACTCCAACTTCGCAACAACATGGTCGCGGCTGATCTCATCATCACGCCCGCGCTGCGTAGCCCCGACGGCGCTGAAACTGCGCTCTCACCGGTAACAGTTCATCCGCAAGAGATCAAGATTATTGACTTGGAGTCCGCAGTCCTAGCGACCGCGCCGCGATACCTTGGGACTTATGGATCTGTAGTCCTCCGATACCATTCGCCTGCCAATCGAAACCTCTTCGCCATGCTGATGATTCACGATCGCGGCCATTCCATTGCGTTCCACATTGATGCCACCGGCGAAGACGAGAACACCGCCCCGGCTGGCCGCGAGGGCATCTGGTGGTTGCCCAACGAAACCGCCACCGACCAACTGGTAGTCACCAACCAAAGCGCGCATCCAGTTCAGGCGGATTTGTCGTTCTACGATTCAGCAGGCCGTGAAGCGAAACAGACACTTACGCTTCAGCCTCGCGGAACCGCTCGTCTATCCGCCCGTGAACTCATCCGCGCCAACGGCTTATCCGGTGCATTCGGCGGGCTCAGAATTTTTGCGCCGTCGCACGGCGGTTCGCTCGATTCCGTCCACCTGCTTTACGACGAGACGGCCTCATTCTCCGCATTCCTCAAGATGTTCGACCACGGCGCAAACACCACCCTGGAGGAACGCGATTTCGCTCACACGAAGACCTGGACACTGCGCGCTCCGATGCTGGCTCTCTCACAGCCAGACCCCGCGTTAGCCTTTCCCGAAGGGACCACGCTGCAGCCTCAGCTTTTCGTACGCAACACGATGGGAAAGACCGTCGATATTTCGCTCCGCTTCAATTGGCGAGGCGTCAGCGCCATCGGCAAAACCGCCGGCCCATCCCTTCGCCTGGGCCCGTTCGAGACGCAACGAATCGATGTGGCCGCGCTTCAAGCCTCAAACAGTCTGCCAAAGGATGCCGCCTGGACCTCCGTCACTCTCACCACAAACAGTCGTCCTGAAGAAGTCGTCGCCCTTGCCGTCAGCTACGACAAAACGCTGCGCTACGGAGCGCAAACGCCTTTCTCCGACCAGCTCGCCTTTGAGTGGGTTGGCAGCTTGTGGGAGTACGACGTCCAGCACAATTCCTTAATCACCGCAGGCAATGGAGGAACCAAGCCCGTTCGCGCTGGCTTTACGATCTACTACAATGGAGGCACCCAGAAGTATGAGTTGGAGCAGGCGCTCCAGCCGGACGAACAAATGTGGATCGATGTTGGCAAGCTGATTCGCGAACAGGTCCCCGACAAGAACGGAAAGCTGCTTCCACAGGATCTTACTTCCGGCTCCTACGCCCTTCGTGACCTCTCCGACAAATTCATCGGCAGCCTCTATGAAGGCAAGGTCGTTTACGACAAAACCTTCGGCCACGTCACCTACGGCTGTGCCGGCTGCTGTGCCTATTCGACAACCCAACTGCACTTTAGCCCCTTGGGAATCCCGCTCCTCTCCACCGCTGACAACGGCGTCGATGCTTACGACACGTGTTCCTCCTGGTGGGAGCCCGTGGACGAGAGTTTTTACGGAAATTGGACCACAGGGAGCACGGCCATCGCTACCGTAAGCTATTACGGCACGCATACCGGCCAAGCTGTCGGTGCCACCACTTCTTACACTTCCGGTTACCTGCTCCATCCCACTCCGCGTACGTGCTCCAACGTACTACGCTCCCCACAGGGCTCCGACAACGTCGTCAGCGCGACCATAACTGTTCATTTCACTGGCTCAAAGACAGTAGGAACGCCGGGCGATGGGTTGACATTTCCTTCAAACTCGACTTGTAGCCAAAACCTAGGCTTGTTTAATTGCACCGGACCCGGAGCCTGGGTCTGGAATGTCGAAATTCAAGCTAACGTGAGTGACGACGCTTCCAAATGGACAACTAGGCAGAGTTACACAGGACGTTCCAAGGGCAATTGGAAGGATTCTTCTGGAGTTCTACACGCCTTCGACGACCCGCTCAACGTGCCGAACGACAACCCGCTCTCCGGATTTGTCCAGCAGACTTCAGGAACAACAGTGATATTTTGGATTGACGCGCCTGGTCACTACTACAACTACGGAACGAGCGGTCCGATCGACTCTCTCACGCAAGTTCAGAACTTCACGTCCACCGTATGCAGCACTGTTAACCCAAACATCTGCTCTTCCAAAGCCTGGTATCTAAAACTCGTAGTGAAACCGGGCGCAGTGTTGGACGCCACCAACTCCGCGGCGGCTTTCGGGACCGCCTCAACGAACTTTTGAGGTGACCTATGTACAAACTCGCGGCGAGAGTAGCGATCGCAGTTGTCTTAATTCCTGTAGCCCGCCTTGAGCTTGGCGCCCAGAATCCCCAGCAGGCGCAGCAGCTCTTGGCTAGGCTACAGTCGGCACAAAGTTCGGATGAGGCCACTGAAAAACTGCTCAGGCTTGGTAGTTCTGACCCAAACGTGAAGCAGTACCTTGCGAGCCATCTACCAGCAATCCTAATCAAGGGCCCCAGAGACTCGAGCCAGCCTTGGATGAACGCCGTACGCTTAGCAGGCGAGCTGAAAATTGCTGAAGCAGTACCGGCTTTAACGAAGTGGATAGGCTTGAACACAGGTGGCCCGCTAACCCTGGCGCAAGAAGGTCGGCTTGAGACGAATGCACCCGCAAAGGCCTTGGTTCAGATAGGAAATCCGGCGATACCTGCGCTGTCGGCCGTTGTGAATCACGGAAGTCTTAGCGAACGCTGGAATAGCGCCTATGCTCTGAATCTGATCCGAACGCCACAAGCCAAGGCTGTTCTGCGCGATCATGTCTCTCGTGAGCCGGATCCGAGCCTACGGCAATTCATTCAGCGCTCCATTAACGGTGAGTAGCCCACGACCTGAAACATGAGCAGGATCGACTAACCCTTTAGCATTTTCGTCCCTAATAAAGGAGGGATTTTCGAATCTTGAAACACTATGCTCTCACTTCGTACCTGTTTCTCATGCTCCTGGTCTTTGGCGTTTGCATGTCGGCTTTCGCGCTGGAGGACGCTTACTCACTGCGTCAGGTTCGCGAGCTCCTTAAGGTGCCGCCAGGTATTTCGAGTAGTTTCGATGAGAAGGCTGGCCAGCGCCTCGGCGATAGAATGGCAATCGCGTTACTGAAAATCTATTCTCAAGATCAGCTCAAGGAGCCGGCCAACGCTCGAAGATGCATAACGCTATTGGAGGAGGCTTTCAGTTCGCCTGCGGCCATTTCCGCGCACGAGGATCGCCGTCCAGACGTGACCCTTATTCTCCTCACATTTTTACGGACCAACACAGTCGATGAGAGTCTCGAGAAGGAAATCCTAAATTTCGAGACAAAATTACGGAATATCTAGCATCAGAGCGGCTGATGCTATGACCCCCAACGGCGGGCTCTGCAAACAAAAGGAAACAACGAGTCTCTCAAGGAGACATTTTTAGCCGCACCACTGGATTGTACGGGTGTCGGTATTCGGTATTCGCAACGGAAGCGCTCCAAAGTATGAGTTGGAGCAGGCGCTCCAGCCGGACGAACAAATGTGGATCGATGTTGGCAAGCTGATTCGCGAACAGGTCCCCGACAAGAACGGAAAGCTGCTTCCGCAGGATCTGGCTTCCGGCTCCTATCAGTTCCGCGATCTGACCGACAAATTTATCGGCAGCCTCTATGAAGGCAAAGTCGTTTACGACAAAACCTTCGGCCACGTCACCTATGGCTGTGCCGGCTGCTGCGGCTATACGCAAACCCAACTGAGCTTCAACCCCATGGGAATCCCCTCAGCGGAGCTAGAGTCCACGCCGAGCCTTTGAATGGTCGAGCGAGAGGAGTACTCGTCCGCTACGTAGAAAGGAATGAATACGGTCAGTATGTTATAGATCGTCTAGCTTGGGGACGGTACAAAGTCTTTGCTTTGAAGGAAGATTCAGATTACCCGGATCCGTACTGGTCCTTTTACGCTCAAGGTCCGCCCCCTGACAACTACGATTACACGCGCAATTCTAGTTGCGGATGTTCAAGTTCGGCTTGGACCCAGAGCTGGAATCCTAGCGGGATCGGTAAAAAATGCCATAACCGGGGCCCCCGTCAACGCCAGCTTTAAGCTCCTTCGCGTAGCCTCTCCGGATAAATGGATTTCCACCTCAGTGGCGCCGACTTATCGTGTCTTGGTGCCGGCGGCAACGGAAGTCCTGCTGGAAGTCTCGGCGCCTGGCTTTAAGATGTGGAACCCAGGGCACCCCCTGCTATTGCAGTCGGGTGTCGAGCTGGAAGTCGAGGGGCGCCATCGGCTCCGCCTGGGCTTGCTGCAGTCGCGTCTCCAGCACCGCCGCGATGCCGCCAAGCCGTAGTTGTCGCAAGGCACGATTCAACTCGATCAGGTTCATTCGTTTTGCTCCTTGATTTTGAGATTGATGAAGTCGCGGTACACGGTGAGTTCACGGATCAGAGGATCGATCTGGCGTAAGAACATGTTTGGATGTGGCCGGCGCTCGAGATAACGGCGTATGAAACGGCATTCGTACACGCTGACGTCGAAAGCAGCTGCGCTGGCATCTTCGACTGCTGCCGTTCCGTATTTCTTAATCAGGGAAAGTACACCCAGGATGCGGCGGATGCCGGTCTGCCCTTGCCGTTGATAGATCAGTTGGCAGAGCTTGCCGATCTGCGTTCCGGCATGTTCGGCGCGTCGCAACAGTTGCGCCGTGCTCAGCGGCATTTTCTTGGGGTGATCTTCCTCCTCGATGCGATAGCCGCCACGCTTCTGGCGCAGATGTTCGCGCAGGAGTTGGTTGGTGCTGGGATGCAGGATGCGCACGTACAGCGCGTCCCATTGCACCCGCACGGAACACCCGGTCCATCCTGGCGGCAGGCTGTAATAGGCGGCTTCGACTTCCACACAGCCGTCCAGATGCACCACGCGTTCTCCGTATTGGTAGTCGATCAGCCCACGGTAGTCTTCACAGGCACTTCGGATGGGCGGTTTTGTTGAAAAAGCCGCATTAAAGTCGGGGGAAAGACGCCCTTTGGCCGCGCAAACGGTAGCGACGCCGATCTGAATCACACGCGCCGTCAGCGGATTCACCAAGTCGAAGAAGTCTTCGGGCTGTATCTTTCAGCTCGCTGAGCTCTTGGTTCGGGACTTCGGGACAACTTCGGTACATTTGAGGAGCGGGAAATTAGTCGGTTTTCCGTGTAAGCGACACCAGACAAAGCATTTAGTATTTTTCCCAACCTGCTTTGCAAGCAGGGGGTCGCCGGTTCGATCCCGGTCACGTCCACCATATTTTCAATAACTTGCAATCGCTTCGCTCTTGTTCTTGGCCGTTTTGTGACGTCGATTGTGACGTGACTCTTCGATTCGGAGTCCTTCGATAGGTTCGCCACAGCAGCCCGTTTTGCCTCTAACCGGACATGAGAATAGTGCGCGAGCATTCTCGGAGAGACATGGCCGGCAATGCTCATGATGGTCTGATCGCTTGTGGCCGATTCGGACAATTCGGTAATGGCGTGATGCCGTAAGTCATGGAAACGGAGCCCAGCAATCGGGCTCGCCACTCTGCTGATGTCGGTCTTGCACTCGTCGTTGCGACACCTTTTTCCAGGGTCCTGCTGCGTGCCACATGCAGGACAGTCGAGCAATCTGGTGAGGCGGCGCCATGCGGTCCGCCAATTACTCATTGGCCGCATCTGGTCTGGCTTATAGCCACCTTCAGCACGGGGAAACACGTACCAGTCTGCCGACGGCTTTTTCCCGAAAAGAGTCTCACTCCTGACATGTAGCTCGACGATAGCGTTCCACGCCTGTTCGTTCAGTGGGATCGTGCGTTTTCCTGATTCGGTTTTGCTCTTTGCTATCGAAACTACATGTTCCTCGAAATCCACATCGCCCCACTGCAAACCCCGAATTTCGCAAGCCCTCATCGTTGTGTTCAAAGCAAGATGCATCGCGAAATTAGCAACCTGCCATTCCGGACGGCTCGCCGCTATTTTTAGAAGCCTAGCTTTCTGATCTGATGTCAAAGCCCTTCCGATGTCATGGCGCTCCGGCAACGGTGGTAGTTCGTCGGAAATCAAATGCCACCTTTTAGCTCTCCTTAGAATCCGAGCAAAGCAGGCTACTTCCATGTTTACTGTTCGATTCGACAAATTAGCATTCTTTCGAGCCACGACGTATTGTCGAACAGAGTCGGCTGAGATGCGAGCTAAGGACACCGCTTCAAAATAGGCTTTCAGAGGCTTCAGCCGTTCCTTCTCGGTTTGAACGCTGCGGGGAGCTAAACGTGGCGACTTCTCCTCCAGGTATAGGTCCGCAGCCGCCGAGAAGGCCATGCGCGAGAACTTTTGCGAGACAAGAGTCAGTTTGCCTTGACTGGCTTGTGCGATCAGCTCCTTCTCTTTGGATTCAGCTTTTCGCCAATCGCTGGTGTCAAGGCTCTGGCGATAGCGTTGGCCGTTCACGCTGAAGTCTGTCCACCAAGTCCGCCCCCGCTTATAGAGTGCCATCAGCCGTGCTCCTTCGATCGACGCTTTAACTCTTCTTTTATCTCTGCTACGTTTCTACTCATTTGGCTCTGCAATGACTGACTAAGTGCCACAAACAGCGAACCAACAGGGACCAAAATCAGATCGCAGGCCGGATTTTGCCTACGAATACCTTCAGCCTGTCTCACATCGCCAACCCATTCAATTATCTGTTCACGCTTTTCGTCCAAAGGTTTTCCAGTCTGCGGATTTCGGAGGATGGCCAAAAACTCTTTATCGGAGTCTGCGCCACCATGATGCACCCTTTCACTCAACTTCCCCTTCGTGCGCAATTGCCTAATCACTCTGCCTATCACCATCGACCGTAATCCCGTCTCCAAAAGACGAAGCGCAAGAGCTATCTCACAAACATCGTCAACGCTATACAGTCGCCTGGTGCCGCTGCCCGCCGCCCGGCTGACTGACGGTTGGATTCCATACTCACCGCTCTGTGCGAATTTAATGACGCGCCATTTGTCCTTCTGCGGGTGTAAGCCAACCAAAGCGGCAACCTGTTCGGTCGTAAAAAACTCCGGCCCCCGTGCAACCATTCTTCCTCCGGATTCGTCAAATCTATCGACAAAGTACTGGCAGTATCTTACGATACTGGCAGTAGTTTAATTCAACCGCTTGGCAATGTCAAGTCGGCCTTTTTTGCCTAAAGGGAGGGCACACAGATGAAACCACTGCACGACGTAAAAAGCGCCGCAAGTCTTTTGGCGGTCAGTCCCTGGACGGTGCGGGCATGGATACGGGGAGGAAAGTTGCATCCGGTCCGTATCGGCAGACTCGTCCGACTGGACGGGGCAGAACTCGAAAGGTTTGTCGCAAGCAACAAAACCAGTGGGCAGCAGTCAGGAGATGAACGGTGAACAACCTCGACAGTGCACGACCTCGAAAACGTCGGCGAATGGATTGAGGTAGCAGAAACATGAGACGGCAGGACGGCTGTATGAACTGCGGGGATATTCGGGAAATCGCCGCTCACGGCCTGTGCTTCAAGTGCTACCGAGCGGCAGAGCGAGCGCAGAAGGCAACCTCTGATCCCGTCTGGGCAAGGCTAGGCAACGGATCGCTTCTCAGAGAGCAAAAGAGGGCACTTACTGTCGTGACCGGCATTCTTAAGGTCATTGCTGATTGCCCTGCGATCGAAGAAAGCGATAGGAAGCAAATCCAAAACATCCTGCGGCCCTACCTCGACAAACTGGCGGAGTGCTTTGCACCCGTGGAAAACCGCAAGCCAGTGAACGGTGAACGGAAAAGACGGCGTTCACTCCGTTCACTCAAGGGACTGCCTAGTCGGTCACTCCGAAGGCCGGAACCTGAGACGCCTTCCACCAGCTCTGAAAACAGTTTCTCTAATCAAATTCAGTTAGGAGATGAACAGTGAACGAACGTGATGAAGACCGAGTTGAAAGAGTTGATCCCCAAGGGATTCTCAGGCATCTAAATTTCCCTCGGCAGGTGCTCATCGAGTCGGCACTCGAGGCGGAGCGGAATGGGGAGGACCATCCCGCAGTCGTTGAGTATCCTCAGGAAAAGGCCATAGGCTCCGATGCCGAAATCATAGAGGAGAGCTGGCTCCGCGATAACCATCTTCTGCGGCATGACAATCTCAGGGCAGAATGTGCCCACGCGGAGGCTTCCAGCAAGGGCGGGGTGGTTGCGGGATTCATTCCCCGACGCGCCGTGTCCTTCCTGGTTGGTGATAGTGGCATCGGAAAGTCTCCGCTTGCTTATCAACTAGGCCTGAGCGTTGCGGCAGGTGTTCCGTTCCTCGGCATGGAAACCCACGAGAGCCTCGTGGTGATGTGTGACTATGAGAACGGAATGGAAGAGAGCCTAAATCTGAGTGACCAACTTGCTCGTTTCCTAAACCTGAAGGCGGTTCCCAAAAACTTTGTACTGTGGTCCCCAGACTATTCTCATACTGATTCGTTGAACATCGAACGGCTTTGCGAGACGGCCGGGCAAAAGCCCGGTTTTATCATCGTTGACTCGCTCCGCTCTCATGATGCTCACTTCGAGAAGCATGAGTACGCCGGAGAGAAAATGAACCACCTAAACAAAATCGCGTACAAGTACGGCGCGGCCATCCTAGTTATTCACCATACTCGGAAGCCAGACCGAGAGAATCCCGTTTCCGGTCTCCACGACGACAGTACGAGGGTGATCCGATGGCTAAGAGAGGCTGCAGGCTCCGGCTCTCTCATCAATCAGTCGCATACGCGCATCGCCGTTGACTCGTTAGATGGGCGGTCCAGCATGGACGCGGCGCTGATTGTACGTTGGTACCGAAAAAGCAGGGGCGAAGGCGGGCCACTCTATCTCGAACGCGTTTGTGACGACAGTGGAGAGCCGTTCGGATACCAGCCCCTCACTGACATCAAGTTGCTGAGTAACCCCGATCAAGAGAAGGCCCTGCGAAGCCTGCCTCAAGAGTTCGCTTTTAAAGAGGCCAAACAAGCTCTTAACCGGACTGATGACCCAACCAGCAAATTCCTCAAGAAGTGCATTTCTTTAAGACTAGTCCGGCAGACCGGCAGGGGTCGTTACGAACGCACAGACAACACAACCGCAGCGGAGACCTACGACAGCGCAGTTAGGTAGAGTACGTAGAGGAATAGAGAATGCGAGGCGGGTAGCAATTTGCCGTTGGAATGGTTGTGCTCCTTTCTCTACTTCTCTACACACTCTATCTACATCAGCCTTTGCGCCGCTCTTGGAGTAAGCGTAATTGGTGGGGAACAGGGGAATGCAACGGTAACGCGGCGTGATGCAAGCATGCCCCCTTCCCTCTTTCGACCTGCTACAGCTACTACAACTAGGAACACCCGATTACCTCGGCCAAGCCCAAGGCCTTAGTCATTCCGACCGGCTCCTAACGGACAAATCAATGGCGATGGCAAAATTCCCACGCTATAGAGTTGGTCCGGCACGCTAACAAATTCACGACGAGTTCTGTTTTCGGGCCGCCCGTAGCCCTAGCGAAGGGCGTGCCCGATGGAAGGCCCCGCCGATCAGTGAGGCGGCACGCGGAGGCGGCAAATTTAACCTTGTCCAGTAGAGCCGGTCTAGTATGCACCACTGGCGAGCCTCTCCTCCGCTGTGGGTTACTACAGCTACTACAAGTGCGCGCCCAGTGGGATTGAGACTGTGGCTGCAGTGCTCTCTGTAGGGTATCTGTGCTTTCTCTGTGTGCTCTGCCCTTTCCTTCCCTAAGAAGGTGGCCCAGCGGCAGGGCTCTCTGTGGCTCTTTGCATTGCTCTGCGTTTGCTCTGCATTGTTCTGTATGGCTCTCTAGGGTCTCTGTGGGCCTCTCTGTGCCGGAACTGTCTCCTTAGGGGACCAGAATCTACAGACAATTAAAGTGAAAACACAGACAAATTGGCCACCCATCAAATCTCCTGTAACTCAGCGCTTTTGCAGCACTTAGGCCAGAACCTCTGTGTGGCGGACAAGAACTTCGTCGCTGAAAACAAAGGGCTTAGTCTCAGCAGGGAGATTTTCAATTCTGTCGGCAACGAAAAGGCCAGTTATTGCTCTATCAAACGATCCGCGCGGCGCTTGCTTCCGCCGCCAAGCCGGTTACCCAGCCTGCGCCGCCTCGTCCCGTCGATGAGGTCGCGCTTAGTTCAGGAGCCCGATGGGAGCGCTCTGGAGGAAGAGATCGGGCATAAAGGTTTTGCTTCAGGCAAATACAAAGATCGCTGGATGGAATTCTCATAAGGGCTGTGCTAGCTAAAGAACATAGCTACCAGCAAAGCCCATTTCGAAGCGCGTAACCAGCTTTTCTAACATCTATCCGTTCTCAGCCTCGTAATAGTGACGCTCTGTCCATCCACACCGATCCAACCGCGCCTCGATACAGCAAAAGGAGGGCCAAGAGATGACGCTTCGAATCTGGTTTGTTATTTTCATTCTCGCGGTAGTTGTTTTGCCCGGAAATCAACGAGCCAATTCCCAACGCACGCAAAGCTTTGACGGGTTTCAACTCGTCGACAAGGA
>Ga0306922_10001087_pt1 | contig 23837 bp, 23 predicted proteins | sample sta12Cox44000082_FD_203758 | JGI IMG/M metagenome (GOLD analysis project Ga0306922, IMG submission 203758) | Lab enrichment of tropical soil microbial communities from Luquillo Experimental Forest, Puerto Rico - statoxic.12C.oxic.44.000.082 (v2)... | ecosystem: Environmental > Terrestrial >... | reverse complement strand
GGTAGGCGACGTGCGTCATCCTGATTCCTGCGAGCAGCGAAAACAGCTCAGCCGCCATATGGGGCGTCGTTCCCGCTCCCCCCGATCCAAAGTTGATCGCGCCAGGGGAGGCTTTGGCCATTGCGATGACATCATTGACGGAATGCACCCGCAGCGAGGGATTAACCACCAGCACCAGCGGTGAAATGCCGGCCATCGCGATGCCCGCGAATTCCTTGGCGGGATCGAGCCCACTCTTGCGATAAAGCGTGGGGGCCACTGCAAGGGTTGTCTGGCTGCCCATCATGAGCGTGTAGCCATCGGGAGCCGCCTTGGCCACGGCTTCCGCGGCAATCAAGCCGCTTGCGCCGGTGCGGTTCTCCACTACCACCGACTGGCTCAGCGTCTCGGACAGTTTCTGCGCGAGAATTCTGGCAATAACGTCGGTCCCGCCGCCGGCCGAAAATCCCACGACAACTTTAATCGGCCGGTCGGGAAACGCCGGCTGCGCCGAGATTTTGCCGGCGACGACACCAGCGAGTGCAATGCCGAGCGCACCGACGAGAACGGACGCAAGACGACCTGATGCAGGCATCATTCTCCCGATTGAGCTGCATGTTCCCAATAGCGCCGCCGCGGCGGAAGCGACTACGCAAGGTCACGGCGCAGGATGAGCGCCGCGGCACCCTTTGCCTCGGGATAGTACCCCTCACGCCGCCCCACGTCACTGAAGCCCGCGCGCCGATAGAGCGCCCGCGCGGGCCAATTATCCTCGGCCACTTCGAGAAACACCGTTCCCACCCCGCGTCCGGCAAGGCGGCGCAGGTGCTGGTCCAGCAGGCTGCGCCCCAGGCCCTTTCCGCGCCGGGCCGGCTTGACCGCAACCGAGAGGATCTCCGCCTCCCCAGCGGCTATGCGGGAAAGAATGAATCCCGCGAGCCAGCGTCCAACAATGACGCGATCGGCAACCACATCGCCTTGTGCGAGCAGGTCGGCGAATTCACCGTCGCTCCACGCGCGATGAAATGAAGCGGCGTGCAGCGCAGCCATGGCGCGGGCATCGGCGGGGCCTGCTTGCGACAGCACGGGCCGGCCGCGAACAAAGAGGCGCGCGAGGCGTTTCATCGACGCGGCAGACGGGCGGCGTCCTGCGGTTGTGCGTCCGGGGCACGCAGGTAGAGCGGTCGTGGCGGGCCGTATCCTTCGGCCGCCGCGGCGCCCAGTCGCGCGATCCAGGCGATGTCCGGAGCGCCGCGCTCATCGACCTGGAGCGGCCGCTCGACCCCCTTTGGCCAGGCCGCCGCGAGCAGGCCGGCAGCGGTGCCGATGACGCGGACCGGCCCGGTGACCGCCGCGCGCACCGCATCACGCAGGGTGGCGATGCGGGGCGAAACCAGCGTGCGCCCGCCGGTGCCGAAAACCTGGATGTAGACGTGGTCGTGCCGCGCATCGATCGCAGCAATAACGTTGCTGTCGTCGTCCTCGGCAATCAGCGGAGCGGCAAAGCCTGCAAGCGTCGAAAGCCCGATGGCCGGCTTCCCCGCGGCGAGCGCGATGCCGCGGCTGGCCGATATTCCGACCCGCAGCCCGGTAAAGCTGCCGGGGCCGGTGGTGACCGCAATTCGGTCGAGATCGGCGAACTCGAGCTCGGCACGGTCCATGACGCGGGCTACGAGCGGCATCAGCGCTTCGGCGTGGCCGCGGCTCATGGTCAGAGTCTCGCTGGCGGTGATCCCTCCGCGGCTCATGTCGAGCACGCCAGCCGAGCAGGCGGCGAGCGCGGTGTCGATGGCAAGGATGCGCATCGCCTGAGCTTAGATCAGAGCGTGTCTCGCAAAAAGCCTGCGCTTCGGGCTTGACCCGAAGGCGGGAAACGGATTGCGGATTATGAGATCGCGCGGCGCGGGGGCGAAATTCACCCCATGGGCCGCACTTCGATCACGTCCGGCACATAGTGCCGTAACAGGTTCTGGATGCCGTGCCGCAACGTTGCGGTGGAGGAGGGACAGCCGGAGCAGGCGCCCTTCATGTCGAGATAAACCACGCCGTCCTTGAAGCCACGGAAGGTGATGTCCCCGCCGTCATTTGCGACCGCGGGCCGCACGCGCGACTCGATCAGCTCCTTGATGGTGGCCACGGTCTCGGAATCCTCGGCCGCAAAGAACTCCTCGCTCTGCGATGCCGCCTCGCCCTCGAGGCTTCGCACGATCGGCGCACCGGACATGAAATGCTCCATGATGGTGCCCAGCACAGCAGGCTTGAGCTGCTGCCATTCGCCGCTTGCCTTGGTGACCGCAATGAAATCCGAGCCAAGGAAGACGCCGGAAATGCCGGGGATGGCGAAGAGGCTTTCGGCGAGCGCCGATTGAGCAGCGGATTGCGGGTCGCGCATATCGAGCGTGCCGCTTGCCAGCACGGGCCGCCCGGGCAAGAACTTGAGGGTCGCCGGATTGGGGGTCGCTTCGGTCTGGATGAACATGGCTGGCGCTCCTTGACCGCCCGCGGCAACCCGCAGGCATCGCATGGCAATAAAGTGGCGGCGCACCGAAAAAGATCAAGGCCGCCGTCGTCCCCCACGGCTGAAACGACCCCGTGTGCGGCACATCGCTCTGCGCCTATGACATGGAATCGAGATCCTCGTCGCTGAGATTGCCCGGCACGATGGCGACCGGCACCGGGAATTCGCCCGCATTCCTGATCAGCGAGGAGACGAGCGGACCGGGCCCTTCCTGGTCGGTCGCCGCCGCCAGCACAAGGAGCGCGATGTCCTCGTCCTCCTCGATCAGAGCCAGCAGCTCGGTTGCCTTGTCGCCTTCACGGATCACGCGCTGGGGCATCACCCCGGTGATGCCTGCAGCGCGCGAAGCGTGGCGGTCGAGCACGGCACTGGCTTCCTCGTGCGCCTCCGCGCGCATGATGTCGGCAACCCCCAGCCATTGGGGGCCGTGGTCGTGGGTCTCAATGACGCGCAGCATCAGAACGGTTGAACCGATCCGCAGCGCCCGCCGGCTGGCAAAATAGAGCGCGCGGTCGCATTCCGGCGAATCGTCGATCACCACGAGGAACTTCGGCGAATGGCCGGCCTCATAGCTGCGGCGCTTCTTTGTCGTCATCGGCTTCCCCGGCCGCGCCCCTCATCCATTGCGAGGGTTGCGGCGCACGATGGCGAATCCTGCCATGGCGCTTGGTCGCCGTACAAGTCCTGTCCTGTGCGAGAGCCGGCCCAAGCCCGGCTTCAGCGATGCACGAATCCGACGATGTCCTTGACCGCCTTCATGGTTTCCGCGGCGATGACCCGCGCGCGCGCGGCGCCCTCGCCCAGCACCGAATCGATGTAGACGGGGTCGGAAAGCAGGCGCTTCATCTCGGCATTGATCGGGCCGAGCCTTGCCACCGCGAGCTCGGCCAGGGCGGCCTTGAACGTCGAGAACTGCGCGCCGCCGAGCTCCTTGAGGACGTCTGCCTTGCTTCTCTCCGCCAGCGCCGCGTAGATGCCGACAAGATTGTCGGCCTCGGGGCGCGCCTTGAGACCCGCTTCCTCGCCTGGCAATGCATCGGGGTCGGTCTTGGCGCGTCGAATCTTGTGCGCGATGGCATCCGCATCATCGGTCAGATTGATGCGCGACTGATCCGAAGCATCCGACTTCGACATTTTCTTTGCGCCGTCGCGCAACGACATCACGCGCGTCGCCGGGCCCTGGATCAACGGTTCCGGCAACGGAAAAAACTGCTCGCCGTAGCCGTGGGCGCGGATCGAGGCGGCAAAATCGTTATTGAACTTTTGCGCGATGTCGCGCGAGAGCTCGAGATGCTGCTTCTGATCCTCGCCCACCGGCACGTGGGTGGCGCGATAGGCGAGAATATCGGCCGCCATCAGCGCAGGATAGGCGTAGAGCCCGACCGAAGCATTCTCGCGGTCCTTGCCTGCCTTTTCCTTGAACTGCGTCATGCGGTTGAGCCAGCCCAGACGCGCGACGCAGTTGAAAACCCAGGCGAGCTCGGCGTGCTCGGCGACTTGGCTCTGATTGAAGACGATGTGCTTGTTCGGATCGATCCCGCAGGCAAGAAATGCGGCGGCGACTTCACGCGTGCTCCTGGGCAGCTCGGCGGGATCCTGCCAAACCGTGATGGCATGCAGATCGACGATGCAGTAGATGCAGTCAAAGCGCTCCTGCAAGGCGACGAACCTGACGATGGCTCCGAGATAGTTGCCGAGGTGCAGATTGCCGGTCGGCTGCACGCCTGAAAACACCCGCTGCTTGAAGCTCATGAGTCTACGCCCGCGCAACGGGCAAGCTGCGCCGCACGCGCCTTAGAGGGATATGGCAAGAGGGAATTGATAAAGCGGCGCAATCACCACACCTCATTGCCGCGTGGCGGACCCCAGGCTTCCTCCTGAGGAACATTGTCGGACGTCATGCCGGCGAGCAGCCCATCTGGCGAGTAGCGCGGCTTCTCACGTCTCGATTTGACAAACGGCAGCAGCGTCAGGACACGGTTCTTGCAGAATTCAACGATCACGCGGCTCCTCCTTCAATCAGAGATATACTTGGGCATGGCGCGGCGGGAAAGAGCGATTGACCGCGGCAAGCGCCCTGCAACAAAATGCAGGCAATCGGGAGTCCGAAGCCATGACTGTCAGCCTTAAGGTGAACGGGACAGTTCGCACGGTGCCTGCTGAGCCCGATACGCCTTTGCTCTATGTGCTGCGCAACGATCTCGAGCTCAACGGCGCCAAGTTCGGCTGCGGGCTTGCACAATGCGGCGCCTGCACGGTGCTGGTCGACGGCAGTCCCGTCCGCTCCTGCGTCACCACAGTTGGATCGCTCGGCGCGAGCGAGGTAACGACCATCGAGGGCCTTGGCACCATCGCGACGCCGCATCCGCTGCAGCGCGCCTTCATGGAGGAGCAGGCCGCGCAGTGCGGCTACTGCATCAACGGCATGATCATGACGGCAAAACCGCTCCTCGACCGCACGGCGCATCCCTCCGAGGAGGAGGTGCGCACGGCGCTTGCCGGCAATCTCTGCCGCTGCGGCACCCATGGGCGCATCATCAGAGCCGTGTTGCGCGCGGCGGAAGAGATGAAGAGGAACTGACCATGGCTGTTCCGACCCTGAGCCGACGCGAAGTCACGGCCGGCCTCGGCGCAATTGTCCTTGCGTTCTCCCTGCATCCGCGCAGCGCCGCGCCGCAACAGCCGGCGCCGCTGCCGGGCAGCCTGCAGCGCAACCGCATGCTCGATGCTTGGCTGCGCATCAATGCCGACGGCTCGGCCACGGTGTTCACCGGAAAGGTGGAGCTCGGGCAGGGCGCCCTGACCGCGCTCGCGCAGATCGCGGCCGAGGAGCTCGACCTGCCCGTTTCGCGCGTGGCCATGATCTCCGGCGACACCGCCCGCACCCCGGACGAAGGCCACACGTCCGGCAGCTTCACCATCGAGCACAGCGGGACCGCGCTGCGGCTCGCCGGAGCCGAGGTCCGCGGCATCCTGCTGGAGCTTGCGCGGCAGCGCCTCGGCGTCCCCGTCGATGCGCTGGTCGCGAGCGAGGGCATCATCAGCGCGCCCGACGGACGAAAGGTCGGATATGGCGCGCTTGCCGCCGTCGTCGATCTGCATCGCGAGGCAAGCGCGAAGGTCGCGCCCAAGCCTGCGCGCAAGCACGGGATCGTTGGAAAGTCGGCGCCGCGATTGGATATTCCGCGCAAGGTGACCGGCGGAGTCGCCTACGTGCAGGACCTGCGATTGCCGGGCATGCTGCACGGGCGCGTCGTGCGGCCGCCGCGTTACGGCGCAAGACTCGACGACCTTGGCAAGAACGCCAGTCCTGAGAACGTGGTCGCGGTGGTGCGCGACGGCAGCTTCCTCGGCGTGATCGCCGAGCGCGAGGAGCAGGCGATCAAGGCGCGCAGCTTGCTTGCCGGCAGCGCGATCTGGAGCGGCGGAAGCGAGCTGCCGGACCAAGGCAGGCTTGCCGCGCACCTCATGGCGATGCCCGCAAAGGACATGGTCGTGAGCGAGAAGCAGGCAAGCGCCCCGGCTGGAGCGCGCACCCTGGAGGCGACCTACACCAAGCCGTACATCATGCACGCCGCAATCGGCCCGTCCTGCGCGGTCGCGCAATTCAATGACGGCAAGCTGACGGTATGGTCGCACACCCAGGGCGTCTTTCCGCTGCGCAAGGATCTCGCCAAGGTGCTGAAGATGGACGAAGCCGCCATCCGCTGCATCCATGCGGAGGGGTCGGGCTGCTACGGCCATAACGGCGCCGACGACGTGGCGCTTGATGCGGCGCTGCTCGCGCGCGCGGTGCCCGGCCGCGCGGTGCGCGTGCAATGGATGCGCGATGACGAGCATGCCTGGGAGCCGTTCGGGCCGGCGATGGTGATGCGCGCGCGGGCGGCGCTCGGCGCCGACGGCCGCATCGCCGACTGGGGTTACGAGCTGTGGAGCAACAGCCACGCCATGCGCCCCGGCGAGCCGCAGGGTACCAACCTGCTCGCCGGCTGGTACCTCGCGCAGCCGTACCCGATGTCACCGCCGCGCGTGATCCCGCAGCCTTCCGGCGGCGGCGACCGCAATGCAGTGCCGCCTTACGAGTTCCCGCGACAGAAGATCGTTCAGCACTTCATCCCGGACATGCCGATCCGTGTCTCCTCGCTGCGCACGCTCGGCGCCTACGCCAATGTGTTCGCCGTGGAGTCGTTCATGGACGAGCTCGCGTTGGCATCGGGCGCCGGTCCGGTTGCGTTCAGATTGTCGCATCTGAGCGACCCGCGCGCGAAGGCGGTGATCGCGGCGGCGGCCGGCAAGGCGCGATGGCGGGAGGGCGAGCAGGGAAGCCTGGCGCGCGGGCGCGGCATTGCGTTTGCAAGATACAAAAGCCTTGCAACCTACGTTGCCGTCGTGGCGGAGGTCGAGGTCGACCGTTCAAGCGGGGCCATCAAGGTGCCGCGCGTCACCGCGGCGGCCGATGCCGGCCAGATCATCAATCCCGATGGATTGCGGAACCAGATCGAGGGCGGGGTCATCCAGTCCACCAGCTGGACGCTGCACGAGGCGGTGCAGTTCGACGGCAACGGCATTCGCTCGCGCGACTGGCGAAGCTATCCGATCCTCACCATGCCGGAAGTACCGAAGGTCGAGGTCGAGCTGATCGATCGGCCGGAGGAGAAACCGCTCGGCGCCGGAGAGGCCTCGCAGGGACCGGCGGTCGCGGCCATCGCCAATGCCTTCGCCCATGCCACCGGCAGGCGCCTGCGCGATTTGCCGATGACCCGCGATCGCGTAAAGGCGGCTCTCGGCTGAGAGCAGGCTATGCCGCGTCGGCCGGTGCGTGATCGCCACGCTCGACGGCGACGAGGCGGCCCGGCTGACGCGCGGTCGTGCGGTCCCCCTGAGATGTCGCATCCATGTCGATGAGGCGCAGCGTGACGGTCTCGCCGGAGCCCGCTGTCGGCGGCTCAGCGGCCGCGTGATCGAGCACGGGTGCGGCGAGCCTCTCCTGCATCAGCGCGGCGATGGCGGCGAGCTTTGCCGCCACGTTCTGGAAATCCTGCGGCGGGGCGTCATTGGCCTGGAATTTCTGCGTCAGCCATTGCGAGAGCGCATCGAGCCCGTTCTCTATGGCGCCGAGCTGTTCGGCAACCGACGGGTTGGTCGCCGGGGGCGTCGGCCGGCCGCGCACCTGTGCTTGCAGCTCATCGCTCTTCTTCTTGTTTCGAAGGCGTTTGAGCCAGGCGCCCAACGACCCGACAAATCCCGTGAGCATCGAGCCCAGCAGGATCCAGTTCGTCGTCTCGTCGAGAAGGCTCGTCTGCTCGCCGTTGAGAAAGGCGACCGTTCCGGGATGCGCCGGCAAGAGCTCGTCCTTGTCGGTCGACGGAGCGGCAAGCTGTCCGGCCTCCGGCAGGGTGGCCGCAACGCGGGTCTTGGTCGCGAGCAGTAGCCGCGTGATCTCTGCCGCCGCGGAGTTGGAGAGCGACGGCTGCGCAAGGAGGAGCACGTTGGCCGATATCGTGGTCACCTTCTCGGCGGGCACCGCTGGCGAGCCGCTGAAGGCGCCGGCGTTGATCTCGGCCTCGTCATATGCTGCGAAGCGCTCGGCGATGGCCGATGCCTCGGCGAGATCGATGAACTTTGGCGGCTTTCTCGTCGACTTGCGATACGCCTCGATGGCGTCGGCGATCGGCCCAGCGCCGCTCGGACCGACGACCAGCACCGCCGCCACTTGCCGGTGCTCAAGCGCGGGGGCAAGCTCCTTGAGGGTGAGGCGCGCGATCTGCCTGGCGTCGAAACCGTAGAACTCCAGCACCACCCGGGCCATGGGATCGAGCCGGGTGTCATCGGCAATGACGCCGATCTTCCTGCCTTTGAGTTTTGAGACGCTGTCGATCGAGGCATTAGCGGAAGTCAACAGCGCGGCGTAGAGGCTGCGCAGAATGAAGAGCGTCCGCCCGTCCGCGACGGCGGGGTCGTCGCTGCGGGCCACCGCCGCGTCGACCTTCTGCTCCTTCAATGCCTGGGCACTTGCCCACACGCTCGGGGTCTCGACGAGAGACAGCTGAACACGGGCGTGCTGCGAGGCGATCTCCTGTTTCAACGCGGACAGGAATGTCCTTCCGATGTCATTTACCGGAATGGTTGCGACGCGCAGCCCCTCGCTGCTTGAGAACATCGACGGATAGGATTTCCAGGCAAACAAGGTCGCGCCGCCTGTGAAAGCCACAAGCGCGCTGATGATCGCCGCCGGGACAAGCCTGTTGCGAATGTGAGACCCCCATCCCCTGCGCGAGCCTCCTCCACGAGGGGGGCGCGAGGGAGGCACAAGGCAGGCGCAACGAGGGCGGAACGACGACGCAAAATGGGTTTGCCCTAGTGCCTCGCTACCGCCTGTGATGATGGCGGCGGCCTCGGTGCAGGCCCCACGAGCCCGCGATGGCAGGGCCTGCGGTGTAGCCCACCACGGCACCGGCTACTGCGCCCACGGGCCCGAGCACGACGGCACCCGAGAGGGCACCTAACGCCGCGTCTCCGGTGCGTTCTTGAGCTTGCGCCACGGACGGCGCAATCGCCATTGCAATCATCGCGGCGGTGATCAACGTTTTCATCCGGGCCTCATTCTCCTCACGCAACTGTTTGGATCAAACGGTTTGATTCCGGCAACACTGAGGTGACGCGGTGAAGCTGGACGGCAGCGCGCGCCCGATAGTCCGCGCCTGCCGCTACAATGGTCTCCCAGGTTTTGAATTAGTGCCCACATGTCTTATTGTTAACTGTTTGATCACCATGGCAGCCGAATGAACGAAGCCAGAAGATTTCCTCGCCGTCGGGTTCTGCAGCTGGGGGCAGCCGCCACAGCGCTTTCGGCGACCGCGCGTATCGGGTGGGCGCAGGCCTATCCCGCGCGGCCAATCACGCTGGTGGCGCCGATTGCGGCCGGCGGCGGGGTTGACACGGCGGCGCGCATCGTCGCCGAAAAGCTGCAGGAGCAGCTCCGGCAGTCGGTGGTAGTGGAGAATCGGCCCGGCGCCGGCTCCGTCATCGGCACCAGTTTCGTCGCGAAGGCGCCTCGCGATGGATACACGCTGCTGCTCATGGAACCCGGCGCCGTGCTGGCGAGATGGTTGAGCAAGACCGTACCCTTCGATGTGACCGGCGATTTCTCTCCGATTGCGATGGTTGCAGTTTCCTCGCTTGTTCTGTTCGCGCACCCCTCGCTCGGCTTTCACGATCTCAGCGGACTCATCGCGTTTAGCAAGGCCAATCCGCGCAAGCTCTCGGTCGGTACTCCGGGGGTAGGGACGCCGCATCATCTCGCGGCGGCGTGGCTCAACGCAGCCGCGATGATCGACATCACGCATGTGCCCTACCGTGGGTCGGCGCCGGCACTCAATGATCTGCTGGGCGGACAGATTCCACTGATCTGGGCGACCCCGGTGGCCGTCATGCCGTTCGTCGCGCAGGACAAGGTGAGGGTGCTGGCGGTTTCGACGCGCCAACGCGACCCGCTGCTGGCGCAGGTGCCCACCGTTTCCGAAAGCGGCGTGCCGGGCTTCGACATCACGATCTGGTTCGGCGTTGTTGCGCCGGCGGGCGTACCATCCGAAGTCGTTGCGCGCGTCGGCGAGGCCGTTCGCGCAGCGGCCGAGCTTCCCGACGTTCAGCGGCGCATGTCGACGCTGGGATATACCGTGGACTATCGCAACGGCGACCGGTTTCGCGAGATGATCATGAGCGAGCATGACAAATACGGCAGGATCATACGCGAGGCCGGCATTCAGGGAGACTGATCCCGCGAGGCGCCAATGATGTCCGCTGCGCGGCACAATCGATCGAGCCCACTACGCGAGGAGGTCATCATGCGCATTGCGATCATCGGCGCCGGCTCGGTCGGGGCCACGCTCGGGCAGGCCTGGCTCAGGCATGGGGAGGACGTGGTCTGGGGTTTGCGCAATCCGGCCGATCCGAAATATGCGGCCCTGCCCAAGGAACGCGTCAAGCCGCCGGCCGAAGCCGCGAGCGGCGCGGACATCGTAGTGATCGCAACGCCGTGGCCGGCGACCGAGGCGGCGGTGAAAGGCCTCGGCAGCCTCGGCGGGAAGATCGTGATCGACTGCACCAATCCGCTGGGCATGGGACCGGACGGCCTGCAGCTCGTGCTCGGCTTCACCACCTCCGCCGGCGAGCAGGTCGCAGGCTGGGCAGCGGGCGCCTTCGTGTTCAAGACCCTCAACACGACGGGCGCGGGCAACATGGCGCGAGCCGGCGAATATCCGGTGAGGCCGATGATGGCGGTCGCGGGCGACGATGCCGAGAAGAAGAAGGTGGTGATGGACCTCGTCGGCAATCTCGGCTTTGCGCCGGTCGATGCCGGTCCAATGAAGAACGCACGCTTGCTGGAGCCGTTCGCCATGGTCTGGATCGATCAGGCGATGAAGCGCGGGCGCGGCCGCGACTTTGCCTTCGCGCTGGTGAACGTCAAATGAGGCGGAGCCTACCTTGCGCCAAAGACATGCCCTTCCAGCCAGGCGATCATGCGGAACATGATCTGCCTGTTGTTTTTTTCCAGCATCATGGTGTGGCCGTTGCCCTTGATCCCTGCCTCGGGCAGCACGTCCACCGTGACGTCGCCGCCGATGGTCTTCATCTTCCTCTCGAACGCACGAGATGAATCGGCGCGATCCTGCGCGCGGTCGCCGATGACGATGAGAACCGGTATGCCGGCGAGAACGGCAAGCTTCTCCTGAGGAATCCTGTCGAACGCATCAACCGAGGTCTCCACCGCGAGGATGCCCTTCACCAGTTTCGGACGTTCGATCGCGGTGAGGTAGCCGAGCAATCCCGAGGATGACCACGTTTGCAGCACCGACGGCCCCACCTTGTCGAGCAGGGCGGCCAGCGCCATGATGGTCTTTTGCGTCTCTTCGGGATCGCGATAGGTGCTCACGGTCTGTGGATAATAGTTGTCGACCGCTTCGATCGGGAACTGGGTATCGGGGAACGGCTCGCCGAAGCGCGGACCCCAGCGAAAGGTGACCCAGGAGGATTCGAAAGCGTAGCGGTTGATCGCAGGCAATTCGGAAACGGCGGCGCGGCCGAGCCTGACCGCATTGATCTTGCAGATGTCGGTGCCCGAGCGCCCCGTGTTGACTCGGTCGACGCCGTAGGTTGCAAAACCCTCGCGCAGAAAAAGCGTCAGCCACCCCTCGCGGCCATCCGGCGTCGTATCGTACACGCGCGCGGTGTGGCCGCCGCCCGGGTTGAACAGGATCGGGTAAGCGTACTTCTGTTCGGCCGGGTATTGATAGGTTGCATAAACGTTGTCGACGACCACCTGACCCGGCGGCCAGCGTTTGCTGTTGGGATCGCCGCCGTCGTTGGTCGCGCACGCGATCACTCGGCCTCCGGCCTCGAGACTGCCCTGACGGGCGATGCGGATGGGCGGTTCTGCCGTCGCTGCGCGGATCGCCAGCACAAGCATTGCGGTTGCCGCAAAGCCGGAAATCACGCGTCTCATGATGCCTGCATTCCAGTTCGTCAGCCGGGTTCGCTGTCCTCGAGTTGAGAAAACCGGACCGGCAGAATCTCCTTGGTCGTCACTTTGCCGTCGCCGTCCTTCCGAAGAAGGATGAGCTGCTGCGCATCCGGCAGTCCGGCGGGAATCACCATCGTCCCGCCCGCCCTGAGCTGATGGATCAGCGCCGCAGGTATGAGGTCCGGAGCCGCGGTCACGATGATCTTGTCGAACGGGGCGTGCGCGGACCAGCCGTGGCAGCCGTTGGCGATCCGAAGTTCGACATTGTCGCAGCCCTGCCGGCGCAGGCGCCGCTTCGCCTCTCGTCCGAGCTCCTCGATAAGCTCCATGCTGTAGACCTTGTGCGCGAGCTGCGCGAGGATTGCGGCCTGATAGCCGAGCCCGGTACCGATCTCGAGCACGGCATCCTCGGTGCTGATGTCGAGCAGATCCGTCATCAGGGCGACGATGAACGGCTGCGAGATCGTCTTGTCGAATCCGATCGGCAGCGGAATGTTGGCGTAGGCATAGGGCTGAAGCTCGATCGGCACGAAGTCGTGCCGCGGAACATTGCCCAGGGCCGTCATCACGCGGTCATCAAGCGCGGGCTTGCCGATGATGTCGCGCAATTGCACGACACCCGCGGAAATTTCCGCGAGCATGTGCCGGCGCAGGATTTCGAAATCTTCCGCGCTCATCCGGCGATCACTCTAAAGCGGGATGACTGAACAGGCCACGGGGGGAGGGAGCAGACCAGGTTTGCCGCTCGCCGGTCAGGCTCCGGCCTGCGCCTGCTCGTTCATCTGGGCGAGCGCCGCACATCCGATGAGCCCGGGCTGATCGGAGGTGATGAGAAAGGTGGGCGCGGCCTGCAAAAGGCCTTCGTGCGGCGGATGGCCCTCGAATGCTGCGCGGAACTCCGCCTCATCAAGGAGCGGCCCGAGCCCGCAGACGATGCTGCCGGCGATATAGACGCCGCCGAGCGCCTTGAAGGCAAGCGCCATGTCTCCGGCAAAGCGTCCGAGCAGGCGCACGAACAGCCCCGTGACGGCTCGCGCCGCAGCGTCGCCGCGACGCGCCGCGGCGATGACAGCCTCGGGTTCCCGGTAGCCGCACTCGGGGTGGAGCGCGCGCGCAAGCCGCAGCAGGCCCGGGCCCGACAGCACCATCTCCGCGCTGACCGTGCCGCATTCCTCACGCAGCCGGTCGAACACGGCTCGTTCCTCGGTGCCGTGGGCGCCAAACAGGATGTGCCCGCCCTCGCTGGCAATGGCATAGCCCCGCCTCCCCACCGGCAGGAGCGCGGCGACGCCTAGTCCGGTGCCGGGTCCGAGCACGAGCTTGACGCCCTCCTTCGACAGCGCGCCCTGACCGAGCGGCCGGACATGCGCGGCGGTCAGCCGCGGCAGCGCCCAGGCGATCGCTTCGAAGTCGTTGACGATCTGCAGGCGCGTAAATCCGAAGCGGTTCGCGAGCTCGGAGCGGCGGAAGCGCCACGCGCAGTTGGTGAGCGCAATCTCCTCGCCGAGAATGGGTCCCGCAATAGCGAAGGTTGCCGCGCGCGGGCGCGCGCCCGTTTCCTGCAGGTAGCGCGCAACCGCGGTCTCGAGGTCCGCCATCATTGCGTTTTCGGTAACCAAAATACGCTCGGGCCAGCCGGAGGCGCCAGCCAGCGCCAACCGGCTGTTGCTGCCGCCGATGTCCGCGATGAGCGTCTGACCCATGGGCAAACCTGCAGCGAAGGCTTCGCTGCGACCCCCCCCTTACGATGCGCGGTTGAGAAAGACCGGTACGCCCAGCTTGTTGGCGTACATGGGACGGTATCGCTCAGTATTGTACGCGGTGGCGACATCGACTCGGCGCGGCCCAAGCTTGGGATCGGGGATCGGCACCAGCTGATAGCGGCCCTCCACCAGGGCCGACATGAGGCCGGTCTTGCCCGCCAGGATGGCGTCGTATGCCATGTTCCCGAACGTCAGGCCTACGAGCTTGTCGATGAAATCCGGATCGCCCGAGCGCAGGTCGTAGGTGAGGTCGGACGCGATCGTCTCCTCGCCGGTCCGCCGCCTGATCTCGTCGGCAAGCGACTCGGCGACGCTTTCTTTCTTGCGGTGGCCGTAGGCATCGGGCTCGCCGTACTCGCGCGTCTGGTAGCCGTCCCAGCGCGCACCCTCACTGAGCACGACCAGCGCATAGTTGCTGGGGTTCGCGCGCTTCTCCTCGACCAGCAGCGCCATGAGCTTGTCGAGGTCGATCGTGTATTCCGGGATGACGCAGCGGATGGAGCTGACATAGGCGGTATAGAGCGCGGTAAACCCGGCATCGCGGCCGAACACGCGGAACACCCCGATCCGCTCATGCGAGGCCACCGTGGTCCGCTGCCGCGCGATTGCGTCGCAAGCCCGGGTGATCGCCGTCGAGAAGCCGATGCAGTATTCGGTGTTGCGCACATCGTTATCCATCGTCTTCGGGATGGCGATGATGCTGACGCCGAGCTCGTTGAGCCGGTTCGCGTATCCGAGCGTATCATCGCCGCCGATGGCGACCAGATGCTCGATGCCCAGCGCCGAGAGGTTCGCCAGCACCTGCCCGGAGAGGTCCCAGGTCCTCCCGCCGCTGCCGTCCCTGCCTGGCGATGCCGGGAAATTCGCGACGGCGAGGTGATCAGGCAGCTTCGCCATCCGGGACGGATTGGTGCGGCTCGAGTGCAGCACGGTGCCGCCGCGACGGTCGATGGTGCGCGTATTCTCGCGGTCGAGGGCCACCACGTAACGGCGTCTGCTGGCGGGGTCATCAGGGTTGAGGTGCGTGAGCGCCTCCCATCCGCGACGCAGCCCGATGACCTCGATATCGTTCTCGCTGCCGCGGTAAGTGATGGTCTTTATGACCGCGTTGAGGCCGGGGACGTCACCGCCCCCGGTGAGAATGCCGATGCGTTTTTTCGCCATGACCATGCCTTGGCGCTGCGGTTACAACGCGCGAGCGCGTAAGTTGTGCCCGCGAACGACCTGGCGAAGGCGGGTCTCGCCGGCGGCTCGCAGCGCGATCATCCTGCACGCTGGGCGCCAATCTGGTATTCCGAAGCATCCTTGCTGCCAATCCCCCTCGGGAGGCGACCATGAAGAGATCCGTCGCGCTCGCAACCAGCACTCTACTCCTGCTCGGGTTCGCATTCGCCGCCCAAGCCCAGGAACGGGTTTCCGACGGCGTGGTGAAAATCGGCATGCTCGAGGACATGTCGAGCATCTACGCGGACATCACCGGCATCGGCGCCGTGACGGCTGCCAGGATGGCGGCCGAGGATTTCGGCGGAAACGTATTGGGCAAGCCCATCGAAGTCGTGGCCGCGGATCATCAGAACAAGCCGGATATCGCCTCGGCAACGGCGCGCGAATGGTTCAACATCCAGCACGTCGATGCGCTCATGGATGTTGCCGCATCGGCGACCGCTCTCGCCGTCATGGAAGTCGCCAGGGCCAGCAGCAAGATCGTCGTCCTCAACGGGCCGGGTGCGACGCGCATCACCAATGAAGCATGCACGCCAGTCTCGATCCACTACGCCTACGACAATTACGCGCTCTCCCACGGCACGGGCGCCGCCGTGGTCAAGGCCGGCTACGACACCTGGTTCTTCCTTACCGCGGATTATGCCTTCGGTCACGATCTCGAGCACGCCACGGCCGCCGTCGTGCGCGCCGGCGGCGGCCGTGTGCTCGGCAGCGTCCGGGTTCCGATCAACACTTTGGACTTCTCCTCGGCGCTGCTGCAGGCGCAGGCCTCGCAGGCCAGGGTGATAGGGCTCGCGAATGCCGGCGCGGACGCCACCAATTCCACCAAGCAGGCAGCCGAGTTCGGCATCGTGCGCGGCGGGCAGAAGCTGGTGGGATTGCTGGTCTTCGTCAACGACGTCAACACTCTGGGACTGGAGGCGGCACAAGGCATGCTGCTGACCACCGCCTTTTACTGGGACCGCAACGAGGAGACGCGGGCCTGGGCACAACGCTATTTCCAGCGCATGAGCAAGATGCCGAACATGACGCAGGCAGGGATCTATTCGGCGACCATGCACTACCTCAAGGCCATAGCGGCCGCCGGCACGGATGAGACCAAAGCGGTGATGGAGAAGATGCGCTCAACGCCGATCGATGACTTCTTTGTCAAGAACGGACAGATTCGCGAGGACGGCCGGATGGTCCACGAGATGTATCTGTACGAGGTCAAGAAACCGGCGGAATCCAAGGGGTCATGGGATTACTACAAGCTTGTCGCGACAATCCCGGCGGACCAGGCATTCCAGCCATTGCCGGACTCCAAATGCCCGCTGGTAAATAAGCCGCGGTAGGTCTGGGCCGCCTGCGCGGTCCCACCCCCGCCTGCGTGCCGGGCAAGGTAATTGGTGCGCAGGCGGATACCTGACAGCCCGGATGTGTTGTCTTTGGACAATCATCTCTCAGCTCAAGCAACAGGGATGCATTTGATCCTCGCGCGCGTGATACCGCCGAAACTGGGATTCGGCCTCATCGTCGCCAGCGGCCAGCACCTGCGGATCGTTGATCTTGAGGGAAAGCAGGTCGTCGACATGGCGCTGTTCAGCGCTGCGAACCCCAGGGAAAAGCTGTCGACCTCCTATTCGCGAACTCGCTACGCTCCCAGACCCGGCTCGCCGTACGTCCCCCGTGACAAGCTCACCGAAGGAGACGTGCTGCTGTCGACGGTCTGCAACCCGATGATGACCATCGTGAAGGAGACGCCGGAGCCCAAGGGCGTGCATGACGTGCACAACCGGATGTGCAACAGAACCTACTACGAGATGTACAACCTCGGCTCCCGTGACGGATGCCATGAAAACATCAGCAAGGCGGTGGCACCGTTCGGGCTCCTGCCGGAGGATATTCCCGATACGATGGACCTGTTCATGAACTATCATCACGACTGCGCGCGCGGCCAATGGGTGATCGGCGAGCCCGTCTCAAAGCCCGGCGATTATGTCGAGTTCAGAGCGGAAATGGACTGCATTGTCGGGCTCTCGAACTGTCCCAATGAAGCCTGCTGCGGTGGCAGATGCACGCCGGTAAGGGTCGAAGTTTACGCGGCCGGCCGTGCGCGATGATTGTCGGGGGCGCGCTCCGCGTTCCATCAGCACATGCGGCACGACGACAGGCATCATCAGGGGGACAGGCGGCGCCCGCCGGCGCCCGCGTCGCTTCCCGCACCGCGCTTTGTGGATGTGCTCGTGCCGGTCGCGCTCGACCACCCCTATTCCTATCGCGTGCCGGGCGATCTTGCGCTTGCGCCGGGCGATCTCGTCACTGTGCCGCTCGGCCCGCGCGCGGCAACCGGCGTCGTGTGGGCCGACCGGGTCGAGGTCAGGGCGGGCCTGCACAACCGGATCCGCGACGTCGAGGAAAAGCTTGACCAGCCGCCGCTTGCGGCCGAGCTGCGTCGCTTCGTGGACTGGGTTGCCGACTACACGCTGGCGCCGCGCGGCATGGTGCTGCGCATGGCGCTGCGCATGGGCGAGCATCTTCCCCCCGCGCGCGAGCGCTTCGGCGTACGTCTTTGCGGGCCGCCACCTCAGCGCATGACGCGCGCGCGCGCGCGCGTGCTCGCGCTCCTTTCCGACGGGCTGGTGCGGGCAAAAAGCGATGTCGCGCAATCGGCCGGCGTGTCGGGCGCGGTGATCGACGGCCTCGTCGACGAGGGCACCCTGGAGAGCCTCCCATTGCCGCCGGAGCCGGTAGCGCGAGCGCCCGATCCCGATTTCGCGTCCCCCGACTTTGCGCCGGCGCAGGCTTCGGCAGCGCACGATCTGCGCGCAAGCATCGCCAAAGGCGGCTACAGCGTCACGCTGCTCGATGGCGTCACCGGATCGGGCAAGACCGCGGTCTATTTCGAGGCGGTGGCCGAGATGGTGCGCCGCCGCCGTCAGGCGCTGGTGCTGCTGCCCGAGATCGCACTCACCACGCAGTTCCTCGATCGCTTCACGGCACGCTTCGGCGTGCGCCCCGCCGAATGGCACTCCGCGCTGCCGCCGCGCCGGCGGGCGCGCACCTGGAGCGCGGTCGCAAGCGGTGAAGTGAGCGTGATTGTCGGCGCGCGCTCGGCACTCTTCCTGCCGTACGCCGATCTCGGCCTCATCGTGGTCGATGAGGAGCACGACGGCGCCTACAAGCAGGAGGACGGCGTGCGCTACCACGCCCGCGACATGGCGGTGGTGCGCGCGCGCGTCGCCGACATCCCCATCGTGCTTGCTTCGGCGACGCCATCGGTGGAAACCGAGGTCAATGCCCGGCGCGGCCGCTATCGGCGCCTGCAACTGCCGCAGCGCTTCGGCGGGGCGCATTTTCCAGGCATCGAGACCATCGATCTGCGCGCCGAGGGTCCGCCGCGCGGACGCTTCATCGCGCCGCGGCTGGCGCAGGAGATCAAGAGGCGGCTCGAGCGCGGCGAGCAGGCGCTCCTGTTTCTCAACCGGCGAGGCTATGCGCCGCTCACGCTGTGCCGGCGATGCGGCTTTCGCCTGGGATGCCCCAACTGCGACGCCTGGCTGGTCGATCACCGGTTCAGACGCCGGCTTGTATGCCATCACTGCGGCTACGCCATGCCGGTTCCCGAGCGATGCCCGCACTGCGAAGCGGTCGATTCATTCGGCGCGGTGGGTCCCGGTGTCGAGCGGCTGCATCAGGAGGCCGCGGAGCTTTTCCCCGACAGCCGGATTCTGGTGCTCTCGAGCGACCTCGTCGAATCGGTCGAGCGGCTGCGCGAGGAGCTCGATGCGGTGGCACAGGGTCTCTTCGATCTCATCATCGGCACGCAGCTCGTCGCCAAAGGGCACCATTTCCCCAGGCTCAACCTGGTGGGCGTCATCGATGCCGACCTCGGCCTCGCCAACGGCGATCCGCGCGCGCCCGAGCGCACCTTCCAGCTCCTGCATCAGGTGGTCGGCCGCGCCGGGCGCGAGGAACGTGCCGGGTTGGGGTTCCTGCAGACCCACCAGCCCGAGCACCCGGTGATGCGCGCGCTCGTTGTGGGGGACCGCGAGGCGTTCTACGCCAGCGAGATCGAATTGCGGGAGAAGACGCACTATCCGCCGTTTGGGCGGCTCGCGAGCCTCCTGATCTCGGCGCCCGACCGTGCGAGCGCCGAAAGCTATGGACGGCGCCTGCTCGCAGTAGCGCCGCGCTCATCGCAAGTGCGCATTCTGGGACCCGCGGAAGCGCCCCTTGCGGTCGTGCGCGGGCGCCATCGGTTTCGCCTGCTGGTCAAGGCGCCCCGCGGCTTTGATCTGTCCAGCCATCTGCGCGCGTGGCTCGCCGCTGCCCCCCGCCACAAGAGCAACCTCAAGCTCGAAGTCGACGTCGATCCGCAGAGCTTTTTGTGAGGGCAGGAGGGGGAGGCATGTGGGGAATTTGTTTGGTCAAAAAACTCGTAAAGATAGTATCTGCTTCGGAATCAATCCATGATTGCATGGAGGAGCAGGCGGACGAGGTTGCACCGCAATAGTCGGTGTGTTACGGGAACCTCCGATTTTGGTGGCATTCCAGGGCGCGTCCTCACTCGCCACGATCTCAAAGTCCCATCTGATTTCAAGGGCTTGGCACCTTCTGACGCGGCGGTGTTGGGCCTTTGCCCGAAAGACACATAAAGCGAACGTGGCAGGCGAAGGCGCAAACTTGTCCGGCATGGCGGGCCGCTATGCGACCGCGCTGTTCGAGCTTGCGCTCGAGGCAAATGCGCTCGACGCGGTCAAGGCGGATCTCGAGGCGTTCGACGCGCTCATCGCGCGGAGCGCTGATCTCGCGCGGCTCGTGCGCAGCCCGGTCTTTTCCTCCGAGGAGCAGGTGCGGGCACTCGGCGCCGTGCTCGAGCTTGCCGGCCTGCGCGGGCTCTGCGCGCAATTCCTGCTCACGGTCGCCTCGAACCGGCGGCTGTTTGCCGTGCGCGACATCATCAAGGCCTACCGCGCGCTGGTCGCGCGCCACCGCGGCGAAGTCGCGGCCCAGGTCACGCTCGCGCAGGCGCCGAGCGAGCGTCACCTCGCGGCGATCAAGGAAGCGCTCGACGCCGTGACCGGCAAGGATGTGATGATCGACGTGAAGCTCGATCCCGCGCTGATCGGGGGTCTGGTGGTCAAGCTTGGGTCGCGCATGGTCGACAGCTCGCTGCGCACCAAGCTCAATATGATCAAGCATGCGATGAAAGAGGTCTCCTGATGGACATCCGCGCCGCCGAAATCTCGGCAATCCTCAAGGAGCAGATCAGGAACTTCGGCCGCGAGGCGGAAGTGACCGAGGTCGGCCAGGTGCTCTCGGTCGGCGACGGCATCGCCCGCGTCTATGGGCTCGACAACGTGCAGGCCGGCGAGATGGTCGAGTTCGAGAACGGCGTGCGCGGCATGGCGCTCAATCTCGAGACCGACAATGTGGGCATCGTGATCTTCGGCAACGACCGCGAGATCAAGGAGGGCCAGACCGTCAAGCGAACGCAGGCGATCGTGGACGTGCCGGTGGGCAAGGGCCTGCTCGGCCGCGTGGTCGATGCGCTCGGCAATCCGCTCGACGGCAAGGGCGCCATCCACGCCAGCGAGCGGCGCCGTGTCGACGTCAAGGCGCCCGGCATCATTCCGCGCAAGTCCGTGCACGAGCCGATGGCGACCGGGCTCAAGGCGATCGACGCGCTCATCCCCATCGGTCGCGGCCAGCGCGAGCTGATCATCGGCGATCGCCAGACCGGCAAGACCGCCATCGCGCTCGACACCATCCTCAACCAGAAGCCGCTCAACGCTTCCAACGACGAGAAGATCAAGCTCTATTGCGTCTACGTCGCGGTCGGACAGAAGCGCTCGACCGTGGTGCAGTTCACCAAGGTGCTCGAGGAGAACGGCGCGCTCGACTATTCCATCATCGTCGCGGCCACCGCCTCGGATCCCGCGCCCATGCAGTACCTGGCGCCGTTCGCGGGCTGCACCATGGGAGAATATTTCCGCGACAACGGCATGCACGCGGTCATCATCTATGATGATCTCTCCAAGCAGGCCGTCGCCTATCGGCAGATGTCGCTCCTGCTGCGCCGGCCGCCCGGGCGCGAGGCGTATCCAGGCGACGTGTTCTACCTCCATTCGCGCCTGCTCGAGCGCGCCGCCAAGATGAACGACGCCAACAAGGCGGGCTCGCTCACGGCGCTGCCCGTGATCGAGACCCAGGCCAACGACGTCTCCGCCTACATTCCCACCAACGTGATCTCGATCACGGACGGACAAATCTTCCTGGAGACCGATCTTTTCTACCAGGGCATCCGGCCGGCGGTGAATGTCGGCCTCTCGGTCTCGCGCGTCGGCTCCTCGGCGCAGACCAAGGCGATGAAGAAGGTCGCCGGACGCATCAAGGGAGAGCTTGCGCAATATCGCGAGATGGCGGCTTTCGCGCAGTTCGGCTCCGACCTCGACGCCACCACGCAACGCCTTCTCAATCGCGGCTCGCGGCTGACCGAGCTGCTCAAGCAGCCGCAGTTCTCGCCGCTCAAGATGGAGGAGCAGGTCGTCGTGATCTATGCCGGCGTCAACGGCTACCTCGATCCCATCCCGGTCGACCGCGTGCGTGCGTTCGAGCACGGGCTGCTCGGCCTCCTGCGCACGCAGCATGCCGACGTTCTCGACGCAATCCGTGACAGCAGGGATCTCGACGATGCCACCGCCGGCAAGCTCAAGGCGGCAGTGGATCAATATGCAAAGACATTCGCTTGAACAGAGGACAGAGGACAGAATGCCTCGGTCTGACTGTCATCTGACATCTGATATCTGAGATGCCCAGCCTCAAGGACATGCGGGTTCGCATTGCCGCCACCAAGGCGACCCAGAAGATCACCAAGGCCATGCAGATGGTCGCTGCCTCAAAGTTGCGGCGCGCGCAGGTCGTGGCCGAGGCGGCGCGTCCCTACGCCGATCACATGGGAAAGGTGCTGCGCAATATCGCGCGCGCCGTCGGCGATCTCGGCTCCGCGCCGCGGCTGCTGTCCGGCACCGGGAGCGACAGCACGCATCTTCTCCTCGTCTGCACGGCGGAACGCGGCTTGTGCGGGCCGTTCAACTCGGCAATCGTGCGGCTGGCGCGCGAACGGGCGAATGCGCTCATCACGCAGGGCAAGGCGGTCAAGTTCTTTTGCGTGGGCCGCAAGTGCTATGAGCAGCTCCGGCGGCAATACGAGAAGCAGATCGTCGAGCATATTGAGCTGCGCGCGGTGCGCACGCTCACTTTCGCGCATGCCGAGGACATCGCGGAAAAGGTTCTACGGCTCTACGACGCGGGTGCGTTCGACGTGTGCACGCTGATCTTCTCGCGTTTCAGGTCCGTGATCGCCCAGGTCCCGAGCGCAATCCGGATTATTCCTCCGGAGCTCGAGGCCGAGGCAGACAATTCCGGCGGCGCGGCCTATGAGTACGAGCCCGATGAGGATGAAATCCTCACCGACCTCCTGCCGCGCAATGTGGCGGTGCAGATCTTCCGCGCGCTCCTGGAGAACGCGGCTTCCTTCTACGGGGCGCAGATGACGGCGATGGATAACGCCACCCGCAACGCGGGCGAGATGATCCGCAAGCAGACCCTGAGCTACAACCGCACCCGTCAGGCGATGATTACGAAGGAGCTGATTGAGATCATCTCCGGCGCCGAGGCGGTATGATGGGTGGGTAGCTTTTGTGAGCCTGTCGAACTAGATTGGGAATATGGCTGACGAGCCGAACAATATCGTCCTTGAGCATCTGCGGCACATCCGGCGGGCTGTCGATAGGATTGAGCTCGATCTCACCGATGTCAAAAGCCGGGTATCTTCTCTTGAACAAGTGCAAGGACAGATTTTGGCTCTTATGGGCACCATGAACCAGCGCATGGACCGATTTGACGAGCGCCTTGGCCGTGTCGAACGGCGCTTCGATCTTGTTGATACTTGATCCGAAGCTCGTGCCCTCTCGTAATTCATAACGCGAACATGGACCGAACCAGCGAAGGATGAGGCATGCCCAATCCAGCCGGACATATCACCCAGGTGATCGGCGCCGTCGTTGACGTGCAGTTCGAAGGTCACCTGCCCGCCATTCTCAACGCGCTGGAAACCGAGAACCGGGGCAACCGCCTGGTTCTTGAAGTCGCCCAGCATCTCGGCGAGTCCACGGTGCGCACTGTCGCCATGGACACCAGCGAAGGGCTGGTGCGCGGCCAGAAGGTGACCGACACCGGCGAGCCGATTGCGGTGCCGGTCGGCGACGGCACGCTTGGGCGCATCATCAACGTGGTCGGGGATCCGGTCGACGAGGCCGGTCCGGTGCCGCACACGCAGACGAGGGCAATTCACCAGAACGCGCCGGCCTACACCGAGCAGTCGACCGAGTCGGAAATTCTCATTACCGGAATCAAGGTGGTCGACCTGCTGGCGCCCTACGCCAAGGGCGGCAAGATCGGCCTGTTCGGCGGCGCCGGCGTCGGCAAGACCGTCATCATCATGGAGCTGATCAACAACGTGGCGAAGGCGCACGGCGGCTATTCGGTCTTTGCCGGCGTCGGCGAGCGCACGCGCGAGGGCAACGACCTTTACCATGAAATGATCGAATCGGGCGTCAACAAGGATCCGAAGAAGAACAACGGCTCGGCTGCCGGCTCGAAATGCGCGCTGGTCTACGGCCAGATGAATGAGCCGCCGGGCGCGCGGGCGCGCGTCGGCCTTTCCGGCCTGACGGTCGCCGAGTATTTCCGCGATCAGGGTCAGGATGTGCTGTTCTTCGTCGACAACATCTTCCGCTTCACCCAGGCCGGCTCGGAAGTCTCCGCGCTGCTGGGCCGCATTCCTTCC
>Ga0306922_10001086_pt1 | contig 23853 bp, 21 predicted proteins | sample sta12Cox44000082_FD_203758 | JGI IMG/M metagenome (GOLD analysis project Ga0306922, IMG submission 203758) | Lab enrichment of tropical soil microbial communities from Luquillo Experimental Forest, Puerto Rico - statoxic.12C.oxic.44.000.082 (v2)... | ecosystem: Environmental > Terrestrial >... | reverse complement strand
TCCCCTTCGGGGAGGGATAATCGAGTTTGTGGCGCGCATTATCCACATGCAACAACCTTGTTTGCGGGAGTGGAGTAGCGCGTGTGGCAACCGGGGTACGAGGATCTCACGGCCCCCACCAAGCCTGAGGCACGGCTGCACACCAAGCGCGGCAAACCGGAATCTCTGCGGGACGCCATCGTCCGCAGATTCGCGGGCACGGGGGAATTCATCGTCATCCCCGCGCTGGCGCTGGCAACCTCGTTCGCGCTGTTTGGGATCTTTGTCGCGCTGTTCGGCAAGGATCCGCTCGACCTTTACTTCTACATGTATCAGGGCGCGTTCGGCACCTGGTTCTCCTGGCAGAACACACTCACGCGCGCAGCGCCGCTGATTCTCACTGCGCTCTGCACGGCACTGCCGGCGCAGCTCGGAATGGTCATCATCGGCGGCGAGGGCGCGCTCCTTATCGGGGCGCTCGCGGCCACCAGCGCGGCGCTCGCCTTGCCGGCCGCCCCGCCGCTTGCCGTGCAGGTTGCGATGGCTTGCGCGGGCGCAATCGGCGGCGGGCTGTGGATCGTGCTCGCAGGGGGATTGCGTCATTACCGGGGCGTCAACGAGACCATATCGAGCCTGCTCCTCGTCTATATCGCGCTTGCCGTTCTCAACCACCTGGTCGAGGGGCCGATGCGCGACCCGATGAGCCTCAACAAGCCGTCGACCCGCGAAATCGGCGCCGCCAACATGATCGGCACCATTCCCGGCACCGACGTGCACTGGGGATTTGCGTTCGGCATCATCGCCGCGCTCTTCTCCTATGTCCTGATCTATCACACAGTGTTCGGATTTGCGGCGCGGGTCGCCGGCGGCAACATCCGCGCCGCCAAGGTGGTCGGGCTCAATGTCGGACGGCTCATCCTCATCACCTGCTTTCTCGCCGGCGCCGCAGCCGGGCTCGCCGGCATGGTGGAAGTCGCGGCGGTGCAGGGACGCACCAACGCCAATCTCGCGGCCGGCTACGGTTTCACCGGCATCCTGGTGGCATTCCTGGCACGGCATAACCCGCTCGCCGTCATTCCCGTCGCCATCCTGCTCGGCGGCATCGGTGCGAGCGGCGGCCTGCTCCAGCGCCGCCTCGGCCTGCCGGATGCATCCGTGCTGGTGCTGCAAGGCGTCATCTTCATGATGGTGCTGGCGAGCGACGCGCTGTACGGACGCCTGCGCTTCCTGACGCGAAAGGTTCCCTGAGATGGCGGATGCGGCCAGCATCGGGCTATGGACGGTGCCGATCGCGGTGCTCGGCGGCGCCATCCGCGTGAGCACCCCGGTCCTGTTCGTGAGCCTCGGCGAGTGCATCACCGAGCGCAGCGGCCGCATCAATCTCGGCCTCGAAGGCACGCTCGTGATGGGCGCGATGTGCGGCTACGCCATCTCCTATCTCACCGGCTCGCCCTGGCTGGGCGTGCTCGCGGCAGGATGCGCGGGCGCAGGGATGGGCGCGCTGCATGCCGCGATCTGCGGCCTGCCGCGGGTCAACGACATCGCGGTCGGCATCGCGTTGATGCTGTTCGGCACCGGGCTGGCCTTCTTTCTCGGCAAGCCGCTGATCGAGCCGACCGCGCCGCGCCTGCCCTCGCTCGATCTCGGCTGGTGGAGCAACATCCCGCAGGTGCGCGCCGCGCTTGCGATCAACGTGCTGTTCCTCCTCGGCGTGGCGCTCGCTCCGCTGCTGCTGTGGGCGCTGAAGAGCACGCGCTGGGGACTGATCATCCGCACTGCCGGAGAGAGCGCCGACGCCGCGCGCGCGATGGGATATTCGGTCAATGTCATTCGCCTGCGCGCCACCATGTTCGGCGGATTCCTCTCCGGCATCGGCGGCTCATCGCTCTCGCTGTTCTATCCGGGAAGCTGGAACGAGGGCCTGTCCAGCGGACAGGGCATCACCGCGGTCGCGCTAGTCATCTTTGCGCGCTGGGATCCGATGCTGTGCCTGTGGGCATCCCTCCTGTTCGGCGGCGGCGCTGCGCTCGGACCGGCGCTGCAATCGGTCGGCGTCACCGCGTTCTATCATCTGTTCAACGCCGCGCCGTACATTCTGACGCTGCTGATCATGATCGTTACCTGCTCGCCGAGACGCACGCTGGTCGGCGCCCCGGCCGAGCTGTCGATCACCAGATGAAGGACACGCGAGGCGCAACCGCGGGGACTGCCATGGCCGAACGATACGTCAAGTCCGATCCCTATCCCTGGCCCTACAACGGCGATCTGCGCGCGGACAACACGGCACTGATCGTCATCGACATGCAGACCGACTTCTGCGGGGTGGGCGGCTATGTCGACAAGATGGGCTATGATCTCACGCTCACCCGCGCCCCGATCGAGCCGATCAGGCGCACGCTCGCCGCGATGCGCGGCAAGGGCTTTCACGTCTTCCATACGCGCGAGGGCCACCGGCCGGACCTTGCCGACCTGCCCGCCAACAAGCGCTGGCGCTCGCGCCGGATCGGCGCCGGGATCGGCGATGCGGGACCCTGCGGACGCATTCTGGTGCGCGGCGAGCGCGGCTGGGACATCATTCCGGAGCTTGCGCCGGGAGAGGGTGAGCCGATCATCGACAAGCCCGGCAAGGGCTCGTTCTGCGCCACCGATCTCGAGCTGCTGCTGCGCCTGCGCGGCATCGACAACATTGTTCTCACCGGGATCACCACCGACGTCTGCGTCCACACCACCATGCGCGAAGCCAACGACCGCGGCTTCGAGTGCCTGCTGCTGGAGGACTGCTGCGGCGCGACCGACAGAGGCAACCACGACCACGCCATCAAGATGATCAAGATGCAGGGCGGCGTGTTCGGCGCGGTGGCCGATTCCGAAAAATTCATCGCGGCAATCGCATGAGCGAGGCAGGGACCGCGCGCCGCGCGTTCGGCATCGAGGCGATCGCCATGACCAAGCGCTTCGGCGAGCTCGCCGCGCTCGATGACGTCTCGCTGAAAGTAGCCGCCGGCAGCTTCCACGCGCTGCTCGGCGAGAACGGCGCCGGCAAAAGCACGCTCGTCAAGTGCGTCATGGGCTACTACCAGCCGGACGCCGGCGAGATCATCGTGGGCGAGCGCCAGCAGGTGATCGACAGCCCGCGCGCCGCGCATGCGCTCGGGCTCGGCATGGTCTACCAGCATTTCACGCTGGTTCCCGCCATGACGGTTACGGAAAATCTGGTGCTGGCGCGCGACGACCTGCCGGCGATAGTCAACTGGGCGGGAGAGACGAAGGCGCTGGCGGCGTTCCTCGAACGCATGCCCTTCAAGGTGCCGCTCGGCGCCCGGGTCTCGGCGATCTCGGCGGGCGAGCGACAGAAATGCGAGATCCTCAAGCAGCTCTACCTCAAGCGGCGCTTCCTCATTCTCGACGAGCCGACCTCCGTCCTCATCCCCGCGGAAGCCGACGAGGTGCTCGGCATGCTGCGCGGCATGGTTTCGAACGGCGAGCTCACCGTGCTGATGATCACCCACAAATTCCGCGAGGTCCTTTCCTTCGCCGACGAGGTCACCATCCTGCGGCGCGGCCGGGTGGCCGGGCGCGGACGGGTCAAGGAGCTGACCCCCGACGCCATGGCGCGCGTCATGATCGGCGCCGAAGAGCTCACGGTGCAGCCCGCCCGCACCGGCCGGTTCGGCGAGCCGCGGCTCGACATCGCGCGGCTCAACGCGCTCGACGACGCCGGGCAGACGGCGGTGCGCGACGTGTCGCTCTCGGTGCGCGCCGGCGAGATCGTCGGCATCGCCGGCGTGTCAGGCAACGGGCAGCGGCAGCTGGTCGAGGTGCTCGCCGGGCAGCGCGAGGCCGGGGGCGGCGAGATTCGTCTGCATGGCCGGCCCTATCAGGCAAGCCGCGAGGAGATGCGCGCCAACAGGCTCTCGGTGCTTCCGGAAGAGCCGTTGCGGAACGCCTGCGTCGCCCGCATGAGCGTTGCCGACAATCTCGCCTTGCGCGAGTTCGACCGCCCGCCGTTTGCAAGCAGCGGCTGGTGGCTCGACCGCGCGCAGTTCCACGAAGCCGCGCTGCGCAAGATCGAGCGTTACAAGATCAAGACCCGTTCCGACGCCAGCCCCATCGGAGAGCTTTCGGGCGGCAACGTGCAGCGCACGGTGCTCGCGCGCGAGCTCGCGGGCGAGGTCGACATCCTGATCGCCGCCAACCCCTGCTTCGGGCTCGATTTCGCAGCGGTCGCCCAAATTCATGCGGAGATCATGGCGGCGCGCAACCGCGGGGCGGCGGTTCTGCTGGTGAGCGAGGACCTCGACGAGCTGCTCGAGCTCGCCGACCGCGTGGTCGTGATGTTCAACGGCGCCTTCGTCTACGAAGCACCCGCGAGCGAAGCCGATCTCACCGAGATCGGCCGCCACATGGCCGGCCACTGATGCGCCCGCGGCTGGCCGCGCCCTTGTCCCGCATGACCCGGGCGATCGCATACCGGCACGCGCGGCTATTTCAGCGCGGTCTGCACGCTGGTGAATGTCGTGTTGAGCGACGAACCAAGATTCGACACCGCTACAATAATCGCAACGGCAATGCCGGCGGCAATGAGACCGTATTCGATGGCGGTCGCTCCGCCTTCGTTTCGCAGGAATTTCTCAAACACGATGCACATCATAGATACCTTTGCTTTTCCGTGCCGCCCTGCCGGCATACTATACCGTTGCACCCTGCGCCTTCTTTAACCGGTTCGCTACAAATCAAGACAACCAGGCACCTCGCCCGTGCAGCAAATTTGCGAAAATTGTCTGCATCATGCGGCGCTCGGCTGCCCTCAAACCTTTGAGACCAGCGCGTGTGACAGATAGAGAAACAGCGCGACGCCTAAAAGAACCATCAGGACGGCAAGCGCGATATCGACGCGCGAGCCGGTGCCGGCATGAACCTCATCGCTGTCGATGTACCTTGCAGTAATGATGAAGCGCGCGACCGCGACGGCCACCATCACGGTGCCCAGGACAATGAGCGAAAGGCCCGCGATATTGCCGAATGTCTGGCCGAGCCCCTGAAAGCGTACGTCTCGACAGGTTCGGAGCGGCAAGCTCCAGGAACAGGTCGAACTTCTCGACCAGAAATCCGAAGGCCATCACCGCGATCGCCGTGCGCACCCAGGCAAGAAACGTGCGCTCGTTCGCAGCGTGATCTCCAAAATTTTTGATCATCTTATCCGACCGAATCCGTCGCCGGCACATTTAATTGGGATTTGCATCCTTATCCCAGTGCTGCACGCCATGACTCTCGTTGTCATCATCCGCGAAAGCGGACGATCCAGTAAACCTCCGGTGTATCGATATAACCTCGAGCGATGTCGTTTGCTGGATACCCGCTTTCGCGGGTATGACAAGTGCGCGCTTGTTGCCTCTGTATTAGCGCAGATCGCGATCGAGCACACGCCCTCTCATCCGCCCTATCAGCAGGCCTTTGCGCCAATCGGTTCCCAATTTCGCAGGACATGCTCTAGGATGGCGCTCTCCGGAAACGCTATGGAGTTTTTGGCCATGCCGAAGCTTGCCTGCCTTTTCACTGCCGCGGTGCTCGCGGCACTGCCGGCGATGCAGGCCGCCTCGCAGACCGCAATCCCCGACCTGCGCGGGACCTGGAAAGGCGAGAGCGAGTCGCTCGTGCTCGGCGGCGGCAACCCGCATCATCCAGCGGCGCAGGCGAACGAGCCGGAGCTGCGCAGCGTTCCATTCACCCTGACCGTCGACAAGCAGGACGGCCGCCGCTTCTCCGGCACCTTCTCCTCGCCGCGCAGCAGAGAGAAGGTCATTGCCGTTATCTCGCGCGGGGGCACGATCTTTCTCGCCGACGACGAAGGCTATACCCACGGCATCCTGCTGGCGCCCAACCGGATGGAGCTCTGCTATCTGCATGTCTCGTCCGCCGCGCGCGTCGCATCCTGCGCGGAGCTGACCAGGCAGTAGCCGTGGCCCGGGAGAACCCGGGTTTCCCTTGCGGTCAACCCGGGCTACGAATTTCGCGACACCGTAGCCCGGATTGAGGGCGCCTCTTGGCGCGCGAAATCCGGGGCGCGACACCGAACCTGATCAAACCTTCAGCAGCCGCGCGGCGTTGCCGGAAAACACCTTCTGCTCTTCGGCGGGCGGCAGCCTGAGGTCGCGGATGACCGCGACCCCTGCCCGCTTGAGCACGCGCAACGGCGGGGCGTCGGTGCCGAAGATGAAATGGTCCGGTCCCACCGTTTCGAGCGCGCAGCGCGCCGCCGGCACGTGGTAGCATGTGGATTCCAGGTACATCATCTTGAGGTAATGGCTGGGCGGGTGCCTGATCAGCATCGGCTCGTACGGCCCGAGGAAATACGCCTCCTCCTGGAGGTTGTAGGCGTAGTCCATGCGGCCGATCATCTCGCAGATGCCGCCGCCCAGATGGCTGCCGACGAGCTTGAGCGTCGGCAGCTTCTCGAACATGCCGCGCACGATCAGACGCGCAATCGCGAGCGCCCCGTCCATCGGACGCCCGATGCTTGACGCCAGCCGGTAATCGCGCATCCGCTCCTCGCCGAATCCGACATGGGGAGGATGCACGAACACCGGCACATCCAGCTCGCTCGCAAGCGCAAAGAAAGCAAATGCGTCATCGTCGTCCGGATAATGGCCCGGCAGGCTCGACATGATCATGGCCCCCTTGCAGCCGTCCTCTCTGACGGCGCGCTCGAATTCCTTGAGGAAGGCGTCCCCGCCATAGGGGCTCGCGCATGCCAGGGCATAGATCGTCGGGTGCCGATCCTGCAGCAAAGCGAGATACCGGTTGTGGCGCCGGATGGCTGCCAGCTGCTCTGCAACGTCCATCTCGCGCAGCTCATGATAGGGATAGCTGATCACCGTGCGGTCGATGCCGGCCTCCTGCTGCGCGTCAAGGACGTTCTCGATGGTCATGGGGCATTTGCCCCGCCATAACGGACGCTCGCGGATCTCGGGAGGGGCGACGTGGGTGTGGAAATCGATGATCATCGGGGTTGTTCTCCGGATAGCTCCACGACGCGTCGCGCGAGCTCGCGATCAGCCTTGAGGAACTGCGCAAATTCCTCCGGGCGGTCCGCGATCGGCTCGAGCGCACGCGAGATGAGCTGCTGTTCGCGAAAGGTCGCGTCATCGACAATGGCGGCGATGGTGCTGCGCAGCCGCTCGATCATCGGTCGCGGCATGGCGGCAGGACCGAGCAGCCCAAAATACACGCGGGTGAGAGCGCCGCGATAGCCGAATTCGGCTAGCGTCGGGATGGCGGGAAACAGCGGCGAGCGGGCCGCTCCATCCACCAGCAGCCCGGTCATGCTGCCCTCGCGCAGATACGACATGAAGTTCGCTAGCCCGAAGAATGCAATCGGCGTTGCATCCGACAGGATGCCGGCGGTGGCCTCGGCGCCGCCGCGAAACGGCACGCGCACCAGGTCGATGCCGCGCTCACGGTTGAGGCCTTCCAGGAACAGCTGGTGCGGCAGCGATGGCGCCACATAGGACAGGGATTTGGGCTTCGCCTTCGCGAGCGCGACGAGATCATCGACGCTCCGCACCTTGAGGTCGGCGTTCACCACCAGCGCCTGCGTGTTGAAGAACAGATTGGTGATGGGCGCAAAGTCCCGGTCGGGATCGTATGGAAGCTGCCTGTAGAGGAACCGGTTGTAGCTCAGCGTTTCCCCAGTGAGCATGCAGATGGCGTAGCCGTCGGGCGAAGCTTCCGCGCAGGCGCGCCCCGCAATGAGAAAACCGCCGCCCGGCCGCGGCTCCACAATCAGCGGCTGGCCGAGCCGGCGATGCAGTTCCTCCCCCAGCGACCTGATGAAGAGGTCTCCGGTGCCGCCTGGTCCGACGCTGGTGAGAACGCGGATCGGACGGCTTGGATAGTCCTGCGCCGGCGCACCGGCGGGTGCGAGCATCACAGACAGTGCCAGCAAGCCAGCAATCGTGCGCTGACGGGCGCGCATCAGTCTGCGCGCGCACCGGAGAACTTGACCACCCTGCCCCATTTCTCGGTTTGCTCGGCAACCAGCTTCGCGAAATCGACGGGCGATCCGCCGAGCGGCGTCTGACCGAGATCGGCAAGCCGCGCCTGCATTTTCGGATCGGCAAGGACGTTGTTCGCCTCCGCGTTGAGCCTGCCGACGATCTCGGCGGGGGTGTCGCGCGGCGCGCCGATGCCGTACCACTGGCTCGCCTCGTAGTCGGGAACGTATTCGCGCAGTGCCGGGACATCGGGCAGCACCGGGGAGCGCGCGGCGGTGGTGACCGCCAGCGCGCGCAGCTTGCCGGCTCTCACGTATTCGAGCGCCGCCGCCATCGGGGAGAAATAGACCTGCACTTGGCCGCCGAGCAGGCCCGTGAGCGCCGGACCGGCGCCGCGATAAGGCACGTGCACCATGTCGACGGAGGTCAGCATCTTGAACAGCTCGCCGGAGACGTGGGACGAGGCACCGGTGCCCCCGGAAGCCATGGTGACCTTCCCCGGATTTTCCTGCGCATAGGCGATGAACTGCGCAACAGATTTCGCCGGGACCGAAGGGTGCACGACCATGACGTTGGGCTCGCGCGTAAGAGCCACGACCGGCGCGATATCGCGGATGAAGTTGAAGGGAAGCTTCTCATAGAGCGTCGCGTTGATGAAGTTCGCCGCCGAGACGAGCAGCACCGTGTAGCCGTCGGGAAGCGCATGCACGACCGCCTCGGTGGCGATATTGGTGCCGGCGCCGGGGCGGTTTTCGACGACGAGCGCCTCGCCGAGCCGTTCCGAAAGCCATTGTCCGACGAGCCGCGCGAGGATGTCGCCCGAGCCGCCGGGCGCGTAGCCCACCATCACGTGGACGGGACGCGCGGGATAGATCTCGGCCCGCGCAAGGCGCGCGGGGAAAGCGGCAACGCCTGCCACCAGCTGCAAGAGCAAGCGGCGCGGAATTTTCATGGCCGGCCTCTCGATTTCCGTCGCCCGCGCTCCCAAAGTGAGCCGTCGATGCGCAATCCCGGGAGAAAAGCTCATGTTCGAATATAGGACGATCCGCTGGACGCGTCATGCCGCAGCCGGGACCGGAGCAGGCACGATCGGCTTGCTCACCCTTGCCCGGCCGCAAGCTCTCAACGCAATCGATGTCCGCATGCGGATCGAGCTCGACCTCATCCTCGATCAGATCAGGCGGGACGACGGCATTCGCGTCGTCATCATCACCGGCGAGGGAAAGGGCTTTTGCGCCGGCGGCGACCTGCGCACCGAAGCGGCTCCGCTCGGAGCGCTCGATGAAGAGAACGATTTCGGCGAGTTCGGAGCCTACAAGGAGCTTGCGAACTACTTTTTCAACGATCTGCGCCATGTCGTGATCCAGAGGGCGATCAGAAAGCTCGAGGCGCTGCCGGCGGTGACCATCGCGGCGATCAACGGCGCGGCGGTGGGCATCGGCCTCGAATTGGCCACCGCCTGCGACATGCGATACGCTTCGCAGCTGGCGCGCCTGGGCGAGGTCGCGGTGCCGGCGGGTTTCGTGCCGGAGTCGGGCGGCGCGCGCAATCTGCCGAAGCTCATCGGGGTCGGACGCGCGATGGAAATGATCCTCACCGGTGAGATCATCGACGCCGCCGAAGCGCAACGCATCGGCCTCGTGGAGCGCGTGTTTCCCCACGACCGGCTGATCGAGGAGGCGCTGGGGATCGCGGAGCGGATCGCGGCGGCGCCATTCCTCTCGGTGCGCCATGCCAAGGCGCTGGTGCGCCGCTACTGGGATCACAACCGCAGCGAGGAAGGCGCGCAAGCGGAGCTCGATGCCGTCATGGAGATCACGCGCACGGGCGATTGCCGCGAGGGAATCCGCGCGTTTCTTGACAAGCGCTCGCCGGTATACCGGGGTCCGGTCTATGGCGGGTAAGGACGCGCGATGAACCTTGCCGAGGAAGCGCTGCGTCCGGTCGCGGGCTCGGACCTCGGCAGCCTGCCCGCCTTCTTCACGAGCGGGGGCGCGATCACGCGCGGCGAGCTCGAGCACGCCGTGCTTGCCGTCGCGAGCGGGCTGCACGCGCTCGGCATCGCCGCGGGCGAGCGGGTCCTTCTGCGGATGACCAACTCGATCGAGCTCGCTGCCGCGTTTCTGGGCACGATCTGGGCGGGCGCGGTGCCGGTCCTGCAAAACTCGCAGCTGGGGCGCAGCGAGATCGCGCACATCTGCGCGCTGGCGCGGCCCGCGGCCGTGCTCTACGGCTCGCTGCCGAAGGAAAACGAGCCAACACTTTCGCTCGCGGGGAGCGCTACCCGCGCCCTGGTCACGCGCGACGGCCTCCTACCGCTTGCGGAACTCGGCACGAGGCAAGCGAGCGCCGGGGGCAAGCGGGTTTCGCCGTTGCGCCCCTTCGACGCACGCGCCGACGACATCGCCTTCATCGTGTTCACATCGGGAACGACCGGCAAGCCGAAAGGGGTGGTGCATGGGCATCGCTGGCTCACCGCACTCGGCGAGAGCAACCGCGCGCGCGTTCCGCCGCAGGAACGCGACGTCGTGCTCGCAAGCGGCGAATGGAGCTTCATCAGCGCGCTTGGCCACAACGTGCTGTTTCCGCTGCGCAACGCCGTGGCGGGCGCGATCATGGAAGAGCGCGCCACCCCGGAGCGAATTCTCGCCGTGGTGGAGCGCGACAGGGTGACGTTGCTGCACAGCGTCGCCACCCTCTACCGGCGCATCCTGGCAACGCCCGCGATCGAGTGCCGCCACGATCTCTCATCGCTGCGCGGCGCCAACTCGACCGGCGAGCCGCTCGAAGATTCCGTTCGGGCGGAGTGGCGGCGGCGGATCGGTTGCCCGATCTGGGAGCATTACGGCGTGTCCGAGGCGCAGATGGTGCTCGGCGAGGGCCCGCGGACGCCGCATCGCACAGGCTCGGTCGGGAAATCGTGGGGGGCGCGGCCGGCAATCCTCGGCCCCGACCTGTCGCCGCTGCGCAACGGCGAGGTCGGCACGCTTGCATTCGACGCAGGCTATCGCGGCTTCTTTCTTGAATATCTGGGCGACGAAAAAGCGACTCGTGCGGATTTGCGCGAGCGCTGGTTCGTGACCAGCGATCTCGCCCGCATGGATGACGAGGGCTATGTCTATATCCTCGGCCGCAGGGACGATTGCTTCAAGAGCAAGGGCGTGCTGATTGTGCCGAGCGAGCTCGAAGCTGCAATCCTCGCGCTCGGGGCGTTCGAGGAGGCCTGCGTCTTCGCGGTTCCCGACCGCGGCATGGGCAACCGGATCGGCGCCGCCGTGATCCCGCGGCCCGGCACCGAGGGGACCTTGCTGGAGCAGGAAGGTCTGACGCGGGCGCTTGCCGGCACGATCGCGGCGTTCAAGCTGCCTCACCTCGTCGTGCCCATGGGCAGCCTTCCCAAGAATGCCAACGGCAAGACACAGCGCAGCGAGGTTGCGCGTCTGGTGCTTGGCCAACAGCCGTCATCGCAAGCGCCGCGAACCGGGGAGTGAGAGAGACGATGGGCTTCATGGACATGCGGCAGTGGATCGCGCTGCTCGAGAAGGAGGGGGAGCTGCGCCGGATTACCGCCGAGGTGGACTGGGACCGCGAGGTCGGAGCCATCGCCCGGCGCGTCCTCGAGAAGAAGGGCCCTGCCCTCCTGTTTGAGAACATCAGAGGCTATCGCGAGGGCCGCGCAAACAAGCTGTTCGTGAGCGCGCTGGGCGCCCGCTCGCGGCTGGCGCTCGCGCTCGGCTTTCCGCGCGATGTCGCCAATCGCGATCTGGTGCAGCATGTGATGAAGATGAACCGCGAGGCGATCGCTCCCGTCGTTGTCGCCAGCGGGCCGGTCAAAGACATTGTCCTGCGCGGCGACGCCATCGATCAGACGCAGTTCCCGGTCCCCAAATGGCACTATCTCGAAGGCGGCCGCTACATCCACACCTTCTCCGGCATCGTCACGCGAGATCCGCAGACGCGCGTGATGAACGTCGGCATCTACCGCGGGATGATCGGAAAAAAGGATACGGCGCCGTTCCTGCTCATCAAGGGCGGCCAGCACTGGGGGGCGCATTTCGTGAAGTGGGCGGCGCAGGGCCAGCCGATGCCCGTCGCGTGCGTAATCGGCTGGGATCCCATCATGCCGTTTCTGGCGGGATCGCCGGTCACCGCGGGGGTGTGCGAGTGGGACGTAATGGGCGCCTATCGCGGCGAGCCCGCGCAGCTGGTGCACTGCGAGACGGTCGATCTCGACGTGCCGGCGAGCGCCGAGATCGTCATTGAAGGATTCATCAGCGATGATCCCGCGACCTATGAAAGCGAAGGGCCGTTCGGCGAGTTCACGGGCTACGTGTCCGATCTGCCCACGCCGCGTCCCACCATGAAGGTCACCTGCATGACCCATCGCCGCGACCCGATCCTGCGCGGCTCGCTGGAGGGCACGCTGCCGGGCTCCTACAGCGAGAACAGCGTGATGTCCTCGGTGCAGCGGGCAGCCATTGCCTGGAACATTCTCAATGGCGCCGGCATTCCCGGCATCCTCGACGTCTATGCGCCGCCCATCACCAACGGCGTCAACATCCGCGTTCAGATCAAGAAGCACTACCAGGGCCAGCCCAAGCAGATCGCGGCGGCGCTGTGGGGCAACAGCGCCGCGCAGTATCGCTACAAGCACGTGATCGTGGTCGAGGAGGACATCGATCCGGCACAGGACGAGCAGGTGGAGTGGGCGCTCGCCCATCGGGTGAACGCCGGAGAGGGCGGCGTGGTGATCTTTCCCGGCATCTTCGGCTCACCCATCGACCCCAGCACGCCGCTCGAGGACCGCGACGTGGCGCAGCTCGGCACCGGCCTGTGGAACCGCATGCTGATCGACGCCACCCGCTCCTGGAGGAACGCGCGCCGCCCGGAGTGGGGCGGCGAGCGTTTTCCGCCCACCGTGCGGCCTGCCGCCGAGGACGAGGCGCGCGTGCAGGCGCGCTGGTCCGAGCTCGGGCTCGGCGATCTGTAGGATCCGTGGTGCGCCGGGTTACATCATGAACCTCAACACCATTACCGAGGTGAAGCGTCCGACCTCGGCGGACCAGATCAGCAAGTGGCGCGAAGGTTACGCCTGGCTCGCAGGCGGAACGTGGCTGTTCTCGGAGCCGCAGCCTTCCACCGACACGCTGATCGATCTTGAGGAGCTGCGCTGGCCGGCGCTGCGGGCTTCGCCGGCCGGGCTGGAGATTGCAGCCACCTGCCGTATCGCCGAGCTTTATCGTGTGGACGGGCCGGCGCAATGGCGCGCGCTGCCGCTCGTGCGCGAATGCTGCAACGCGCTGCTTGCATCGTTCAAGATCTGGAACGCTGCAACCGTCGGCGGCAATATCTGCATGTCGCTGCCGGCGGGCCCCATGATCTCGCTGACGGTCGCGCTCGAGGCGACGTATACGCTGTGGCCGCGCGATGCTGCGCCGCGCGAGGTGGCCGCGCTCGATTTCGTCACCGGCAACCATGCCAATGTGCTGCGCCGGGGCGAGCTCCTGCGCAGCATCCATCTGCCCGCAACGGCACTCTCGAAGCGGTTCGCGCAACGCCGCGCCTCGCTCACCCAGCTCGGACGCTCGGCGGCGCTGCTGATCGGCACGCAAGCGGCAGGAACCGACGATCTCCTGCTCACCATAACCGCGGCCACGCCGCGGCCGGTCCAGCTCCGGTTCGGCCGCATGCCTTCGCCGCCGGAACTGCGTCGCGCTATCGACGACAAGATTCCGCCCGAGGGATATTTCCACGACGTGCACGGCTCGGCCGCCTACAAGCGCCACCTCACCCATTATTTCGCCGAGGAGATCCGTGCCGAGCTGGCGCGGCCGGAGGCAACCAAGTGAACCAATCTTTCGGCAGCAATCCGCCAGCCGCGAAGCGCGACGGCGGCAGCACTTTCATCATCAACGGCGAGCTGTTTTCGGCCGCGCCCGAGCCGGGGCAATGCCTGCGCACGTTCCTGCGCGAGCGCGGTGCCTTCGGGGTGAAGAAAGGCTGTGACGCCGGCGATTGCGGCGCCTGCACGGTCTGGCTCGACGGCGTGCCGTTCCATTCCTGCCTGGTGCCGGCTTATCGTGCGGCCGGCCGCAGGATCACGACCATCGAGGGCCTCGCGGCGCACGGCGCGATCCATCCCATGCAGAAGGCGTTCCTTGACGCGCACGCCTTCCAATGCGGCTTCTGCGCCGCGGGCATGATCATGACCGCGGCCGCGCTCACTCCCGAGCAGCACGCCGATCTTCCCCATGCGCTCAAGGGCAACCTGTGCCGGTGCACGGGATATCGCGCCATTGCCGACGCGTTGGCCGGGATCGCTTCCGTCGAGCCCGATGTGGCGGGCCGGGCCTGCGGGGCGAGCCTGCCGAACCCGTTCGCCCAAGGCATCGTCACGGGGCGCGCCTGCTACACCATGGACGTGGCGGTCGAGGGCGTCCTGCATCTCAAGGTGCTGCGCTCGCCGCACGCGCATGCGCGCATCGTCGCCATCAATCAGGAAAAAGCGCGGGCGGTGCCGGGCGTGGTCGACATCTTCACCTGGGAGGACGTTCCGCGCCGGCTCTACAGCACCGCCACCCACGAGGACCATCTCGTTGATCCCGACGACTCCTACATCCTCAATAATGTGGTGCGCTTCGCCGGCCAGCGCGTGGCCGCGGTGGTCGCCGAGACTGAAGCCGCCGCCGAGCGCGCCAGCCGGCTGATCGAGGTGAGCTACGAGATCCTGCCGGCGGTGTTCGAGCCCACCGCGGCGATGGAGCCTGGTGCGCCCATCCTGCATGAGAACCGCGGCGCCGAGCGCGGCAACATATACGTCGATATCCACGGTGAGGTGGGCTGCGTGGCGGACGCCTTCGCGGCGGCCGACGCTGTGCACGAGATGGTCTATTCGACCTCGCGCGTGCAGCATGTGCACCTTGAGACACACGGCTCGATCGCATGGAAGGGCGAGGATGGCCGGCTGCATGTGCGTACCAGCTCCCAGGCGCCGTTCATCGCGCAGCAGAAGCTTTGCTACCTTTTTGGCCTGCGCGCGCGAGACCTTCATGTCTTCACCGAGCGCGTCGGCGGCGGCTTCGGCGGCAAGCAGGAGATGATCTCCGAGGATCTCTGCCTGCTCGCGACGCTCAAGACCGGCCGGCCGGTCAAATGGGAGTTCACCCGCGAGGAGCAGTTCATCGGCGCCACCACGCGCCATCAGATGACCACGCGCGTGAAGCTCGGCGCCAGGCGCGACGGGACACTCACCGCCATCGACGTGCACGTCGTCTCCAACACCGGCGCCTATGGCGGTCACGCGAGCGAGACGCTTGGCGCCGCGCTGGGCAGCCCGCTCGCGGCCTACCTCTGCGCCAACAAGAAGGCGGTCGGCTATGCCGTCTACACCAACATGGTCCCGGCCGGCGGCTTCCGCGGCTACGGCTCCTCCCAGACCACCTTCGCAATCGAGTCCGCCATTGACGAGCTTGCCCGGATGCTGGGCATCGACCCGTTCGCCATGCGACGCAAGAACATGCTGCGCCCCGGCGATTGGATCGAGTCGGTATGGAAGGACCCGACCGACGTCGACTTCGGCAGCTATGGGCTCGATCAGTGCCTGGACCTGGTCGAGAAGGAGTTGCGCTCCGACAAGGGCGGTCACAAGCCTGCGGGCGAGCATTGGGCGCAAGGGAGCGGGATCGCCATGGCGGTGCTGGAAAGCGGCCCGCCGACCGAGCACCGCTCGGGAGCCGTGATGATGCTCCTGCCCGACGGCAGCTATCGGCTTGCGGTCGGCTCGACCGAGATGGGCAACGGCTCGGTCACCTCACACCGGCAGATCGCGGCATCAATTCTTGAGACGCGGGCCGATGCCGTTGCCATCATCAACGCGGATACCGATGCGGCGCCCTTCGATACCGGCACGTTCGCAAGCACCGGCACGGTTGTCGCCGGCCAGGCCGTTGCGCTCACCGCCGCCGCCCTGCGCGACAACATTCTCGATTTTGCCGCCCGCCATACCGCTGTTGCGCCCGCGGCTTGCCGGCTCGAAGACGAGGCAGTCATCTGCAACAACCGGCCCATTACGCTGCGCGAGCTCTACGCCGCCGGCACCGCTGCCCGGCATCGCTTCGAAGCCAAGCGCAAGGCCTATCTCTCGCCGCGGTCGATCGCGTTCAACGTGCATGGGGTGCGGCTTGCGGTGCACCAAATGACCGGCGAGATCCGCGTCCTGCACAGCGTCCATGCAGCCGACATCGGCCGGCTCATCAATCCCATGCAGTGCCGCGGCCAGGTCGACGGCGCCATCGCCATGGGCTTCGGCTGGGCACTCACCGAGAACATGGTGCACGAGGGCGGCGTCATGGTGAACCCGAGCCTGCGCAATTACCGCATCCCCGCCTTCGCCGATGTGCCGGCAAGCGTTGTCCTCTTCGCCGACACCTTCGACAAGATCGGCCCGCTCGGAGCGAAATCCCAGGGCGAATGCGCGATCAACCCGGTCGCGCCCGCGATCGCCAACGCGCTCAGGGACGCAACCGGCATACGCTTTACCGATCTGCCGTTCACGCCGGATCGCATCTATCACAAGCTCCTCCCATGAGCGCGACCGAGAGCCTCTCCTCGGCATCCGCGGACCGCCCCGTCACCATCGTCACCCAAACCCGCGTGCGGCCCGAGGACGCCGTCGCCTTCGCCAATTGGCAGGCGGGGACCAGCAAGGTCGTCGCGGCTTTTCCCGGCTTCATCAAACAGACCGTGATGCCGCCGAGCCCGCCCGCTCAGGTGGACTGGGTGATCCTGCAGCGCTTTGCCAATCTCGGCGCTGCGAGCGGCTGGCTCAACTCGCAGGAGCGTTCGCGCCGCATCACCGGCGTGGAGGCCATGCTGGTGGGCGGCGACGACGTTCACATCGTGCGGGACGGCGAAGCGGGCGTGCTGCCCGCGCCGGTTTCCGCCGTGATCTCGACGCGCATCAAGCCCGGCCAGGAGACCGCGTATCGCGCATGGGAGCAGCGCATCGCCGCCGCGCAGTCGAGGGCGCCGGGCTTTCAGGGCTACCGCTTCGAGCCGCCGCTGCCCGGGGTGCAGGACGACTGGCTCGCCATCCTTCGCTTCGACACCGAGGCCAACCTGCAGGCCTGGCTCGATTCGTCGGAGCGCCACAGACTGCTGGAGGAGGCCAAAGCCTTCACCGAGGAATATCACGCGCGCATTGTCCGAACGGGGTTCGAACAGTGGTTCCCCCTTCCAGCCGGCGCGACGGCCGTGCCGCCGGCATGGAAGCAGAACATGCTGGTTCTGCTCATGCTCTACCCCGTCGTATTTCTGTTCGGAGCTTTCGTGCAGACACCGTATCTGAGCGGGCGTGCCGGGCTCCCCTTCGCCATCGCGCTGTTCATCGGCAATGTCGTCAGCGTCCTTCTGCTGAATTATCTCGTGCCGTGGGTAAGCAACCGGTTTGGGTGGTGGCTGCAGCCCGACGGCGGGCATCTGCGGCGCGCCGAGATCGGAGGCGCGACCGTGCTTGTTGTGCTCTACGCCCTGATGGTGCTTGTCTTCTGGCGACTGTTCTAGCGCCACTTGAACCAAAAAAGATCACCGTGCCGACCCTCATGCGCGGCGAACACGACGGGATCGCTGCAACCGGCGGCGCACACTCTCGGGCTTGAACGCCGTGATTTCATCACGCTGCTTCGGTGGCGCGGCAGCGCGGCCACTTGGGCGCTGCCCTACATTGCCTGCGCGAGCGCGGCCTCGTCGAACGCGCTCTTTGGCCAGGGCAAGCCGTAGTGCTCGCGCAGCGTCCTGCCCTCATAGGCGACGCGAAAGAGCCCGCGCCGCTGCAGGAGCGGGATCACCTGCGCGCTGAAAGCATCGAGCATGCTTGGCAGCAGCGGGGGCATGATGTTGAAGCCATCCGCAGCGCCATCTTTGAACCAGTCCTCGATAAGGTCGGCGATCTGCTCCGGAGTGCCGGCCACCGTGAAATGGCCGCGGGCGCCAGCAAGGCTCGCCAGAAGCTGGCGCAGCGTCAGATGCTCCCGCCGTACCAGATTGAGGATCACTTCGGTTCGGCTGCGCGCTGCTTCCACCGCGTCGGGCGCGGGGAAGTCCTCCGCCACGAGCGGGCGGTCGAGCGGCAGCTGCGAGAAGTCGTGTCCGCCGAAGCGACCGGACAACCGTTTGCGCCCGACCTCAGGATCGGAAAGCTCGTCCACCTCGCGCGCGAGACGGCCGGCCTCCGCCTCGGTCGATGCAATCATCGGGCTCAGGCCCGGCAGTATGAGCACCTCCGCGGGCGTGCGTCGCTCCGCCGCCACAAGCGCCTTGAGATCGGCGTAGAACGCCTGCGCCGTCGCCTTCTCCATGTGGGCCGTGAACACAGCCTCGGCGTGGCGCGCGGCGAAGCGGCGGCCGGTGTCGGAGGACCCCGCCTGCACCAGCACCGGGCGGCCCTGCGGACAGCGCGGCAGGTTGAGCGGCCCGCTCACCTGGTAGCAGTCGCCGTTGTGGTTGATGCACCGGATGCGCTCGGGTCTCGCATAGATCCCGCTGCGCCGGTCATCAGTGACCGCATCCGCCGCCCAGCTGTCCCACAGCGCCTTGACCACGGCCATGAACTCCTCGCCGCGGGCGTAGCGATCCGCATGGCTCACCTGGCCGGCCGCACCGAAATTGGCGGCCGCTGAAGCAAGCCAGGAGGTGACGATGTTCCAGCCCACGCGTCCGTCGCTGATGTGGTCGAGCGAGCCGAACTGGCGCGCGAGGTTGAACGGCTCGGTGTAGGTGGTGGAAGCGGTGGCGATCAGCCCGATCCGGCTGGTTGATACCGCGAGCGCAGCCAGCACGGTGACGGGCTCGAGCCAGGTGCGCGCCGCCTGGGAAACGTCTTCGCCCAGCGCGAGCTGATCGGCGAGAAAGATCGAGTCGAATAGCGCCGCTTCCGCCCTTTGCGCCAGATCCTGGTAGTAGCGGATATCGGTCAAAGGCAGCGGCGAGGATGCCGGATGCCGCCATGACGCCTCATGGTGCCCGCGACTGTGGATGAAGAGGTTGAGATGCAACTGCCGTTTCATGGCACCAAACCGGAACCGGTTGCACGATTACAGACACGGTGAAGCTACTTCGGCAAGGGGGAGTCAAGGCGGGCACAAGGGGAAGTTCGGCGGGGCCGGCCGCGCGTCCGGCGCTCCGCATTCGCATCCGAGCGTTCCATTGGCGGCAGAGTCGTGCTGCAATGGGCCTTGATGACCAGGCTCAAGGGCGCCATGCGACGGCGCGATTTCATCAAACTGATTGCCGGCATGGCAGCGGCGCGGCCGGGCGCTGCCCGCGCGCAAGCCTATCCGGTGCGGCCGATCACCATGGTGATTCCGTTTGCCGCAGGCGGCGCGTTCGACGTGGTGGGTCGCATCCTTGCCGCCCGCATGAGCGAAATCCTCGGCCAGCAGGTGATCGTCGAGAACACGACCGGTGCCGCTGGCATCATCGGGGTCACCCGCGTGGTCAATGCGGCTGCGGACGGCTACACTTTTCTGTTCGGCAGCATTGGCACCCACGCCTATAATCAGACCATCTACAAAAAGCCGCGCTACAACGCGGTGGCCGATTTCGCCCCGGTGGCGCTGTTTGCAGAGCAGCCCATGGTGCTCAATACGCGCATCGACTTTCCGGCCGACAACCTTGCGCAGTTCATCGCCTATGTGAAGGCCAACAGCGCGAAGCTGCAATTCGGCTCGGCCGGCGCCGGCACGACCACGCATCTCGGCTGCGCGCTGCTCAACGCCGAGATCGGCGTCAATGTCACGCATGTTCCTTACCGCGGCGGGGGTCCTGCGACCAACGATCTGATGGGGGGACAGATCGATTACATGTGTCCCAACCTGGGCGGTGCCCTTTCCCTGATAATGGGAAAGAAGGTCAAGGCAATTGCGATGCTCTCGCGCGACCGCTCGCCGCTGATGCCGGACCTGCCAACCGCCAACGAGCAGGGACTGACCGGCTTTGACGTCGTGACCTGGAATGCTTTCTTCCTTCCGAAGGGCGCGCCCGCCGAGGCAATCAAGAAGCTCAGCGAGGCGACCAGTCAGGCAATCGATACGCCCGCGGTCAAGACCCGGATGCACGACATCGGGGTCACCAGCGTTGCGCCTGAGCGCAGATCGCCGCAATACCTCGCCGGGTTCGTGGTCAATGAGATCGCGAGATGGGCGGAGCCGATCAAGGCGAACGGGCTGCAGGTTGATTGATCCCACGCCTTCGACAGCTGATTGAGGAGGGTACATGGCGGACGCTTCGCCCGGCCATCCACAGGCGATTGCCGCCGCCTTGGGCGTGCTCGATCGCCATATCGCAGCGCTCAATGCCCGCGATGCCGCGGCTCTGGCGCGGACACTACATTTTCCGCATTCCCGCCTCGCCGGCGGGCGCATGCGGATCTGGAAGAGTGCGGCCAACTATCTTGAGGACTTTCACGCCCGCGCAGGCGATGCATGGCATCACAGCGCGTGGGAATTTCGCAACCCGATCGGCTGCAGCCCTGATAAGGTCCACCTCGACGTGGGGTTTTGCCGCTACCGTGCCGATGGATCGGTCCTGGGCCGCTACCGCTCGATCTGGGTTGTCAGCTTTCTCGACCAACGCTGGGCCGCCCAGCTGCGCTCAAGCTTTGCTGCCTGAAAGGAGGCACGATGACGATGGCGATCGAGAATCTCGAGGCCGCCCTCGGCGCGATCGTGCGCGGCATCGATCTTTCCAGGCCGCTGGCGGCGGACGAGGTCAGGACGCTTGAGCATGTCTGGCGCGAGCGGCTGGTCGTTGTGCTGCGCGGGCAGAGGCTGTCGGATCCGCAGCTCATCGCTTTCAGCAGGCAGTTCGGCGAGCTCGATCCGCCGGGTCCGAACCCGTACGGCGAGCCGTTCATCAGAGAGCATCCGGAGCTCAACGTCATTTCCAACGTCGTCGAGAACGGCAAGCCGATCGGGAACCTGGGCGACGGCGAGGCGGTCTGGCACGCCGACATGACCTATGTCGAGGTGCCGCCCAAGGCCGCGGTGCTCTACGCGCTGGAAGTCCCACCGAGCGGCGGCAACACCTATTTTGCCAACATGTTCGCGGCCTTTGACGCCTTGCCCACCGGCCTGAAGGCGGCGGCGCAGGGCAGGATTGCAGTGCATGATGGATCCACCAACAGCGCCGGCATGCTGCGCAAAGGCTACAAGAAGGTCACCGACGTGCGCGAGGTCGAGGGCGCGCGCCATCCGCTGGTCCGCACCGACCCCAGGACCGGACGCAAGGCGCTGTTTCTGGGGCGGCGTCCGAACAGCTACGTGATCGGGCTTGCGGTCCCCGAGAGCGAGGCGCTGCTCGACGCGCTGTGGGCGCATGCGACGAAGCCGCAGTTTGCCATGTGCCACGCTTGGCAGGTCGGCGACGTGCTGATGTGGAACAACCTTTGCGTCCTGCACCGTCGCGATCCGTTCGACGCGAGCTCAAGGCGCGTGATGCACCGCAGCCAGATCAAGGGCACCGAGCGGATCGTGTAAGCGCAAGCCTTATGCCGTCGCAACCTCCCCGATCTCCCGCGGTGCCACATGACGCGGGATGTGGAGCCAGAGTGCGGAGATCATCGCGGACATGAGCGCGAGCGCCGCGAGCGCATAGAGGCCTCCAGCGAAGCTCCCGGTATAGTCCTTGATCCAGCCCACTGCGGTTGGACCGAAGAAGCCGCCAAGGTTGCCGATGGAGTTGATCCAGGCGATGCCCGAAGCGGCAGCGGTGCCGGTCAGGAACATGGACGGCATCGACCAGAACGGCCCCTTCGTTCCATAGAGCCCGACGGCCGCGATTGACATGCCGACCACCGCCCAGGGCGTGCCGATGAACTTGCCGGCCATGAGCAGGCCAGCTCCGGCAACCACGCATCCCATGGCCAGGTTCCATCGCCGTTCGCCCGTGCGATCGGAAAGCCAGCCCCAGGCCAGCATTCCAATGGCGCCGCAGATGTAGGGGATCATGCTCACCCAGCCCACCTGCATGTTGGTGAGCCCAAGCTGCTTGACCATCTGGGGCAGGAACAAAAGCATTCCGAGGCTCGCCGTCACGATGCCAAAATAGTTCAGCGACAGCAGCAGAACCTTGGGGTCCCAAAACGACTCCCACAGGCTCACCCTACGCCGCTTCTCGATGGAATGGCGCTCGTGCTCGAGGGTCGCGATCAGCCAGGCGCTCTCCTCGGGCTGCAGCCAGCGCGCCTTGCTCGGACGGTCGGTGACGTAGAGGAGCACGGCAATGCCCAGCACGACCGTCGGCACCGCTTCGGCGATATACATCCAGCGCCAGCCGGCAAGGCCCCACACGTCGTGGAGACCGACGAGCAGCGCGGTCGACATCGGCGCGCCGGTTGCCACCGCAATCGGCAGCGCCAGCATGAAGCCCGAGATGATGCGGGCGCGGTGCCAGTCCGGGAACCAGTAGGTGAAAAACAGCACCAGTCCGGGAAACAGACCTGCCTCGGCCAGCCCCAGGAGAAAGCGCACAATCAGGAAGCTCCAGGGGCCAGTGCAAAAGGCGGTGGCGCCCGATACGAGCCCCCAGGTGATCATGATGCGCGCGATCCATATCCGCGCGCCGAGCTTCTCCAGGATGATGTTGCTCGGAACCTCGAACAGGAAATAGCCCCAGAAGAAGGCACCGGCCGCCATCCCATAGACCGCCGCGTCGAGGCCGAGGTCCTTGTTCATGGTGAGCGCGGCAAAGCCCACATTGATGCGGTCAAGATAGCAGAGGAAATATGTAACGATCGCGAACGGCAGCAGGCGCCAGTAGACCTTGCGCATGGTCGACTGCTCGAGGGTGCCAGCCATGGATGAACCTCCCGGAAGGGTTGGCGCTTTCTTGCTCGTTGCCCAAGCATACGACGGATGGCAGGATGAGCAACAGTGCCGTGCCCCTTTTCGGGGTTGGCTGCGCGCGACAACTGTCCGGAAGGAGAAGATCGGGCGCTTGCAGCATGTCCCGCAGACGGCGCAGAGCGGCGCTCAAGCAAATGTCGGACAAATGAACAGGCGCGATCTCATCATGCTTCTCGCCGGCGCGGCGGCGACCGGTTGCGTGATTCGGCCGCAGGCGGCATGCGCGCAGCAGGCTACGACGAAGCGCATCGGCGTGCTGATGGGCATTGCCGAGAATGATCGCGAAGGTCAGTCGCGCATCGATGCCTTCAAGCAGGGCCTCAAGGAGCTGGGTTGGATCGAAGGTCGCAACATTCATATCGACCTTCGCTTTGCTGCCGGCGAGCCGGAGCAAATACGCGCGCACGCCGCGGAGCTGGTGGCGCTCGCGCCCGATGCAATCCTGGCCAATACAACTCCCGTGGTGGCAACCCTGCAACGGGCGACCCAGACCATTCCGATCGTGTTCGTGCTGGTCGTGGACCCGTTGGGACGCGGCTTTGTCGCCAGTCTGGCGCGGCCGGGCGCCAACATCACGGGCTTTCGCAATTTCGAGTTCTCAATGGCGGGCAAGTGGCTGCAGACGCTCAAGCAGGTCGCTCCGCGACTTACGCATGTTGCGGCCATCTTCAATCCGCAGACCGCACCGTTCGGGGACCAGTTTGTGCGGCAAATCGAGATCGCAGCTCCCGGCTTCGGGGTCGAGACAACGACAATATCGGTCAGCGATGCCGGCGATTTTGATCCCGCGGTGGCGGTCTTTGCGGCCAGAGGCGGCGGCGGGCTGATCGTGCTGCCGGACGCCTTCAATACCAACCACCGCGAGCTTCTGATCTCGCTCGCGGCAAAGTATCGATTGCCGGCGATCTATCCGTTTCGCTTCTTCGCCGACAGCGGTGGGCTCATCTCCGACGGGATCGACAGCGCCGATCTGATCACAC
>Ga0306922_10001085_pt1 | contig 23874 bp, 16 predicted proteins | sample sta12Cox44000082_FD_203758 | JGI IMG/M metagenome (GOLD analysis project Ga0306922, IMG submission 203758) | Lab enrichment of tropical soil microbial communities from Luquillo Experimental Forest, Puerto Rico - statoxic.12C.oxic.44.000.082 (v2)... | ecosystem: Environmental > Terrestrial >... | reverse complement strand
CACCTCCATATGCCACTCGGGCCTCAGCGCCTTGGCCGGCCGCGTCGCCATCCAGGTGGCGAAGCCTTCGTTCAACCACAAGTCATCCCACCACTGCATCGTCACGAGATCGCCGAACCACATATGCGCCATCTCGTGGCTCAGGATGGAAACGATGGTCTTGCGGGTCGAGAGCGACGCGGTGGCGCTGTCGGCCAGCAAGTCGGTCTCGCGAAAGAAAATGGCGGCGGCGTTTTCCATTGCGCCGGCCGCGAAGTCGGGAACCGCGACGACATCAAGCTTGCCGAACGGGTATTTGATGGTGTGATACCGATCCAGGTAGGAGAGGATCTGCTCGGCGGATTCGAGCGCGATGCGGCCGAGGTCTCTCTTGTCCGGGGTGGCGCAGATCCGGATCGGCACCCTGTCGGCGGAACCCTCCAGACACTGGAAATCGCCGATAGCCATTGCGACGAGATACGACGACATTTTGGCCGTCGTCGAGAACGTCATGGTGTGTTGCGAGGCGGTTGGACCGGGCGTATCCGAGATCATGCGGCCGTTGGAGATCGCAACGTCGCCCCGATTGGCGATCACGGTGACGGCGAACGTGGCCTTGAACGCGGGCTCGTCGAAGCAGGGGAAGGCGCGGCGCGCGTCGGTCGACTCGAACTGCGTGACGGCGTACGAGCGGTTGCGAGCCTTGCTCAGGTACAAACCGCGGAGCTTGTCGTTCAGCGGAGCGTGGTACTCAATGTCGATGCGCGCGCGCCCAGCCGGAATCCGGGCGGGGACCGTCAGCGTGACCGTTTCGTCGGCTGGGTTCACTGTCACGGCGGCGGACTGCGAGCGCCCACCGGACTTGATCGTGGCCTTGGTCATGTCGAGCTCGAGCGCGTGCAGTCGGATCGTGTTCGAGGCCGCCGCAAGGCGAACGTCGATGCCCGTCTTCCCTGCGAACCGTTCGTGGGCAAGGTCGAGCGTGAAGACGAGGTCGTAGTGCTCGGGCGATACGCTGGTAGACAATCGCGTGGCACCGCTGGCGCCGTTCCCCGCGGGCTGCGCCGACGCCGATCCCGACAGCACAGCGCACGCAACGAACGCAATGATGATCCTGATCGCCATCCTCTGAGTGTACCGGCTGGGCCCGCGCGGGCGCCAACACGACCGACGGGTCACACCTGACCACCTGACCCAACTTTGGGTTAGAGTAGGCGCCACGGTCTGGTGCTCGTGGAGCCTTCTACTGTCATCATCGGCGGCGGTCCCGCCGGTGCCGTTGCCGGCCGCCTGCTGGCTGCGTGGGGCCACCGCGCGGTAATCCTGGAAAAGACGTCGAGCCACCCCGCGCGTGGTCTTGCTGAGTCCATCCCGCCGAGCGCGAGAAAGCTGCTTGGCCGGGTCGGCGTGCTCGATGCCGTCGATGCCGCCGGTTTCTTCCAATCGACCGGCAACACGGTGTGGTGGGGGAGCGACGAGTGCCGCGTCGAGTCATTCGGCAACGGCCGGCCGCCGGGCCTGCAGGTGCACCGGCCGGCGCTCGATCGACTACTGCTTCAGTGCGCCATTGATTCAGGCGTCGAGGTCAGAGCGGGCGCGAGGGTTCGGTCGGTCACTCTCGACGATGGACGATGGCGCGTGGAATTCGAGCGTGGTGGGTCCCGTGAGAGCCTTCGGTGCGAGTGGGCTCTCGATTGCTCGGGACGTTCAGGCGTGCTCGCGCGGCGCTTCCGGCTGCTCGGGCATCGCACCTGCGCGCTTGTTGGCGCGTGGCGGGCCCGCGCTTGGCGGCTCCCGGATCCCTCGCACACGGTCGTCGAAGCGTACGACCGCGGGTGGGCCTGGTCGGTGCCGCTGTCGGCGACCGAACGCCAGGTCGGCCTGATGATCGACGCACGCTCGGCGGAGGGAGGCCCAAGGACGGACCGGGGACCAAGGCCGGACGAAGGTCCAAGGTCCAAGGCCCAAGGACTGATAAAGGCTTACCACGCCGAGCTGGAGCGGACTGCGCAGCTCCGCCGCCACCTGCGCGACGCTACCCTCGACCATGTCTGGGCTTGCGACGCGTCGACCTACTCGTCCTCTGAATATGGCGGGCGGCACGTTCTCCTGGTCGGTGACGCCGGCTCGTTCGTCGATCCGGTGTCGTCGTTCGGCGTGAAGAAGGCCGTCGGGTCCGCGTGGATGGCGGCGGTCGTTGTCAACACCTGCCTGCGGCACCCAGATCGTCAGGCTGCCGCGCTCGAGCTGTTCTCGTCGTGGGAGCGCGACGTGAACGCGGCGACGGCCGAGCGCTCGCGTGAATTCGCGTGCGCGGCAGCCGAGCGCTTCCCGAATCCGTTCTGGACGGCGCGAGCCGCGAGCCGTGAGCCATCAGCCATGACGGATGAACGGTCGCTTCGTGACGCCCTCCGACAGATTCAGGAGACTGACGAGCTCGATCTCGCGCTCAACGAGGCGGTGGCATACGAGCCGCGCGCCGTCATCCGCGATCGCGAGGTCGTTCTCGAGGACGCGTTCCCGTCGGGCATCCGCTTCAAGGACAACGTCGATCTCATGGCGCTCGCGCGGCTCGCCGGCCGGTACCGGCAGGTGCCCGACCTGTTCGAGGCATATCAGCGCGCGAACGGTCCCGTGCCCCTGGCGAGCGTCGTCAGCGGGCTGTCGCTCCTCGTCGCCAAGGGGTTTCTCATCAAGAAGGACGTGATGCGATGGTAGCGCGACTCGGTTGGCTGGTCGTGGCGGCTGTCGTTGGGGCGGCCGGGAGCACGCAGGCTCAATCGCCTGCCGCCACTGCGCCTCAATCGCCGGCCTCCACTGCGTCCGATGAAGGCATCCCCGTCCAGAGCGAGCTCGTGCGCTCGCGCTGCGGCGGTTGCCACAAGTCAGACGACCAGAAGCGCATGTCGCGTATCTCGTATCGGCGCGCCACGCCGGAAAACTGGGAACGCACCATCAAACGCATGGTGACCTTGAATCACGCGACGCTCGATCCGGCCGACGCGCGCACAATTCTCAAGTACCTGGCCGACCACCAGGGGCTCGCGCCGGAGGAAACGCGGCCGATCGAGTTCGAGGCCGAGCGGCGGACCGCCGAATACGTCTATGCCGCAGACAAAGACACGGCGGATACGTGCTCATCCTGCCATTCGATGGCGCGCGTGCTGAGTGAACGCCGCACGAAGGAAGAGTGGGAGTTGCTCGTCGCGATGCATCGCGGGTACTACCCGCTCGTGGACGTGCAGCCGATGAACGGTGGTCAGGGCTTCCGGCGGACACGGCCGCTGCAGACCGAGCCCGGACCGGACGGCCGCCCGCCCGACAACCGGAATCCCATGGACAAGGCGCTGGAGCATCTCGAGAAAGCGATGCCGCTCACCACGCCAGACTGGTCCGCGTGGTCCGTGGCGATGCAGCCGCCCAAGCTCGCCGGCCAATGGGTGCTCGTCGGTTCCGCGCCGGGGAAGGGGCCCGTTTACGGCCAGGTCACGATAGCCGCCGACCCTGCGTCGCCGGATGCGTTCACGACGGAATTGCGCTACACCGTTGCGCGGACAGGGGAACCGGTATCGCGGAAATCAAAGGCGCTCGTCTATACCGGGTACCAGTGGCGTGGGCGCGGGGCCGGAGACCAGACCTGGCGCGAAGTCCTGTTCATTGAGCGGGGCTGGAACGAGATGTGGGGCCGCTGGTTTACCGGGGCGTACGACGAGATCGGCCTCGATGTGCGGCTGATCCGGCAGACAGGATCTCCGATCGTGACCGGCACGAGCGTGACGGCCCTTCGGAGCGGTGTGAACGGCCAGGCGGTCAAGATTTTTGGTGCGCGCCTGCCGGCCTCGATCCGCCCCGATGACATCGGTCTCGGACAGGGCGTGAAGGTGTCACGAATCGTGAGCGCCGGTCCCGAGGAAATCTCGGTGGAGCTCGACGTCGCTCAAACCGCGCCCATTGGCGCACGCGATGTCTCGGTGGCAGGGGCCGTCAAGCCCGCGGCGCTGGTCGTCTACGACAAGATCGACGGCATCAGGGTCGTACCGCAGGCGGGCATGGCCCGTGTCGGCGGTGCCGTGTTTCCCAAGCAGCTGCAGCAGTTCGAAGCGATCGGCCTCCACAACGGCCCGGACGGCAAGCCGGACACCGCCGACGATGTGACGCTTGGCATCGTCGACGTGAAGTGGTCGCTCGAGGAGTACACCGCAACCTTCGGCGATGACGACGTGCAGTTCGTCGGAGCGATCGATGCCAATGGCCTCTTTACCCCGTCCCTCGATGGCCCGAACCCGAAGCGAAGCGGCAACCGCAACAATGTCGGGGATGTTTGGGTGGTCGCCGAGCTTCGGTCCGGCGATGCGCGCGACACCTCGAAGCCGTTGCGCGCCCGGGCACATCTGCTCGTGACCGTCCCGCTCTATATGGCCTGGTTTGAGCGCGAGCCGCCACAATGAACATCCCGAGCGACACGACCCTCTGGACCGCGCGCGAGCACCACCGGTTCGAGGCCGCCGGGCAGCCGTTCGTGTACCTCGTCCCGAGCGCCGCGATCTTCGCGCTCGACGCGGCGTCCGACGCCGTGCTGCGGGCGGTGGCCGAGCGTCCGCGCTCGCGCGAGGAGCTGGCCGCGGCCGTGCCAGCCATCGATCTCGCGACCACGCTTGGAGAATTGCTCCGCGTGCAGGCGATCGGAGAACATGACGCGCCTGTCTCGCCGCCGCCGAAAGTGATCCCGCTCGCCCCGTTTCCGCTGACGACGATGGTGCTGAACGTCACCAATCAGTGCAATTTGAGCTGCACCTACTGTTACGAGTACGGCGAGGACAAGATCGTCGACACGGAGAACGGGCGGCAGCCGAAATTCATGAGCGAGGAGACCGCGCGCCAGAGCGTCGATTTCATGCTGCGCGAATCGGGGGCCAACAAGGTCGCGCATGTCACGTTCTTCGGGGGCGAGACGCTGTTGAACTTCCCTGTCCTGGTCAAGACCGTCGCCTACGCTCGACGGCGCGGAGCGGAGCTCGGCAAGGACGTCGACTTCAGCTTGACGACCAACGCCACTCTCCTGAGGCCGGAAGTCATCGAATTTCTGGCGGAGGAGCGGATTGGCGTCACGATCTCAATTGACGGCCCGCGGGAGATGCAGGACAAGTTTCGCGTCTTCCACAACGGCGCGGGCAGTTACGATGTGGTTGCGCCCAAGATCAAGGCGCTCCTGACGCGTCATCGCAGCCGCCCGATCGGGGCACGAGTGACGCTGACGTCCGCGACGCTGGACGTCAAGCGCATTTTCCGCCACCTGACCGAGGAGTTGGGTTTCTGGGAAGTCGGCTTCGCGCCGGTCACGACCTCGCCCGTTCGCGGTCACGCGATCTCGGACAGCGGCTACGACCGGATGCTCGGTCAGTTTCGAGATCTCGCGGACGAGTTCCTGGAAGCGTCCGTTGCCAATCGTCATCACGGTTTCTCGAACGTCAAAGAGACGCTGGAGGAATTGCACAAGGGCGTCAGCAAGGCCTATCCGTGCGGCGCGGGGCTCGGGCTGCTCGGCGTCGCCACGGACGGGCACGTGGCGCTCTGTCATCGGTTCGCGGGCTCCGAGACCCACGGCGTCGGCACGGTCCGCGACGGGATCGATCGACACGCTCAGCAGGCGTTTCTCGAGAAGCACCACATCGCCAACAAGACCGACTGTCACACGTGCTGGGCCCGCCCCTTGTGCTCGGGCGGTTGCTATCACGAAGCGCACACGCGCTACGGCGACACGGGGGCGGCGAACCTGCACTATTGCGAGTGGATCCGTGGCTGGACGGACGTCTGTTTGAGGGTGTACGGCGAGCTCTCGGTGCGCAATCCCGCGTTTCTCACGCAATTCGACGAGGAAGACACAAAGGAGACAGTGTCGTGAATCACCTGAAGGCCGTCAACCGCAAGGCCGCCCGCATCGAGCGGGCGACCGAGCCCGACGTGGTCGCGCTGCAACGAACCGGCGTCCCACAGCTCCCGCATTTTCCGCTCGGGTGCTCGCTGGTGTTCTCGCCAGGCTGGGAGGCCGATCGGACCGGGGGGACAGCCGGTCTCTGTCAGCCGGTCGAGCGCGATCTGTTCGATTGCCACATCGGCTGCTATTGGCCGGCGCAAGTGCCCGACCAGCTGAATCACGCGCCCGATTGGACAGCGAAATGCGCGGCCGCGCAAAAAGACTGGCGCAAGATCGACCTCATCTTTCCGTAGGGGGCTTGCCGGCCATGAAAAAGCTCTCGCTCGTCGTGCCCGCCGCCGCCGTGCTGTGCCTGGTCGGTGGCGCCCTCCCGTCAGGATCTGCCGACAAGCCCAAAGTGTCGGCCGGGAACGGCACGCTCATCATTGGCGCGTACCCGAAGCAGTTCTGGATCATCGACGAGGCGTCGGAGAAGATCATCGGGACGATTCCCTACGCCTCGGGTATCCCGAGGCGGACGACGTTGTCGCGCGACGGCAAGCGGTTTTACACCGTCGAGGCGGCGATGGAGAAGGTCGAGATCCTCGACATCGCGGCAAGGAAGACGATCGATACATTCACGCTGAGCGAGGGCAACCGGAAAGTTCGCATCAGGGGCCTCGAGCCGGACCCGCTTCACCGCTTCATCGTCATGGTGACGGCGTCGGCGACCAAGCTCGTCGATCGATTCGAGATCGGATCGCCGACGCTCGTCCAGTACGACCTGAGAGAGCACAAGATCGTGCGGACGATTCCGTGGCCGAACGGCGAGGAGCGCCAGTTCGCGAACATCATGTTCTCGCCCGACGGCAAGCTGATGTATCTGTTCACCGACCAGGACGTCTTGATTTACGAGACGAACACGTTCACGCAGGTCGACAAATGGGAGCTCTCGCGACCGATCGAGGAAGGCTTCGGACGACTGGAGTTTGGCTCCCGGGATGTCCTCAACGATGACCCTGGTTTTTACACCGGACTCTTCAACGTGTCCGATCCCGTGCAGCACCGCCGCATGATGGGGATCGGCCGCGTGAATCTGGCCGCCAAGACCGTCGACTTCTACACCCTTGGTCCGTCCAATCCCGTCAGCTTCACAATGGCGCCCGGCCGCAAGGTCGGCTATGGCCTCTACGAGGACATCGGCCGCTACGAGTTCTGGAAGTTCGACCTCGAGAACCGGAAGCTGGCGGGGCGGACCGAGTTCAAGGGTCGCCCTCGCATGGGGCTCAAGACCAGCTCTAATGGCAAGGTCCTGTACATCTACGTGGCGGGCAACACCATCGACCTCTACGACGCGGAGTCTTATCAATACCTCCGGACGATTACGCTCGATGGCGACATGACGACGGATCTCTTCGTCTTTCCAGGCCAGGCGGGGAAAACGAGCAACGAGTAACCGGTGTGCCTTCCGGGGATCTTCGCCGTGCGCTCCGCTTCATCGTTCCGTACTGGCGGCGCCTGGCGCTCGTCGTCGCACTCAGCTTCCTGAGCACCGGCCTTTCGCTGTATCTGCCGCTGCTCTCCCGTGATTTCTTCGATCGCGCGCTCATGGGCCGCGATTCCGCCGCGCTCATTCGTGTGGCGATCCTCTTCGCTGCAGTCACCCTGCTCGGTTTCCTGGTGAACGCCGTAAGCGGACTCCGGTACACGCGTGTGTCGGCGGACATCCTTTTCGACATGCGCCTCGAGATGTACCGGCATTTGCAGCAGCTGTCGCCCCGGTTCTACGCGCGAACGCGTCTGGGCGACATCATGTCGCGCATCAACAACGATATCGGCGAGATTCAGCGGATTGCCTCCGAAGCCGCGTTGGCGTGGTTAGGGAACATCCTGTTTCTGGCCGGAAGCGTCGGGATGCTCGCGTGGCTCGATCTGCGCCTCTTTGCCGTCACGGTGTTCATCGCGCCCCTTGGCGTCTGGGCCCTGGCGCACTACCGCGCGCGGTTGGAGGGCCAAATTGCCGCCCTGCGCCAGCGAAGCGCCGACATCGGAAGCTTCCTGATCGAAACGCTGCAGGCAGCGAAGCTCGTGGTCGCGTCCAACGCGCAGGAGCGCGAAGTCGAGCGCTTCAAGAGGAAAAATACGGCGTTCGTGGCGGCGCTGATGTCGATGCAGCGCGTGACCTACCTTGCAGGGGGCCTTCCGGGTCTCGTCTTCTCGGCGGGCGCGGGTCTCGTCTTCGTCTACGGCGGATGGCGCGTCATCCACGGCGCCATGACCGTCGGCACGTTCGTCGCCTTCATGGCGTACCAGATGCGCGTCCTGGCGCCCGTGCAGGCGCTCATGGGTCTGTACACAAGCCTCGCGACAGTCCGTGTGTCGCTCCGCCGCGTGTCCCAGATCCTTGACCAGCCCGTCGAAGTTCGTGAGGCGCCAGACGCCGTGCCCCTGGGGGAGGTCCGCGGCGATGTGTCATTCGAGCACGTGTCGCTCTCCCACGACCGCGGCTCCGCACCGGTGAAGGTGCTGGACGATGTGTCGTTCTCGTTGGAGGCAGGCGAGACATTGGCCATCGTCGGCCCCAGCGGAAGCGGCAAATCCACGCTCGCCGACCTGCTGCTGCGGCTTCAAGATCCGGACAACGGCGTGGTGCGGATCGATGGACGCGACGTCAAAACGCTCAGGCTCTCCGATCTCCGTCACGCCGTTGCGCTGGTGGAGCAGGAGCCGTTCATCCTGCACGCAACGATTGCCGAAAACATCCGCTACGCACGTCCCTGCGCGTCGGACGCGGAGGTGGCCGAGGCCGCGCGCCGGGCCTCGCTCGATCGGTTCGTCGACGCACTGCCGGATGGCTTCAACACCGTGGTTGGCGAGCGGGGGACGGCGCTGTCAGCCGGCGAGCGGCAGCGCATCGCGGCGGCGCGCGCGTTCCTGATCGATCCGGCGATTCTTGTGCTCGACGAGCCGACCTCCGCGCTCGACGCCGTCAACGAACGCCGCTTGGTCGAGGGTTATGAGTCGGGGCGGCGAGGCCGCACGACCATCGTCATTACGCATCGCGCGGAGCTCGCCGGTCGGGCCCATCGTGTGCTCGTCGTCGACGGCTCGCGCCTGCGCGACGTGCAGCCCGCGTGACCGCCCACTCGCGGCAGACTGGGCGGGGCGTACGTATCGCCATCATCGACAGCGGCGTTCACGCCCGGCATCCGCACGTGAACGGCGTGGCCGGCGGCGTCGCGATCGATGCCGACGGGCGCGTGCACGATGACTTCGTCGACCGCCTCGGCCACGGTACAGCAGTCACCGCCGCTATCCGGGATCTCGCGCCCGCAGCAGAGCTGTTTGCCGTCAAGATCTTCGATCGCCAGCTGTCCACTCGCATCGAGTCCCTGGTGGCCGCCATCGAATGGGCGGCACAGAACGGAATGCACGTGGCGAACCTCAGCCTCGGCACATCGCGGCGCGAGCACGGGACGGCGCTCACGGCCGCGGTCGATCTCGCAACGGCCGCCGGCGCCCTCATCGTGGCGGCGCGCGACGATGAGGGAGTGCCGTACCTGCCGGGCAGTCTGCCAGGCGTGGTGCCAGTGCAGGTCGATTGGACCTGTGCCCGACACGACTGGCGCGTCGTCTCAATCGATGGGGTGTCCGTGCTCCGCGCGTCGGGGCTGCCGCGCGAGATTCCCGGCGTGCCCCCGTCGCGCAATCTGCACGGCGTGAGCTTTGCGGTCGCGAACGCGACTGGGCATCTGGCGAGGGCGCTCGAGTGCGCCGACGATCGGTCGGCGGCGGCGGCGTTCCGCCTGCTTCAGATGAGCGGTAGTCGCTAGCGGCGGGTCCCCGATCGACTGGGTCGTGCGAGCCGGCGTGTCTCTCAGTTCTCAGCAGGACACGCAGCGGTGATTGTTCTTCGCGCCCAGTCCTTCGAGGAGCTTGATCGTCTCAGGATACGGCTGCGTGCGCTGCACGGGTCCGTTGGCCATGTCGACCGTCGTCTGCCCCATGCGGTTGACCGCCTTGACATCGGCCCCCTTCGAGACGAGGTAGAGAATCATCTCGTTGTCGCCGCGAGCGGCTGCGTTGTGCAACGCCGTGTTGCCGTCCGCGTCCTGGGCGTTGACGTCGGCGTGCACCTCCTCGACGAGGAACTTCACGGCCTCGAGCATGCCGGTCGGCGCAAATCGATGAGCGTTGGCGGCGAATCCCTCGCCGTATCCGGCGCCTGCGGCCGCCACCAGCGGCGGGATATTGGGACCGCCCGTCGGCACCGGCGGCCGTCCTGTTCCGTCCCGGCTGGCATCGCCGCTGCGTGTGCCCCCCTGCTGAAACCGGTTGTTCGCCGGCGCCTTCATCGTCGCAATGCTCGGATCCGCGCCGTAGGCGAGGAGCAGCTTCATGGCGGCGATGTCGCTGGCGTAGGCCGCGCGCCAGAAAGGCGTTGCGCCGCTCTCGTCAACGCGAAGGAGATCGAAGTTGTACTGCGTGTACCAAATCTTCCTGCGCACGCGGGGGTTGGCGTCAGCGCCCTTGTCGAGAAGGGCTTTCATGAAGTCCAGGTACGAAAGGTGCTGCTGGAGTTGCGCGCGCGGCTGCGGGTAGAACATGCGCGGGGCCCATTCGACGTTCACGGCCGCGTAGAGCGCCGTCATTCCCGATTCGCTCGCGAGGTCCGGTTGGGCGCCGTGCTCGAGCAGGTCGTTCGCCAGATCGAACTGACCATTTATGGCGGCAATCACCAGTGGTGTCGTTCCGTCAGCCGGGCTGGCGGCGTTCAGGTCAGCGCCCGATTCCACGAGGGCCCGCGCCGTCTGGAGGGCGCCTTGCCGCGCGGCGAAGTGGAGCGCTGTCAGGCCGCCCTGCTTGCCGATCAGCTCGTTGAACGAGTACGGCCGCGTCGCGCCGGCGACGCCGTCGCGCGTGGCCGGGGCCTGAAACGCTGCGGGATCCGGCGGGGGCGGCGCACCACCCGTTCGCGCCGCCGATTCCGCGTTCTGTTTGTCGCGGATCTCCTTCTGGAGCGCTTCTTCCGGCGCGGTGACGCCGGTGATGTCGACGACCCTGCTCGCCAGCGCTGTCGTTGCCCCGTGCCGAACCAGGAGGCGTACGACGTCGGCGCGGTCGAGCGCCGCGGCGAACATCAGCGCCGTCTCGCCGTTGGCTTTCTCCGTCGCGTTCGGATCGGCGTGATGATCGAGCAGCGCGTTGACCGCGTCGAGTTGTCCGGCCGCTGCCGCCAGCATAAGCGGCGTGGCCCCAGTGGACGTCGCGGTATCGACGCCGGCGCCCGCGCCCACCAGCGCGTCGATAACCGGCCGGGATCCGGACTGGCTCGCGAGATGCAGCGGCGTGTAGCCGCCGATCCGTGTGGTCGCGCGCACGTTCGCGCCCGCGTAGAGCAGGAGGCTCGTCAGGTCGGCATCGCTCGCGATCGCCGCCCAGTGCAGCGCCGTCATGCCATCGCCTTGCGACGCGTTGACATCACCACCCTGCCGGACGAGGGCTCGAACGGCCTGACCATCCTTGCGCATTGCGGCATCCGCCACGGGTGCGGCGCTGTCCGAGGACACCGCTCGCGGCGTGCTGGTCAACGCTGCCGTCAAAACGGCCACCCAGCCCCAACGCAAAAGTTCACGTCTCGCCCGACGGACGTGACCCGCTCGATCTCCCTGACCTACGCGACCTCCCCGACCCGACCGGCTGAATAGCGTCTTCATGATGACTGGACCGCGTTCAAATCGAAGCTCCCTGTACTGTCACCGAACGAGTCGATCTCCACACCTAGGATCTGAAGCGCTGACAGCATGGCATTGGCCATGGGCGTCCCGTCGCTCGCCTTCAAATGGAGCTGACCCTTGAGTCGCCCGCCCGCGTGGCCAGCGAAGAAGAGCGGGCAGCGCTTGTGATTGTGCACGTTCGGGTTGCCCATGGGCGACCCATACAGGATCAGGGAGTTGTCGAGCAGAGTGCCCTCGCCGTCGGGCGTGTTCTTCAGCTTCTCGAGGAAGTAGGGCAGCAGGCTGACGTGGTACTTGTTGATCTTTGAGAATTCCAGGATTCGGTCGTCGCGGTCGTTGTGATGCGACGCAATATGGAACCCGGTCGTGACCCCGGCCTCCTTGAACACCCGGTTCGACACGTCGCGGCTCAACTTGAACGCGAACACCCGGGTAATGTCCGCGGCGAAGGCGACCGCCTGCAGGTCGAACATCAGCTTGACATGCTCGTCGTAAGCGTCGGGCACGCCGATCGGGGCGGCCGGCAGCTCACGCGCTTCACCGCTCGAATTGAGCGCTTCCACTTTCTGTATACGCCGCTCTATCTCGCGGACATCCTCGAGGTAGTCATTCAGCCGCGCCCGATCGGCGGGGCCGAGCGTGCCTTTCAGCTGTCCGACTGAATCCGTGACCCAGTCGAGAATGCTGCGGTCGCGCTGCCGGCGCCTGGCGCGCGCCTCCGGCGTCGCGCCCACGCCGAACAGCTGATCGAACACCGCGCGTGGGTCGCGAATCATCGGCAGCGGCTCGGTGGGCGACGCCCAGCTGATCGAATCGGTGTACGCGCACGAATACCCGTAGAAGCAGCCGCCCGCCTGGTCGACGTTCTCGATGCAGAGCTGCATCGATGGAACCGCCGTGTCCTGCCCGGACTTCTGCGCGTAGATCTGGTCGAGCGAAGTCCCTGCGTGCAGGTCGGACCCTTGCGTCTGATGTGGATGCGCCTGGGTGAGGAAGACCGCCGCGGAACGGAAATGATCACCGCCAATTTCGGGTGGAATGAATGCCTCGGCATTTCGCACGTCGGTGTTGCTCACGATGGTCAGGTCGTTCCGGTATGGCTCGAGCGACGCGAGGCTTGTCGGAGCGAGGTCGAAGGTCGATCCCACGGCGGCAGGCGACCACAGATTGCGCTTCGCGCCGAAATTCGTGCTGCCGGCGGCGCCGTGGACCATTTCCATAGCCACCAGACGCACCCGGCGCGCGCCGGCCGCCACCTCCCGCGCCGAAGCCGTGTGGCGAGCGGCGCCGGCCGGAACCATCGCGTCCAGGAAGGGCAGGGCGATTGTCGCCCCGAGACCCTTCAGCACCGAGCGACGGGGAAGCCGTTTTTGCGTAATGAACATAACCTCAATTTCTCAGTGGGGCGCGTGCGTGTCCGTCGAGCGCTCCATCCGCATCTGAAATGCTGCGCTCTCGACGATGCCGTTGACAAACGAGCTGAACCGGTAGCCGTTCTTGCCTGCGTCACGCACGATCCGGCGGATCGCCGGCATGTCCGAGTACTCGACCCGTCGACCCAGGGCGTAGGTCATCAGACTTTCGGTGAACGTCTCTAAAAACACGTCTTGATGCTTGAGGAGCGCGCTCCGGAGCCCGGCCGGGCCGTCGAGCTTCGTCCCGTCGTACATCACTCCAGAGGCGTCAACCGGGAAGCCGTTGTCCTTGATCCGCCACCGCCCGGTCACGTCGAAATTCTCGAGGGCCAGACCCAGCGGATCGATGACACGGTGGCACGATGCGCACGCAGGGTTCTTCCGGTGCTCCTCCATCCGCTCGCGAACGGTCAGCAGCTTGCCGTTCGCGGTTCCTTTCGTGTCCTCGAGCGCCGGCACATTGGGCGGCGGCGGGGGCGGCGGCGACCCAAGCAGCACTTCCATGACCCACTTGCCGCGCATGACCGGGGACGTCCGGTCGGCAACCGACGTCAACACGAGGATGCTGCCTTGCCCGAGCAGCCCACGCCGGTACTCCGGCACCGGGACGCGGCGGAACGTGTTTCCCGTCACATTCGGAATGCCGTAATGGCGGGCGACCCGCTCGTTCACATACGTGTAGTCGGCCGTCAGCAAATCGAGGACGCTCCGGTCGTCGCGGACGATGCTGTCAAAGAAGAGCTCAGTTTCACGCACAAGCGCTTCGCCAAGCGTGTGGTCGTAATAGGGATAAAGGACGGCGTCGGGGAGCATCCCTTCGACGTCGTTCAGCCGCAGCCACTGAGCGGCGAATCGCCTGGACAGCGCCTCGGCCTGGGGATCGGCAAGCATCCGCTTCACTTGCCTGCTCAAGGCCGACGGCGCGCCGGCCGCCGCGGGCGCGGACAGGCGGCCGCGGCCGGCCAGCGCGGTCAGTTCTTGATCCGGCGGCCCGCCCCAGACGAAAAACGAGAGACGCGAGGCCAGCTCGACGTCGCCGATTCGCTCAACCGCTCTTGCTTGCGCGGTCGCCGAACGATCGACCGCGGCGGGCTCCAATCGGAACACGAACTGCGGGCTCGCGAGCATGGCTTCGATGGCCGACGCGACGCCGTATTCAAAGTTGCGATCCGTGCGCCCGTCTTCGTAGAAGCGCATGAGCCCCTTGAAATCGCTGTCGGTCAACGGACGGCGGAAGGCCTGCGTGCCGAGGCGCCGGACGATCTGAGCGGCGCACGCGGTCTCTTCTCCCGCGGCCGTCGGGCGGCACGTGAAGATCTTCCGTCGGCTCGCCGTTTCCGAGACGCCGGTCACGTGCTCCGGGCCGACGATGCTCAAATCTTTCAGATGCGGGAGCGTCGTGATGCCGTACGCCACGCCGATCTGCGTGTCCGCGAGCGTCTGGTCGATGGGGGCGAGGAGATCGTTGACCGGCCCCTCGAAGCGCTGCAGGAACGCGGCCGTGACGCGGTGCCCGCCGGCCGTGACGTGGATGGCCGGCGTCTTCAACGCCAATCCGGTCGTGACCTCGGCCATCCTCGGATCGATGGTGAGGAGCGCTTCGCGAGCGCCGTCGATCGACAGCTCGATCTGTTCGCCCGCCGCAGGCCCGCCGTAAAGGAACCCGTCGGCGTTGCCGTGAAGCTCCATCCGGAACACGTAGTCGCCGTCCGCGGGGAAGGTGTGGACGACCGATACTCCGCCGCGCGTGCCAAGCGGGGCGCCGTCGACGCGCCGCAATTGTGACGCCGTCTTCGGGACGCGGTAGTGCGCCTCGCTCGTCGCCGCGTCCGCGTCGCCTACGGCGAGCGCCGTCACCTGGCTCGCCGCCCGCAGGTAGCCTTCCATGAGGGCCGGCGAAAAGGCCTGGGAGTCGGCGATGTTGTCGAACCCTTGGCTGATCGTGTCGGGCGGGAGAAACGCGTTGACGTCGACTTCCACCGCGAGCAGATCCTTGACGGCGCGCGCGTACTCCGCGCGATTCAAGCGTTGGAACGGGCGCCAGCCGGGATTGGGGTGGTGGGCTGCGGCGGCGTCGATGCGCGTCTCGAGCGCCTCGGCCAGCGCGGCCAGCGCAGCGGGGTCGGGACGTCGCGCCCCGGGCGGAGGCATCATCCCGGCCCGCAGCTTCCGGATCATCTTTTCCGCGACAGGCGCCTCGTCGACCGCCTTGGTGGCGTCGAACGAAGCGAGCGACAGCTGGCCAGCCCGCCCCTTGTCGCTGTGGCAACCGGCGCAGTACTGCCTGACAAGGGTGGTCTGAGGGTCGGGCGGCGGCGGCTCCTGGCCCCCGGCACGCAGCGTCCTCACGCCGAAAGGCAGCAGGACAACCACGAGGACGCCCGCCGCCACCTGCCATGAGGCGGGGCGAATTGCCATTCCCACAAAGTATACGGCCTTCGACGGTTATGGCTCGATTAGAAGAATTAACTGGACCCGCTGGGGTAGACGCCCTTATCGTCCAGGCAAAGGGAGAGGGTATGACCATCGTCCGTCGCGTCATGTTCTGCGCGCTCTACGTGTTGGCGGCAGCCGCCGCCCACGCCCAAGTCCAGACCGGCTCGATTGCCGGGACCGTCACCGACAGCAGCAACGCCGTCTTGCCGGGCGTCACTGTCACCTTGTCCGGTGAAAAGCTCATTGGCGGCGCGCAGGTGCAGGCCACGGACTCGACAGGCGCCTACCGGTTCGATCGCCTGCCGCCCGGCACCTACCTTGTGCGGTTCGAGCTTCAAGGCTTCCGCTCCGTCCAGCATGGCGACATCGCCGTCAACGCGGCGTTCGTGGCGAACGTCAACGCGAAACTGGAAGTGGGGAACGTGAGCGAGACGATCACGGTCACGGGCGAGTCGCCGACCGTCGATACGAAGTCAAACCTGCAACAGACCGTGATGAACCAGGATGTGCTCGAAGGGATTCCGTCAGGGCGCGATCCCTGGTCTGTGGCCAAGATCATTCCGGGCGTGCAGGTAGCCACGTACGACGTGGGCGGCACGCAGTCGTATCAGCAGAGCTCTCTGTCGGCTCACGGCTCGAGCACCAACGACGTCAGCTACAACATCGACGGCGCAACCGTGAACTGGCCCGGTGGCGGCGGCGGCGCGACGATGCTGTATTACGACCAGGGGATGTTCGAGGAAGTGAACTACCTGACGTCGGCGATTCCGGCCGAGGTCATGGCGGGCGGCGTGTCGATCAACATGGTGACCAAGGACGCCGGCAACAGATGGCGCGGCGACGCGCGGTACAGCTATTCGTCAGGGTGCCTCGATTCTCACAACGTGAAGCCGGGCTGCCTCGAGAGCGACAACCTCGGGCCGCCGCTGCCATCGACCTTCCTTGGCAACCCGACGCAATCGACCTACGACTTCAATCTCGCGGGCGGCGGCGCGCTCATGAAGGATCGGCTGTGGGTGAACGGTTCTGCCCGTCGCTGGGTCGTCAACAAGCTTGTGAACGCCCACAACGCGGATGGATCGCAAGCCATCGACGACAACACGCTGAAGAACTATTCGGGCAAAGGCGTCTTCTCGGCGTCGTCGAACCAGAAGATCTCGGTCTCGTACAACTGGAACAACAAGATCCGCGGGCACCGGCGCGATGGCTCGTTCGACGCGCCCGATATCGCCTCGCTCGTTCAGACGAACCCGGCTTCGTCAACTCAGGCGAAGTACACGGGCATCCACAACAAGCTCGTGTTCGAGTCGTCGTTCAGCGTGATGAACGGCACCACGACGTACTCCTACCAACCGGATACTCCGCCAACCGCCATCCGCATCGAGGACGCCTCGGCGAACAAGGCCTACAACGCTGCGCAGCGGTACGAGACGAATCCGAACCGGCGGTGGCAGTTCGACAACGTCGGTTCGATGACCAAGTCCGGCTGGGGTGGCGATCATCTGTTCAAGGGCGGCGTTCAGTACGCGCGGTTGTTCTTCGACGACTACGTCAACGTCCAGAACGCGCTGTACCTGCTGTACACCAACGGCAAGCCGACGCAGGTGCAGCAGTGGAACTCGCCGGCCGACGCTATCCAATACGAGAACGTGCTCGGTTTCTTTGGACAGGACACATGGACCGCCGGGCGGCACCTGACGCTCAACCTCGGTTTCCGTTTCGACCACAACGTCGGCACGCTGCCCGCTCAGTCGACGCCGGGCGGACTGTATGTGGGCCCCAAGAACATTTCTGAATCGAGCCCGATTCATCAGAGCCTTGGGGTCTGGCGCACGGGGCTCGTATTCGATCCGCTCGCGGACGGGAAAACAGCCCTGAAAACCAGCTACAGCCGTTACGGTCTCCAGGTGGGGATCGATCGCGTGCTGAACGTGAACCCGCTCCAGTCGGACTCGCAAAAATGCACTTGGACCGATCCGAATGGGGACGGCATTGCGCAGCCGAGTGAGATCAGCCAGTGCACCGGTTACGCGGGCATCACCAGTCACTACGCCGATCCGGTCAACGGTCCCAAGTGGCCATATTCCGACGAGGTGACCGCCGGCGTCGAGCGGGAGGTGATGCGCAACATGCGGGTGGGCGTCATGTACTACCATCGCACCAATCGCAATCAGATTGGCACGAGGAATATGGCCATTCCGACGTCCGCCTATACCTCCGTGCCGGTGAACGTTCCCAACGGACCCAACGGGCCGACGACGGCGACCGTCTACAACCTGAACCCGGCGTTCTTCGGGTCGCAGTTCCAGAACAACGTGGTCGACAACGACCCGTACCTCAACACCAACTATGACGGTGTCGAGGTGACGGCAAACAAGCGATTCTCGAAGAATTGGCAGATGGTTGGCGGTTTGACCATCGGGAAGAACAAGGGCGGGATCAACACAGGCGGATCGAGCACGGGCAACACGTCCAGCGGGCAATCTTCAACGCTCGATCTCAACGATCCCAACAACACCCTGTACTCGAATGGCGTCGTCGGGAACGATTCCGTCGTCGCCTTCCGGCTCTCGGGCAGCTACCAGTTCCCGTGGGCAATCACGATGGCCGGCAGCCTGGTGTCCAACGGCGGCTATCCGTACTACTCGTCGTACGCCGTCACGCGCACCGTGCTGCCGACACTTACGCGATCGACGCAAGTGATCCCGCTCAGCGCGCGCGGTGACGAGCGACTGCCGACGGTGACGCTGGTCGATCTCAGCTTCTCGCGCGCCTTCAACTTCGCGCAGGGCCGGAGGATCGTGCCGCGGCTGGACATCTACAACGTCGGGAACGCGGCGACGGTTGTGGTGCTGAATCCCGCGGTCGGCGGCTCATACCTGGCGCCCAGTCAGATCGTCGCGCCGCGCATCATGCGCGTCGGGTTCAGCGTGAACTTCTGAAGGGGCCGGCCCACGGGCGGAGGCGCCGCGTTGCTACGCGCGGCGCCTCACCGCCGGGCGATGCCTCATCGGCGCCACCCGGTGGTCCCAGTTGAAGCTGCGAACAATCCTGATGAGCTGCCGAGCAGGCTCGGACAAATACCCCTGGTCGCGGTAGATCATCAGCGTCCGGCGCGGGATGTGTAGCTCCTTGACGGGAATCTGCACCAGCGAGCCGTCTCGCAACTCCTGCGCCACCGTGATGCGCGGCACGATCGCCAGGCCGATCGCCGCCTGGACGAAGCTCTTGATGTTCTCGAAGCTGAAGAGCTCGGCGACGATGCGGCAGGGCGTGCGGTGCTCGTCGAACAGCCTCAGAATCTTCTGCTCGGTCGCGCTGCAGAGATGATGCAGCACGAACTGCTCGCCGCCCAGGTCTCGGACGCTGACGTTCGCACGGGCCGCCACCGGATGACCCGGTGACGCCACCAGGATCATTTCGTCGAGGTGAACGTCCACCGATTTGAGCTCGCGAAACCCCGGCTCGTCTTTCACGAAGCCGACGTCGACGTCGCGATCGAGAACCTGTCGCGGAATGTCCGAGAGGCGGCTCCGAAAGATGCCGACCTTCACGTCGGGAAACTGTCCCAGATAGGTCCGAAGAGGCGCCGGCAGCAGGTAAACGGCCGCCGACTCATGCGCCGCGATGTTGAGCGTTCCTGCCTTCAGCGTCTTCAGCGCGCCGACATCTCTCATCGCATCGTCGCGCGCGCGGACCATTTTGCGCGCGTACTCCACGAGGACCTTGCCCGCGTCGGTCAACGAGACGTCGTGAAGGTCGCGCGCGAAGAGCGGCGCGCCCATTTCACCTTCGAGCTTCTTGACGCTCTGACTGATGGCGGGCTGCGTGCGACCGACGCGCTCAGCGGCGCGAGTGAATGTGCGTTCTTCGACGACGGCGAGGAAGTGCTCGAGCTGCAGCAAATCCATGGGCGATCCCTTCTCCCGATCGCGAAGAAGAGCTTACAGCATTCCGACTGGTCGACCACGACCACAAGTACCGAGCGACGAGTCAGAGACACTCAGTTGCAAATTCGAAATCGCACACTGCCCGTTTACGGGGACGGCGGGAACGGCTCTCGCGCGCGACTCGACCGCATCGCGATCCGGGTCAATGAAGACAGGCCGACGCGTTGCTGGCCCTGAGTGTCGAAGTTGACGGGATCGAGCCACTGCCGGAACGCGCCATCCAGGACCGGCCAGTCGACGTCGATGATCGCGAACCACGCGGTGTCCCGATTGCGATCCTTGTACACGGTCGCCTGCCGGAACACGCCCTCGAACGAGAACCCGAGCCTGCGGGCGGCGGCGCACGACCGGGCGTTCAAGACATCGCATTTCCACTCGTAACGCCGGTAGCCGAGCTCGAAGGCGCGGCGCATCATCAAGTACATCGCTTCGGTCCCTGCGACCGAGCGCTGAAGGAGCGGGGAGTAGGCGATGTGGCCGACCTCGATAGATCCCGCGGGCGGATCAATCCGCAAGTAACTGGCAACGCCGGCGGCCCGACCGGTCGCGACGTCGATGACGGCGTGAAACAGCGGGTCGTTCTTCGCCGCCGCCTTGTGGACCCACCGCGTGTAGTCCTCGAAGTTTGCGAACGGGCCGTATGGCAGGTAGGTCCACATCCGCCCTTCGCCATCGCGGGCGTTAGCCGTGTACAGGTCGCGCGTATGGCGATTGACGTCGAGGATTTCGACGCGGCAAGAGCGTCCGGCCATGACGGCCGAGGGAGCGCGGGGCGGCGCCAGCGGCGGCGTCCAACCGGCAACCGGCTCGCCAATCGGTTGTCCCAGAGCGTCGTGACGGATGGGTCGGCCCTCGCCGGGCATCTGGCCGCTCTCCGGTCTCTGCGCCTCTGGGCTCAGCCGAGAGACCAGCCCGGGCGCGACTGACGGCTCAGATACTCGTTTGCCTGATCGTCGTTCGTGACACGCATGTTCGCGGCGTCGTATGCGATCTTCCTGCCCGCGCGCAGAGCCACGACACCGAGGAGCATCACCTCTGTCAGCTTCGCGGCGTACTCGAATGGACACGACGGCTCGGTTTTCCCCTTCGCCGCGTCGGCCCAGTTCATCTCGTGGTTCTCGTCGGGGATTCGCGCGAGCCTGCGGTTCGGCTGGCCGAACGAGTCGTGCAGCGAGGCGGGCAGCAGGCGAGGTTTGCGGCCGTACGTCTCGTGTATGAGCTTGCCCTTGCTGCCAACCAGCAGTGCGCCCCCGGTCTTGTTCAATTCCTCGCCGACGAGCTCGGACGGCTTCGGTGGCAACAGACCTCCGTCATACCAGGTGAGCTTCACCGGCGGTCGGTTGCCACGCGCCGGAAACTCGTAAAACGTCATCGTGGCGTGCGGATAGCAAGCGCCGTTGAACGGCGTCGAAACGGTCTCTACAGTGGTCGGATAGCCGAGATCCAGCGCCCACATCGAGTGGTCGATCAGATGCGCGCCCATGTCGCCGATCGCGCCGACCCCCCAGTCGACCCACCCGCGCCAATTGAAGGGGTGATAGACCGGGTGATAGTCGACATGCGGTGCGGGCCCCAGGAAGAGATCCCACGACAAGGTGTCCGGCACGGGAAAGCTCCCCGCCATGGCGTTAGCCAGCCGGGCATTTATTCCCGGTCCGTTCCATTTTAGCGGCTCGCCAGGCCTGAGCGCCTCCGGGCGAGGTATGCCTTGCGGCCAGTAGCCGAGCGGACGATTGGTCCAGATGTGGATCTCACGGACCTCACCAATGGCGCCGGACCAGACGTACTCAATGGCCTTCCGCGCGTCATCCCACGAGTGCCCCTGGTTGCCCATCTGCGTCGCCACCCTGGTTTCCCCGGCCCGCTTGGCCAATTGCCGTGCCTCGGCGATCGACCACGTCAGCGGCTTCTGGACGTAGACGTGCTTGCCGAGATCCATGGCCGCGAGAGCGATCGACGCGTGCATGTGATCGGGCGTCGCGACGATCACCCCATCGATCGATTTTTCTTTGTCGAGCATTTCGCGATAGTCCCGGTACCGTTTGGCCCGCGGCACCTGCTCGTTGGCGAGGCGCCTCATGCCCTCGATCTGCACGCGCAAACGAGCCTTCTCGAGCGGCGTGAGGGGAGCCGGGGCTGTCGTCCCGCTCGTCCCGCCTTGCTCCCCGCCCGGCGGCGTTCCGCCGGCTCCCGCGCTCGTTGTCGGCGCCGCCTCCAGCCGCAGTTGCTGATTCAAGGCGTCCGATTCCAGCCGGTCGAGGGCCTTTCCGGCATAGTCCCAATCAACGTCGCAGAGCGCGACGATGTTCTGCGAGACGACGTTGACGAGGTTCGTCCGCCCCTGGCCGCCGACGCCGACGCAGGCGACGTTCAGCCGGTCGCTGGGGGCGATGCGCCCCCTGCCCAGGACATGACGCGGCACGATAGCAAGGCCTGCGCTCGTGAGCCCGACATCGGCGACGAATTTGCGTCTCGAGAGCTTCGCCATCACTGTACCTCGCGGATTCTGATGTTGCGGAAGCCAAGCGATCCTTCGTGATCCCCCTGCAGGGCGATGTGGCCCCGCTTCGCGCGGCCGTAGTTCGGCCAGGCCGCGAACTTGCTGGCCTTCACCCGCGCCTCCCAGTCAGGGCTCCACAGCTCGTACTCCACGACCTTCGCGCCGTTGAGCCAATGTTCGACGTGCGCGCCGCGCGCCACGATCCGGGCCGCGTTCCAGTCGCCGACCGGTTTCAGATGGCCCGCCGGAGACGGATAGACCGCATAAGCCGCCCCGGCGCACGTGAGCCTTGTTGTGTTGTCCGCCGCCTTCACATCGTCCAGGAGCTGATATTCAGGCGCGCTCCAGTAGATGTGATCGTACTCTTCCGTTCCGCGGTAGAAGATGCCGCTGTTGCCGGCTTCGCCGATTTTCCACTCCAGCTCGAGCTCGAAATCACCGAACTCGTCTCTCGTCATGATGTCGTCGACACGTTCGTCTTTGACGAGGGCCCCGCCCGCCACCTTCCAGCCCGCTGGAGGTCTGTCGCTCTTGTAACCCCGCCACTTGTCGAGCGTGGTGCCGTCGAACAAGCTGTGCCACGCGCCTGCGGAGCCGACATCGCGAGGTCCTGTTTGAGGGGACGACCGAAGAGTCGGTTGCGCGACGGCACATGCAAGAGCGGCGAAGGCGATGATGGGAGCCTGTCGCATGGCTCGCAGATTATAGCGCCTGCTAAATGTCGCAGAGCGCGACCGCCTCGCGCAGCGACGTGAGCGGATCGCGCGTCGGCACGAACTCGTGAGCGAGGTAGCCGGTAAACCCCGTGCCGACAATCGCGCGGCAAACCGCCGGCCAATTGATTTCCTGCGACTCGCCGAGCTCATGACGCCCGGGAACGCCGCCCGTGTGGTAGTGGCCAATATGGCGGTGATGAGCCTGAATCGTCCGGATCAGATCCCCCTCCATGATCTGCATGTGGTAAATGTCGTAGAGGAGCTTGACGCGAGGCGAGCCGACGGCCTGAACAACCGCCACGCCGAACGCCGTGTGATCGCCCTGGTAGTCAGGGTGATTGACCTTGCTGTTGAGCAGCTCGACCGAGATCGTCACATCGTGATCCTCGGCGATTCGCTTGACGCGATTCAGCCCGGCCACACAATTTTCGATCGCCTCTCGATCGGGCATCCCCCGCCGATTGCCGAAGAAGGTGATGACGTTCGGCACCTTTGCCCGGGCGGCCCTCGGAATCATGCGCTCGAAGTTTTCGACGATCTTGTCGTGATTGGCCTTCACGTTCAAGCCGTCGGCAATCGATCCGCCGCCCGCGTAGCCCATCGAACATATCAGGCCATATTGGCGGACAAGGTCCCAGTCGGGCTCCTCGAGGAGATCGATCGCGGCCAGGCCTATGTCTGCGCAGGCGCGGCAGAACTCGGGCAGCGCGATTTTCTGATACGGCCAGCGGGACACGGACTGCCGCAGCCGGCCGTTCTTGACGACGCGCTCGGCAAGCACGTTCCATGCGGTCGCAGCGGTCAACCCCCGGAACAGCTCTCGCCTGGTCGTCCTCATCAAGACTTGATCCCTGAATTCACTTGGTTTGGCGTAGCAATCGCCCGTCGGTGGCGGGCGCCGCCGCAGGTTCGGCGCTGAGTGCCGGGAGCTGAAGGCTCAGGGCCACAAGATAGCATCCGGCGACGATCCATAGCAGGAAACCGTAGCCTGTGACGAGCGACAGGTATTCGCAGACCCCACCCACCATTGCGCCGAACAGGTTCGCCCCGAAGTCACCCGGCGCCGACGAAGACCGCTTGTAACTCGAGCTGAAGAGCAGTCCCGCGCACAGGACCGGGCTGAACACGAGACCCGCATAAAACAGCGACTCGACGATCCGGCTCGCGAAGGCGACGCGGCCCACCGGCACGAAGTAATTGATGACCAGCAGGACAACGAGCGCCGT
>Ga0306922_10001082_pt1 | contig 23887 bp, 21 predicted proteins | sample sta12Cox44000082_FD_203758 | JGI IMG/M metagenome (GOLD analysis project Ga0306922, IMG submission 203758) | Lab enrichment of tropical soil microbial communities from Luquillo Experimental Forest, Puerto Rico - statoxic.12C.oxic.44.000.082 (v2)... | ecosystem: Environmental > Terrestrial >... | reverse complement strand
ATGCCAGCGGCAGTTATCACGCCAGGAATGGTTTCTTTAAGCGCGTTCTTGTCCCCAAGAGTCAGCCGATGGCTCAAAGGCTGTTCCTTGTCCGGCGTCTTGATCATTTCGGCCCATACGAGGTTCGAACCCACGGCCTCGATCTGAGAGATGACATATTTCCGGCTGGTTAGAGCGACGGTAACTACCAGCACGATCGACGCGCTGCCGATGATTACGCCAATGGACGTCAGCACCGCGCGCATTTTGTTCGCTCGTAGCGCATCGACCGCCACCGTTAGTGTTTCCTTTAATTGCACTGACAACCTCTGTCCATCGCCAGCCTCGCTAGCCACCCAGCCGCTTCAACGCGTCTTGTGCCCGCTTATACTTCGGTTCGAGCTTCAGCGCGGCCTGGTACTCCGTCTTCGCGTCCGACACATTCTTTTGTGCTTCGTAAAGTTTTCCCATCCAATAATGGACTTCCCATGGCTTCGGATATGTTGAACGCGCAGGCGCTTCGTTTGAATATTCATTCAATAGTTTGGCGGCCTCCGGCAGCTTTTGGCCTTGCAGAATCCAGCCGACAGCACGGTAGAACTTCCCGCGCGGATCATTCGGCGCGAGCGCCTCTCCCGCGTCCGCAACGGCTATCAGTTTGTCGGCCTGACCTCGCTGCTGAAAGTAATCGCCAATATCGTAAAGGCGGTCCACCAGCTTGAGTTTGTTTTCGAGAGCCTCCGAGAATTCCGCGTCGGCGGCCGCATAGTCCTTCTTTTGCGCTTTGCAGATCCCTGCGCCGTAATGCCCTGCCGCCGGATCCTGGCTCGCCAGTCTCCGGATCAGCGCTTGCGCCTTATCTTCACCGCCACCGACGATCGAAGGCGCAGTGCAGTCATATTCAATCAAGTCTAGCGTGGCGTCAAAATTCTTGTCGTCCAATTGTACGGCGGTCTCGAACTCCTTTTGCGTTTTTCGCGCAAGGGGATACGCGCTTAGCATCGAAGCGTGGTTTGCTTTTTGCCCGTAAGCATCGCCCAGCCATTGGTGATACACCGAACTTGGTGGATTGCTCGCGACAGCCTTTTCGCCGCTGCTTACCGCTCTGTCCCACTGCTTTGTTTCGAGAAAGCATTTCGTCAACAACAGTTGGACTTCACCATTGCCCGGCTCTTTCTCTGCCGCCGGCTTTAGAATCTCGATAACCTTTGCGTAGTCTCCTTTTTCGTAAGCGCGCTGGGCGGTGTCGAGAAGGGAGTCTTGGGCGATGGTCACTAGGGGGAGCGCCGCCGGCAGCAAGAATGCCCCGATCATTCGTTTAAAAGAGCCCGGCATTCTTGTCACCCTTGATAGTTGACATGTCCATGTTGACCACCCTCACGACCATGCCGTCCCTCAAGTCCACATCTCCCGGTAGCGCGATGACTTCACCCGCTTGCAAGCCGCTCATCACTTCGAAATTGGTGGCGTCTGCAATTCCCACCTGGATCGGCCTTTTTTCCAGGATGGTTTTTCCGACTCTGCCGATCACTACGAAGACGTAGCTTTGCCCGGATTCCCGCTCTACCGCACCGCGCGGAACGGCAACCACGTTTACTCTTTCTTTCGAATGGATGCGCACGTTCACATTTGTGTTTGGGAGCAGCTCCAGCTTTTCGTTGTCGACCGAGCAGAGCAACTCGCCGACACTTCGAGACCCTCGCGCAACGACCTGTTTCGGGACAATTTCCGTCTTCCCCTCCCAGGTTCGGTTAGGCAAGGCGTCCCAAGTTATCTTCACAGGCAGCCCGGGCTCCAGGCCGCCCATCTCGGGTTCGTCGATGAACGCCCTGACGCGGACCTTGTGTAGGTCCGCCATTTCCGCAAGCAATTCTCCTACTCGGACGTACTGGCCCGTCTTTACCGGCAGCGAATACAGGGTGCCGTCGACCGGCGCTGTGATGCTTCCCTGTCGGACCTTGGCCTCGAGCGCCGCGACATCGCTCTGTGTCTGCTGAACAGTCAGTGCGGCGCGTGATGCGTCGAGCGACGCGGCGCGGTTGAATTCTTTCTTCGCGGCGCTCAACTTGTTCACATCGGCCTGGGCCTGCGCTAATGCCAGATCGTTGGCCGCAAGCTCATCCTTGGTCGCGGCGCCCTCCTCCAGGAGGCGTTCGAGCGAATCGTGATTGTGTTGCCGCCGGTCCAGCTCCGCCTGAGCTTTCGCCAGGTCCCCGTTGATTCGTGCCGCTTCATCGGCTCGCCCACCAGCCTGGGCCGAGCGCAACTCGTCCTGAGCCCGCAGCAGTCTCGCCTTGGCTGCCGCAAGCTGTGATGTCGCATCCCGCACGTCGAGACGCAGCAGCAACTGCCCCTTTTTGACGTTCTGGCCTTCGGAGGCCTGCACCTTCTCGACAAACGTATCCAGCTCCGCACTGATCGTATACGGCGAAATCGGCTCGACTTTGCCGTTGCTGCTGATTGAGGACACGATGTTCTGCCGCACGGGCGTCGTTGCCGAAATCTTCGCCACCGGCTGCCTGCCGCTGAGACGCACCAGGGCGAAAGCCACGATGCCGGCGAGCGCAAGGAACAGCAGCGCCCGGTTTCTCAGCTTCCTATCCATAAATTTCCGAAATTCTTCCTTCGCAATCCATTAATGCGACACCTACCTCACACCCGGGTCGCTCCAGCGCGCCGGACACGCTTTTCGAAATCTGTTTGGCTTGCTGGCCGAATTCCCGCAGGCGTTGGCGTCCTAACCTAAAGTCTATCAGGAGGTTAACCTATTTCTCCACACATCGTTCACCGTCTGTGTTCTGAGATGCCGCTACGCTGACCGCGGGATGCCGCCCTCTTGTCGCACCGCCCGTGCTAAACTCCCTTGCATGCCCCACAATCCTCAGTCCGGGTCGCCGGGGAGCGCTCAGCCCGGGTCCCCCCGAACGTCGCCGGTGCCGGTTATCCATCGCGTTTGCGTTCAGTGCAACAACGTCTTTCGTGTGCCTGCCGATAAGTTCGATGCCAAACAATGCCCCAACTGTCACAAAGGCTGAAGGCTTTAGATCACGACTTTGACCACGCACACTCTCCGGCGCACATGTTCGATAATGATATTTTCCCCGTGTAGCTGCGTATCGCTGTTAACATGCGCTTGCCTTATTTCCTTGTAGGCGGGTCGAGGACGCGTCGATGATTGAAACTCGTGGTCTGTCGAAGGTCTTCCATGACAAGAAGCGCGGCGCCATCCGAGCGGTCGACAACGTCAGCTTTGCATGCAGGCCGGGCCAAATTTACGGCCTTCTCGGCGCCAATGGAGCAGGCAAGACGACGACGCTGCGGATCCTTGCCACGATTCTCGAGCCAACCGAGGGCACCGCCGTGGTCTGCGGCCACGATGTTATCGACGAGCCTGATAAAGTACGCGCCAATGTCGGCTTCCTTTCTGCCGCTACCGCGCTCTATCCCCGGCTGACTTCCCGGGAAATGGTCGAATACTTCGGCCGCCTGAATGGTCTCGATGAGTCCACCCTGAGGAAACGGGTAGATGAGATCTTCTCGCGCCTGGACATGAATTCGTTCCGCGACCGCCGCTGCGACAAACTCTCCACCGGCATGAAGCAGAAAACGTCTATTGCGCGGACTCTCGTCCACGATCCGCAAGTCATGATCTTTGATGAGCCAACCCTGGGCCTCGACGTTATGACCGCTCGCACGATCATCGATTTCATCCGCGATTGCCGGCAGCGGGGCAAAACCGTTATGTTCTCAACTCACGTCATGAACGAAGTCGAAAAACTGTGCGACGTCGTCGGGATCATCCAGTCGGGAAAGCTACTCGCCGAAGGCTCGCTTGCTGAATTGCGCGACCGCTATCACGAAACGGACCTCGAGGAAATCTTCGTTAAGGTCGTTGCCCCTCTCTACGTCAGCGAGGAGGCTCACTGACATGTCTTTCGCGAATGTTGGCGTCGTGTATCGTAAGGAGCTTACCGAAGCGCTGCGCGACCGCCGCACTCTGATCTCTTCCTTGATTGTCCCACTCATTCTTTTCCCGTTACTCACTGCCGGCCTTGGCGCCGCGATCTCCGCGATTGTTGGCAAGGCTAAGGAAGAAATCCCTAAGGTCATGATTGTGGGCGGCGAGGATTCTCCAAAAATCCTCGAAGTTGTCCGCAACATCGAGAAAGTCGAAATTGTTCCTTTATCCCCGGACTGGAAGGACCAGATTATTAACAGGCAAATTCGCGCGGCCGTGGAAATACCACCTGGTTTTCAGGTCGCACTCGCCCGGCAGGAAGTCGTTACGCTTCAGATTCACACGTACGAGGGTGATCTCAAATCTTCCATCTCCGCGGACAACATTCAAAAAGATCTGGAAACCTATCGCACGGAGCTTATCAAGGAAAATCTAGCGTCCAGGAACCTGCCCGAGTCGGCTTTGAAGCCGTTCGACATTAAGCAGCACAATGTCGCTCCAGCCGAAAAAGTCGGGGGCGCCGCCTTCGGGGGAGTCATCGGGTACATGGTCATCCTTCTATGCCTCACGGGGAGTATGTATCCGGCGATGGATCTCACGGCAGGCGAAAAGGAACGCGGCACGATGGAAACCATTCTCTCGAGCCCCATTTCCCGCCTGGATCTGGTCCTCGGTAAGTTCTTCCTTGTGCTTACAGCCTCACTCGTCACAGCGGCGCTCTCCGTTGCTTCCATGGGAATCTCTTTCTGGGGGCTCGAAAGGCTGCGAGCGTTCGACAAGGCCGGTAGCGACGCAGCTCAATTGCAATTGCACATCGGGCCGGCAACGGTTCTTTCCGTTTTTGTTATGGTCCTGCCGATCGCCGTGCTTTTCTCTGCCGGCGTAATGACTATCGCGCTTTTCGCAAAAAGCTATAAGGAAGCCCAGAGCTACGTGACTCCTGCCATGTTCGTCGTCATCATTCCCGCTGTTTGTGCCATGCTTCCGATCGACCTTGATGCGAAGTTAGCGCTCGTCCCGATTCTGAACGCCGCCCTTCTCTGCAAAGAACTCGTCACCGGCACCTATCACTGGAATTACATCGCTATTATCTTCCTCTCGACTTGTGTCTACGCGGCCGCAGCGTTGTTTCTCGCCGTGAAAATGTTCCGGCGCGAAGACGTCCTCTTTCGCTCGTAAACGGCTGCGCCCGGGCACAACGACAGCGCGCGGACCGGCGAATTACTCGCGCAACAGCCTTTAGCCGCAAACAGAATCTTTTGCTGTTTATTGACCAATTGCGTCGCTTGCCGCGTTTATTCTTTACCGATGTGACTACTGCTCCGGATCGTTCTAATTCTGCTCCTCGCGCCGCCTCTTATCGCCATAGTTCTTGGCTGGCTCGTGGCTCCGAGTCTCCTTCATCCTTCCCGCCGCGCGCTCACGCCCGACCTTATCCAGCAGGCTGATGCCTCGTTCGGGCAAATCGGCGTACACCGCGAAGCGTTTGACGTCCGCGCGCCGGATGGCGTGCCCCTTCACGGCTGGAGAGTCAGCGATCGCGCTTCAATCGGCTTCTGCGGACTCGCGCATCGAGGCGGTCGTTGCCGAAGCGCCTTTTACCAGCCTTAGCGAAGCCTCCTACGATTACACCGGGATTCAGAAGTATCCTTGGCTGGGGAAGAGTCTTCTCGCGCCGGGAGCGTGGGTGATGCTGGCGCGCGGCGAAGCCCTGTCCGGCTTCCCCTCGGCGGATGTCTCACCCGAGAAAGCTGTGGCTTCTCGTCCATTTCCGGTATTTCTGATTTGCGAAGCGGAAGACACCACGCTTCCATGCCGCCACGCAGAGAAAATCTATGCGGTTGCCACCGGACCAAGAGTCTTGTGGGTAGTTCCAGAGGCTTATCACACCGCGGCTCTTGGGTATCAACCGAATGAATTCAAGAGCCGCGTGCTGAGCTTTTTCGCGGACCCGGCCGCGGCACACTGATTCTGTGGCGTTCCCGTCAGTAACAGCTGCGAAGAAAAGACGGGCGGCTTGCGCCGCCCGTCCTCGTTTCGATTTGGTTGCGTTGTTCTGTCGCCCGGCCGACTACGGCTTGGGGGCTTTCTTAGGTGCTGGAGCCTTCTTGGCCGGCGGGGGCGTACGGCTGATCAGCTCCGCGGCATCCTCAGCGTTGAACGGCAAGCCAAGCACGGACTCTTGGCCGGTTGTGCTCAGCCTCAGGTCTACGCGCCGGTTGTTGGCCAGCACGACGGCGTCGAAGTTCTTGAGGATCTTCTGCCGGGTTTCTTCGGTTATGTTGGTGGCCTGTTGGACCATTGTCCTCACCTGTTCGGGAGTGAGGTTATCGGTTTCGCCGACGGCTTTGGTTTCCAGATGGTCGGCCGGGACGCCATGTTCGATTAGATAGCTTTTAACTCGGTCCACGCGCCGTTCGGAAAGCTTCTGGTTGTATTCCTTCGGCCCGCGACGGTCCGCATGCCCAGTCATGATCAGATGAGCATCCGGTTTGTAAGTCAGGTATTGCTTGAAGTCGGCGGCCAGACTGTCGAGCCTCTTCTGCTGGCTCTCAAGCAGTCCGCCACTCGGATTGGCCACGCTCGGCCGATCGGTCGGGAAGTAGATGGAGTGCAGTGCCAGCCTGGCTTCCAGTTCCTTCGGCGCCTGCACATCGACTGTGGTGTTTGCGCTTGTCCGGCCGCCCTGCCCGTCATCCGCCGTGCAGGTGATCGGGTACGATCCTGCCTGCAAGCCCGTCGAATCAAACTGTGCCACCGGACCGGTCCCGGAAACCTGGCCGGACGCAGCCGCGTAGCTGTAGGTGATTGGATCGCCGTCGGGATCGCTGGCCGTCGAGCGGATGCCCACGGTCTCACCCGAGGTAATCGGGTTGCGTTCCGGCGCGCACGATATAATCGGCGGCCGGTTCGGACGCTTGGCGACGGTAATATCCGCCGAGCAGGTTGCCTTGCCGCCGCGGCCGTCGTCCACTGTCACATTCACCGTGTAGCTGCCGAGGGCCAGTCCCGAAGGATTCCAGCGGACATCCGGGCCGGTGCCATCAATCGTTCCCCCACTGGCAGTGTAGCTGTAGGTCAACGGATCGTTATCAGGATCGCTGGCGTTCACGTGAATCCCAACGGGCTCCGTTGTGCCTTGGTAAACCGAGGTCGGAGAGGCGGAGCAGGCCGCCACTGGTGGGCGGTTCGGCTTCGGCGGGGCAGGTGGATAGCCCCAGCGCAGCACCAATCCTGATCCGATGCGCAAGTTGTTTTGTCGGCCCTCGGGGTTCAGAAGCAAACCGGTGAAATTCGTCATCAAATAGTCTGCTTCGAAGAAGCGCCATGCAAGATTCTTCATCAAGATCACGTCCACGCCGCCGCCGGCCGCCAGGGTAAACGCGTTTTGGCTACCGGTGTTGCCGGTCATCTGCTGTCCGGCATGCGCCGCGCCAAAAAGGACTTCAACGAAGGGCACGAAATGGTCGAAGTGCCGCCAGTTTAGTCGCGGACCTGCCATATAGGTTTGCCAACCTCCGGAGATAGACTGTAGCGCATACGTTACCGACCCATCCGGATTTTGAATCGGCGCACCATAAATCTGCCGACTGAAATGATAGCCGCCGACTTCCGCGGTGAGTCCCAACCACTTGTTGGCGTTGTAGGTGAAAGAACCTGTGGCACCGTAGTTGTTAAAATTGTTAAACGACTGCGGACTGAAATTGATGTACTGAAAAAGCCCGGCGATTTCCCACTTCGGGGTCAACAATCCCCACGCGTGGCGGTTCCAGGGATTATTTAGCCAGTCTGACATCTCATCCGGGCGCGGCGTGGCGGCAGCTGGCATCGCGAACAATGTACGCGATGCTGGAGCGATACTGAAATCGCTCGCCGTGGCGCTCGCCGCCGCCGTGCTTTCGGGCTTGTCGTTGGACTTACTCGCTGTGCTCGCATCCTTCTGCTGCGCACAGAGTGGCAGGGCTAACAGCGCGCCCATTACCACTGTTGCACACCAATTGCGCATAGTTTCCTCCCTAAAACGTACCTGAGAATCCCTTGATTTCCACGCGTCTTCCTTTTGGACCGCCTGCTGCGCTGGACGGAGCCCACGGGATTTTTTCGCAGCATTCGCCTTGTTCTGAATTCGGGGCGGTTCCGTTTCTAATGACAACTCGCTCAACGCGAGGTACGGATAGAACAAGTCGCTGTGGCCCAAAGCATAGTCTACAAATTCATCATTCTGCAAGTATTTCGTATGGCTTCTCCGGCCGCTGCCTTCGAATTCCTTTTGGGTTCAATCTTGCCGGGTTTGCCGCTGTTTCTTCCGCTTGCTTGCGCTACAATCGGTTTCCTTGTGGTCCCAACCGCTCCTCTTGACCTTGCCTGGGCCGGTCATCCGCGCTCGATCGCTGCAGCCCTGTTGCGATCGGAAGGCTTCAACGCGCTGCTGGATCCGGGTCCCGGCTCCGCCATTGACACCCTTCGCGAACAACTGGGGCGGCACGAACTCCGCATCTCCGATCTGAACGCTATTTTGCTCACGCACATTCATCTTGATCACGCAGGCGCTACAGGATCCCTGGTTCAGGAGAATCCGCGATTGCGCGTCTTCGTCCACTCCCGGGGCGCAATGCATATGGCTGATCCCTCCAAGCTTCTTAGTAGCGCTTCCCGGCTTTACGGGGAAGAGATGCAGCGCCTCTATGGTGAGTTCCTCCCGGTGCCTCAAAAGAATCTCCAAGTCCTTGAAGGCGGCGAAGTCCTTTCCCTCGGCTCGCGGCAGCTTCAAGTGCTCTACACTCCCGGACACGCTTCGCATCACGTCACCTACTTCGACGCGGCCGAGAGCGTCGCCTTTGTGGGCGACACCACCGGCATTTCGATCGAGGGCCATCCGTTCGTGCTACCGGCCACGCCACCACCCGATGTTTCACTCGAACTCTGGGACGCCTCGCTCGATGCCATTGCCGGGCTTCACCCGCAGCGGCTCTTCCTGACGCACTTCTCTTTCTCCAATAATCCGGAGCGCCACATCGCTGCTTTTCGCGAGGTTCTGCACCGCTGGTCCGACCTGGTCGGTAAGCTGCTAATCACCTCGACCGATGAAACGGAAGCCATGCGCGCCTTTGCTCGTGAAGTTGGCCGTGACGCGGCCCAATCCCTTTCTCCCGATGAAATTTCGCACTACTTCTTCAGTGGGGCGCTACACTTCTCCTGGCAGGGTCTGGCCCGTTATCACCGCAAGCGCGGGGCGCCCGTCGCTTAGACGTATGCCGGGAACTTCGCTGCGATGATTTGCGTATCTTGATATCAGCTCGAAAACAAGGAGCTGCTGCCATGCCGTCTACTCGTTTCGCTTTTCACCCAAGCAGTCTTGCGTTCAAGCTGTCTCTGTTAGCGCTCGCCGGGCTCGCCCTCCTGGCCGTCTGCCTGGTTCCCGTTTGCGGCCTCGCTCAGCAGGAAAAGGGCACCGGCATTGTTTTGAGCGGGGAGGCTTCTGCTAAAGATGTCGGTCTGCCCGTTTATCCGGGTTCGCGCCGCCACAAGGACAAGGACAAGCACGAGGATTCGGCTGGGGCAAATTTTGCTCTCTGGGGCGGCGGCTCGGGAGCCAAGCTGGTCGTCTTGAAGATGGAGTCAGATGCCTCCCTCGAACGGGTCGCCGATTTCTACAAGAAAGCGCTGGCGAAATACGGGAGAGTTCTCGATTGCTCGCATCCGCCCGCTGCCGGCGGGGATTCTTCCAAGACCGATTCGAACGCGCTCACCTGCGGCGACGACAAGCCTGAAAAAGGCGGTGCACTGTTTAAAGCCGGAACAAAAGAAAAACAGCATCTGGCCGCGGTCCAATCTAACGGCAGCGGCTCTCTTTACCAACTGGTTTACCTCGCCGGGTGGAGTAATCCTGAAAAGAAGTAAAAGCCCGGTCCAGCGGGAGGCTACTCCGTGTCGTTACCAAGGCCGAATTCCCGATGCGTGGTGTTCAACGCGGCCTTCACTTTACTCTCCTCGATGACAAACGAGATATTGCTTTCGGAAGAGCCCTGTGCAATAGCGATGATGTTCACGTTTTCCCGGCCCAGAGAATTGAAGGTGCGGCCTGCCACGCCTGGCGTCCCGCGCATGTTCTCTCCAACGACGGCCACAATGGCAATGTTCGGATCGACGGTGATGTGTTCCACCGTCTGATGCGCCAAATCGTGCGCGAACTCTTTCCGAAGCGCCTCGACCGTCCGCTGCGCGTCGGAAGAGGCTACAATGAAGCAAATGTCGTTCTGCGATGACGACTGCGAGATCAACAGCACATTCGCGCGCACTTCCGCTGTGGTCGAAAACGTCCGTCCCACCACGTCGGGCAATCCCACAATTCCTGGCCCGCCGACGCTGATTAGCGTCACGTCGCGAATCGCCGTCAAGGCCTTTACGCCTCCCCCAATGCTCTGCCCTTCCGGAGTTATTTTGGTTCCTAACTTCTCAGGCGCGAAACTGTTGCGAATCCACACGGGAATCGCCGCCTGGACTACCGGCTTCAGGGTCTTCGGATGAAGTACCTTTGCCCCGAAGTAGGCGAGTTCCGCCGCCTCGCGGTAAGAGATTACAGGTATCGTCCGAGCTTCAGGCACCAGCCTTGGATCGGCTGTCAAAACGCCCTCCACGTCGGTCCAGATAATCACTTCCTCCGCGTCCATAGCCGCGCCGAGAATCGTCGCCGAATAGTCGGAGCCGCCGCGACCCAAGGTGGTCAATTCGCCGGAACGTGACGCACCAATGAAACCCGTCACGACTGGCGTAATTCCCTTCTCAAGCAACGCACCAAGCCGCGCTTGGGATCGGTCTCGTGTCAGATCCATTTCCGGCTCGGCGCCGCCGTGAAATCCGTCCGTGACAATCAACTCTGTTGCGTCCACTGCCTCGCTCGCGACTCCGAGGCCCCTAAGCTTTGCAGCGACCAGAGGCGCGGACAGTCTTTCGCCCAAGCTCGATATCGCGTCGAGCGTTCTCGTCGTCAGTTCACGGAGCAACGACGTTCCTTCGCAGAAACGTCTGCCGTCCGACAGAACCTCATGCAGCTCTCTGCGTACTGCCGCCCTTTCGGCTTCGTCGTCCAGCAAGGCCTCCAAGGCGGTTTCATGCTGAGTCTCGAGGGCCTCCATCAGTGAAGCGGCTTCCCTTCCGTTTCCCGTTTGCGCGCTTTTCGCAGCGTCGATCAGGCGATTGGTAACGCCGCTCATTGCCGACACAACGGCTACACATCGCCCCTCGGCCGCTCCTTTCGCGATAATTTCTGCCGTGCGCGCAATGCATGTGGCATCGCCGACCGAGGTTCCGCCAAATTTCATAACTCGCAGCCGGCTCTTCATCTTCGGTCCGCACCCCTATCGTATTCGCAGGCAGGAAAGCTCTCCTGTTGCTCTTATTGTAAGGGTTCCGCTGGCGCTCTGGATTGACAGCAGGCAAGAAAGTACTTCGTTTTGTCTTAAGAAGTAGCGGACTCTTACGACTGCGATGAGAAGCTTTTCGACTGAGTACGGGGCAGGAAGTTGAAGCAACTCTAGCTGGGGCTTATCTACCGGCCGCGGCCTTATGAGCCAGCATCGCGTGCGACATGCTCTCGAAGTCGAGTCCGCCGATCTTCGAGACATACTGGCACCGTTGGCATGATTGCTCGTGCTTCTCGAGCAAAGCGTAGGTCTTCACATACCTTCCCTGCAGCTGCTCGAGTTCGATGCTCATGGTTCTGCTGTTGACGCTGCTACGATAAAGTTGAGCTCGTCTGCGCTGCCAAACCTCGAGCGCACCGCGACATTCTTGGAGCAAGTTTTCGTAATCCGGGCACACCGGGGTGTGGGGTGAGACTGGCGTCGTCATAGTGGGGACCCCCTTCGTTTAAGGAAATCTTTGCAAAAGAGCAAAGATCTCGCCATCGGGGAAACACCTTATCTTTCAAGCCCCTCAACGACAATCGTACCGCCTGTAGCCCTCTGTTAGTACGCAAATTTTTCACGCAGATCATTAACTTTGGTAATTCTTACCACCGCAGTCATCGCTTTTTCTTTGCCCCTGTGCTCAAACGACCGGGGCATCGACCTTTGTTCCGCCCTTGGAAAATCGCTTCCCCGCGATGCTTGTTTGCCGTATCTTCATACCCCACCGGAAAGGGATCTTGCCATGCCCAATCCCGTCTTCCGGTTCCAATTTCTTTCCAAGTTTCCCGACGAGACCGCCGCCTTCTATAGTTCAGCTCTTCATTGCGGTTGAGGAGCTCTCTGCGAACGTTAACAAGGCCGTGTCCCTCGGAGCCAGGGCCTGGTGGCCCCGACACCGCTTCCTGACGGCGAAGAAATGGCCGTTCTTCTCGATCCCCAAGGAATGTCCTTCGGCGTCTATCGCCGCGGCGGTCATTCACTTCCACGCTCAGGAAAGGGCAACCAGCGACTCTCTCGAAGTATCATATTCGCGAACGGATGAACCTCAGCGTATGGCTTTGACCGCAATCAAGAACTCTTTTTTTTCACAAACCCTCCTCCTTTCAAGGCCGTACGCTCTATTTGCGCTGTCGCTGCTCGTTTTCGGAAGCTTTAGTTCCGCCGCTCAAGAGCCCCTTGCTGAGAAAAAAGGAGACCACGGCGTTCTGAAAGGAACCGTGATTAACAGCGTAACGAGGGCTCCGGTCAGCCGAGCCTTGGTTCACTCCCTCGACAATCGCTTCGCGACTCTCACTGATGATGAGGGCCGCTTTGAGTTGAAGGTTCCGCGCGCCGAGAATCAGACGAGTGGGTCCACTTCGACCGAACCGACTTCAATCTTTGTTACTGCGCCCTCAGCAGGCGTCCTTGCCGGTCAAGCCGCCGCTCAGTTGACGGTTCAGGCCATTTACTTCCAACTTCGCGCGCGAAAACCGGGATACCTCACCGATACCAACGTGCCCGAGTTGACTGCCGGTGAGGAGGGTGCTCCGGACTTGACGATTGCCTTGGTTCCGGAAGCGCTGCTCACCGGTCGCGTCGAGCTTCCCTCCGAGGCAACCGTCGACAGAGGTCGGGTTCAGCTCTACCGCCGACAAGTGCAGGAGGGGCGCGGAGGATGGGTGCTGGCCAGCTCCGCAATGACCGACTCCGAGGGCGAGTTTCGCTTTGCTGATCTTCCGGCCGGGGAATACAAAGTGTTTACTGACGAAATCCTCGATCACGACCAGATGACGTTTGATCCGCGCGCGCAACTTTATGGCTTTCCGCCGGTCTATTTCCCGAACGCAAGCGACTTTGATTCTGCGGGTGTGATCCATTTGGCCGCGGGAACGACTTCCTCTGCCAATCTGGCGCCGGTGCGGCGCGAGTACTATGCGGTGCGAATCGCGGTGACTAATGGCGCGCCGGGAAACGGCCACAATGTCTTGGTATTCCCGCAGGGGCACGACGGTCCGGGCTATTCGCTGGCCTACAATGAGCATGAGCAGATGATTGAAGGACTTCTGCCAAATGGAGCCTACACGCTCGAGGTGGCCTCGTATGGTCAAGGTGCCACCAGCGGGCAAATGAACTTTTCCGTTCGCGGCGCGCCGTTTGTCGGGCGTTCGATTAACTTGGCGCCAAACGGCTCGATCCAAGTGACCGTCAAGCACGAGTCGGAGAGCAGCGCGGGTCCGGGCGTCGGGGTTGAAACGCTGAGCGATCAGACTCAGGCAAAACGCAACCCGGGTCGGGGTCGAGACGTACAGGTCACCCTCATCTCGCTGGAGCAATTCAACCGGGCAAGTATGGGTTCCCGGCCGAAGGGCGCCGAGGGCGAAACGATGGTCTTTGAAAATGTGCCCCCGGGGCGATACCGGGTCAGCGTGCAGGTGGCGAGGGGCTACGCGGGAACGGTGATCAGCGGTGGCACGGATTTGCTGCGACAGGTGCTGGTGGTTTCGGAGGGCGTGGCCGCGCCCTCTATCGATATAACGATCCGCGACGACGGCGCGCACGTCCAGGGAGAAATCGAGCATTGGTCTGAAGAAGCACGAGTGCACGGATTGGCTCTCAACGTCCCGGGACATCCGCCAGCGTGCGTATACTTTGTGCCAAGAAGTGAAGGCAGCGGCCAGTTTCGCATTGCCTGGGTCAATGACGGGAAGTTCGAGCTCTCGCAAGTTCCGCCTGGCGAATATGAAGTGCTCGCATTTGACCGGCAACCCCTGGACCTCGAGTATGAGAGCGGCGAGGTGCTGCAGCAGTATGAAGGTAAGTGGCAGGAAGTGCATTTAGGCCCCGGCGCAAACGAAAATCTAACGGTGTCGCTCACGAGAGCGGACGAATGATTCTGCAAATTCATTTTCGCTCGGTTGCCGCGATGTTGTGCGTTTCTGCTTTTTTTGTGATGCTCCCGAGTTCCTTCGTGGGGGCGCAAGCGCCGAGTGTTCCGCCGAAAGCGGCAACGGCCGGCTCATACACAATTTCGGGAACTGTGGTCAGTGCCGCAACAGGCACACCGATCGCCCAGGCCCGGGTTACCCTGATCGACACCGACAATTCCCGGAACGCGGCGTCTTTGCTGACGCACGAAGACGGCCGCTTTGCCTTCCACCAACTCGCCGCTGGAAAGTATTCGCTCGAGGGAAGCCGGCGCGGTTATCTCACCTCCGCTTACCTGCAGCATGAGCAATTTTGGTCAGCGATTGTGACCGGAGAGGAGTTTGAAACGCAAGATCTGGTGCTGCGGCTGATGCCGGCGGCAGTACTGTCCGGAAGGGTCTTGGATGAAAGGGGCGAGTCGGTACGGGGCGCACAGGTCAAGCTCTACATGGAAGAGCACACCAACGGCATGTCGCGCGTTATGCCCGCCGGCGACACGCAGACAAACGATCTTGGCGTCTTTGAATTTCTTTCTTTGTCGCCTGGAAAATATTTTGCCGCTGTGAGCGCAACACCATGGTATGCCGTTCATCCGCCCTCCGCGTCGGGAGCCACCGCGACCCCGACCGTTCCGCTCCCGGCTGTCGACAAGACACTCGACGTGGCTTACCCCACGACGTATTACGGTGGAACCACCGCATCAGACGAAGCCTCGCCTATCCTTATCAAGGGAGGCGACCGCGAGGAGATCGAAATAAATCTCGCGCCCGTCGAATCGCTTCATCTCTTTTTCCACGTTCCGGAGGAAGGCCAGCAACAAGGCTTTCAAGTGCCGATCCTGGAAAAACACGTTTTCGACTCGGTTGACTACATCCCGATCGAGGGCGTCAATCCTGTCTCGCCTGGCGTGATGGAAATGACCGGAGTCCCCGCCGGAAAATACATCGTGCGGATTCCCGCCGCGCAGGGACAAGCCACCAAATTCACCGAAGCGGACGTTCGGAGCGACGGCCAAGAATTGGAGACCAACAAGGCGGAGTCGGCGGCCAGCATGCGGCTGGTGGTGCACCTGCCAAACGGCGAGCCAATCCCGAAGCAGCTTGTCCTTGGTCTGCAAGATGAACGGCAGCAGATTGCCGCAATCAACCCCGTGAACGCTGACGGCCAAGTTGCTTTTGACGAACTAACCGCAGGAAGCTACAAAATCGTTGCTACGCGCACACCGGAAAAGGCTTACACCGTAGGACGCATTCTGACGGAGAACCGGCAGCCTGTCGGGCCGTTCGTGAACGTGACGGAGGGCGCGGAACTGAATTTGACCGTGACGCTCGTTGAGGGTGTCGCGAGCTTGGAGGGCTTGGTAAAACGCGGCGACAAACCCGCTTCCGGGGTCATGGTGGTCTTGATTCCCGCCAATCCGGAATTGCAGCAGGATCTTTTCCGGCGCGACCAAACCAACTCCGACGGAAGTTTTTCCCTTCCCGACATCATCCCGGGAAGCTACACTGTGGCCGCGATCGAAGACGCATGGGATTTCGACTGGTCGCAGCCGAGCGCATTGGCACGCTACGCGCAGAATGGCCAACCCGTCAGCATCACTGCCGGAAGGCCAGGGACCATTCACCTCCACGACCCCATCCAAGTCCAGCCACGGTAAGTCTGTAGAAAGGAAGTCGGCTGACCCGGTTGGCTTCAAAACTAAGCCTGGTTTCAGGAACGGCCACGACCTGAGGACGGGTATTTTTTGGTTTTTGACGATGCGGCGATTGTCGCTCGGAGGAATAGCCGTCAAATCATCGACGATCTTGCGGATTAAGTCCGCAAAGAGCGGACATCGCTTACGCCCGGCATCGACTTGTACGCCGGTGTGAAACGCACTCGGAATAGCCAAAAAACCAGCAGGAGCAGCGGCAGGACCGCCGGGATGATAAGCAGGTTCGTCTGGTTTGCCAAAAACGGGAATACTTTCACGGCCTGCCCCAAGAAAAACGACCCTGTAGCAATAAACAGGCCAAAGCTCATGCGCCAGAGATGCCTCACGATGCGCTGAGTGCCAAGAACGCCGCCCCGCAACAGCATACGAACGTCGCCCGCGGCAGCCAGAAGCAGAACGGAGCCCATGAAAAAGGCCATGGTAATGGGAAGAGTTCCTTCTTGCGATCCAGCCTGCACCATTCGTATGCCACGGATCCAGGTAAGGAAACCGAGTCCTAAGGGAATCAGAATCATGACCCAATCGTATCTGCTGGTTTCTCCGTCTCTGCGTTTGGCGGTGAGCCATAGGCGTGCCGGGGGGATCCTTTGCGGAAAGACATTGCCGCGGTACCCGAGAGAATCCCCATGATGCCGGCCACAATGTGAAGAGTCAGCACGGGGGAATATGGCATTCGTCGGCACTCCTTTTTGTCGCAATCGAGTGACCTTCGTTCTCGCGATGTAGCCAGCCTCCGGCAACTTGCCAGTCGGCGCGAGATGCCGTCTCATACTAACTGGATATACGCGCGAGGAGAGAGAAAAGCTTCAGCCCAAGGTTTAGGTAGTGGAGGACGTTTCCGGAGTCGAAGATTCTGCGGAGGCGTCAGGCGAAGACGGTTCGACCGCGGGTGGCTCGGTAGTTGTAGCTGCTTCGGATCCGGAGGCCGCTGATGACTCAGAGTCCGAAACGGGGGAAGAAGGCCCCGGCTCTGCAGACGTCGGAGCAGATGCGGCAGGTGGTGCGGGCGCGGTGGAAGCGCCGAGGGCGGCAAGGCGGGCGGCGAGGGCTTCCGCGATGAGATCGATCAAGCTCTTCGCTCCGGTACCGTCGGGATCTTTGTCGGGATTGTACTGAGCAACGTCCAGAGCGAGCAGATTCTTGTGCTTAACAAACTCGATAAGCGATTCCCGCACGTCGAAGAGCGAGAGGCCACCGCTGCCGGGAACGTTGGTAGCAGGAAACTCCTCCTGGGCGATCACGTCCAGATCGAGATGGAGCATGAACTCGCGACTGTCGGCGTGGAGAAGGCCGAGGGCGTTGCGGGCGGCCAGGATTGCTCCCTGGCCCTGAATATCCGTGGCATGGACATGGCGCATCGGAGAGCGCGTCAGGAATTCCTGTTCGGGCGGATCGAGACGCACGAGCCCGAAAATAACCGTATCCGGCTCGCGGACGAGTGGAGGTTCGCCCCAGAAGCGCACCAGTTCGGGAGAGCCTTTGCCGATGATGCCGGCAAGAGCCATGCCGTCCAACCGCCCCGAAGGAGTGCTGGCAGGTGTGTTGAGGTCGGCGTCGCGATCGAACCAGAGGAGATTGATGTGCTTGTAGTAGCGGCGCGCGCCTGCGAGCAGCGCAACGCTTTGAACGCAATCTCCACCCAAAACAAGGACGAGCGCGCCCGACTTGACGGCCATCTCGGCGCGAGGCTTCAAGTCATTCAGCGCGGCAACGATTTCAGGAATGTTACGCGCGCGCTTGTGCTCTTCATCGTCGGCAAATAGCCGTGGGGCGCAATCGCCAAAGTCGGTGATCTCATACCCGATGGATCGGAGTCGCTCGACAAGCCCGGCACTGCGAAGGGCAGCGGGGGCTTTCTCTGTGCCGGGGGCGAAACCTGCGGCGCTCGACGGTGCGCCGATAAGCGCAAGCTTGTTCGCCTGACGGACGATTTTGACCGCCAATGTGCACTCCTTGTGCTGCGATAGAATGCGCCGGGCTACGGCAAACGCGCCGGGTAATTCCCTGCCCGGCAAAGCAAATCCGATCAAAGGCCGGCCGTGGAGCGGAAAATCAGCGGCGCGGAGCAGCCGCGATGGTGGCCAGTTCCGGAGGAAGAGTGAAGCGGACGTCCTCGCGGATCAGGTCGAGATCGCGCTGGTCCGTGAAACCGAATTGCGCCAGGCGCTCGCTGACCTGTTCAACCAGCACTTCCGGCGCAGAAGCTCCCGCGGTGAGGCCGATGCGTTGGACTCCGTTGAGCCACCCGGGATCAATGTCGGCCGCCGAGTCAATCAGCTTGGATTTGACGTTGAGGCGCTCCGCAAGTTCGACCAGACGATTGGAATTCGAGCTATTCTGGGAGCCAACGACGAGGATGAGGTCGACGTCTTTGGCAACCTGCTCCACGGCTTCCTGACGATTTTGCGTGGCGTAGCAGATGTCATCGCTGGCTGGGCCGATGATCTTCGGAAAACGCAGGCGGAGCCGGGCGACGATTTCCTGGGTGTCATAAAGACTGAGAGTCGTTTGCGTGAGGAAGGCAAGTTTTTCGGGATCTTCGACCCGAAGGGCATCGACGGCGGCGATCGAATCCACTACCAAAGTGCGGTTGGGTGCCTCACCAGAAGTGCCCACGATTTCCTGATGGTCCTTGTGACCAATGAGAATGATGGTGCGCTTCTCGCGCGCGAATTTGAGGGCTTCGAGGTGAACTTTGGTCACCAGAGGACAAGTAGCGTCAATGACGCGGAGCGACCGATCTTTGGCCTCCTGACGAACCGTGGGTGGCACACCGTGGGCACTGAATACCAGCACAGCGCCGTGAGGGACGTCGTTGATAGCCTCGACAAAGATGGCCCCGCGACGGCGCAATTGCTCTACAACGTAGGTGTTGTGCACGATTTCGTGGTGGACATAAACGGGCGCGCCATAAGCCTCCAGCGCGAGTTCGACGATATCGACGGCGCGGACGACGCCTGCACAGAATCCACGGGGACGGACGCGAAGTAGGGTTTTAGCCTCAGTTTGGATTGCCATTTGCTCCCTAAGCTACTGAATTTGCAAAAACCTATCATATCAAAGACGACCGGGAGGCGCATGCCAATGTCAAAAAAGAGGGTGCTAACGCTTGTCTGAAGCGGCTGAAGCGGCACCATTTGCGAAGTGGCGCCTAGCTACCGGCCGAGCGCGGGAAAATGTTGCCCTTCCCCAGGTGGAAACCTGACACACAGGACAGGTGGGCAGAAGACGGCGGTCCAGTAAAATGCCAAGAGTAACAACTACACCCTAACACTATGGCTGTCGAACAGTACCGCAGAAGGAGCGAGCGCGTGATGCTGCGCATGACGGTCCTCGTAACCGCCGAAGATGAAAACCGCCAGCAGATTCAGGAGGATGCGGAAACGCAGGCAGTAAACACGCACGGCGGACTGCTGAGGATGAAGCAGCACCTGCACATGGGGCAGTCTTTTTTGCTGAGTAATCCTCGAAACCGCAAGGAAATGAGCTGTCGGGTAGTGCAGACCGAAGACGAGGGCATGGAGTTTTACAAGATAGCGTTTGAGTTCGAGCGACCGGCGCCCACTTTCTGGCCGATTGTGTTTCCACCCGCCGATTGGTGCGTTTCCGTAGCAAAATAGACGCGAAAGAGCTAAGGCCAACTTTTCGGCGCCATTGGTGTTTCTTACGGTGTGGAGGTGCGAGACGTGAACTTGGGAAAACGCAGGATAAGTGCGGCCACCGCAGCAGGAGTGCTGCTTGGCGGCTTAGTACTAGCAGGGTGCAACGACGACGTCGAGGTGCTGCGAGACCCGGACGTGAGGTTTGTCAAAGGGATGACGTGGGCGTGGCGGCCGATGGCGCCTCCGACCGGCTCGAAACGCGATGAGGACACGAGGCCGGTATTGTCGCGCGATGTGATTACGCAGCCATCACCGACGCAACACATGGAGAGTAATCGCGACTGGAATACGGAAGCCAACCGCAAACAACTGCAGGAGGCCATTGAACGCGCCCTCAAGTCGAAAGGATTGAAACGGGTCAACGATCCGGCGACGGCTGATTTTCTGGTGGATTATCATCTGGCGGTGAAAACACAGCGGGCTGCAGTTCAAACCGTGTATCCGGGAGGTTATCCCGGCTTCGTCTGTGGGCCTTACGGGTGTTGGTCTGGGTGGGGCTGGGGTCCTCCGGAAGTGGAGTTTCAGAATGTTGCGTACCATCAAGGGACTTTTGTGCTGGACGTCACACTAAGGAACCCCAGAAAGCTGGCGTATAGGGCAATCAGCCGCAAGGAGCTCAGCAAGCAGCAGATTTCGCCGTACCAGGCAGAAGAGGCCGTGAATCACTTGCTGAAAGGGCTAAAGGTTCCGTAAGAAGGATTTGTCGAGTACGTAAAGAAAAAGCCAGGAAGGTGCTATCCTTCCCGGCTTTTTGATTTTCTGCCGAAGGGGCCCGCCAGCGCGATTCGGTTACTGAGCTTGCCGCTTACCCTGCGGAGCCGGAGCAGTCTGAGGCTTTGTTTGAGGTTGAGCTTGAGGCTGGGGTGGAGCTTGAGCACCTGCAGCTGGCTGCGGCTTGGCCTGGATGGACACAAGTTCCACCTCGAAAATCAGGGTTTCATTGGGACCGATGGGGCCCCCATTGGTGCCGCGTTCACCGTATGCGAGGTCGGGAGGAATGAAGAGCTGCCACTTGGAGCCCACGGGCATGAGCTGCAACGCCTCGGTCCAGCCCTTGATGACGCCAGCGACGGGAAAGGTGGCGGGCTGGCCGCGCTTGTAGGAACTGTCGAATTCCGTGCCGTCAATCAAAGTGCCGCGATAATTGCAGACTACGGAATCGGAGGCCGTAGGCTTCGTGCCTGTAGCAGGCTGCAAGATTTTGTACTGGAGGCCGCTCGGCAGAGTAACAATCCCGGGCTTGTCCTTGTTGGCAGCGAGGAAAGCCTGGCCTTCTTTCTTGTTTTTCTCAATGGCCTGCTGACGCATTTCCTGCTGACGAGCGGTCACCTGCTTTTGAAGCTCGGTGAGCGTAGCTTGCACTTCCTCGTCGGTCATCTGTGGCTTGGCTTCGATAAGGCCGTCGCGCAAACCGCGGGCGAGGATTTCGGGATCGACCTCAACCGATTCCTTACGGATGCCTTTGCCTAGATTAATACCAATGGCATAGCTGACCTTGTCCTTGTGCGTTTCGAGGGCGAGCGGAGCGGAATCCTTCTTGGCTTCCGCGGCGCCGCTTTTGTCGGCAGGTGCCTTTTGCGTGGTGGGCGCTGGGGCCGGTTTAGCCCCTGAAGCAGGCGCCTGTTGAGTGGCGGGCGCGGAGCTTTGCTGGGCGGGCGTAAACCCGGGAAGCAGGCAACCGCCCAGGAATACAGCCAGGGCAGCAAATGTGGTTTTAGGCATACAGGCTATTGTCCCATCGTACAGGGCGGGGCGCAAATGACAGTTTGATGAAGCTGTGTCCGAGGTGGTACTGAGAGGGAAACACTGTTATCGTCGGGGCCTATGCTCCTCAAAAACAAGGTTGCGTTGATCACGGGTTCCGGGCGCGGAATCGGCCGAGCGATCGCCAAATTGTTTGCGACAAAAGGCGCGAGCGTTTTTTTGACCGCGCGTACCGAGAAGGAACTTGCGGATACAGCGCGAGAGATTGCCTCTGTCGCCGGGCCGGCCGGTTATCTAACCGCGGATCTTGCCCGAGAACACCATTGCGAGCGCGTAGTGGCGGCCGCGCGTGAGAATTTCGGGCGCGTGGATATCTTGGTGAACAACGCCGGGCATTATGGGCCAGTCGTGCCGGTGGAAGATTATCCGCTCGCGGAGTTTGACAAGATAATAGCCGTGCATTTGCGGGCGGCGTTTTTGCTGAGCAAGCTGGTGCTACCGGAGATGTATGAGCGTAAATCAGGCGTAATTCTGAATGTTTCGAGCGTTTCGGCGAAGGCCGCGTATGCGTGGGGGTCGGCCTACGCGGCGGCGAAAGCGGGCCTGCTGGGGTTGACGCGGGTGATGGCGGCAGAAGCAGCGCGGCAGGGCGTGCGGGTGAATGCGATCTGTCCGGGACCAGTGACCGAGACGGTGATGAGCAAAGAACTAGGGAAAACGCTGGCCGAGAAATTGTGCCTAACCCCGGAAGAACAGTTGAAGGGATTTTTGAGTTCATTGCTGCAGGGCCGCGGGCAGACGGCGGCGGAGATTGCGCAAGCAGCGTTGTTTCTGTGTTCGGATATGTCGACCGCTATGGTAGGGCAGTCGATCAACGTGGACGGCGGCGCGGTGTACTTTTAGAGCCGGAAAGACCCCGGCAGAGAAAGCGGGCACTGCAGGTGCACTACAAAGCCCCAGCTCGCGACTCAGTGGAAGTCGTTCCTGACAATGGAGCCGGACTTCATAACGAATTTGACGCGCTGGAGTTCGGTGATGTCTTTGAGGGGATCGCCCGAGACGGCGACAAGGTCGGCCCACTTCCCTGCTTCGATGGTGCCCATTTTGTCGGACCAACCGAAGAGTTCGGCGGCCGTTGTGGTGGCGGTGCGGATGGCCTGCATCGGGGTCATACCGTAATTGACGTAATATTCGAATTCCTTCGCTTCGTTCAGCTCCTTCCAGTCGAACCCACCAGCGTCGGTGCCAAGAACAATCTTCACACCTTTCTTCAGGGCCAGCTGGAACGCGGCCTTTTCGGTCTCGACCATTTTTGGCCAGTTGCCCTGGCGGCCCGGCGCGACGTAGGCGCCGACCATAATCGTGGGAACCCAGAACATTCTACGGCGAACCATCTCCTCCATTTCTGGCTCGCTAAGGCCGTCGCCGTGTTCGATCGTGTCCGCGCCGGCTTTAAGTGCGGCTGCAATGCCGTCATTGCCAATGGCGTGCGCCGCAACTTTTTTGCCTATGCGATGGGTCTCGTTGACAATGGCTTTGGCTTCCTCGTCGGTGAAATTAACGTGACTGTGCAGGATGCCGTCTGAGCCGTAGAAATAACCATGGTCGGAGTAATACTTGATCCAATCCGCGCCATGCATCACCTGCTCGCGAACCGCTTTGCGGCCTTCTTCGACGCCGTCAACGTATTGAACACCAGTGGGCACTTTGAGCTCCCAGGAGTAGCCGAGTAGCGGGTACATTCCGGTGGGCGCCATGGCGCGTGTGGCGACTTGCATGTGCGGGCCGGGAATTTCGCCATTGTTGATGGCTTTTTTCACGTCCGCGTCGGCGTACATTGCGCCTTCGCTTTCCAGATCGCGAAGCGCCGTGAAACCGTGTGAGAGCGCGATCTGCGCATTGCGCGCAGCGAGGATGGCGCGATAAGGGATGGATTGCTTTAGGAGCTGCGCGTCGTAGTCCTGGTCGGTGATGTCGCCCTGAAGAAGAATGTGAGTGTGCGCGTCCACAAAACCGGGAAGAACTGTGGCCTGAGAGAGGTCAATCAACTGAACGCCGGGTGGCGGCGATCCACCAGGCGTAACGTTCGCGATCTTCCCGTCCTCAATGAGGATGAGCACGTTAGGGACCGCATTGTCGTTCTTGCCGTCGATCAGGCGCCCGGCGCGAATAGCGACACTTTTCGGAGAATCAGCCGCAGCTTGTTGCGCGTCGGGAAGAGGACTGGCCGAGGACACGAACAGAGAAAGACCCAAAGCAAGCAGGCAGCATGGGCGGGTCATGGACACCTCCTTGACATCCTCCCCCGCCTAAAGGCTGTCTAAAGCTGGGGATTCCTACTGGCTCGCCTGCTTAAGCAGCGATGCCTTCGGTGGGTTCCTGACACGACGGGCTTACTTCACCCGAAGGATGCGTGCAGGCTAACGAGGCGAGTCCCGTCTCTTTGATGTTCCAGGCTGCTACCAAGTCTGCTGGCGCTCGGAATCCACAGGCAACACAGGCGAACCTTGCTTGTGTCTTGCGGTTCTCCGCTGCTACCTGGCCGCATTCCGGA
>Ga0306922_10001081_pt1 | contig 23920 bp, 17 predicted proteins | sample sta12Cox44000082_FD_203758 | JGI IMG/M metagenome (GOLD analysis project Ga0306922, IMG submission 203758) | Lab enrichment of tropical soil microbial communities from Luquillo Experimental Forest, Puerto Rico - statoxic.12C.oxic.44.000.082 (v2)... | ecosystem: Environmental > Terrestrial >... | reverse complement strand
AGCTGCACCGGGGGTAGCTCGGTGACCGCATCGTTGCCGGAGGCGGGAGCGAGCGGCAGCACCACGAGCGGCGCACCCTCACAACCATCGAGGCGCACCTCGAGCTCTCCGGCCGGTGAGCGCGGGGGTCGGAGTCGGATCGCTTCGACGTCGTGCCCGATCTGAAAATTGAAGGGCACCTGCCCGACTGCCGCCGCGAGGCTACGCGCGCGCGTCAGGTCCGCCGCCGGCAGCATCCAGCAGGGATTCTCGATGTCGATGAGAAACACGGCCCGCGGGCCCGCGAGCGGTGCGTCGTCCTCAAGATTCAACACCAGCTTGTCGGTGCAGGTCGCGAGGTCCTGGCTCATGTGCCGCTCGAGTGGAGCCAGCTTGCGCGGAGGTGCGAACACATCGGCCGAGAAATGAATCCCGAGCGCGCGGTAGTGGTCGAATTCAAGCGGCAGGCGGCGCTGAAAGTCCGCGAAGTCGCGCCGCTCCGCTGGAGACCAGCCGATCTCGGCGAGTGCCGCCGCGCGTGGCCAGGTCATGTAGGCAGCCCGCTCCTCGGTGCGCACATGCTCGGTCCAGAGAGTGGCCTGCACGCCGAGCACGCGGGTCGCCGCGCCGGCGAGCGGACCAGGGAGCGGATCGAAGCGGTACACGCTCTCGAGCGAGACCACTTTCCCCCTCCCGGGCGGCTCACCGGGCCGCGTGCCCTGGCGGTAGTCGAGGTACAGCGTGGGAGCCGGGGATAACACGGCATCGTGGCCGCTCGCGGCCGCGGCGATAGCCCCATCGACTCCGCGCCAGGACATGACCGCAGCACCCGGCGGTACTCCGCCCTGGAGAATCTCGTCCCAGCCGATCAGACGCCGTCCATGAGTCTCGAGGTACTTGCCCATCCGCTGTGTGAAATATCCCTGCAGCGCCTCCTCGTTCGCCACCCCGAACTCGTGCATGCGCGCCTGCACACGCGGAGAGGCCTTCCATTGATCCTTGACCGCCTCATCGCCGCCAACGTGTATGAATTCACTTGGGAACAATCCGATGACTTCCGCGAGCACGTCCTCGAGAAAAGCGAAGGTGGACTCTTCGACGTTGTAGAGGTTCGGAAAGACGCCCCACTCCTCGGGCACCGCGGCCGGCGGATGGTCGGTAACCCCGAGCTGCGGGTATGCGACGATCGCCGCAGTGGCATGCCCGGGCATGTCGATTTCCGGCACGAGGGTGACGTACCGCTCAGCGGCATGCGCGACGATGCGCCGCACGTCATCCTGGCTGTAGAAGCCGCCGTAGAGTCGAGGCCGGCCGGTCGCAGGATCGATGTCGCGTTGCGCCGCCGCGCCCGCCGGCACGCGCCAGGCACCGACGCTCGTGAGGCGCGGGTACTTGCGAATCGCGAGCCGCCAGCCCTGATCGTCCGTCAGGTGCCAGGCAAGCACATTCAGCTTGTGGAGCGCCATCCAGTCGATGTAGTTCAGCACGAACTCGGGCGACTGGAAGTGCCGCACGGAGTCGAGCATCAGCCCGCGCCAGCGGAACCGCGGTGCGTCAACGATGCGCACGGCGGGCAGCGTAATGCGCCCGCCGGGCGCTGCGCCTGCGGGACAGAGCTGCCACAGCGTGACCGCCCCGTAGAAAAGTCCGCGCGGATCTGAGGCCGTGACTGCGGCCCGCTCGGCATTGATCTCGAGTGTGTAACCTTCGGGCGCGCCGTTGGTGCCGGTACGAACCAGGTGCAACTCGATCGCGTGGCGCGGGACCCGCTTGGCTGAAACCTCGACGGGCCGGAGCGTGACACTTTGGTTCGTGCCCAGCAGCTCCGCGAGGTAGCGTGCGATTTGCGCCGCGGCGGGATCCTTCGGGAAAGAGATCTCGCCACCCTTGGCGATTACGAAACTCCCCTCAGCACGCGTGACCGATTCGGGCCTCGGGATCACGTTTGCCGCAGCCTCCTCGGGTTCGAAGGCATGGCCCGCGAGCCATGCCGAGATGGCAAGGCCGCCAAGTATCACCCGCGCACCCGCTGTCACTTGCGTGCGCTGAGTCGTTGCGCAAGTTCGGCCCGGAGCCGGATGACGGTCTCGGGCGGGATGTCTCCCAGGATCCCGCGCAGCGCCGCCGGGATGTGCTCCACGGTCTCATCCTGCGGGCCGAACACGTACCGCTCGAAGAGCGCCCGCCATGCGGCGCGGGCGTGCGGTGGCAACGTGCGCAGGTTCAGCATGGCATGCAGCAGGCTGTCAAAGCCCGAAGCTGCGCCGGTCATCGGACCCCCGCCGGCGTGCCACCAGTAGTTGACGAGGACGTTGAATTGCCCGAGCGACTCCACGTGGTGCCACCAGAGCGGAGGAATGAAGATCGCATCGCCAGCTTCGAGCTCGGCGCTGAGAGCGTGTGTGAGTGCCTCGCGAAAGCGCGGAAACCGCGCAAAATCCGGCTCGTGGAGCCTGACGAGGCTCATCGGCGCGCCGGTCGGGGCGAAGTCGAGCGGCCCGATATAGAGGTTCTCGATCTGCTCCGGGGGGAAGAGCGTGAACCGGCGCCGCCCGCTCACCACGCAACCGAGATTGTTCCACTCATCGAGGTGAAGCGGAGTGGTGATGGTGGTGCCGAGCCAGATGCGCGGCAGGATGTCGGCGCCGATGACGGTGAGCTCGTTCTCCGCGGAAAATCCCGGCAAGCAGTCGCGGATCAGCGCACTCTGCGCGGCGACCGCTGGTGGATGGGCAAACGCGGCGTAGCGCAAGGCCTGCTCGGCCACTTGCGTGAGCGGCAGACGGTTGCGCACGAAGTTGAAGCCGCCAAGCCCCTCGCTGTAGAACAGCCGGCCCTCGACCTCGGGAGGGGTGAGCACCGCATCCACCGGATGGCCGCGATCGAAGCGGCGCAGGTACTCGAGCAGCGTCGCCGCCGAGCGGCGCGCTGCTTTGACACTCGGCCACTCACTGACGAATCCGCGCAGCACGGCCGGTTGTCCCGAGGCGAACAGCTCCTTGCGAATCACCTCATCTTCGCGGGCCGCGAATTCGGGAATGGCTGAGAGAGATTGCTGCATGCTCTGCCTGACGGAGCGCTCGCGCGGGGCCCAACCCGCTGCGGCGCACGTGCCAGGGTAAGCGTAGTGGAATAGCCCACCGCGCGTCATGAAGTTCACACCGCCGCCGGCCGGCAGGGGCGGCACAGGCCGCCGCCCCCAACGCGCGCTTTGCTCAGAGCTTGAAGATGAGGTTCAGGTAGTACTGTGCGCCATTCTTGTAGAAGGCTCGCGGCTGCTCCTCGTTCAGCACGTAGTACTTGAGCCTCGGGTTGTTGAGATTCAGGCCCTGGAACGTGACGGCGAGGTTATCGTTCACGTTCCAATTGAACGACGCGTCGAACGTCCCGATGGCGGCCTGCGAGAAGGCCGAGCCGCGGTCGAGCCCGCTGTAAAACGCCGACCGGTAGTTGTAAGCGACCCGGACGCCGAAACGCGCGGTCTCGAAGTAAGCGATCGCGTTGCCGGTGTTCTTGGAAGTGCCGACCAGACGATCATCACCGTTCGCGGGCAGCTTTTCGGTTTGCACCCGGCCGTGGGCGTTGACAGGAACGGTGACATCGTATGGCAGGTAGCAGCCTTGCGGGCACTGGGTGCTGAAGGTGAAGAACGACCGCCGCTCGGTGCCGTAAGTGACGTAATCCTGCAGATCCATCCAGAACGCATCGGCCGCCAGGAGTGAGCGGGGCGCGAAATACCACTCGAGTCCGGCGTCCACGTTGGTGGACTTGATCGGCTTCAGATCCGGGTTGGCGCCCGAACCACTCCCCGCCGGCCCGCCGGGAATTGGCGGTGCGCCGAGGGATATTGAGCTCGCGAGTGCCGAGAAATCGGGCCGTGCCAGTGTCTGCGCAGCATTGAGGCGCGCGACGAGCTCGGGGCTGAGGTCAACCTTGAGATTAGCGCTCGGGAGAACGTCGTTGTAGGTGTTCTCGGTGCTCACCGGCTTGTAGGGTCCAAACAGCGAGCTGGTAATCGCCTCCGGATCGGTCGCACTGGTGCTCACGTTGTTGACTACGTTCTCCTTGGTGTTCACGTAACGCAGGCCGATGTTGCCGGACCAGCTGGAACCCTTGAAGTCCAACTGCAGGTAACCCGCGGCCACCTTCTCTTCGAGCCCGTAGTCTGCGGTCCAGTCATGGCGAGTGACCGGGTTGCGGTTCGTATAGGAGGCGTTGTACGGAGCGAGCTGCTCCGGCGTCCAGTACCACATGTTGCTCGGAAATGGTCCGCCAAGCCCGTTACCGAAATTCGTCGGGTAGCTCACGTAACCGGTCGGATAGTTCGCCGGATTGAAACCCGAGCGCGCCGGATCCGAGCAGTTGAACTGTCCGACGCCCCACTGGGGCGGACCGTTAGCGCAGCCGGGGCTCTGGTTGATCACTCCCCACAGATGCCGCTGGTGATCGGAATAGCGCGCGCCGAACTTGAGGTCGTTAAAAAGGCCGGCATTCATATCGAACGCACCATCGATCTTGGCATAGGCCTCCTTGTCGAGGACGTCCATGTTCTGATCACCGAAGATCCACCCGAAGCTGACCGGTACGCCGCCGGGAGTCGGTGAGGTATTGACTGTACTACCGAGGTTCCAGGTCGCAGCGCTGGTGAGGCCGTAGAGCGTATACGCAGCGCCCGACCCCAGACCCGGCTGTGTCTCCGAGACGTCCTGGGTGGGGGTACGCCCGTGCCCTTCGGTGACACCTACCTGCCCGAAGAAATTCAGCGTGTCGGTCGCCCGCCAGTTGATATCCAGGTCGCCGTAGTACGTGCTCGCGCTCTCATCGGGCCGCGAGATCTGATCGTATACACCGTAGAAGGTGCTCGGCACCCCGGTGAAGTTCGCGCTCGTGAGGGTGCCCTGGTTGACCTGATACCCGGGCTGCAGCCCGATGCCGGGATAGCATCCGTTGGGTGCGGTTCCCGCAGCAATCAGGGGTGCGCAGGTGGCGGGGAGCGTTGACCCGGCCGGCACCGCGGGCGTCGTTCCTTTGCCGCCGTTGATGAAATTCGGGGTCCACAGCAGATAGTTGTTGTTCTGGTTGGTGGCATCGAGCTTGGAGTAGAAACCGTTGAGATCGAGCGACACCCTGTCGTTCGGCTTGAACTGGAAGTCGACCAATCCACCCTCGCGCTGGCGCTTTTGCTGAAAGAGCGCCGCACCGATGTCGTGGGGATATACGACGTTGGCGAGATCGGGATGCGCCTGCGCGAGATTGCTGGCCGGGTCGATCGGGTCGTAGCCAAATATCTCCTGTCCATCGCGGCGCAGCGAGCGCGACTCGTAGAACAGCTGCCCGAGAAAACCGAAGCTGCGGTCCTCGGAGATCCAGTTGCCAAGGGCGCTGAACTGCGGATTCGTCTTGCTTGGCAGGTCCGCGTATACGGCGCCGGCCGAGATCTGCACAGTCTGCAGCTTCTCAAAATCGAGTGGCTTACGGGTCACGATATCGATGGTGCCCGCGGCCCCTCCCTCCACCAGAGAGGCTTCGGAGCTCTTATACACGGTGGCCGCCTTGACCATCTCCGATGGAAGCAGCGTGTAGCTGACGCTGCGACCGACGGTACCGGTCTGATCGAGCACGAACCAATCCCCCGAGGCCACGGCGTGGCCGTTGATCATCGTCAGCGTAAGACTGGGGTTCGTGCCGCGGAGACTTACTCGGTCGGCTTCATCGAAGCCGCCCTCGTTGGCGCCCGCCGAGCTGATCGTGACGCCCGGCAGCCGCTGCAGCGAGTCGGCGACGTTCTTGTCGGGCATCTTGCCGATGTCTTCGGAGGTGACGACCTCCACGACGCCGGCAGCGGCGCGCTTCTGCTCGATCGACTGCTCTAGAGAGTAGCGGATGCCTGTCACGGTGACTTCCTGCAACTCTCCTGATGAGGAGGTCTGATCGCTGTTAGCTGCCTGCGCCTGGAGTGCACCATTGCGCCCGAACAGTGCCATCGCGACTGCCGTTCCGATCAACGTCGACCTACTGATTCTCATGACTTGCCCACCCCCGCGTTATGGTCTGCAATTGCCGCGTCATGTCGTCTCGACAAACTCCCCTGGAGACTCTCTCAGAGGATGTCCCGTCACGTGGGACCAGTTAAGGTCCAATATAGTACCAATTGAATGAAAATAACAACTAAAGTAATACCATTGATATCGCCATGTTCTTTTCGCAGTATATTCAGCATGTTATCTTACAGCTAGTGGCTCAAGTGCAACTAATTGGTATTTTAGTGGTAATGTCAAGGTTGGTCTGATGTAACGGGGGCGAGCTGGTGGCGGCACTGTCACAAAGCGTTGGCAAACTCGATGGGGCGAGCCGTTTACCGCTCTACCAGCAGTTGCAGCGCGCGCTGCGACAGGCGATCGAGACGCGGGTGTTAGGTCCGGACGATGCACTTCCGCCCGAACGTGATCTCGCCACGCAATTCAACGTCTCACGCATCACGGTGCGCAAAGCCATTGATGGGCTGGTCAGCGAGGGCCTGCTGGTGCGTCGCCAGGGCTCGGGGACCTTCGTGCGCGCGCGCGTGGAGAAAAACTTCTCCAAGCTGACTTCTTTCTCCGAGGACATGCGTGCACGCGGACGCAATCCGCGCAGCGTCTGGCTGCGCAGATCCGCCGGCACGGTCACCCCGGAAGAAGCGCTCACCCTGCGCGCAAGCCCGGGCACGCCGGTGTACCGCTTTCACCGCATCCGCTTCGCGGACGATGTGCCCATGTCACTCGAGTACGCCACCATTCTCGCTTCCTGTCTGCCCTCGCTCGATGCCGTCGAGTCCTCGCTGTACGTCGCGCTCGAGCGGGTCGGCAACCGCCCGGTGCGCGCACTGCAGCGGTTGCGTGCCGTGCTATTTACCGCGGAGCAGGCGGAGCTGCTGCAGGCCCAGGAGAAGGACCCTGGGTTGCTGGTCGAGCGGCTTGGGTTTCTCAGCGATGGACGCACCGCGGAGTTCACCCAATCCTATTACCGTGGCGACATCTATGATTTTGTCGCGGAGCTCAGCATCTCGACATGAGCGCACCCACCGAAGCGACCTGGATGTTCCGCGAGGCCGCGCAGGCGCCCGAGGTGGTGCGCGCGCAGCTGGAGGCAAATGCTGCGCAGGTAGCAGGCCTCGCCGAGCGTCTGCGCCGCGCACCGCCGCGCGCCGTGGTCACCTGCGCGCGCGGCAGTTCCGATCATGCGGCCACTTTCGCGCGTTATCTGATCGAGACGCGGCTTGGCATCCTCACCTCCTCCGCGGCTCCGTCGGTGAGCTCGGTGTACGAGACCGCGCCAGATCTTGGCGGCACCCTGCTGCTCGCCATCTCGCAGTCAGGTGCGAGCCCCGATCTGCTCGCGATGGTGAAACGTGCACGCCAAGCCGGCGCGTGCATCGTGGCGCTGGTCAATGCCGAGCGCTCGCCCCTGGCGCAGCTTGCCGATGAGCTCCTACCGCTGCATGCCGGCCCGGAGCGAGCCGTCGCCGCGACCAAGTCGTACCTCGCATCGCTCGCCGCCATCGTGCACCTGGTCGCGGAGTGGTCGAGCGATGCGCCGCTGGCTGCCGCACTCAAGCATTCGCCGCAGCAGCTCGCGCGCGCCTGGCAGTTCGATTGGAACGCCGCCGTGGCGCGGCTCACCCCAGTCAACAACCTGTATGTGGTCGCGCGTGGCCTCGGCCTCGGCATCGCGCAGGAAGCGGCGCTCAAGTTGAAAGAAACCTGCGGGCTGCACGCCGAAGCAGTGAGCGCCGCGGAGCTGCGTCACGGGCCGATGGCGCTGGTGGGCGCAGGTTTCCCGCTGCTCATGTTCACGCAAAACGATGAGAGCCGCGTGGGCGTCGCGCAGCTCGCCGAAGAGCTTGGAGCGCGGGGCGCTGATGTGCTGCTTGCCGGTGCGCACGCTGCGCACACGACCGAACTGCCGACCGAAGGAGCGCACCCGGTCATCGAGCCGCTGCTGTTTGCGCAGAGTTTCTACCGCATGGCAAACGCATTGGCACTGGCACGCGGGCTCAATCCCGATGCGCCACCGCACTTGCGCAAAGTGACCGAGACAATCTGATGGCGCTCGCACTCATCAACGGGCGGGTGCTGCGCGGAGAGAAGTTCGTGCGCAACCAGTGTGTGCTGATCGAGGACACGCGCATCCTGGATGTGCTGCCGGCCGATGACGCGAGGTGCCGCGCAGCTCAGCCCCACGACCTCGGCGGCGGATTGCTGCTGCCGGGATTCATCGACCTGCAGGTGAACGGTGGTGGTGGCGTGCTGTTCAACGACGCACCCACCCTGGAGGCGATCCGCACCATCGGCGCCGCCCACCGCCAATTTGGCACCACCGGCTTCCTGCCGACGCTGATCAGCGCCGACCTCGACATCGTCGCGCGCGCCATCGCGGCAGTGCGTGGTGCCATCGCGGCGGGCGTTCCCGGTGTCCTCGGCATCCATATCGAGGGGCCATTCCTCAATGTCGCCCGTAAGGGAGTGCACGACCCGGCGAAGCTGCGTGAGCTCGATCCGAGCGCACTCGGGCTCCTCACATCACTCCAGGGCGCCCGGACACTGGTGACCCTAGCCCCCGAAATGACTACGCCGCAGCTCATCGAGCGGCTGGTAGCGGCAGGGGTGGTAGTGTCCGCGGGACATACCAATGCGAGCTATGCGGAGATCCGTGTGGCGCTCGCGCACGGCCTCACCGGCTTCACACACCTGTTCAATGCCATGTCGCCGCTCACCGGGCGTGAGCCCGGAGTCGTGGGCGCGGCGCTCGATGATCAGCGCAGCTGGTGCGGCATCATCGTCGATGGCGAGCACACCGACCCCGTCGTGCTGCGCATCGCATTGCGCTGCAAGCCGTACGATCGTTTCATGCTGGTGACCGATGCCATGCCGAGCGTCGGGACGAGCCAGGGGTGGTTCGAGCTCCAGGGGCGGCGCATCACGGTACGCGGTCACGCCTGTCTGGATGAGGACGGGCGGCTCGCCGGCTCCAACATCGACATGGCGAGCTGCGTGCGCAATGCCGTCGCCATGCTCGGTGTATCGCTGCCGCAAGCGGTGCGCATGGCGAGCCAGGTGCCGGCGGCGTTTCTCGGCGTGGCCCAGGACTATGGACAAATCGCTGCCGGACAGCGTGCCAATCTGGTGCTCGCTGATGATGAGCTGAACGTGTGCGAGACCTGGATCGACGGGCAGAGCTCGCGCGAGCTGCCTCAACCGCCAGCAGCCACAGGCTCCTGAAATCCGCCGGCGCGGTAGGTCAGGACCAGCGTGTCGCGCACGCCCGCTGGCGACTGGAAGTTGCCCTGAGTGTCCTCTGACGTCTCGCCTGTACCCTCCGACTGGATCGGAGTCGTCTCGTGAATCACACGCGCATCGTCCATGAGCAGCATCGACCAGGGTTGCTCCATGGTGAAACGTACCCCGCGACTCCCATGCGCCTCGAATACCCGCGTCTCCCCGCCGCGTATCGCGCCTCGCCTCACCAGGACCACTGCCACAAAATCCACGCCATCGCGGTGCGCACCTTCGGGCGTCGGCCGTCCGATCCCGCCGCTCGTGTCGATGCGGAACTGATGCGCTTCCAGGTACCAGCGCTCGACCGGCTGCAGCTGTGCGAAGAGTGCCCCGAGGGAGGTGAGCAGCCGCCGGAACGCGGGATCGCCTGCGACCTGAGGCTCGATCGGCTCAAACCAGCGCAGCATGCCTCCGTGCAGCGCGTTGTAGGTGGTGGGTTGCCAGTGAGGACGTTGCGCCACCGCGGTAAGCGTCGCGCCATCGGAGGAGTACACGAAGCCGCTGTGGCGACGCGCCCGGTAGTGGCCGCCATCGCGCAGGTAAGCATCACGCGGCAGGCAGTCCCAGCTCCCGGCGAGATCATCGAGCGCCGTGACATCGATCTCGAGCCCCGCGGTAACCGCCCCCCGCTGAAGCAGCACGTAACCCGCCGCGCGCAACTCGCCGACAATCGTCTCACGCGGCTCTCTGACAGCTGTGGCGGTCATGGACATCTCCCGACTACCCCCAAAGACGGACTCCTCGGGAACCCGCAAGAGCCTCGCGCGGCGCCGAGGCGCGTGCAATTCTGCCCCCGTGGAGCCCGAGGGAAGACATCGATGATCGATCTCTATTATTGGACCACGCCGAACGGTCACAAGATCACCATGTTCCTCGAAGAGACCGGCCTTCCCTACCGGATCGTTCCCGTCGACATCGGCAGCGGCGCGCAGTTCGAGCCCGCGTTTCTGGCAATCTCCCCTAACAATCGCATCCCGGCGATCGTCGACCACGCCCCCCTCGATGGCGGCGGACCCCTATCGGTGTTCGAGTCGGGCGCGATCCTGCTGTACCTCGCGGAAAAAACCGGCAAGCTTCTGCCGGCAGACCTGCGCGGTAGGGTCGAAGCGACGCAGTGGCTCATCTGGCAGGTGGCTGGTCTCGGTCCCATGGCCGGGCAGAACCATCACTTCGCGCGTTATGCTCCCGAGAGGATTCCGTATGCCATCGAGCGCTACGTGAAGGAAACCAACCGCCTGTACGGCGTACTCAATCAGCGCCTCGGGGATCGCTCGTACCTTGCGGGGGAGTACTCGATCGCCGATATCGCCTGCTATCCCTGGATCGTGCCCTACCAGGCACAGGGGCAGCGGCTCGAGCAGTTTCCGAACCTGAAGCGCTGGTTCGAAGGCATCCGCGAGCGTCCCGCGACCGTGCGCGCCTACGCCAGGGCCGCGGCTGTCAACACCAGGGAGACCATGACCGAAGAGGCTAAGCGCGTGCTCTTTGGACAGACAGCGCGCTGAGCGAGCGGTGCGTTCCCCGCCTGCTGCCCCCACGCTCGCCTGCGCCGTGGCGCTGGCCGCGCTCCTGCTGCCCGCTGACCGGCCCGCGCGTGCGGACGAGGAGCTGCGCGTGGGTGGTTCGGTGCTGCAGCTTGAGTTCGACCGCAAGGACTTCAACGGCGAGGCACCGGCGGTCCTCGAGTGGGCGCGGCGCTCTGCCGACATCGTCTCCCGCTATTACGGGCGCTTCCCCACCGCCAGCGTCAGGGTGCGGCTCGTGCCGCAGTCCGGACCGGGCGTGCACGGTGGCAAGACCTTCGCCAATCCCAACGCCTTCATCCGCGTGCAGCTCGGGCGTGAGGTGACCGCGGAGGAGCTGCTCGCCGATTGGGTACTGGTGCACGAGATGACGCATCTCGCGCTGCCCGACACCGGCGAAGCGCATGCCTGGCTCTCGGAGGGAATCGCGACCTACGTGGAGGGCATCGCGCGGGTGCAGGCGGGCAACCGCAGCGAAGTGGACGTTTGGGCCGAGGAGATGCGTTCCATGCCCCGCGGGCTGCCCGGGGAAGATGACCGTGGTCTCGATCACACGCACACCTGGGGCCGCACCTACTGGGGCGGCGCAATGTTCTGCCTGCTGGCGGATGTCGACATCCGGCGGAACACCCAGCTGCGCTTCGGACTGCAGCAGGCGCTTCGCGCGATCCTGCGCGAGAGCGGCGGGCTCGCGACCGACTGGCCGATCGAGCGCGTGCTGCGCACCGGTGATGCCGCGGTCGGTACCCGCACGCTCGAGCAGCTCTACACGCAGATGAAGGGCACGCCGATGACGCCCGACCTGATGACCCTGTGGCGCGAGCTCGGCGTTCTGCCCGATGGCAGCTCGGTCAAACTCATCGACGATGCACCGCTCGCGCCGGTGCGACACGCGATCATGCGCGCGCCCTAGCGCGAACCGGCGGCGTGCGCGGCCGCGCCCGGTGGCCATCACGCGGCGAGGCAGCAACGGCCATCGCCGGCGATGACACGGCGTACTGCGGCAATGGCGCCACAGGCAACGTGCGCCTGAGAAGTTTCTCGATGTCGCGCAGCCGCTCTGTCTCATCGGGCGCCACCAGCGAGATGGCCACGCCCGAGCTCCCCGCACGGGCGGTACGGCCGATGCGATGCACGTAATCCTCGGCAACGTGTGGCAGCTCGAAATTGACCACGTGCGGCAGATCCCGAATGTCGAGTCCGCGCGCCGCGACCTCCGTGGCAATGAGCGCGGTGATGCGCTGCTCCTTGAAGTCACTCAGCGCCCGCGTGCGCGCACTCTGGCTCTTGTTGCCGTGGATTGGCGCAGCGCAGATGCCCGCAGCCTGCAACTGTTGACTCAGGCGGTTGGCGCCATGCTTGGTGCGGGTGAACACCAGCACCTGCCTCCAGCCGCCACGATCGATCAGATGCCGCAGCAGGTGGCGCTTGTGCTCCTGCGGTACGCGGTAGACACACTGCTCGATGCGCTCGGCGGTCGCGTTGCGCGCCGCGACCTCGATCGTAAGCGGACTGCGCAGCAGCCTGGCGGCGAGCTCGCGGATCGCGGCAGAGTACGTGGCGGAGAACATCAGGTTCTGGCGATCGCGCGGCAGCAGCTTGAGGATGCGGCGGATGTCGTGGATGAAGCCCATGTCGAGCATGCGATCAGCCTCATCGAGGACGCAGCAGCGCACCCCGCTCAGATCGAGCGCGCCCTGCGCGGCAAGATCGAGTAGCCGCCCGGGGGTCGCGATGAGCAGATCACAACCTGCACGCAGAGATTCGTGCTGCGGCTTCTCGCTCACGCCGCCGAAAATCGCCACGGTGCGCAGGGTGCCGTAGCGCCCGTAGCGGACGGCGCTCTCGGCGACTTGCGCCGCGAGCTCCCGCGTTGGCGTCAGCACCAGAGCGCGCGGAGCCTGGCCCGCCGGGGCATGCAGCCGCTGCAGGATCGGCAGCACGAACGCAGCCGTCTTGCCGGTGCCGGTCTGGGCGCCAGCGAGGACATCGCGTCCGGCGAGGACCGCCGGGATGGCCGCGCATTGAATGGGTGTCGGGGTGGTGTAGCCTTTTTCGGCGACGCCACGGATGAGCCCGGGCGCAAGCCCGAGGTCGGCAAATGACATAGAAAAGGAAACCTCGTTTCGGCTCGCCCGCAGCGCGCAGTGCGCCGCGGCGGTCAGCTGCGAGGCTCGGAGTTAATGGTAAATCGAAGCAACCAAAACGGGTGCTGACCGACACCTGGACGTCTGGCGGGGCGCACTCTACCGAGTTCGCCCCACCACGTCCAATCCGCGGCTACCCCGCAGAAAACGCAGCACCGGGCAGCAGCCGACAATTCGAAACAGTTCCCGCTCTTACCCGCATTGCGGCGTGAGCGACCTTCGTAGCATCATCCCCGGCATCCACTGCACAAGGATCGGCATGATTCACCGCCCGCAAGTCGCCCTGCTCGCTGCCATCAGCGGATTCGGCCTGCTTGGCGGCTGCGGTACCAAGACCGACGTGTCGCTGACCGGCAACACCCCGGCGCAGTACTCGCACGTATGGGTCACCGTGCAGGAGGTGTGGTTCAACACCAGCGCGACCGCGGGGCCGGACGATGGCGGCTGGGACAAGTTCTCACTGTCGACGCCGAGCACCGTGGACCTGGTTGCACAGAACGGCGGCAATCTCGGCAACATCGCCAGTGGGCTGCGCGTTCCGGCCCGCAGCTATTCGCAGCTGCGTCTCATCCCCGTTGATGCTACAGCTACCCTCGCGGCCTCCGCGCAGAATGCCGGCGCGCTCTACAATTTCGAGGCCGACTACGTCGACAGCCAGGGAATCACGCATCAACTGCCACTCGAGCTTTTGAGCCCCGACAAGGGGATCGGTATCGCAACCTCCCTCAAGGTCCCCGTCGGGAACATTGGGGCGGGTTTTGCGGGCACCGGAACCAGCACCAGCGCCACCGGCGCGCTCCCCTTTGCGTCGAGCTCGACCAGCACGAGCAATCCGTTCGGCACGATGAGCGGCACGACCAGCGGCACGACCAATTCGCTGACCTCCCGCACCAGCTCCACCAACACGACACCGAACAATTCTTTCGCGGCCACCCTCGATGGCACGAGCAATCTCGTGCCTTTCAACTTCGCGAGCAGCAGCAGCGGAATCCTGTGGAGTGCACATGCGAACGCAGCCTACGACCTCTCGCAGGCGGGTGGTATTTCCGGACAGCTCAGCCTCACCAACATCACGACCAGCACCAGTGGACTGCCCAACATCCAGGTGAGCGCCCAGACCTTGAGCGCAGATGGCACACGCCACCTCATCGTGAGCAGCGCGGCGGTGTTGTCGGACGGCAGCTTCCTGCTCTACCCGCTCGCGACTAATTCCTCCACGACCTCACCGCTCACCTACGATGTGGTGATTCACGGTCCGGACATCGCCACCATCATCGTGAAGGGTGTGCAGGTCCCGCGGCCCTCGAGCTCCAGCAGCTCGACCACCACCTCCTCGACCACGACGCTGACGACGCCAAATACCACGCTCAGCTCGCCGAGCCTCACCACGACGACGACGACGCCGGCGAGTGGAACCACAGCCAACTCGAGCGTGAACGCGGTGTCGATCGGTACGCTGACGCCGCGCGCCGCGGCGAGCTCGCCCCCCACGAGTTTCAGCGCCAACATCGCCACCGCCCCGGGCGCGCAGCTTCCCGCCGGCGCACTGGTGGGCTTCTACCAGACGCTGGGAACGCAGGCCGAGGTACCGTACGTGATCGAGTCGAGCCCGATCGACCCGTTCAACCAGGTGCTGTTCAACGCCCAGGCGCTCTCGGTCGGCACCGTGGATTCGGGCACCTGGTCTACCAATGGAACCGTCACGGTGGTGAGTGCCGCCCCCAAGGAGGGCGCCGGCACCTATCTCGTCGCTGCGTCCGCGCCAGGGTTCAGCGACGGTACTTTGAGCTCCAAGGTCTCGGTCTCAGTCCCCAAGTCGGGGACAGCGGTGGTCGTGGTGCCAGCGCTGACACTCGGGTCCGGGGCTGGTGCCGGCACGCTCAGCGCCGCGATCGTTGCCACCACCCCCGGCAAGTACGACCAGGGGCAGCTGCTTCTCAGCCACGATGGCGCCCTCGTGGCTGCAACATCGCTCGATGCAGTTCTGACTGGCGCGGGGGGTAACGTCACGGTGCCCGGCCTCCCCGCCGGGACGCCGGACGCGGTCTACTACGCGACCGTTCGCGCCTGGAAGTCGACCGACACCAGCCTCGTGCAGCGTCAGTGGTACCCGCAGGTCATCGACCTGCGGACCAGCACGAGCGGCTCGATTGCGCTGACGATCAACTGAAGACCTGCGAAACCGGTACACTAGCGCGCTTTGCGCGGCTCGCCGCGAGGGAACGTATTGGCGGCGGCCCTCTCTAATCCATGGCGCCACGGCCGCGCCCCAACTAGTGAGTATCGAAGGGGATATCCCGAAATGACTGTCGCTTGCCCACGGCGGACCCGCTGCGCGCGGCCGCTGCGCGCCCTGCTGTGCGCCGCTGCCGCACTGCTCGTTGCCTGCAACACCAGCCACCCACCCCCGCCTGGAACGCCAGTGGTGACGATGGGCAATCTCACCAACAGCAGCGACTTCATGAGCTACATCATCAACATCGATTCCATCGCGCTCAAGCGCAGCGACGGTACGGTCGTGACGCCGCTGGTTACGCCGGTGACCGTCGATCTCGCCCAACTCAACACCCTGTCCGAGCTCGTGGAAGCGCCTGCGGTACCGGAAGGAACTTATACCTCGGCGGCGATCACGCTCGACTACACCTCCACGCAGCTCGTGTGGTTCAACATCAACGGTGAGACACTGTCGGCAACGCCCTCCACCGCCGCTGGCCTCGGCTTCACGGCCGTCAGCGTCATCGTAACCTTCGATCCAAAGAATCCGCTCGTCATCAAGCAGAATCAGTCGATGCGGCTGCAGGTGGAGGTCGATCTGCTCGCCTCCAACGAGCTCAACACCGCCACGGCGATCGTGCAGGTGCAGCCATTCGTGGTGATCAGGCCAGCGCCGGTGGATGCCACCCCCATGCGACTGCGGGGGCTGTTCGTGACCACACAGGACGTCCCGAGCGGCTTCTACATGAACGCGCGTCCGTTCTACAGCCAGTACTCGGCTCTCGGAGCGGTGATCGTCAACACCAACGCGCAGACCTACTTCAACATCAACGGGGTGGTCTACACCGGCTCCGCCGGCCTTGCGGTGCTCTCGCAGCAGGCGCAGACGCTGCCGCTCGCCGTCTACGGCACGCTCGCCAGCGTCTCTGGAGTCACGCCGAGCTTCAACGCCACGCAGGTCTACTTCGGCGCAAGCCAGGAGAGTCAGGTGGCGTACTATCTCACCGGCACGGTCACCGCCCGCAGCGGCAATACGCTCACGTTGCGCGCATCGACCGTGGTCCCGCCCCCCGGCGTCGCAGCGCTGAGCCTCACCTACCTCGACAGCATCCCGGTGACGCTCGGCAACGCCACCCTGGTATTCGAGGACGGTAGCGCCACGCCAGGACTCACCATCGCGGACATCTCGGTCGGTCAGCAGCTCACGCTCGCCGGGCAACCGGTCGTCTCCGCGGGGGCACTCGCCAGTATCGATGCCTCGTCGGGTTTCGTGCGGCTGCAGTCGACCACCCTCTGGGGCACGCAAAATGCCGACGGGACTCTCGATCTCTTCTCGCTCGGCCGTTTCGCTCCCACCGCCATCAGCTTCGCGGGCACCGGCACCTCCGGACACGACGCAACGGCGACCGCGTACGCCGTGGATACGAGCGCCGTGCCGCCAGGACCGGTCATCACAACCGGTGAGCTGCTGCAGGTGCAGGGGAACGTCACGCCGTTTGGTGCGGCGCCACCGGATTTCATGGCGAGCGCGCTGACCCCCGGACCGAGCTCATTGCAGACGCTGGTCGTCGACTGGGTCAATGGCGGGTCCACAGCCCCCTTCAGCAGCATCTCGAGCTCCGGGCTCGTGGTGAACCTGGCCGACGCCAATCTCGGTGCCACGCACGAGATTCGCACCGGTCCCGCGAGTCTCGACCTGAAGAGTCTGCCGCAGAGCCCGCTGATCACCACCACCGGTGCGGACCAGAGTAATCTGCAGCTCGCGGTCGGCAGCACCACTCTCACCACCGGCATCTCGGTATTCAACAATGCCGCTGCGTTCGCGAGCGGAGTATCCTCGGCGTTCAACGGCACCCACAAGAGCTTCCGTCTCGTGGCCTACGGGCAGTGTAACAACCCCACCACCTGCGACACCTTCGTCGCCTCGCGCATCCACGTCGCGCTGCACGAGTAAAGCCGAACTCAAAGCGAGCGCGCGCACGACATGCCCTGGAAACGCCGGCCGTTCGCCAGTCGCAATGTCGCCCGCGCGCTCAATATCGCCGACCTGCGCGCGATCGCGCGCCGCCGCGTGCCGGGTTTCGTGTTCGAATACGTAGAGAGTGGCGCCGAAGACGAGGTGACACTCACCGGCAACCGCGCAGCTCTCGGCCGACTGCGGCTGGTTCCGCAAACGCTGGTGAATACCTCCGGTCGCCACCTGCGCAGCACCATCCTCGGCCGCGCGGCCAACGCCCCGCTCGTCATCGCGCCCACCGGCCTCAACGGCCTGCTGCATGCCGATGGCGACGTGACGCTAGCGCGCGCCGCCGCGAAGCTCGGCATTCCGTACACGCTCAGCACGGTATCAACCACGCGGCTGGAGGAGGTCGCGAGCCGCGCCGGCGGGCGGTTATGGATGCAGCTCTATGTGGTGAAAGACCGGACGATCGGCCGCGAGATCATGCGGCGAGCGGCCACCGCAGGTTACGAGGCACTGGTCTTCACCACCGATGCGAACGTCTTCGGCAACCGTGAATGGGATCAGCGCGGCTACCGCCGGCCGGGTAAACCGACGCTGCGTGCCTCACTCGATGCGCTGCGCCACCCACGCTGGCTGTGGGAGGTGATGTTGCGCCACGGCATGCCGCGCTTTCGCAATCTCGAGCCCTTCGTGCCGGCGAATCTCACTCCGATGGGTGCGAGCACCGTCATTCCGCGCCTGTTCGATGCCACGATCAGCTGGGACGATATCGCGTGGATCCGCGAGCACTGGCAAGGGAAGCTCCTTCTCAAAGGCGTGCTCAGTGCGGCTGACGCCGAGCGAGCCGCGGCGCTCGGCGCCGATGGCATCGTGGTGAGCAACCATGGTGGCCGCCAGCTGGATTACTGCGTGGCGGCGATCGAAGTGCTGGCAGAGATCAAGGCGGCGGTCGGCACGCGCCTGGCGGTGCTGGTCGATGGCGGCTTTCGACGTGGTACGGACGTCGTGAAGGCGCTCGCGCTCGGCGCGGAGGCGGTGCTTCTTGGGCGCGCGACGCTGTACGGCCTGATCGCCGGCGGTGACGCCGGGGTGGATCGGGCCTTGGCAATCCTCACCACCGAAATCGACCGGGTTCTCGGGCAGCTCGGCTGCAACGATGTCACCGAGCTCGCGCCGCACTTCGTGCGCTGCCCGTCAGGGTCCCAGGCCTAACGCTCGGGGGATTTCAGCAGCTCTTCCAGATACGGCTTCCACAGCAGCGCGTACGTGTGCGAGCCATGCCCGCGCGTGCGCTCACTGAGCGGGATCACGACCGCTCGGCCGTGCGGCACGCGTTTGATCTCACGCTCGAGGATTCCGAGCTCCGGGGGATTGATGAGATCGTCCGCCGAGTTCACTGCCAGGAGCGGTGCCGCGATCTTCTCGAGACCCGGGCCCGGGTCGTAATCGTGTGAGGCCGCCAGGGCATACATGAGGTCGTTGGCATCGGTGCTGTTCACACCGTTCTCGATGTATCCGTCCAGGACTTTATCGGCCTGCGCCAGCGTGGGTGCTTCCAGCTGCCGCAGCACCGGATTGCTCCTCATGAGCCACAACATCGCGAGCGCGGTGCGTAGCGACGGCGGCTCGCTCTGATAGTCCCCGCCCTTCCAGTCCGGATCGTTGCGAATGGCTTCGATGATCGTGTGCCGCCAAGCGCGGTTGCGGCCGGATATCTGTGTCGGGAGACTCGCGAGCGGCATGAGCGCATCCATGAATTGGGGATGCTGTTCGCCCCACACCCAGGTGTGCATGCCGCCCATCGAGGTTCCCATCACCAGCCGCGCATGATTGACCTTCAGTCCCTGCGTGAGCAGCAGATACTCCGCCTGCACCATGTCGTTGTAGCCATAGCGCGGGAAGCGCGCATGCAGGCCATCGCTGGGCTTCGTGGATTTACCGTGACCCATGTCATCGGGCAGCACGATGAAGTAGTGCGTGGCATCGAGCGGTTGCCCCGGTCCGAACAGCTCGCCAGCGAACTCATCCCGCACCAGGCCGCCGCCACTTCCGCCGGTGCCATGCATGATGAGCACCGCGTTGCGCACCACCCCGTGCGCATCCGCGCGTGGCGCACCCAAGGTGCGGTAGTGGATACGCAGCTCGGGCAGTGTCTCCCCGGATGCGAAGTGGAACTCCTTGAGAGTGAAGTCCGCTTCGGTGGGCGGTGGATAATTCGCCGCATGTCCCGCCATCCAGACAGGCAACAGAGCGAGGAACAGGCACACCCGGCGGTGCTGCAGTCTCATACGCCACGACCCTTCAGCCAGTCATCCAGGACACGCTCGAGGACCGAAAGCGGCATCGGTGCTGCCGTCAGGCCCACATCATGGAAGTCTCGGATGTCGAACTTCGCGCCCAGGCGCTGCCGCGCGTCCGCACGCAGCGCGAGCCAGCGCGTTTCTCCCACCTTGTAGCTGGTAGCCTGACCGGGCCAGGTACAGTAGCGCTCCACCTCGGTCGTCATCGCACTGCGGGCGTCACCGGTGGTCTGCACCATATAGTCGATCGCGCGCTCGCGGCTCCAGTCCTTGGCGTGAATGCCGGTATCGACCACGCAGCGCGCCGCGCGGAACAGCGCCGATTGCAGCATGCCGAGGCGCCCGAGAGGATCGGCGGCGTACATCCCCATCTCATCACACAACTGCTCGGCGTAGAGCGCCCAACCTTCGGTGTTGGCGGAAAAACCGCCGCCGGCCTTGCGAATGAGAGGCAGCGAGGGTAGCTCCAGCACCTGGGCCAGCTGGAAGTGATGTCCGGGCTCGGATTCGTGATACACGAGTGTGGGCAGCTTCCAGCGCGCCCATTCGCTGGTATCACGCAGATTGATGTAGAAGGCCCCGGGACGCGAGCCATCGAGCGCCGGGATCTGGTAGTAGCCTCCGGGCGCGCCGGCCTCCGTGTAGGCCGGCACACGGCGGATCTCCACCGGTGCTTTCGGCAGTACGCGGAAGTACTGCGGCAGATGCGGCTGTAATGCCTTTATGAGCCCGTTGCAGTAGTCGAGGATCTGCTGCCGGCCGCCATCGGTATTCGCATAGAGGTACTCCGGATCCCCGGCAAGCGCCTGTGCGCGCTCCGCCACCGTACCGCTGCTCTTGCCCTGCGAGCGCAGCAGCACGTCCATGCTTGCGGTGAGCTCCTGCGCCTGATCGAGCCCGAGCTGGTGCACCTCATCGGCGCTCATGGCGGTCGTCGTCGCCTGGCGCAGCGCGAGCTGGTAGAGGGCCGGCCCTTCGGGCAGACGGCTTACACTCGCCTCGTGCACGGCGCGCGGCCGCAGCTCACCCAGTGCCTTGGCCTGGCGATCGAGCGCCGGATACACCTCGCTTTCCACCAGCCGCGCGGCGTCCGCGGCATAGTTCCCGGCGATGCCGAGCTGCTGTGTACGGCGCGCCAGCGAGCTGCTGAGGATCGAATCCGCCGGCGGCACACTGCGAAAGGTACGCATCTGCTCGAGCGTGCGATCGACCAGGAAGTCCGGTGGCACGACTTTCAGGCTGGCGTCGTGCCGCAGCCGCTCGGTCTCCTGGTCGAGAATCACGGCGAAGGCGCGCAGGCGCGCTAGATACGCCTCGGCATCGTCCCGGCGGGCGATCTGGTGCTGGCGATCGAGGAAGGTCGGCACGCTCTGGTAAGCGCCGGTGAGCTGGCTCACCACGTACGGACGGCCGACATCGCCATAGTCGAAGGGCTGATAACGCGCCAGGGTCTCCATCTGGAACTCGACCGTGTCGTAGTTGGCGAGACCCGCAGCGCTCAGTGAGCCGCGCGCAAAGGCTCTGAGGCGCTTCAGCCGCGCGGCATTGTTGCGTTTTACCTCGCGCACATGCCCGAGCGATGCGTCGGTGAGTTTCGATTTCGCCCAGGCGTATTTGTCCTTGTCGAGGCCGAGCACGGTCACCAGCTCCGGATTCTCAACGAAACGCTCGTCCATGAACGCATCGAAGAGCGCGTTGAGTCGCGCGCTAGGGTCGGTCGCCGGTGGTGCGCTGGGTGCCTGACGGAGTGCGGCTGCAACGCCGGCAGTTACCAGTGTGCCGGTAGCCGCAGCGAGAAACTGGCGACGATCCATCACCGGATCTCCTTCTGGGCCGCAGCGCCGCCCCGGCGCCATGCGATCCGCGCACGTTGCGGCCGCATGGCGCCGAACCGACCCGAGGATTCGAAAGCGGCCGCGCACATGGTGCGCGGCCGGCGGCTTCACGCGGCGAGTGTGCCCTTCTTCTTGGCCGTGTGCGTCGCGATGAGGTCCATGAGCGCCGGCGACAGGCAGTCATAGGGCTCGAGCTTCAGTTCCTTGAGCCGCGCGCGGACCTCGCCCATACGCGCCGGGGGGAAGCCCGACTCGATAATCGAGGAGACGAAAGCCGCGAACTCGGGCGCCGACCAGCCGCTGTCCTTGGAAAGCTCGGTGTGCACGAAATCGAAGCCGTAGAACGGATGTTCCTTGTTCTCAATACGGCCGTACATGTGCACGCCACAGCCGCTGCAGGCGTGGCGCTGGATCGGCGCCTTCTCATCGACGATCTTGAGCTTGTTTCCGTTGGCGGTCACAGCCAGGTTGTCGCGACTGAGCACCGCCACCATGGAAAACAGTGCTCCCTGCGGCTTCCAGCACTTGGTGCAGCCGCACACGTGGTTGAATGCCGTGTTGCCCTTCAGTGTGACAGTGACCGGCGCGGAGCTGCACTTGCAGGTGAGCGTGCCTCCGGCAAAGTCGGTCTTGCCGGGTTTGACGCCGCCGTCAACGGCCGGATGAATTGCGGTAGCCATGAGGTTCTCCTTTGCTTTGTGACTTGCAGCCGGCGGTATGCGCCGCATAGCGGCGCACGAACCGTCAGAAGGTGACCACCGAGCGGATGGACTCGCCGCGGTGCATGAGATCGAAAGCGTCGTTGATCTTCTCGAGCGGCATGACGTGGGTGATCAGATCGTCAATGTTGATCTTCTTTTCCATGTACCAGTCGACGATCCTCGGCACATCGGTGCGACCGCGCGCACCGCCAAACGCCGTGCCCTTCCATACCCGCCCGGTAACCAGCTGGAACGGTCGCGTCTTGATCTCCTGGCCGGCACCGGCGACGCCGATAATGACCGATACACCCCAGCCGCGATGGCAACATTCGAGCGCCTGACGCATGAGCTCGACGTTGCCGACGCACTCGAAGCTGTAATCCGCGCCGCCATCGGTAAGGCTCACGATGTGCGGCACCAGATCGCCCGTGACTTCCTTCGGATTCACGAAGTGTGTCATGCCAAATTTCTCCGCGAGCGCCTTGCGCCGCGGATTGATGTCGACGCCGATGATCTTGTTGGCGCCGGCAAGCCGCGCGCCCTGGATCACATTGAGACCGATACCACCGAGGCCGAACACCACGACATTCGCGCCGGGCTCAACCTTGGCGGTGTTGATGACCGCGCCGATGCCTGTTGTGACACCGCAGCCGATGTAGCAGACCTTCTCGAACGGGGCATCCTCACGGATCTTCGCGACCGCAATCTCCGGCAACACGGTGTAATTGGAGAAGGTGGAGCAACCCATGTAGTGATGCACCATGTCGTTCCCGATGGAGAAGCGGCTGGTGCCATCGGGCATCAGGCCCTTGCCCTGAGTGGCGCGTATGGCGGTGCAGAGGTTGGTCTTACGCGACAGGCAGGATTTGCACTGCCGGCACTCGGGCGTATAGAGGGGGATCACGTGATCGCCCTTTTTCACTGAAGTGACTCCCGGCCCCACATCGACCACGATGCCCGCGCCCTCGTGCCCGAAGATCACCGGGAACAGTCCTTCAGGGTCGGCACCGGAGCGCGTGAACTCATCCGTATGGCATACGCCGCTCGCGCGGATCTCCACCAGGACTTCGCCCGCCTTCGGTCCACCGAGCTCGACGGTCACCACTTCGAGTGGCTTGCCGGCCGCGTACGCAATGGCAGCCTTGGTCTTCATGCCAATTCCCCGTTCCTGAGTCTGAGGCGCACAGTGAGTCGTCCAGTTTACGCGTCTCGCAATCGAATTCATAAAGGGCTTGCCGGGATGCGACCCTCCTGAGCGAGAATGAACGGCAAGCCGTCAAGCCGTACGAGGATTCCCCCATGGCAGACACGATATTCGGCAAGATCGTTCGCGGGGAGATCCCCTGTAATAAGGTGTACGAAGACGAGCAAGTCCTGGCCTTTCTCGACATCAATCCATTGTCCGAAGGGCACACGCTGGTGGTGCCGAAGGAGCCCGCCGAGACGCTGGACGGGCTGTCCGATGAGTCAGCTGCCGCTGTGGGGCGGGTACTGCCACGGCTATGCCGGGCCGTGGTCGCCGCCACCGGTGTAAAGGAATACAACGTGCTCGAGAACAACGGCGCGGGCGCGCACCAGGCGATCGCGCACGTGCACTTTCATATCATCCCAAAGCCCAATGCGCGGGATGGCCTCGGCATAGGATGGCCAGCCAGAGGCCTCGAACGGGACGCCGCTGCCGCGCTGGCAAGGAAGATTGCGGCGGCCGTCTCCTGATCCATAGCAGAGCTAAGTCAGGCCGCGGGGCGCAGGTAGCAGGACGCCGCGGATGGGGAGGAATTCGCTGGCGGTGACCGCTCGGCCAGCAGCCGCTTCCAGGCAATCTGCAGCGCTACCTTCGGTATTGCCGCCTGGGGTGGCCGCTTGTAGAATGCGCGGCCCTCCTGGTGCGGGGTGGAGCAGTCTGGCAGCTCGTCGGGCTCATAACCCGAAGGTCGCAGGTTC
>Ga0306922_10001078_pt1 | contig 23937 bp, 22 predicted proteins | sample sta12Cox44000082_FD_203758 | JGI IMG/M metagenome (GOLD analysis project Ga0306922, IMG submission 203758) | Lab enrichment of tropical soil microbial communities from Luquillo Experimental Forest, Puerto Rico - statoxic.12C.oxic.44.000.082 (v2)... | ecosystem: Environmental > Terrestrial >... | reverse complement strand
GCGGCGGATCCCGATCCGGGTAACGATGAAGATCAAGTCTCATTCCGAGAGCCACATCGTGGAGCTCGAAGACGGATCGCGGTGGCAGATCTTCCCCGGCGATCTCGATCTGACGCTCGATTGGCAGCCGGAAACCGATTTGACGGTGGCCCGCGTCGATGACGAGATCAGCGATCACGCTCTCATTGGCCGCGGCGGCCAGGTGCATGTGATTCCGGCGTCGGAAAGCTGGCCGGTGCGGGATGTCAAATCCATTCTCAAGAACGGCTAGATCAGAAGCTTGCCGATTCCTAAAACAGCGACTGCGAGAACAAACCGAAGCCGACGATCAGAACGGCCAACGCAACGACAATAACGAACAGGAAAACGCGGTCCATGACTGTCAATGTCAGCGGCCGCTGCACCGTTCCCCCTCCATGCGCCGGAACGATGCCCGGTTTGCCCGCGTTGAGCGCGAGGTCGTGCAGGCCTCGGGTGCGCTCCTACCGCAGGGTGGTCCGGGCCTGGGCCACCGATGCGGGGCTCCAAATAAGGGAAGCGGCTTCTGTGCGATTGCGATGTTCGGTAAAGAGTTGGGCGGCGACAAGTATGACTGCAGCAAAGCTGACGGTGAGCATCGCCATGAACAATTCGGTCGTCGGATTCATCAACTGGTTCTCTACGATTTGAGTCAAAACGTTCTCACCGACAACAAGCGCGAAGCCAACTCGTTCCGCTTTCTGGAAACAGGGCTATGGCGGCAGCGTGCACTCGACGCGTGATCCATGCGAAACCTGTCGTGTCCGAATTGCAGAGAGCGAATCTTCTTCGAGCAGGTTCGCTGCATGCGCTGTGCTCAGCATCTCGCGTTTGATCCGACCGCGCTCGCGATCCTGAAACTCGATGGCGAAGGAGTGTGCTCAAACCGCGACCCGATCGGTTGCAACTGGCTGGCCGAGAAGAATGGTCGCTATTGCCGCTCATGCGCTCTGACGCGCACGATCCCGAATCTGGATTCGCCAAGGAATCTCCTCTTGTGGAGGCGCGTCGAGCAGGCGAAGCGACGGCTGGTCTATGACCTGTGCCGGCTGCATCTGCCCGTCGTCTCGGACGGCGGCACGCAGCTTCGCTTCGACGTATTGTCCGATGCCGCCGGCGATCCGGTTCTGACCGGGCATCTGGCCGGACTCATCACGCTCAACATTGCGGAAGCAGACGATGTCGAGCGCGAAGCGCGGCGCGCCGCCTTCAGGGAGCCGTACCGGACCCTGTTGGGGCATTTTCGACATGAGATCGGTCATTTCTATTGGGAGCTTCTTGTCGCGGAAACCGCGCTCAGAGCTCCCTACAGGCTGATTTTCGGGGACGAGACCCAGGATTACGCCGATGCCCTTCAGGAATATCACAACCGTGCCGATCGATCCTATGACCGAAACGCCTTCATCAGCGAGTACGCCAGTTCGCATCCCTGGGAAGACTGGGCGGAAACGTTTGCGCATTTTCTACACATCGTCTCTGCGCTGGATTCCGTCGCGGGACTCCCATTGTCGCTTGATCTGCGCGCGCAGCAAACGCTTCGCGATCCCTATAGCGAGAGCGACTTCAACGCGCTGCTGGCGTCCTGGACGCCCCTCTCATATTCGTTGAACGAACTCAACCGGTCGCTGGGGCAGAACGATGCCTACCCTTTCCATCTGTCGGGCGTGATGTCGGGGAAGCTTCACTTCGTTCACATGGCAATCGAAAATTACCGGAATCGAAGAAGCTGAGCGCGCGAGGCTTATCGGCTCGCCCGATCGAGCAGCTCCCGCACCCTGAGCGCAAGGCGCGCCTGCGAAACCGGCTTTTCCAGGAGATCGACACCTTCTTCCAGCCGCCCCTGATGAACCACAGCATTGCGTGAGTAGCCGGTCATATAAAGGACCGGCAGCGCGGGTCGGATTTGCGTGGCGCGTTTTCCGAGCTCGCGCCCGTTGATGCCGGGCATGACCACGTCGGTGAGCATCAGATCTATTGACGGTTCGTCCTGCAACAGGACGGTCAGGGCGGATTGGGCGCTCGGCGCCGTGATGACCCGGTAATTGAGATCGCGCAGCAAGTCGCTGATATACGCCCGGAGGTCGGCATCGTCTTCGACCACCAATATTGTCTCGAGCTTGCTGCCCTCCGCGAACGCCGTATCGGGACTCTCGGAGATCGTCACCGCCGCGCCGTGATAGCGCGGGAAGTACATCTTGACCGTCGTACCGTGTCCGACTTCGCTGTAGATTTTGACGTGGCCGCCGGACTGCTTCACGAAGCCGTAGACCTGACTCAGGCCGAGCCCGGTGCCTTGTCCCGTCTCCTTGGTCGTAAAGAAGGGCTCGAAGGCGTGAGCCAACGTATCGCGGGTCATTCCGGTGCCGGTATCGCTCACAGACAGCACGACGTATTGGCCAGGCAGCAGCTCCGGATTGGCGCGATGATAATCCTCGTCGGCCGAAACGTTCACCGCCTCCACGGTCAGTTTCCCACCGTCGGGCATCGCGTCCCGCGCATTGATCGCGAGATTGACGATCGCCGACTCCAGATGATTGGCGTCGATTTCAATCTGCCAAAGCCCTTCGCTTCCGACGGTCTGCACCTCTATGCGCTCGCCGAGCGTTCGCTGCAGAAAATCCTGCAGCGTGTTAAGAAAGTTGTTGGGGTTGAGCGGCTTTGGATCCAGCGGCTGCCGGCGGGAGAACGCGAGCAGCCGGCTCGTCAGTGCGGCGGCGCGTTGAGCACCCCGCTTGGCGTGGGCGAGCCCACGCTGAAGGTTCGCGTTTCCGCTGAGTTGGCGGGAGTGGCGCTCCGCCGTCTCCAGGTTGCCGATCACGATCATGAGCAGATTGTTGAAGTCGTGCGCAATGCCTCCGCTGAGTTGGCCGATGGCCTCGAGTTTCTGCGAAGCAGCGAGCTGGTCCTGTATCTCTTTCAGCCGGTCCTGTGCTTCCTTGCGCTCCGTGATATCTCGCGTGACCTTGGCGAACCCGACAAGCTTGCCGTCGTCGTCGTTGATGCGATCGATCACGACGGAGGCCCAGAATTGCGTGCCGTCCTTGCGGACCCGCCAACCTTCAGCCTCGAAACGCCCTTTCTCTGCTGCCTCGGCAAGAGCTCGTTTGGGGACCTCCCGCTCACGGTCCTCAGGGGTATAAAACTGACTGAAATGCTTGCCGATGATTTCGTGAGGTGCATAACCCTTGACGCGCTTTGCGCCTGGATTCCAGGTTGTGACGTTGCCCTCAGCGTCGAGTCGGAAGATGGCGTAGTCGACGACAGCCTCGATGAGCTTCCGGTAGAGTCTTTCGCTCTCGATCAGATTTTCATGCGCGTGTTTCCGCTCCGTGATGTCCCGCGTGACCTTTGCAAATCCAATCAATTCACCGCTTTCATCGCGCACGGCATCGATGACGACAAGCGCCCAAAACTGGCTACCGTCCTTCCGTACGCGCCAACCTTCCGCGCTGAAACGTCCGCTATCACGGGCGGTCTTGAGTGCCCTCTGCGGCAGCCCGCTGGCTCGATCCTCGGGCGTATAGAACACCGAGAATGGCTTGCCGATGATCTCCTCGGCCGAGTAGCCCTTCAACCTGGACGCGCCGGAATTCCAGCTCCGAACGATTCCATCGACGTCGATCATGAAAATCGCGTAGTCCACGATGGCATCGATGAGGAGTTGGAGCCGGCGGGCATCGCCGATTTCGTCCAGTTTTGATCGCCCCTTTTTCAACAGGCTCGGCCTCCCAAATCTGAACCTAACGCGCCACGGAGCGCCTTGGTTCCCGTCAGCGCCGCCGGCATTACCATTCTATACGATTTTTCCTGGCCGAGACTTGCAGTCCTCGGGCGACCGGCGGTCTCCCCGCACCTAAGCCGCTGGCCGGGGCGATCACTTCAGGCGGGGCACGCATACAAAAAAGCACGCCGCGAGTGCGGCGTGCTTCGTCTTACGATCTATGGCCTACTTCTTGTCGGGCACCCAGGTCGTGCTCGCCTTGTCGTATTTGAAGCCAGGAGCGTTCTTCAAATCGTCCTTGGCCTCGTCGAGAGTGAGCCACCATTTGTCGTTTTTCTTGGCGGTCTTGACAGCCGTGAAGGGCACGATGACGTCCTTCTCGCCGGCTCCCAGGAAGCCTCCCACGGCAATGACCAGCCCCGTGACTTTCCCGGACTTGTCGACAAGAACATCATCGACATCGCCGATCTTTGATTCCTTCGGATCGTAGACGGACTGCTTGTAGTAATTCGCCACGGTCCAGCTTTCCGACGGAGCGGATGACATGGTCGTGGCGGCATAAGCGCCCGAGACAACGCCGACGGCCAACACACAACCTGCAGCAAGCTTCTTCATCAGGATCTCCCTTGAAATCAGAACATGAGACTCAAAGCCGGAAGACACCGGAAAAGTTCCTGCCGCATCGTAGATCGCGTGGCGGCGCGTGCGATGCAGGCGACGGAACGCAGACGGATATTTCGACGTTGTTGCGCGACTCCTCTCCGCTCGCTGTGCGGATTCCGCGGGGTAGCTTCGTCGCGTAGCCTGTCATCGGGCCACGCTTCGCGCTGACCCGTCGGCTCCTCGCAATGACGATACCGATAGGCGGGCGGGCAAGGCGCAGATGCACATTTGCCAAGCCTGTCTTCGCAGAGAGGACCGACTATTTGGAAACGGAATTGAAGACCATGTCGCTTACGCGACGACGCGCGAGCCTACTTCGAAGCAGAGAAGCGGCTCTCGAAGGAGTTCGCGGAAACGATCGGTTGCGCTCCGGCAACCAGACTGTCCTTCGCCTGCGGCGCCGATGCATCGGTCGAAGCCGTCGCAGCCGGGGAGGCGGGCGCGTCCGACACTGATGGCTTCGGCGCCGGGCGGCTCGCGGCCGCCTGCTTGGCCTCGGCCGGTTTGGTCTCAGCCGGCTTGAATGCCTTCGGCAGTGGCTTGGCCTCGGCTGTCTTTGGTTTGGCGGGAGCCGGCGTCGCACTCGCGGTGGTGTCGGCACTCGCGCTGCTCAATCCGACCTTGCGGGCGAAGCTTGCAAAAAAGCCCTCGGACTCCTGCACCGGCGGCGCAGCGGGTGCGGCGGATGCGACCTTGCTGCCTTGTTGCGCCTGTGCGGGAGCCGCGACAACGGGCTCTTCCTGCTGCCACGGCGCGTGTGGCGGATTGACCGTTCCCGGGATCGTGCCGGGCGCGCGCGACAATGCCACGAGCGACAGGGACTGGCCCTCGCCGCCATCCGACAAACCGGTGCTGGCGCCGGGCACGTGCGACGCGAAGATTTGATGCATGCCGCCGTCGATTCCGGTGTTGAGCTTGGCGACGGGCGTGCCTCTGGCGACGAGCCTGGCGTATTCGGCCTCGTCCTGCTGCTGCTTCTCCCGCACGCCGTCGGCGATCTCCTCGGGGATCGCGTAAGCCGGACATTTCGCGGAAGCGCTAAAGGCGGGATCGCGGGTCGCATTCGGCGCGCGAACCGCATCGAAGACGTACTTCTTCTCGCAGAAATCGACCTTCGGCTCGTGATGCGTGACCTCGAAGTGATCGTAGCCTTCCTTGATCATCTTCCAGAACGGCATGTTCGGATTGTTGCGGTGTTTCGCCATGTTGATCGGCGTCATCCGGAACGGATAGGCCTGGAACTGGAACGCCTTCTGGCCGCCGAAAAAGGATTCGCGGCCCAGCGAATAGATCTCCGAGATCTGCTCGTCGGTCATCGCGTAGCAGCCGCGCGAGGAGCAATCGCCATGCACCATGAGTTGCGAGCCGCTGTGGCCGAGCGCCTGGTCATAGGCGTTGGGGTAGCCCGTGTTGAACGAGAGGTAATAGGCCGACTGCGGGTTCATCTGGCCCGGCGTGATCGAATAGAAACCTTCGGGCGCCTGGCGATCACCCTCGCGCACCTTGGGACCGAGATCGCCGGACCAGCGGCAGATCGGGTAGGTCTTCAAAAGCTCGAATTTGCCGGAACGGCTCTGCTTCCAGACCTCGAGCTCGGCTTCCTGCTTGAACAGGCGAATCAGGATCGGCGACTGCAGATCCATGTCCTTTTCCACCATCGCTGCAAGGAGCTTGGGCGGAACGGGCTGGTTGGCCTTGGCATTGGTGGCAAGCGAAACTTCGTCGCTGTTGCAGCCGGCCAGAAACGCGCCTGCCGCGGCAAGCGCCACCGATGTCAGAAGCGCGCGGACCCGTGTGCGACTATTCAATGCGTGAGCTCCACACCCCACCGGGCAGTTCGCGCAACCCCACCATAGCGACGCCCTGAAGCCATTGAATAAAATACTAACCGTTGACCCTGTTGCCCGCAACCCAGACTGGGAACTGCCGAGGCTGGGACGGCGAGCGTGGTGAACAGAGGATAAATATGCCGCCGCGGCCTAATTGCGGCCGAAATAGGTGGTTCGGCTGGATTCCCTCAAAAAAGAGGGCGCTGTGACCTTTTTGAGCGGAGCCTCCCAAGGCTCAGCCCAGTCTCCGACCGATCTCGAGGAATTTCTGCCGCCGCTGCTTGCGAATCGCCGCGGCATCGAGATTTCGGAGCTCAGCGAAGGCGGCCTCGATAGCCTCCCCGGTGGCCTTGATCATGGCGGTGGGATTGCGGTGCGCCCCGCCAACCGGCTCGTTCAAAATCGTGTCGACCACGCCGAAACGCAGCATATCCTGCGCCGTGATCTTCATGCTGTTGGCGGCCTCCTGGGCTTTTGTGCCGTCCCGCCACAGGATCGAGGACGCGGCCTCGGGCGAGATCACGCTGTAGATCGCGTGCTCCAGCATCAGGACGCGGTTTGCGGTTGTGATCGCAATCGCGCCGCCCGACATGCCTTCGCCGGTGATCACAGCGACATTGGGCACGCCCAGCGCGAGACAGGCGTCGGTCGAGCGCGCGATTGCCTCGGCCTGTCCGCGTTCCTCCGCGCCAATGCCGGGGTAGGCGCCCGCGGAATCCACAATCGAGAGCACGGGGATGCCGAATCGCTCGGCCATCTCCATCAGCCGCACCGCCTTGCGGTAACCCTCCGGCCGGGCCATGCCGAAATTGTGCTTGATTCGCGAATCAGTGGTGTTGCCCTTCTCCTGGCCCATCACGCAGATGCTCTCGCCCCGGAAGCGGCCGAAACCGCCCATCAGCGCTTCGTCATCGCCGAATTTGCGGTCGCCGGCGAGTGGTGTGAATTCGGTGATCAGGGCGCCCACGAAGTCGGTGAAATGCGGTCGCTGCGGATGGCGCGCGACCAGCGTCTTCTGCCAGGGGGTCAGATTGGCATAGAGGTCGGCAAGCGCCTGCGCCGCCTTTTCCTCGATGCGCGACACCTCCTCGGTGATGTCGGTGCCGGACGCCGCCAGCGCGCGCAGTTCGTCGACCTTGGAATCGAGCTCGGCCACGGCCTTTTCGAAATCGAGATAGGAGCGCATCTGATCGGGCATCAGGGCAATATAGGGAACAACCTGCGGGCAGGCGAAGCGGTTTCGAGTCTTGATAGGAAGGCACGCTTATTCAATGGTTTAGCGCGCATTCCGGGGCGAGTCGCGCCCGACCTGCAAGGAGGCTTGAGCGGGGCTACGCTGTTTTCCGTGAGATGGGCGCGAAGTCAAGGATGTCGGAGAGCGCGGCGGGCCGGCCGCTCACTTCTCGGCCAGCGGGTGAAGGTCGCGCACCAGGCTCTTCAGGCGCTCTTCCACGACATGGGTGTAGATCTGCGTGGTCGAAATGTCGGTGTGGCCGAGCAGCGTCTGCACGATGCGCAAATCTGCGCCGTTGTGCAGGAGGTGGCTTGCGAAGGCGTGGCGCAGCACATGCGGCGACACCAGTCGCGGCGCGAGCCCTGCGGCGGACGCCAGGTCCTTGAGGTCGCGCGCAAAATGCTGCCGCGTCAGGTGTCCGCTTTCGCCGAAAGAGGGAAACAGCCATTTCGACGACGTGCCGTTCTGCTTTTTCTCCTGCGTCAGCGTTTCCATCGTCGCGAGATAGTCGCGCATGGCCGCCCGCGAGGCATCGTTCAGCGGCACCAGGCGCTCCTTGTTGCCCTTGCCGCGCACCACGATCATGCGCGCGTCGTGTCGCGCCGCCGAGCGCGGCAGCGCCACCAGTTCGGAGACGCGCAGGCCCGTGGCATAGAGCACTTCGAGCAGGCAATAGAGCCGCATCGCGCGCAGCCGCTGCGAGCCCGATGAGCCGGGCGCCTGCGCGAGTTCCCTGGCGCGGGTCAGCATGCGATCGACGTCGGCGATCGACAGCACCTTGGGCAGGCCGCGGCCGCGTTTCGGCCCGGACAGGATCGCCGCCGGGTCGTCGCTGCGGATCCGCTCGTTGAGCAGGAAGCGGAACAGATGCCGCATCGCCGATAGCCGTCGCGCGACGCTGGATGATTTGAAGCCGCGCGTATCGAGATCGGCAAGATAGCCGCGCAGACCCTCGGTCTTGACGCCGACAAAACCTGCCCCGGCACGGGCGACATAATCGGAGAGATCGGTGAGATCGCGCCGATAGGCGGCGAGCGTGTTTTCGCCTGCGCCCTGCTCCGCTGCGAGCATGTCGAGGAACAGGTCGATCAGCTTCGCATCCGAGGCTTTCGCGCGCATCCCCCTGATATCCCCCGACCCAGCCGCCTACTTCTTGAGAAACTTATCCGGCGGAATGGTGACCGACATTTCCCGCGGCCTCGGATTGACGAAATTCGCCAGCGCGAAAATTGCGCCATAGACGATGCCGGCGATCACGGCGAGGACCGTCAGAAAGCGGAACAGGCTGGGCATCTCTGGGCCTTGAGATACGTAAATTAACCAAGGACATCCAACATGTTCGTCCCGCCCTTGCAAGAGTCTCTGGTACGAGTATCGGCGGGGGTAGTATAGGTGGCAAGAAAGCGGCAGAGGCCGCCCCTTTTGAACCGGAAACATGTCCGAGAGCACGTCACACGCCGCCGTCGGCACCTCGTCCGAGGCCGGAATTCTCGTAGCCCTCGGGCCGCGGCTGATCGTGCTCGTCGGCATGATGGGCGCGGGAAAATCGACCATCGGTCGGCGGCTCGCCGCGCGGCTGCGGCTGCCCTTCATTGACGCCGACAGCGAGATCGAGGCGGCGGCCGGCATGTCGATTCCGGAGATCTTCGAGATCCATGGCGAGCCGCATTTCAGGGACGGCGAGGCGAGGGTGATTGCACGGCTCCTGGAAAGCGGCCCGGCGGTGCTTGCCACAGGCGGCGGTTCCTTCATGCGGGAGGAGACCCGTCGCCGCGTCCGCGACAAGGCGGTCTCGATCTGGCTCAAAGCCGACGCCGACATCATCATGCGTCGGGTCAAGCGCCGGGCCGACCGACCTCTGCTGCGGACAGCGGATCCCGCGGCAACTGTCGGTCGCCTGATCGCCGAACGTGAGCCGGTCTATCAGCACGCCGATCTGACCATTTGCTCGCGCGACGTGCCGCACGACAAGATCGTCGAGGAGTGTATCGAAGCCCTGCACGCGCTGCTTGGCGGTCGCGCAAAGCCGGTGACCGATCCGGTGGGTGCCGCACGATGACCGCACCGCTGAAACAGTCGGAGGTGACAATCGTCGACGTCGCGCTCGGCGAGCGTGCCTATGACATCGTGATCGGCCGCGACGTGCTGGCCTCGCTGGGCGCACGCATCGCAGCGTTGCGGCCCGGTGTCCGCGCCGCCGTCGTCACCGACCGCACCGTCGCAAAGCACTGGCTGGAGAAGACCGAGGCTTCGCTGCTACAGGCTGGCATCGCAACGTCCCGCATCATCGTCGACGAAGGTGAGGGCTCCAAGACCTATGCCGGGCTCGAACAGGTTTCGGAAGCGCTGATCGCCGAAAAAATCGAGCGCAACGATCTCGTCATTGCACTGGGTGGTGGCGTTGTGGGTGATCTCGCAGGCTTTGCCGCTGCGATCCTGCGGCGCGGCGTCGATTTCGTGCAGGTGCCGACCTCGCTTCTGGCGCAAGTCGACTCCTCCGTCGGCGGCAAGACCGGGATCAACTCGCCGCAGGGCAAGAACCTGCTTGGCGCCTTCCACCAGCCGGTGCTTGTCATCGCCGATACCGCGGTGCTCGATACGCTGTCGCCACGCCAGTTTCGCGCGGGATATGCCGAGGTCGCCAAATATGGCGTGCTCGGAGACGAAGCATTTTTCGCCTGGCTGGAGAAAAATCACGCTGATGTCTTCAGGGGCGGCGCGGCACGCGAGCACGCGATCGCCACCTCCTGCCGCGCCAAGGCCGCGATCGTCGCGCGCGACGAGCGCGAGACCGGCGATCGCGCGCTGCTCAATCTCGGTCACACTTTCGGTCACGCGCTGGAAACCGCAACCGGCTTTTCCGACCGCCTGTTCCATGGCGAGGGAGTTGCCATCGGCATGGTGCTCGCGGCGGAATTTTCCGCAACCCTCGGTATGATCGCGCAAACGGATGCGGAACGCGTCGCCCACCATCTTGCCGAGGTCGGGCTGCCGACCCATCTGCAGGACATAGCAGGTTTCGCACAGGAGGGGCTGGCGGATGCGGATGCGCTGATGACCTTGATGGCGCAGGACAAGAAGGTCCGGCGCGGCCGCTTGACGTTCATCCTGCTCGAGGCTGTCGGCCGCGCGGTGATCGCAAGGGATGTCGAGCCCGTAACCGTGCGAGATTTCCTCAAGGCGAGGCTGGCTGGCAAGAACTGACGACCGCGTCATGGACTGGCTGACAATTTCCATTGTGGTGGCGCTGCTCTGCGCATCGGCCTTCTTCGCGGCAAGCGAGACGGCGCTGATCGGCGCTTCGCGCGCGAGCATGCTTCGGCTGTCGAAGCAGGGTAATGGCGAGGCGCGCGTCGTGTATGGCCTGATCGGGATGCGCCAACGCCTGATCGGCGCGCTCCTGCTCGGCAACAACATCGCCAATATCGGTGCCTCCGCGCTCGCCACCGGCATCTTCACCTCATGGTTTGGCGAAGTCGGCGTGCTCTACGCCACCGCCGTCATGACTATCACGGTGGTGATCTTCGCCGAGGTGCTGCCCAAGACCATCGCGATCAACGCCCCCGACCGCGTCTCGCTGGCGGTCGCCCGGCCGATGAGACTGACGATGTATGTGCTGGGGCCGCTGCTCACGGTGATCGAGGCAGTGGTCCGTCTGATGGTGAAGCTGCTCGGAATCAAGATCGGCGCCAACCAGCCGCTTCTGTCGCCGACCGAGCGTCTGCGCGGTGCGGTCGATCTGCTCCACAGCGAAGGCAAGGTGGAGAAACAGGACCGCGATATGCTCGGCGGGCTGCTGGACCTGCGCGAGTTGCAGGTGTCGGATGTGATGATTCACCGCACCGAAGTGGTCATGGTGAATGCCGATCTGCCTCCCGAGGACCTGGTCGGCGAGGTGCTGGCGACCGAATTCACGCGTATCCCGCTCTGGCGCGACAAGCCGGAAAACATCATCGGCGTGCTGCACGCCAAGGATTTGCTGCGCGCCATTCGCGCTTCCGAGGGCGACATGTCGCGCATCGACGTCTCCAGCCTCGCGCTGCCGCCCTGGTTCGTGCCGGAGATGCGTCCACTTTCCGAGCAGCTCAAGGCGTTCCGTCGGCGCAAGACGCATTTTGCCATGGTGGTAGACGAGTATGGCGAGTTCGAAGGCATCGTGACCCTCGAGGACATTCTCGAAGAGATTGTCGGCGATATTTCCGACGAGCAGGACGTCGTGGTGGCAGGCGTCCGCGCCCAGCCCGACGGCTCGGTCGTGGTCGACGGCTCGGTGCCGATCCGCGATCTCAACCGCGCGATGGATTGGGACCTGCCCGACGAGGAGGCGACGACGGTCGCGGGACTCGTGATCCACGAGGCTCGTTCGATCCCCGAGCGTGGCCAGAGCTTCACCTTCCATGGCTTCCGCTTCCGCGTGCTGCGCCGCGAGCGCAACCGCATCACTGCGCTCAGGATCCAGCCAGTTCCGCGTGAGGCCGGGATCGAGGAAAAAAAGCCGAGGCGGGCGGGCTCCTCCTTCTAGCCGATCAGCCTTCGCCGGGCGCCTGCGCGTGGATGGCGAGTGCGTGCACGGAACCGGCGAGTTCGCTCGAAAGCGTCGTATTTATCATGCGGTGACGTTCGACCCGGCTCTTCCCTTTGAAGGCTGGCGATACAATATACACCCTGAAGTGCGTCTCCCCGCCGGGCCTGTGGCCGGCATGGCCCTCATGCAGATGTGATTCGTCCGTCACCTCGAGGCTCTCGGGAAAGAAAGCTTCACGCAACTTGTTGATGATAATATCTCGGGTGGCCATGGCGGCGACATAGGTCCCCGGCGCGTTGCCGTCAATGGCGCTTCTCGGAGTTGAAGGGTTTCGCAATGTCAAGACTTGAAGCTTTTCGCGTTGCGTAGTCAAAGTTTGCCATGCCGATCGATTCATCGAAATTCTTCGACCGCATTCGCATCAAGCCGAACAAGCTGAGCGCGAAGCAGGAGGCGCAGGCGCGCGAGGAAGCCGTCATGTGCGAGTGGCCCGGCTGCCAAAGCCGGGGCCCGCACCGTGCGCCCAAGGGTCGCAATCAGGCGCGGGAATACTTCCATTTCTGTCTCAATCACGTTCGTGAATACAACCAGTCCTACAATTTCTTTTCCGGCATGAATGCCGAGGCGGTCGCACGCTATCAAAAGGATGCGCTGACCGGCCATCGTCCGACCTGGCGGATGGGCGCCAATGGCAGTGGCGGCAAGGGCAAGGGTGCATCCGCCCCCGATTTCGACGGAGCCGCCGATCCGTTCAGCGTGTTCTCCGAGCTCAACGGCCGCGGCCGGTGGCGCCCGGGACCGGGCAGCGAAGCAAGGGCCGAGACGCGGAAGGTCTTCAACGCCGAGCGGAAAGCACTGCAGGTGATGGGGCTCGGTCCGGACGCGACGCTGAAAGAGGTCAAGGTAAAGTACAAGGCGCTGGTGAAGCAGCATCATCCCGACGCCAATGGCGGCGACCGCTCGACCGAAGATCGTCTGATCGAGATCATCAAGGCGTATAATTATCTGAAGACGGTGGTGCGCGCGAGCTGACCGCAAAACCTCAACAGGTGCGGCGCTTCACTCGATGATCTTGTCGGCGCGGCCGAGCAACGACAGCGGTACGGTGATGCCGAGGGCCTTCGCGGTTTTCAGGTTCACGATCAATTCGACGGTGGTGGACTGCTGCACCGGCAGATCGGCGGGTTTTGCGCCCTTCAGAATCCGTCCCGCATAGATGCCGGCCCAGCGGTAGGATTCATTGATGTTGCCGCCGTAGCTCATCAGGCCGCCGGCGTCGGTGAACTCGGTGTATTCATAGATCGTGGCAACTGCATGCCGGAGCGTGGCTTCCGCCAACAGCCGGCTGTTGGCGTTGAAGAAGGCATCGGCTCCGACCACGAGTACGCTGGCCTTGAGTCGGGAGAAATCGGCTACAGCCTTCTCGATATCCCGTTCGGTACCGGCGCGCAGAAGGTGAAGATGCAATCCGAGATGGTCGGCCGCTTCCTGGACCTCAGCCGAAATCTTTTCGGCGCGGGCGGGGTCGTTCGGGTTGACGAGCAGTGCGATGTCCGTCGCGTTCGGCATCAGTTCATGTGCCAGCTCCAGCCGCTTCGGGGCGAGCGATGCGTTCAACTGGCTGATGCCGGTGACATTGCCGCCGGGCCGGCTAATGTTGTCGACAAGGCCGATCTGGACTGGGTCGCTTGCCGTAGTGAACACCACCGGAATCGAGTCGGTCGCCTTCTTCGCAGCGAGATTGGCGGGCGTGTTGGCGACGATCACCGCGACCTGACGTTTCACGAGATCGGCGGCGAGCGCAGGCAGGCGACTATAATCACCGTCGGCCCATCGGTACTCGATTGCGACGTTTTCGCCTTCAACAAATCCGCCCTCTTTCAGCCCGGCGTAGAATGACGCGATATAGGGCGCGTATTTTTCCGCAGACGTGCCATTGAGAAATCCGATGGTGGGCAGGTTCTGCTGAGCATGCGCCGCAAACGGCGACAATACGGTGCCGCCGAGTAGCGTGATAAACTCCCGGCGTCGCATGGCTTGCCGATCTCCGCCCCTTCCGGAGATGTCATTAGCCGCAATTGCGGAACCCCGCACGGCACAGGATGTCGCAGGCCGATGTCCGAGGGCCGTGGTGCGCGCGAGTCGGCGACGCGCGCACAACCCCGGTCACTCATCCGCGCGCCACGCCAGGAATCGGTCCGACATAGGATGAACTCGGACGGATCAGCCGGCCGGTGCGCTGTTGTTCGCGCGCATGGGCGGTCCAGCCTACTGCGCGGGCAACCGCAAAGATCGGCGTGAAGGCCTGGCGCGGAATCGCCAGCGCATCGAGCAGGATCGCAGTGAAGAACTCGACATTGGTCTCCAGCGGGCGGTCCGGATTCTTTCGACGCAGCGCCTGACGGATATAGGCTTCGACCTCGCTCGCGAAGGGAAGGTCGGCGCCGTCGGCCGCAAGCCGCTCGATCGCCGCCTTCAGGACGTCGGCACGAGGGTCGCGCACGCGATAGATGCGATGCCCAAATCCCATCAGGCGCTCGCCGCGCGCCAGCGCATCGTCGACCCATGGCTTGATGCGTTCGCGCGTGCCGATGGCATCGAGCATCTCCAGCACCGGCTCGGGGGCACCGCCGTGCAGCGGTCCGGTCAGGGCGCAATAGCCGGCCGTGACCGCAGCAAAAAGGTCGGCCTGGGTCGACGCGACGACGCGTGTCGTGAAGGTGGAGGCATTCATGCCGTGATCGCACACGGTGACGAGATAGGCGTCCAGCGCGGCGATCTCTCGCGCGTCCGCCTTGCGGCCGCGGAGCATTTTCAGCGTGTCGGCGGCATGACTGATGTTCGGATCTGGGGCGACTGGATCGTGGCCCTTTGCCTGCTGCACCAGTGCGCCGGCGATCACAGGAAACGCGCCGACGACGGTTGCCTCATGATCGATCCCGCTCTCGCCGCGCAAACCTGCGATTGCGGCGCGAAAGCCGTCGACGATCGATAGTCCACGCGTCGCCGGCAACAGAGCGGCGAGTCGGTCAAAAGCGCGTTGCCGTGCGCCGCCGAGGCTTGCGCGGACATTGGCCTCGCTGAGTGGTCGTCCCGTCGCACCATTCCAGAGGCGCGCGGTCACGCTTTCAAAGCTCGATTTGCCTGCAAGATCGGCGACGTGTTCGCCGGCGATGATCAGTTCGCCACGTTCGCCGTCGACATGGCTCAACACGGTCTCGGCGGCGGGGACGCCGTCCAGCCCGATCTGGCTTTTGGTGAGATGCATGTTCATGGCCGAATCTCCTTTCCGACTTGGAAAGATCGGCCGTCTCGACATATTGATCAATCTTGATTATATAAATCAATATGAAAAAATCCGATGGTCTTTACCTCTCGGCCCGGGAGGCCTCGGCCGAGCTCGCGATCTCGCCGGCGACGCTCTACGCCTATGTCAGCCGCGGGCTGATTCGCTCCGAGCCGACGCCGGACTCCCGCAGCCATCGCTACCTCGCTGAAGACGTCAGGGAGCTCAAAGAGCGTCGGACGCCTTCCCCGGAGCCGCGCGGATTCAGGAGCTTTGACCCTGATCTGCCGGTGATGGATTCGGCCATTTCGACGATCACCGAGGCTGGCCCGATCTACCGCGGCGTCAACTGCGTCGAGCTGGCCGAAAAGGACACGCTCGAACACACAGCGACCCTGCTGTGGGACGTGACCCGGGTCGATCCGTTTTCCGCCGATAACTGCCCGCAAATGTCGGAGGAGATGCGCGCGATCGCGGAAGCTGCACGCCGTGCGGCGCCGATCGATCGTGCAATCGCGGTGCTTGCACTTGCGACCAGCGCCGATCGCGGCGCCTTCACCCGCGCCCCCGACGGTCGCGCGATGGTAGGCGGTCGCATCATGCGGCTGCTGGTTGCGACCATGCTCAACACCCCACCATCAGCCGAGCCGCTGCATCTGCAGATCGCCAGAGCCTGGGCGCCGGATCACAAACATGCCGCCGATCTGATCCGGCGCGCGCTGGTGCTGCTCGCCGATCACGAGCTGAATGCCTCGACCTTCACGGCGCGTTGCGCGGCTTCGACCGGCCTGAACCTCTATGATTCCGTGATCGCAGGACTTGCCGCGCTGAAGGGGCCCAAGCACGGCGGTGCGGGTGTGCTGGCCTCGCAACTGGTGAAGACGCTGATCTCCAATGACGCGGAGCCGGTAATCCGGGAGCGCGTCGCGCTGGGCGAGCGTTTCGCCGGCTTCGGCCATGGCGTCTACAAGCGCGGCGATCCCCGCGCGATTTCGCTGCTCGAGGCGCTGACGCGAGCCGGCGCGGCACGGAAATTCACGAAAGAAGTCCCGCAGCGGATCGCCGAAGCCACCGGCGAGTTTGTCAACATCGACTATGCCCTTGCCGTGCTCGCACACAGCCTGCGGTTCGCGGCTGGAAGCGAACTCACCCTGTTTGCCATGGCCCGTGCCGTCGGGTGGATTGCGCATGCGAGCGAGCAATTGCAGCACGGCCGGCTGATCCGCCCGCGCGCACGCTATGTGGGGCCGCCGGCGCGCGGCGTCGCCTCGCAACAGGATTGAATGGACTCACTTGGCCGGCTCCGCCGGCTCGATGATGCCACCGCCGTTGCGCCGCCGAATGGTCCAGACCGCGAGCGCGAGAATCAACGCGCCGCCGAGCACGATCGGCATCCAGTGATGTTTGGCGCTGCCGCCGGTATGTTTGAACACGCCAATGCGATCGAGCACCGAGACGGCCATCACCCCGGGCAGCACGTGCAAGGGCGCCCATAACAGGATCGCCGGGATGTTGACCGCGTAGAAGCGCGGCGGAGGCATCCCCAGCGCGCCGGCCGTGATCGGCACGAAGGCGCGGATCGGCGGCACGAAACGGGCAAAGAATACCGCCCAGGTGCCCCGGTGCCGGAAGAAGGCTTCGCTCTGGGCAACCACGCGCGGATAATTGGTCAGGGGCCAGGTCGAAAGGATCTCGTTTTTGGCGCGGTGCCCCACCCAGAACGCCGATCCGTCGCCGATCATCGCGCCGACGGTCGCAGCCAGCAGCACCCAATGCAGCTTCAACTCGCCGCCGGGCACGAGCGCGCTCAGCGCAAGGATGATGGTCGAGCCGGGAATCACCGATCCGATGACCGGAACGGCCTCCAGCAACGCGGCAAGGAACAGCGTGAGATAGGCCAGCCAGGCGTTATCAGAGACAAAGGCGATCAATGGATCGATGTAAGCGGCCACAAAATCCCTGTATTCGTTGAGTGCCCGGCGCCGAACGACCTAGCATAACTAGGCCGGCGACGGGAAAGTGCCATGGGAACCCGCCTCTGCGCCGGCGGCGAACAGAAATGCCGCGCAATTCGCAGGGCAGCCTTCCAAAAACCGCGTCCCGTGCCTATCTCGATGAAAAAGCAACGGAACTTTGATCAAGCGGCGGGCTTCTGCCGGCTCTTGCTCTCTGATAGGCTGACAACAAGCCCCCAACCGCAGCCATATCGCTAATCTGGTTTCGGGAATGCCCGGGACCCCGGAGGATTGATGACGACCGTCGCCACCACAACAGCGCAGGAAATGACCGGGTTGCCGGATATGAAGGTGTCGGTCCGCCAGGTATTCGGGATCGACAGCGACCTCGAAGTGCCGGCCTATTCCGAAGTCGATCCGCATGTCCCGGAGGTTGATTCGGATTACCGTTTCGACCGCGCCACCACCCTTGCCATCCTCGCCGGCTTCGCCAAGAACCGCCGCGTGATGGTCACCGGCTATCACGGCACCGGCAAGTCCACGCATATCGAGCAGGTTGCCGCGCGACTGAACTGGCCCTGCGTCCGCGTCAATCTCGACAGCCACATCAGCCGCATCGATCTGGTCGGCAAGGACGCCATCGTTATCAAGGACGGCAAGCAGGTGACGGAGTTCAAGGACGGCATCCTGCCCTGGGCGTTGCAGCACAACGTCGCGCTCGTATTCGACGAATACGATGCCGGCCGGCCCGACGTGATGTTCGTGATCCAGCGCGTGCTCGAGGTCTCCGGCCGCCTGACGCTGCTCGACCAGAACAAGGTCATCAAGCCGCATCCGGCATTCCGTCTGTTTTCGACCGCCAACACGGTCGGTCTCGGCGACACCTCCGGCCTCTATCACGGCACCCAGCAGATCAACCAGGGCCAGATGGACCGCTGGTCGATCGTGACCACGCTGAACTATCTCGCGCATGACGAGGAAGTCGAAATCGTGCTGGCGAAGGCCCATCACTACCGCACGCAGGAGGGGCGCGACATCGTCAACAAGATGGTTCGTCTCGCCGATCTGACGCGCAACGCCTTCGCCAATGGCGATCTGTCGACGGTCATGAGCCCGCGCACCGTGATCACCTGGGCGGAAAACTCCGAGATCTTCGGCGACATCGGCTTTGCCTTCCGCGTCACCTTTCTCAACAAGTGCGACGAGCTGGAGCGGCCTTTGGTGGCGGAATTTTATCAGCGCTGCTTCAACACCGAGCTCGCGGAGTCCGCGGTCAACGTGGCGCTGTCCTGAGAACGGCGCCGCCGTGAGGCCGCGATGACCACGTCCAACATCAAGTTTCGCCCCGGAACCAAGGAAGCCCCGACCGAGCCGTTCAAGCGCGCGGTGACGGGTTGCCTGCGCGCGATCGCGTGTACGCCGGAGCTCGAGGTGAATTTTGCGGCCGAACGCCCGGGGCTTGCGCCCGGCAAGGCTCGGCTGCCCGAGCCGGCGCGCAAAATGACCAAGCGGGATGCCGCGATCGTGCGCGGCCACGCCGATTCCATGGCGCTCAAGCTCGCCTGCCATGATCCCAAGGTGCACCGCAAGCTGATGCCGGGCAATCCGCAGGCGCGCGGCGTGTTCGAGGCCGTCGAGCAGGCACGGGTCGAAGCCATCGGCGCGCGGCGCATGTCCGGCGTTGCGCGCAATCTCACCGCGATGCTCGACGACCACTTCCATCGCGGCAAATACGACGAGATCACCGAACGCGCCGACGCGCCGTTGTCGGACGCGCTTGCCATGATGGTGCGCGAACGGTTGACCGGTCTGGCGCCGCCAAATGCCGCGAAGAAAATGGTCGACCTGTGGCGCCCGATCCTGGAGGACAAGATCGGCACGCGCCTCGATAAGCTCAGCCGCTTCACCGAGGATCAGGCGAAGTTCGGCGATATGGTCCACGATCTTTTGTCGGCGCTCGATCTCGGCGACGAACGCAATACCGAGACCGACGAGGACGACAACCAGGACGACAACGCCGACGGCGAAAACGACCAGTCCGGTGCCGAGGGCTCGCCGGACAGCGACGCGGCGCAGGAGATGAGCGCCGACCAGGCCGATGCGACCACGGAAGAGATGTCCGACAGCGCGATGGAAAGCGCGCAGGCCTCCACCAGCGATACCTTCGACGACGGCGAACTCGGCGACGACGAAACGCCGGGCGAAGCGACGCGTCCGAACAAGCGTGGGCAGAACGAGCCGCGCGGGCCGGAATACCACGCCTTCGCGCCGAAGTTCGACGAGGTGATCGCCGCCGAGGACCTCTGCGATCATGACGAGCTGGAACGGCTGCGCTCCTATCTCGACAAGCAGCTCGCGCATCTGCAGGGCATCGTGGCGCGCCTGGCCAACCGCCTGCAGCGCCGGCTGATGGCGCAGCAGAATCGCGCCTGGGAGTTCGATCTCGAGGAAGGCGTGCTCGATCCGGCGCGACTGTCGCGCGTGGTCACCGATCCCTATCACCCGCTGTCCTTCATGCACGAGAAGGAGGCGACCTTCCGCGACACCGTGGTCACGCTTCTGCTCGACAACTCCGGCTCGATGCGAGGCCGCCCGATCACGGTCGCGGCGACCTGCGCGGACATCCTGGCGCGCACCCTGGAACGCTGCGGCGTCAAGGTCGAGATTTTGGGCTTCACCACCCGCGCCTGGAAGGGCGGGCAGTCGCGCGAGGCCTGGCTTGCCGCCGGCAAGCCGCCCAATCCCGGCCGGCTCAACGATCTGCGCCACATCATCTATAAGGCGGCGGATGCGCCGTGGCGGCGCTCGCGCAAGAATCTCGGCCTGATGATGCGCGAGGGACTTCTGAAAGAGAACATCGACGGCGAGGCGCTGGACTGGGCGCATCGGCGCCTGCTTGGCCGTGCCGAACAGCGCAAGATCCTGATGATGATTTCCGACGGCGCGCCGGTCGACGATTCCACGCTGTCGGTCAATCCCGGCAATTATCTCGAGCGGCATCTGCGCCACGTCATCGAGGAGATCGAGACCCGCTCGCCGGTCGAACTGATCGCGATCGGCATCGGCCACGACGTCACGCGCTATTATCGCCGCGCCGTGACCATCGTGGATGCCGAAGAGCTGGGCGGCGCCATCACCGAGAAGCTCGCCGAACTCTTCAGCGAGACGCACGGCGTGCCGCCGGCTGCGCAGAGCCAGCGCCGGCTGCACTCGTAATCCATGCGCGCAGGCATCAGCCGCCGTTGCTTTCTGAACGGCGCGGCGGCCGGGCTCGCGACGCTGGTCCCGCCCCGCCTCGCACAGGCGCAATCTGCTGCAACCCAACCGCCGCCGAAGCAGGGTGCGGTCGACGAATATTCGGCCGACAGGCCGGTTTCGATCGAGGTCAATGCCCGGCAAATTCCCTCGTTCGATCCCCGCGACCATTCGCATGTACGCTTCGGCGCGCTGGAATACCGCAGCGGGCTGGTTCTGACCTCGTCCTATCGCGGCTTTGGCGGGTTGTCGGCGATCCGCCTCGATCGCAAAGGCGAGCGTTTCCTCGCGCTGAGCGACAAGGGAAGCTGGTTCACCGGCCGCATCGTCTATTCCGGGCGCGAGATGACGGGGCTTGCCGATGTCGAGGCCGCGCCGATTCTCGGCCCCGACGGCAGGCCGGTTGCGACCCGCGGCTGGTACGACACTGAATCGATCGCGCTCGACGGGTCGATGGTCTATGTCGGGATCGAGCGCGTCAACCAGGTGCTGCGCTTCGATTTCAGCAAGGGGTTTACGCGGGCACGCGGCGAGGTGGTGCCGCTGCCGCCCGCGGCAAAGAAGCTCCCCGTCAACAAGGGGCTGGAAGCGCTCGTCATGGTGCCGAAAGGCCGGCCGCTTGCCGGCACCCTGATTGCGATGTCCGAGCGCGGGCTCGATCCGCAGGGCAACCTGATCGCCTTTCTGGTCGGCGGGCCGACGCCGGGTCAGTTCGCCGTCCGCCGCACCAACGATTTCGACATCAGCGATGCCGTGCTGCTGGGCGGCGATGTGCTGGTGCTTGAACGAAAATTCTCGTGGGCGGCGGGCGTCGGCATCCGTATCCGCCGCATTCCGCTCGAATCCATCGCGCCCGGTGCGCTTGTCGACGGCCCCTCGATCTTCGATGCCGATCTCGGTCAGGAGATCGACAATATGGAAGGCATCGATGCGCATGTGACGGCGGAGGGCGATACGGTGCTGACCATGGTCTCCGACGATAATTTCTCCCTGATCCAGCGCACGCTCTTGCTGCAGTTCACGCTGGTGGAATAGGCGGATGTCCCAACGCATCATCCTGCAGACGATCCATTCGCAAAACGGCTAGCCGCTTCTCCACGACTTGCTCTAATCTCGCCGGTGTTTCCCATCCCTCCATTCGGAAATCCCTCATGAGTGCCCTGTTCTCGCCGATCGAGCTGCGCGGCCTTTCGCTTCCAAACCGCATCATGGTGGCGCCGATGTGCCAGTATTCCGCCGATCATGGCGAGGCCACGGACTGGCATTTCACCCACGTCAATTCGCTGGCGCTGTCCGGTGCTGCGATGTTCTGCATCGAGGCAACGGCGGTGGAGGCGATCGGCCGCATCACGCATGGATGCCTGGGCCTGTGGAACGATGCCTGCGAAGCCGCGCTGAAGCCGATCGTCGCCTCGGTGCGCAGGCATTCGAAAACCGCTGTTGCCATGCAGCTCGCCCATGCCGGGCGCAAGGCATCGAGCCAGCGTCCGTGGGAGGGCGGCCAGTTGATCCCGCTCGACAAGGGCGGCTGGCAGACGGAAGGTCCATCCGCGGTGCCGCACAAGGAGGGCGAGGCGCCGCCGCTTGCGCTCGATACGCTGGGGCTCGCGCGGGTGTGCGAGGCGTTCGTGACGGCAACCAAGCGCGCCGAGCGACTGGGCCTCGACGCGCTGGAGCTGCATTGCGCCCACGGCTATCTGATGCATCAATTTCTGTCGCCGATCTCGAACCGCCGCACCGACCAGTACGGCGGCTCGCTCGAGAACCGCATGCGCTTTCCGCTCGAAGTGTTCGACGCGATCCGCGCGACGTTCCCCGCCGACAAGCCGGTCGGCATCAAAGTGTCGGCGACCGATTGGGTCGAGGGCGGCTGGGACCTCAAGCAGGCCATCGCCTTTGCCAGGGAATTGAAAAAGCGCGGCGTCGATTGGGTCGATTCCTCCTCCGGCGGCGTATCGCCGCACCAGAAGATCCCGCTCGCGCCCGGCTACCAGGTGCCGTTCGCGCAGGCGATCAGGCAGGAGGCGGGCGTCCGCACCATCGCGGTCGGCCTGATCACGCAGGCGAGACAGTCCGAAGAGATCGTGGCTTCGGGCAAGGCCGATATGGTCGCGCTCGCGCGCGGCATGCTCTACGACCCCCGCTGGGGCTGGCACGCCGCAGCCGAGCTCGGAGGCCATGTCGCCGCGCCGCCGCCCTATTGGCGGGCACCGCCCCATGAGCAAAAGGACCTGTTCGGCACGACGTCCTTCGGCACGCGGTAACAGCGCCGGTCCCCGTCTGCCCGCGCACCCCCGTCCGACATCCGCGATGTGGCCGAGGTCAAGCGGTAGGCGGGTCTTGCCGCCGGCCCGCCCAGCTATCCCTTGTGCATTCACGGTTGTGTAAGGCCATTTCGCGGGAGGCAAAAATGGCCTAACCTGCTGACGCCGGCGATCGATGGGTGGCGCCATGCGGTTTCGCGTCCGAAGATTTGCCCATGTGTTCGAACGCATCGGCCTTGCTATGGCGGGCGCTGCCTGCGGGTTGTTCGTCGCCGCCCATGTCGGCTCGAGCATCAGCTTCCTCACCTCGCAGGGTTTCCTCCTCGTCATGATGATCGCGGGCGCGGTCGCCTTCTATCTCGGCATCGATACGCCGCCGATGCCGTTCCACGCCGAAGATGACCGCACATCCATCGACACCGCAGAACTGTTGAGCGCTGTGGGCACTTTCCTTGCGACGCTGACCGCCTTTCTCTCGGTCGGCATCATCATCCTGCGCGAGGAGCCGCATATCGCATGGACCGCCCTGATCGGGCTTGGCTGGACGCTCGGCATTCTCATGCAGATCGTCGGCGGTGCCAAAGCGCGCTTTCGGACGTAAAGGTCTCTCGCCCCGAAAAGTCTGCAGGATCGGAAAGGCGTATTGCCAACCATCTTTCGACAGGTGGCCAGAATGGTGGGCACGCTTCGCCTTTGCCCACTCTATGATTCTGATTCAAATTTCATACAGCCGGCACGCCAATCGGCGTTCCCGCGGCGCGATCGCGCCCGGGTGATGCGAAGATCATGTCCCTCGAAATCAGGAGGGCGCAGGGAAAGCCGGATGCTGGCTGCACCCGCAGCCTCGCGTGCAGTTGGAAGAAGCACACGAGTAAGTCCACTACAGGTCAACCGGAGCGACCCGGCCTTCCCTGCGCAATGGTTTTAACGGCTGCTTCGGGCTCTCCCCGGTGTCCATGACTTTTTAGTCACCGTCGGTCGCAGGCTCGTTACCTGCGACCTTGACGCCAGCCCAGGGGCGTCAGGACCACACGACTTCGCCGTCCGCATCGGCATCGCTCGTCGTGCGATACCGACCGCGTCCATCGCATCCCGTCTCAACGTCCGTGACGACGCGTACGCCCCTCATGTCGAGTCGGGACGGCGGGAAGATGCACATTGTTTCTGATTTTCGGAAAGTGAAATTT
>Ga0306922_10001077_pt1 | contig 23939 bp, 27 predicted proteins | sample sta12Cox44000082_FD_203758 | JGI IMG/M metagenome (GOLD analysis project Ga0306922, IMG submission 203758) | Lab enrichment of tropical soil microbial communities from Luquillo Experimental Forest, Puerto Rico - statoxic.12C.oxic.44.000.082 (v2)... | ecosystem: Environmental > Terrestrial >... | reverse complement strand
CTTGGATTCCTCAACCGTGATCACGCCGTCCTTGCCCACCTTCTTCATTGCTTCGGCGATGATGTTGCCGATGGTGGAGTCGCTGTTGGCGGAGATACTGCCGACCTGGGCTATCATGTCGCCGGAGACGGGCTTGGAAAGCTTCTTGACGTCCTCGACGGCAACTTCCACAGCCTTATCGATGCCGCGCTTGATGGCCATCGGATTCGCTCCCGCGGTGACCGCTTTGACGCCTTCGCGGTAGATTGCCTGGGCTAGAATCGTTGCCGTGGTGGTGCCGTCTCCGGCAACATCAGAGGTTTTCGACGCCACTTCCCGTACCATCTGGGCGCCCATATTTTCGAGCGGGTCCTTCAACTCAATCTCTTTGGCTACCGTCACACCATCTTTGGTGATCGTCGGTCCGCCGTATTTCTTTTCGAGAACGACATTGCGTCCACGTGGGCCAAGGGTCATCTTCACCGCATCGGCTAGTTGGTTAACACCTCGTAGGATCGCCTGGCGGGATGCGTCACTGTAAGTAATCTGTTTTGCCATAAGAAGTTTTCCTCGTGATTCGGATTTGAGCTAGCCGGCCTTCGAAAGCGCCTGGGGGGCCACATCCAGTACTCCGAGGACATCATCCTCGCGCATGATGATGTACTCAATGCCGTCCAGCTTGATATCGTTGCCGGAATATTTGGCGAACAGGATGCGGTCGCCGACTCGGACGTCCAGGGCGACCATTTTGCCGTCGTCGAGCCGCTTGCCCCTTCCGATGGCCATCACTTCACCCTCCTGGGGCTTTTCCTTAACCGAATCGGGGATGACAATGCCCGTTCGCGTGGTTTCCCGTTCCTCGATCCGCTTCACCACGATGCGGTCGTAGAGGGGACGAATGGTCATGATGCGTTAACCTCCATTTAGATCCCCCAGGGAAGGGAGTGCCGGATTGGGGCCCGAGAAGAACCTGCCCTTCTGGAGATGGCGCGCGTGAGCTGAGACAGTCAGATAGGGAATTCTCAAGAACGATTTAACCACAACCCTCGTAATTTCGATACTGTTGCAGTCCCGAGATTTCACGTCCGTGATGAGTCGCTTCAACGCGGCGCGCAGAGCCTTTTGCTTGTCAAATCCAAAGACGGTGGTCTTGATCTCCCCAGCCATGAAGAAGAAGGTCCATCCTGCTTCCTCCACCGTCTTCTCGAACGCGGATGGGTTATCTTTGACCTCGCTGCCCATCCATTCGAATCAGAGTCGGTCTCGACCAGGAGGGATCTCGGCAGATTCGTGCCGTCCTGAACCAAGATGTTGCCCGCTGTGATTAGATCTGTCATGGCGAAGTCAGTTTGTGGAACGTGGGATCGCGGAATGAGCCAGCGATGTCACCGGGTGGCTGCGGATGCCACCATTGCGTTCCCTGATGTCCGCCCAGTTGGTGTCCTCCTTCACGTGGAGAAAAACCCCCAAAGTGGCCTGATATGAGCCTGTGCGTGGCGAATTCATAAAATCACGCGGCGATCGGCGTCTGGTACAACCCGCGACAGTGCTTCTGCCAGCCATACGAGGCAAAGCTTATCGGCGACGGAGTGCCGCCAGAATCTGGCAGTTGTCCTTCTAACCCCGCGTTCCAGGTCCGCGGTTGTCCAGAATAAGGTTCGATCCAAGCACTCTCTTCTTAGAGTTTCAACAAGTCGCTCATCAAAGGGATGCGATAGCGGCACGTAGGGCACGGTCTTGATTTCCATTACCTCCAACACTCGCAGGTTTGCCTGCCACTGGTGGAACCGATACAACGGATCGTGGTCCGTGCTGAGATACTTCGGCAACGATTTACCTCGAATCGCTCGCCGAACATCGAGCACAGTGACGGGCCATCGACAATTCCGCGGTGAATGCCAAACCCGATGATCCGACGTGTGAACTGGTCCATAACCACCAGCACCCAATGCGTTCGTAGCTTCAGCGATTCACAGCGAAACAGGTCGATGCTCCACAAACTGTCCTTCGCTTGACCGATAAAGGTGAGCCAAGACGGACCACCGGATCCGGATTGTGGCCGGTAATGTTTTCCAAGAATCCGCCGCACCACGTCCTTGTTGATATCCACGCCAAAGGCCAAAGTGATTTGCTGGGCAATTCGCGGACAACCCCAGCTAGGGTTACGTCGTTTCACTTCAATGACGGCATCGATCAATTCTTTGGCCGGTCCCTTCGGACCACGCCGACGTCCGCGCTGGCAGGAAAACAGCATGCGGTACTTTCTTTTCGTCAATACGTGATGGAAATGCAGCAGCGTCGAGGGTTTCAGGACCATGCCACATCGCAGAACGCGAGAGAGGCGCATGAGAAGGGTGCATAAACCGGCGATAATCCGGTCGGAGACGTGCAGACTGGAAGCTCGCTTCCCGCGCGATTCAGGATGAGGATCTGATGCCGAGTCAGCACGGATTCGGCGACGACGGCACGAAGGCCACCTGGTTTTATAAAGCGGAAAACGGTGACGATCAAATGGACGAAAACGACGAGAATGTCGTACATCCCGGCATCGTATCAAAATCTCAAAAAGCGCTGGAATTCAGGCCGATTTTGTAATTCGCCACCGACAGGCTTGGCCGCAGAGCGTGCATCGGAAGGGCAGAAGAAGCCAGTGAAGGGCTGTTTCAAGGGAATTCCGGTCGCCTACGCCCCTGAAATCGACGGATCAGCAATGTGGGCACCGTGCGAACAGCATACTTTACAGTACCTCGATCAGGTCGGAATTAACGACCAACAGCAATCCAAGCAGCGAGCCGACCGCCAGTGAAAGATGGAACCAGATATTGCGTACTCCTGTCGCCTTACGCGTCTCCAGAGTTCTCCCGTCGCGGCGTGCCGACTTCGAATTCGAGCCTCGCCTGGCTCTTCTTCGCTCCGTGCCACTGCGTGAACGATTCCCTCACCAGATGGAAGGCCGAGGCCCGGTTCTGCACGATCACCTTCACCCAGCCCCACGCTCCTTTCGGTGGAAAATAGATGCCCCGGAAGAAGATCCGCGCGATAAAATGACTGATCTTGTAGGGGACGGGCTCATCTGCGATCGACTCGATTGCTCTTGCTGTCTCGGCTGGGCTATAAGACTTCGCCCAGGCTCGCCGGACTTCCGTTTCGACTTCGGAGGCGGACATCTTCAGCGGTGTGTGAGCCATCTGAAATGGCGCGAACTCTAGCCAGTGTTTCGGCCGCGTGAGCCGGCCCTCGTCCTCCAGGCGCGCGTAAAGCGGAGTCGCCGGGAACGGAGTGATCTGCCCGAACACCGGCAATACAGGAGGCCAGTCTCGCATCTGGGCGAGCGTTCGGTCTGCAACGCCGGACGAGTCGTGATCGAGACCGAAGATGAATGAGGTAATCGCGTACACGTTTCTGCGAGCTAACCGCGCGAGCACGGTCGCGTATTCGCCGGGTTTGTTGAAACTCTTGTTCACGCTGGCCAGGTTTGCGGGATCCAGCGACTCCATCCCGATGAAGATCCATTTCCCGCCCGAGTCTGCGATGAGGTCCACCAACTCCTTATCGCGCAGCAGGTTGGCGCTGATCTGGCCAACCCACGAGAGTTGCGCGCCGGCAGCGATCACGTCGCGCAACAACGCCTTCGTGCGCTTTACGTTGATGGCGAAGTTGTCATCCACAAAGAAGACGGCGACCTTACCCCGTGTGCGCTGTGCGCGTTTCTTGAGGCGCAGCATTTCGTCCACGATGCTCTGGTTGGAACGAAAACGGATCGAATCACCGAAGAACCCGGTGACGGTACAAAAGTCACAGCCATACGGACAGCCACGTCCGGATTCGATCGGAATGATGTGAAATGTCTCCCAGGGCTGGTGAAAGTGCGCCATGATCGACCGGACGAAGCCGGGTATCCGGTTGAACTGGGCGATATCGATGGATTCCCACGGAATTTCGGGATACTTCTGGAGGTCGGGCTTTCGCTCCTGGCCGAATGCGTCCACCGGCGCATAGATGTCCTTCAACTGTCCCGCAGCCGCATCGCTGACGATCCGAGGCCACGTCTCGTCCGCTTCGCCGAGCGCCACTGCGTCGGCGTGACGCGGGCCGCCATCCCGGCCGAGTGCTTCGCCAGGCACCTCAGTCACATGGGGTCCGCCCATCACGACCGGCACGCCCGCAGCTCGGACGGCGTCGGCAACCCGGTATGCCTTGGCTACCATTCGGGTCATGGCGCCGATCCCGACCAGTCCGATTTTGCGGTCGAGCACATACCGAACCACATCGGCATCACTCATCGGTTGGGTGTTGCCGTCGATCAGCAACACCTCGTGCTCCCGCGGCGTGAGTGATTGGAGCAGAAACATCCACAGGTGAGGCATGAAGTTCCTGGTCACACCGTTGTCCGGGCAGTATAGAAGAATTTTCATCGACGCTCTGTCACAGGGAAAAGGATATTGGCGCTCTGAGCATCTCATGCATCGCCGGTATTGCCCCCATCGGTACCCAATTGCGGCGGTCCACGACAGGGCCTGACTGATACGTCACACCGGCGAGCCGCCTTTCTTCACGGCGCGCGGTCCAGAGCGCGAAGGGGCCTAGCAGTCAAAAGTATCAATAACATCCTGAGATGGGCTATTTACGTCGCGCGGTGACGCTCATACGCCTTCCAAATCTCCGAGGCTGCTGCCTCGTAGCGCTGTCTATCGCCACAATTCTCCTCCCCGAAATCGGTCCGAAACACTTCAAACAGCAGCTCGTGTAGCGTATCCAGGTTTTCAGCCTCCTGGATGCGTGAGAGCAACGCGTCTATCTCGGGATCGTACTCGCCGGTATTGCGCTTGCCATCGAGGTCTATTGGGTTGTGCCGGAAGACGATATCACTGACGGCTCGATAAAAGCTGCCGTATTCCTTCTGAAGGATCCGATGCTGCTGGCGAGCTTCGTTTTCGGGCTGCATGGTTCACTTTAACAGAGTGAGCCGTTCACTGCCTGCGTAATGTCCGCGCATTGCCAAGAATGTGTTCGGCCTGTGTGGTTCCCGAATTGATCCCTATAATTGGGTTCCGGTTGGACGCGGCGGCGTACGGTCTTTGAGCTTTCGCCGTATGGCTTGGCTGCGCTCGCGGTTGAATCGTGTGTGGTTCTCGGAAACTCGATCTACGAGCGCTCGGCTACAGCACCCCGGTTTTCCTATCCAGCAACCCGGCTCGCGCGGTTGCTGGGGGGAGCGGTGATTAGCAGAGACCTCGACTTTGCCGGAGGATAGGTTGTTGGCACTCAAACGGGGCTCCGGAATCCGCTGGGGCACGTCGGAGAAGCGGCCCCTCGATGAATCCGCACTACGGGAGTGTTACGGTGACTCCAGTCGGCATCCCTGCGCGGTTTAGGCGGCGCGACGTTCGTACCGATGATGCAGCCCGCCAACCTGCGTCACTGCTACCACGCGCCCCGACTCCGGCGGCTGCACCGAACGACCCTCCGGCGTGTCCTTTTCCAGCGACAGATGAGTTCGCGTGCCGTGATAATACTCTAGGAACAACTTCAAATGCCGGTGCAACGCCGCTCCATTGACGATGATCAGGTGGTCCAGACACTCACGGCGAATCGTGCCGATCACCCGCTCGATATACGCACGCTGCTGCGGCATTCCTGGCGCTCCCAGCACTTCTGAATCCCAAATTCCTCCACCTGCTTCGTGAAGTCAGAACCGAAGATTCGGTCGCGGTCTCTCAACAAGAAACGCGTCACGGTGCCCCAGGGAAATGCCTCCCGCAGTTGCTGCGCGGTCCATTCCGCGGTTGGATGAGGGGTCACGGCGAAATGTAGAATCCGGCGACGGTCGTGAGCCAGAATCAGGAATACGTACAGCACTTGAAAACGAATGGTCGGCACCGTGAAGAAGTCGACCGATACCATGGTCTGGAAGTGATTCTCCAGGAAGGTCCGCCAGGTCTGCGACGGTGGCTTGCGGCCTCGCGCCATATACTTGCCAACACTGGTCTCGCCGATGTCGATGCCGAGCTTAAGCCGTTCGCCGTGGATCCGCGGCGCGCCCCAAAGCGGATTCTCGCGGCTCATCTGGCGAATCAGTTTCCGTATTTCATGGGAGACAGGCGGTCGTCCCGGCTGGCCGCGGCGCACCTTCCAGGTCCAGACCAACCGAAACCCTTTGCAGTGCCAGGCAATCACCGTCTCCGGTTTCACGATGACCAGGGCAGACCGCCAACCGGTCCAGAACCGCGATAACCGGGCCCAGAGAAATCGATCCGCATCGGTCAGCTTCGGTCGCTTCACCGAGCGTTGCAAAACATTGAGTTGATGGCGAAGCGCGAGCACCTCAATCTGAAGGGCGGCGCGAGTGCGAAGGCAATCGCGCACTGCTGCCAGAATGGCCATTAACGTAGAAGCTGGAGTGAAGAAAGGGATGAGGCTCAACTGCCAATGTATCAACCAAATCCGAGTTTCCGGGAACCACAGCTGATTTTCGCGGAAGACAAAATGCAGCGGCACGCCGATCAGCGCGAAGCCCGCGTGCGAATCGCCCAGGAGAAGAAACGACCGCCTCGAAAACCCAACTCCGACAACCTCGGCGAGGGCGTCTAGATTGAGCAGGTTCGGCTTTGTGTGCGGGGCGTGATTGGACCATGCCTTCGCGATTTTCGAGCACCACGTCCAGGAGCTAACTTCGGCTCATCCCTGAAACCGACAGCACTGCGTTGGGCAAATGCGGAGGCCGGTCATTCAATAGGATCAGGACGCCCGTTCGGCACGCCAGACCCCGCGGAGTTCACGTTTATAAGTCGCGACCCGATGGCCGCCGTGTTGCTGGTGCCATCAGTTTCTGGCGCAATTCCCGGTTGCGTTCTCTCTTTGCGAGTTTTTGCTTTCGTTGGCGGTTGAAGCGCGCTTTATCACCGTTCAGTTCTGACATTGCTCACCAACGCGGTTCCCTTCTCTGCCGCGCCGGACCGCCGCCGCGGTTACCACGGAATGAGCCTCCGCCAAAACCGCCGCCCTGCGGCTTCGGCCTAGCCTCATTTACGTTCAGGGCACGGCCGTCCAAGTCCATCCCGTTCAGTTCGGTGATCGCGCGGTCGGCTTGGGCCGCGTCAGTCATTTCGACAAAAGCAAATCCCCGCGGCCACCCGGTATCACGATCGGTCACAAGATTCACTCGGTCCACGTTTCCGTAACGTTCGATTAGAGTACGGACGGAAGCTTCAGTTGCGCTGAAGTCCAAATGCCTACAAAAATGTTTTTCATCTAACCTACGTTTCTGTCTTTCAATTGTGCGGGCTACAAAAGGCGAATTAGGGATACAGCCAGGTTGTCGCAGGATTATCAAAAGGCATTCTCATTCTAGCACGTGCGGGTGCTGTGAGAGCGGGTTCTGGGCCCATCGCAACGGACTTTCGGCAATCCCACGCAAGGCCACTAGCATTTTGGTGGTATAGTGAGAGGGCACCAAAGAGCCGTCTAAACCGCTTGGACCGGCTGGCTCCTCTTTCATGCAGAAATGAGGAGTCCGGAATGGTCGAAGGTGCGGACGTAATTCTTCCTTACTGACAAAGCTGAAACGTCTGGGCCGGATGCGAATTGCAGAGGCGCGTCAGGCAGTCGCGGACGCACAGCGCCTAGCTGAAAATACCGAGGCGATTCGGGGCTAGATCACGCTCTTCAACGCCCGATTCCTCAAAGCGCTGCACGATCGAAAGGGGGCTTGAAATGGATTATTACCGCCGTGAAAAGGGCCAAATGCCTTTCCGTGAAGTATTCAATCACGCTCAACAGTTCCTAGGAGCGGTGTACCTGAACTATATAGCTCGGAAGTGGGCGATCAAAGAGTATCCAGGTCAGTGGTTCGAAACTGAAGAGTTAGCGTGTGTTTGGTTGGTCAACAGAAATCAAGCCGTGGTGAGAGGCTAGCGCAACATGTCAAACGACTATACCGACTCAGAATGCCATCCTGAGTCTCAGGTACGAGGCCCCACGATCCGTCTTTGTACTTCACCTCGCTCCCAACATCGGGATAAGAACACCGAGTTCACATTGACCGGATTTCGTCAGACAAATGGAATCCGTTATTACGTGTACCAGGGTCACCACTGCGATGGAAGTGCGAGTGAATTTACGGTTGACGCTGAAGTGAGGTTACTGCAAAAGCACGGTATCGGTTTACAAGAACTTCCCTTACTCTGTCGCCGCCTCCTTGAGAAACAGAATCCAGACGTCTCCCTGAGGGCTGTTACGTTCACCGAAGATTTGATGAAGGACCATGCCGATCAACGCGCGGCCTTGAAGCAAGCTGCTCAAAACAAGAAGAAGACATATCGAAGACTCCGCCCGGCACATTTCGGGTGGGATCGCAGGTGAAGTCTTTAATGAGCCGGGATTTTCTCCCGCGCGACTATTCCCGTTACCGCCGCCTTTTTGTACGGTACCGGACCGAACCGAAATGCTTGAAAGGTCAAACTACCTGAGCCGAGTTGAGATCGAGACACCCGAGTTGAATGAGCAGGCCTGGGCCGATTGGGTTCAGAAAGGGAAGTTGCGCGATCGAGTGCTGGCGCGAAGATGGAAGATCATCACCGGAATCCTGGGCGCCCCAGTCGGGGATTACCTGTGCTCTCTACGCATTGCTGGCTCGGAACTGACGGAAGCAAGATGCGGGGCTACTATCTATCGCGCTCAAATTAGTGCAAACCGAGCAAACACCATCCCCAGAAGTCTGTGTCACTCGGTGTCCCGGTGAGAAGCTTGGCTGACTGCGAATGAACGGCCAGCTCTGACCCCACGCCGCACCCACAGCGGCCGGCGGGACCTCGCGACGCACCGCGGCCAACTTGCGGGGGCAAACCGTTTGTATATGCCTCTCGTAAATCCGGATCAGATGGTAAACTGGGAGTTGTCGCTCAACAGTCGTCTGCGTTTCGGACCCGTTCTAACCGCCCTTTTCGCTTTCCTCAGCGCCTCGTTTCGGACTCGAACCACAGGATTCCTCCCGCCTTCATATGCTCCAGCAGAGAGCGATTGGTGCATTCGGCAGACAAACCTCGGGTTTACCAATAGTGGCTTAGGATAATGTTGGCGTCAGGATACGTCATCGACAGTTTTGCTTCAGCCATTGAGGCGCGTCTTCAAAACTGAGGATCTGCCCGCAAACACGAACGAAATCGGCATCAGGCTCTGGCTCCATCCTCTTTAATAGGGGAACGAGCTGCTGACGGGTGAGGTTTACGATACAGGCGGCACAATTGAACGCAATGCCCTGATTCTTCGCAATGAGCACGTGATCGCGTAGCTGGTTCCTGTTCTTGTACAGCGTGCTGAGTAGGGCGTCTTCCTGACCGAGCAGGTGGTTCATCTTGCATTCGATCAGGCGGTCGCCTGCGTCGTCCTTGACCACAAAATCCAGCTCGGCATCGGGCAGCTTCACGCCGTCGTCGAAGTCAATATCGCATTGTGTCAGGTGCCAGGCTAGTGCTGCTGCCAGCGCACCATCCTGCAATTCGAAGGCCTGGGTTAGGCCACCTGTGGAATGGAAAGCCGCGATGTAGAATGCTCTCCGGCCGCACTTCGGGCAAAACAGGTCCATTCCGATATGCGATGTTTGCAGGGTCCCGAAGACACCTGTCTCCTCGCACTGGGTGCACCAGAAGTACAAAGGCCCGGCATGTTCAAGGAATGCGTCTTCATGCAATTGCTGAACGAGTCCGGCCCAGTCGTCGTGGTGCACACCCCTGAGCTGGACCAGGCGTTGAAAGTGACTGACGAGCCAGTCTACGACCTGCGCCTTGAATCTTTCCAAGTCCACCGCATCCTTGAGCGCGTCAATATGAATCAACAGCTGCTGTACGGGTTTGCGCGACTTGTCGGCATGGAAAATGGTTGAAAACGCTTCAGCAAGCAATGCCGTCGCGGGACTCCAGTCGATCCCCGAATAGTCCTTCACCGCCTGCCGCAGCCGGGGACGATCAATCGGCTTCGGCCCGTTGACCAGTTCGAGAAGCGTCGCATTTGCCGCCACAGTGTTAAGGATCGCTAGCGCGAAAGCATCCCGCATCGACTCGGCGATCGCGGCTTGCGCGGATGCCATCCGGTCCTGGGCCTCGGCCATACGTTTGGGATGAGGGCTGTGGACCGCGTATTTTCCGGCGAGGTCTTTCAGGCTACGGCGGATGAGTTTCGGAGACTCGCTGAGAAACGGAAGGCCGCCTGCGGCGATCGTTATCATGGAGCCCTCGATGGGAATCTCCAGCCTCGGAAACAGTTCCGTCCTGTGCAGCAGCATCGCCCTGCTGGCCACGGGATCGGCAAGGCATGCCTCCAGCAGTAGGGCGAGCCGCCGGTCCTGCCGCGCACGAGCGCATAGATCGCGGATGGGCGAGTTAACCGGGTTTCGCGTTGGTGGCTCGGCGCTCGATGGCTTCATGACTTAAAATCGCAGCGGCAGTCAGTCGGCAAGGCCCCTACTTTATTGGCACAGACTGTCAAACTTCCGGAGGAATGCTTCCTGCAGGGCCTGATCCGTCTGGAGGGCGCCGCTGTACCACTGGATGAAATTCAACAGCGCGTCCTGGAAATTGTTCCGATAAACTAGCTTCCTGCCTCCGGCCACTTCCGCTATGGCCGGCCCTTTGGCTTTGATGATCCAGCCGTCCTTTGTTCGCGCCTCGTGCAGAAGCGCGCAGCGGACACCTGAATAAAAATCGCCCGCGAGGGACGCGTTGAACACTTTCGAAAAGGGCTTTCGCCTGGTCAGAAAGGAGGTAAACATCTGTGCGCTTTCTGCATACTCGTACTGGCCGAGTGGTGGATCTTTCTTGCGGCGGAAGCGGTAGGTGCGGCCCTGGAGTGTCGATTCCAGGAATTCGATCATGCTGCAGTGAATGGCGAGAATGGAAAACCCTTCGCCGTTCAATGTGTGGCTCGCCTGAAGGCTTTGGATCGGCCTCAGGTATCGCGTTGTGAGTCGCGCTTCAAAATAGGTCTCAAACGCAGTCTTCCAGGCTTTCGGGTCACCGCCGGGCACGAGGGTTTGCCTGAACTGTTGCCAGTCCTTGACGGTCTTGTTGCCCGCGATCTTGACATCGTCGCTCATCCGGCGTCCCCTTCACGCTTCAGGCGGCAGTTTTGAGCACGCCCGCGTACAACGCTTTTCCCAGCGTTTCAATAATGGTAATGGCGGCGGAGACTTCGTCCGCAGTTACACGAACCTTCCGGCCCAGAATTGCCGCCGGGTCATTCGCCTTTTGGATGTAGTCCTCATCGATGACGCCCATCTTGTGCGCAAACAAATGGCGCTTCTGAAATACCCGGCACGCCGTCTCCCATTCCGCCGCCGGGAGACCCGCGGCGAAGTCGAATCCGAACGCTTCCTGCACGCGCTTGCGCGCCCCTGCGAGGCTCTGAAACCGGATCTCCGCCCCCTTGCGCTTGCAGACCTCGCGGCCGAAACCGTCGAACGCGGAAACGACGTTCTCCAGCGCATCGCCGATGAGGTGCTCGGACAAGTCCTTGTCCACTGAACTGGCGAGTGCTAACTCCTCCCTCGCCAGTTCTAGGTTCTTGCTGAGAATCTGAGTGGAGTTGTGAGCTCCGCAATCCGGACACCAGCCGAACACGCCGTAGATGGCAAACCGTAGCGTGCATTTGTCGCAGACGACCTCGGTCTCCAGCTCCTTTTCGCGGTAGTGACGTATCGGATGCGGGCCATCGCGCATAAACTTTCATGCTGAGGCCGATGCCGAACGCACCGCGCGGAGGATGGTTGAACTCCATGTCCTTGAGATCCGCGTGAACCGCGTCGGTCACCTGACGGATGACAAGGGATTTGGCGTATTCGATTTGGGCCTTGGTGGTGAAGTCGCTCATCTCCGCGGAGTGCCCGCAATAGGGGCAGTGGCAAGGCACGGGCCCTTTGAGGCCGGTGCCGGGCGTGATTTTGAAATATCCTTTGCGGTCCTTTTCAGGGGACTCGCGGCCCAGAAAACCGTATTTGTCCAGTTTGATCGAAATGCTCAACTGCTTCGGGAGACTTTCTAGGTGGCGCACGCGACCTCCTGATTGCACCTTCTTGCCTGGAACACTCCCATTATAAAATGTTTCGGTCAACGTTCCTGCGAGATCGAACCGTTTTAGATTATCAACGCGACATTCTCCTTTGGGTGTGATTTTTCGCGTGGACTGTGGCGGTCTTGCCGCAGTTGTGCACATCACCCTTCCCTGTTCATTTAATGCACGATAAGGGACATTATTATGCATTAAACCCAGGCTCGCGGTTATGGCGTTCTTCCAGGTCCGGCTATGCGGCGATCGGATACATGTTCCCACTGGCAATGGTTCACCTCCGATTATCGGATTCGTGACTACTCGATTCGCGGCAGCTACATCGCCAGACCGCGTTTCAGAAAAAGCGAAGTCGATGGTAGTCAGAGAATGGACATCTGGCGAATATGCAGGCCTCAACCGTGGCACTGGGCTCCAGCTTCGCGTTGAGCAGGTCTCCAGTGCAACGCTGTTCACCTAGCTTAAGGCCAGGAACACCGGATACACATTCTGCGCTGTGGAGAATAGCGAGTCATGAACCATCCTGCTCTGCCCTCACCTCCCGATGGGAATGTTCCCTCCAACCTTCCGGAAGCCCTGGCCGATATCATCCACCGCGCCGGGGCGAACGGCGTCTTCGCCGCCCAGGAATTCTTCTACGGCACGAATCCGCAACGAGCACACCTAGCGCGCCTATCTGCATGCCGTGAAGCACTTCCTGAAGTGGGCCGAGAAGCACGGCGGCGGGGAGCTGACACAAATCGCGCCCTGGCAGTACTTCATCGACATCGTTGGAGGCGGAGAGCCGCATTCTCCACCGCGACGGCCGCATGACCGCCAAAGAGGAGTCGCGGGAAACGAAACAGGAACAGGACCAAGGTTGGCATTGAGCCTCGATTCTTGGACTACATGGCGATAAAAGTCAAGCCGTTACCGGAGAACCGAATATTGGCGAACCGCAGGTCGCCACTCCAAAGAATCAGCGCTTTCAAGGCGCCGGAAATCGCCTATAGGGCACCAGTCGCTTCGTCGGCGAATTTCGATCAATATTCCAGATGCTTCGGGTAAATCGCGCTGCTAGTCGTTTCGCACCGCTGCACTCCAATTGCACTCCATTAAGAGGGCGCTTGTGGTATAGGCCTGATTTTCCAGGCCTCTCGGTACTCTCCAAACCAACACCTGCGCTCTCTAGATTATTGAGATTAGAGTGTCGTGTAACTTCCCAAGCTGGACGTCGCGGGTTCGAGTCCCGTCTCCCGCTCCATCTTTTCAAGAATTTACGGGAACCACAGTTTACTGCGATTACTGCGTTAAGCGTTTTCACGGCCCTATTGAACCACCTCAGACTCAGTTTCTTGACCGCTTGGGGTTTTTTCTCAAGGTCGGTTTGAGTGTAGACTTCCAATGCTATGCCAAGCCCGTGGCCTCTCTGATCTGCGGCCACTTTCGGATCGACACCCCGCTTGTGGGCCAGACTGCCATTCGTTCGCCTCATCACCTGGAACGTCACCCAACCAAGTTCTAGTGCTGTGAGTTTCGGCTGGATGTGGCGCCGTTGCACGTTATCCCGACTAATGGGGCTCGCTGGATTCTCAGACTGGAACACCCAAGCCTCTGGGCGCTGATCCTCTAGGAGGGGGATCCATTCCTTCAGCAACGAGAGACTGGCGGAACTTAGCGCCACTTCTCGCGCACGGCCCATCTTTGGCGAATCGACATCGCCACGATAAACGCGCCGCTCGACTCTGACGGACCGTTCGCGTAGATCCCGCAACTGCAAACCGAGAATCTCCCCCGGCCGCATCCCCTCGATAGTGGCAAGACGAAAAATCAAGCGCTCACGATTCGGCAGCGCCTTCTGTGCACGGAGAATGTCCGCCCACGAAAGCACCTTCTTCTCCCGTGGCACCTTGCACACAGGTACGGCCAAGCCTAACGTGGGATTGACTGAAATTGCTCCGTCCCCCATCGCCAATCTAAAGATGGCGTGCATCTGCCAGCGCAGATGGTTGACAATACTCGCACTCCGGCCGGCGGCCGCTTCGCGATCAAGTAGCGCCTGCAAGTCTTCACGAACGAGCGACCTGAGCAACCGCGGGCCAAGAGCAGACACCAAATGAGCACCGATCAGAGTCTCAGTGGTCATTGCAGTGGACTCTTTCCACTTCCGCCGACTGACTGGCAGGTAAACCGACTCCACGAACTGAGCGAACGTATAGACAGGTTTCGATGGCTTCAGAAGCCCATTGTTGATTGGCTCCAAAACCGCCGCCCTCAGTACTTCGGCCTGTGCGTGCGTCATTCCCGAACATGGCCCCAATTCCTTCGATCTAGGCTGGCCGTCCTCTCGCCACTGGAGATACCAGAACAGCCGGCCGTTCCGCTTACGCTGTGACAACCCTCCTCGTTGAAATCGCCTTCTGCGCATCGTGTCTCTTTCCTGCGCTCAAGGCGTTGAATCCCGACATGCAGATGCTACCATGGGTGCGCCACTGGCCGCCGACTCAGAAGCCTGCAACCAGCGTTCAAGCGATTCCCCGCGAAACAGGATGCGCCGGCCGAGATGAATGCAGGGCAAGGGAAGGATGTTCGCCACTCGACCATGAATGAGGTTCTGAACGTGGGTCTTCGAGCACCGGAGAACCTTTGCTGCCTCTTCAAGTGTAAGTACTGAACCCATGTCCGAATGCGGCTGCACAGTTATTTCTATTCCAGCCTCCCGCAACCACGGGGGAGCTCCCAGGTGATTTCCGTTGCCTCGAAGATGGCGATGATATCCTCGCCCCATCGGACCATCACCAAGTGCGGGTCTTCACGGTTCGGCTCGATCTCAGTCGCCCTGATGCTGCCCAGCCGTGTCTGTCGCGCGCCGGATGTTCCGCTCGGCTCATGCTTCCGCCTGTCAGTCGCAAAGAGCGTGAACTGCTTAGCCGTATCGCGTGCAATATCACGCGCTCTGTTTTCCTCGGCGCTTGAACTATTCGTTGCCATCAATCTTCCCTCCCAGGTGGAGCATTAAGCACACGAGCCAGACGCGCAGCGTGCCGAGCTTCGTCGAGATCACGGCGGCCCTCTCTCTGCAAAACACAAATAGGAAGGAGAGAATCGCCTTCATTCAGAGCAGAGCCACATTCAGGACAAGATGGTCCGCATTCTTTCTGTCCCGGTTTGTCCTTCGGCAATGCGTTGTAGAACGCGCCCAACGTGTGAGCCCGCCGAACTCCGTGGAATGCTAGTTCAAGATCGGCGAGCCGAGCCGGGTCCTTACTCAGAAATTTGCCGGCATACTTAAACGCATGGCCCAGGCCCCGGGAAAAGCCGCCTGCGTCTTTTAGACTGATGATGAAAGAGCCTTCAAAGACGGTTCCCTTACAGGCCGCTTTCCACATATCGGACAGCTTTTGCCCCTTTCCGAACCACGGATGGGGAAGCACCGGCCGGACATAGACTCCGTGTGCGTGCAGATTCGTGCCGTCACCACTGTCACCGCTACTTTCGACCGGCCCGAACTCATCGCAGTAGAGCAATCCGTAGTCAGCTCCTGAGAACCCCCTCGCACGCTGCAACTTGCGCCAAAAGCGCTTGATGCATGCGTTGAAAATTCGCACCTCCCCACCCGTCGGCATACGCCCTAGGTTTACGGTGGTGAAGTCTATCTTGGCAATCAACACACCGCGACGGCCGGCGAGCTTGTCCGCCACTGGCTTCAGACCGAGATACTTCTTAAAGAGCGCGTTATAAGCCAACCGACCGCAAGCCAGACAATATCGGTTCTTGCACCGAAAGCGCCGGAACCCGCGGAACCGACAGTCTGTGTCCGAGCAGTCGCACCGGCTGCCGTACACCCCGCATACCGCATGGCGTTCGGCTTTGGTGTGCAAGCCTCGCGCGGCCAATTCCTCGGCTTGCCGTATCTGACTCGCGGGAGCACCCGCCAGCCTTGCTGCTTCGAGCGGGTCCTCAGGCAAGGCGTGCGGATACGGGGACTTGGGTCTAAAATTCTCCAGTTGGGACTCGGGATCCAAGTCCCCTTCACCGAATGGAACACCCCGCACCCATGCAGGAGCCGGACGGAAAGGACTGACGCTAACTACTAAGCCCATATCATCACCACCTCAGCCAGACCGAGAGATCCGGTAATTCGTCCACTCCAAACCGTCATGGTCTGATGATCCCGTCCGCGCAAATCGAGCTTGATAGGTGCTGCGCGCTCAAAAGCCGTTCGAGCTCGGGATACCGACCCGCTGCAGTGGTGACCATTCGATACGCAAATGCCATTGCCCACTCCCGGAGGAGTCCGGTATATCCACCGGGGTCGGAGAGTATGATAAAGGCGGCCTCGGCATTCCCCTTTTCGAACCGCTCCATCTTCGCTTGAAGCCTGGTTGAACTCATGACAGTTATTCGTTGATCACTAGTAAAACAAGGGAGCTCCGCTCCCTTGACCCTCGCACCAGCGCCGGACGCCTCGCTTCGCTCTGGCGGCCTCCAGATACGCATCAAAAGGGGCTTCCCACCGGCATCACGTAAATTGGGGAGAATCGGAATTGCTAGTCCGATCCTCCCCAGGCGGTGCCGTTTGGGTCCCGCCCCTCTCCGGCCTATGCGTTCGCCCGGCCTGGTGAGGGCCCGGCTATCTCTTCAGCCGAAGACCATAGGAAATAGCTATCTGGCGGGCGCATTGTGCAGGATGGAAAGCGGCCTCCGTTTTGCGCTTTCCTGCAAGACCCGCCGCAGGCCCGGCCCCGGTGCCGGGTTTCCTATACTCTTCTCCTCAAGACGTTTCGGGCGAGCCATTCTCTGCGCGCTCGGCTGACGTCCTGTGCATTGCCCGTAACCACACCAGCCGTCGAGAACCTTGTTTTGATAACCCGTTCTGCGAAAGCCCATGTGGGTTATGCCGACGTAGCAGCAACCCCAAATGATACAGGTGCAACAAGTAGGAATACGCGGCGCGAGCCGGTTGGTCACCGGCCAGCAACGCCCAGGCCGCGGGATTAAGCCACCCACAACGTTCAAAGATTTCCAACGTGCGGTGTTTTGACACCTTAAACGAGTCTTCGGGTAGAACAATTCGACTCGGCATTCTCAATTAATCTCCAAGAGAACATCGACTCGGTATCGGACCATGAACCAAGCCTGCACCAGGAGAGCACTGCAAGAATAGAGGCAAGGAGTTTATTCAGTGCAAAAACCCCACGAGGGGTTTTTGCAGTACAACATAGAAGAAGCATGAGCCGAACGGACCGCATTTTGAAGGCGCTAACCACGATGCTGCCACCACCGGGATTCGACAGCTGGGCCGCGGTAATCGAGGAGGTCCGCGCGAGACCGGAATTCTGGGCACAGGTCGTGCAACTCGATAGCCCCGAAGACACTACTCGTCGCAGCATGATTCGTCGCCTCGGTGGAGAGGTTGTTCTACACGATCCCGCCACCTTGCAGCAGAACATCGAGGTCTTGCGGAAATGCTCGGAGGACCCCGTCGTTCAACTGTTAAGCCAAGCCACAACCCAAGACAAACTGCGGGACGTGATCGAACAATTGACTGAAGCCGAGAAAAGCGAATTTCTCATCCAGATCGAAAGGGTCGAACGATTATTACGAGACGCCCAGAAGATGCGGCTCAAGAGTTCCGGCCCCGTCGGCAGGAAACCAGTCGAAGCGGCCAAGGAAGATGCCGTTTGCGGGAGAGTCAATATCTTGGTAGAGCAAGCGCATCTGTCCAAGGCTAAAGCCGTCCAGCAGGCCGCAGGCGAGTATAAATTAAGTGAGCGAAAGGTTTGGATGATTCTGAGGGCGCACAGAGCTCAAGCCCTGACCGGCTACGTGACGACGGAGCCTATTGCAGGCGACCAGAAACAAGAGGCATTTCCCGCAGTTGATCAACACCCTGTCGATGACCCCTCGGCCCCAGGTGCAGCGCAGCGAAACAAGGGGCGCAGAGCTCTAGCTTCACCAAGGACTCATAGACCGGACCCTCGCCAATCGCATTGACCCATGTGCCGCAACGTCGACAACAAAGCCGAGCCCATCTTAACCCCGGACTCGCCTTGTTCACGTTTCTTTTCATAAATGCCCGACCAATCCGAATTGGCTTCTTAAACCCCAGTTTACCTGGCCCTCCTATCGGAGCCACGACAGTAAACCCTGAATCTGGCCCCGCTGCTCACGGTTCAACCAGGCCAACCTCCGCGACCCGCGTGCCGTAATGCGCAACCAAACCCGGCCATCCCGGCCGCGTGCCCGCTCGACCAGTCGGTAACGTTCTAGCCTAAGCGCATAGGTGTAGGCTCGCCGTGTTGGTCGCAGGCGCGCCGCATTCGCCCAATCCCGCACCCGCTGCCACCCTTTGTCCACCAGCGATTCAAGCGCGCGCAGTTTCGCCGTATTGCGAAGATTCTCTCTTTGCATCAGGAACCGCCACACGTCCCGCAACGGAATCGGGGTGGAACACCGGCTATCATGCCCTCGCGGTAGCCACCACACTGTGAGCAGAATGCCGCTACGATCCTGCGCTCAACCGTCCTCGGTAGAGCGTCCGGCGTCCGCGTTTTCGCGTGTTCCGGAATGACGCACTGTGATCGAGTCACGGCAGGCCTGGGTGGCGCAGCCGCCAGAGGACACTCTATTGCAGGCGGTTTCCTGGCCGGCGCTGGCGGCATCCTTCGCGCCAACAGGCATCTGAGGAAACTCGAGACATCACGGCCCGACGCGTCCGCCAGTCGGCGCACGCGCTCACCATTCAACAACACCTTCGCTTGAAATTGCCCCGGACCCGGATCGGGTGCAAGATCGGCGCCACTATATTTCGAGAGCAACCGCCTCACATCCGACGTTCTGACATGGCCCCGCCAGCTCACCGGTGCGAAAAAGCGAATTTCGGAATTGCGGCCCACAATAATCGGAAATCTTTCTGTCCCATTTTCTCCCGTTTACCGCCGGAGTTGTGTTTCAGGCTAGGTGATGCCTCCCGCGGTTCCGCCCCTGCCAAGATGGGACAGGACAACAGGACAGGACAGGTAGAAGCAAAACCTGAGTCTCGATTTTCAGTATCACGAGCGTCCGCTTGCTTCGATATCCAGAACCATGTAAAGGTCTTGATGTCAAATCCTGTCTTCTCACGCTCGCGCTTCGAGATACTCTTTCATGAGCCAGGGAGGTTGCTCGAGAGCCGACTGGGAGTTAATCGCCGGTCATCTCGTCTGCTTCCAGAATTGCCCTCTGTCCTCTCGCTGATCGGTGCACCAGATATGCTATAAGGGGTTACGATAATCTCCCCTTTAGGAGGTCGTTTTTCTCAAATTAAGTCCGCGCAGGACGGGCGTCATTGTGACCCACCGACGGAGGCTGAAAGTGATGAGGCTTGCGATACCGATTTAGGTGCTCCGACTCCGGCGGTCTAGCCACCACTTGCCGGTCAGCAGTGTCTCGCCGCGTCACTTCCGATAGAGTTCTAGAGTTTCACAGCCGTTATACCAGAAAGATCCTCGTTTAGCTTGCGATGAATCTGGAGCACTTCTCCGACAGAGCTACAGTGTTAGAAGTCAAATCTTCATAGAGAAACCGAATGAAAACTCAAATCTTTTCGCTGTCTTGCGCGCTCGCCATTCTTGCGGCGGCCACATTGCTCGCGCAAAAGACCGCGTCCCCAACCAAGGTTACGGGTAAAGCGACGACCACTGCTTCGGGCCTACAGTACTGGGACATCGTGGTCGGCACGGGCGCCACTGCGGTTGCGGGCAAGCCCGTCAAAGTACGTTACACCGGATGGCTGACCGATGGCAAGAAGTTCGACAGCTCGGTGGATCGCGGCCAACCGTTCGGGTTTACACTCGGCGCGGGGCAAGTTATCAAAGGCTGGGATGAAGGTGTGGCGGGAATGAAAGTCGGTGGAAAGCGGCAATTGCGAATCCCTCCGGAACTGGGCTATGGAAGCCGTGGGGCGGGCAGCGTGATAACCCCAATGCGACGCTCATTTTCGACGTGGAATTGCTCGAGGTCGGCAAATAGACTCGGCCACAGACGACGTAGCATTATCTGAAAGAGGTGAAGACCGGGCCGAATCCGGAGTAGTTTCCGAGAACCCCGTTTCTCGGCCACAACTCGCGTAACCCCCCCAAAAACCATCGGTCTCGATTGAGGTGGGATCAAAAAAAGAGGGCGAGCTTGCCAAGCAAGGAAAGCGGCAGACGCGTCGTGATGATTATTAGTTCCGTGGTGGCGAAAACAACGGGAAACGGTCCGGAATACGGCTGTAACTCGGTATTAAGCCCTACGGAGGAGGGGACATGACTCCAAATCTTCGACAAGCATCGGCCCAGCCGGTTCTCAACGAGCAACAGCGGTTCCTCGATCTCGCTAGGCGAGTGTCGGAGACGATCGGCACCGAATTCTTTTCTATCCTGGTGGACCATTTGCGCGGCGTGTTGAACGCCAAATGTGTGTATATAGGCGAGTTCGTGCAGCGCCGAACGGAGCGAGTTCGGATTCTAGCTGCCTCTGCGGAACGTGAGCAAGTAGTAGCATCGGAATCTCCGCTCGCAGGTGGTCCCGATGCACAGGTGGCAGTAAGCAATCCATGCTGGTATGCCAGCGGAGTGCGAGAGGCGTTTCCCGAAGACTGTCGGTTACGCGATCTGGAGGCCGAGGCGTTTGTGGGCGTTCCTTTGAATGACCCGGAAGGGCGGGCGTGCGGGCTTATCGCGGCACTCTACCCACAGCCTCTTGACCTTGAGATCTATTCTATACACTCGATGTTGACGATGTTCGCGCCAAGGGTCTCGGCGGAACTCAACCGGAAACGGACGGCAGATACACTCCGCGAGAGCGAAGAGCGGTATCGTGCATTTGTGGAATCGAGCCCCGACGCGTGCTGCCGTATCGAATTTGACGAACCCATTGACACCGGGCTGCCCGAGGACGAGCAATTGGCGAGAATTCTTCGATATGGCCATGTGGCGGAGTGCAACGAGGCGTTGGTGCAGAAATTGGGACTGGAACGAGAGGCCCTGATTGGAGCTCGAATCTCAGAGGCAGCCCTAGACATGAAAGAGGTGCGCAGCGTTGTGTTGTCCATGATCCGTTCGGGGTATCGTCACATCACGATGGAGGTTGCGCCGGTGGATCAGAAGGGCAAGAGCAGACACTTTATGGACAGCTATTGGGGCATCGTGGAGGGCGGCAAGCTGCAACGAATCTGGGGCTCGAGCCGCGACGTCACGGACCAGAGATCTCTCGAGGTCCAGTTTCGGCACTTGCAGAAGCTAGATTGCATCGGAAAACTCGCCAGTGGAGTAGCTCACGATTTTAACAACCTGCTGACCGTTATACACGCATATAGCTCGCAACTGCTCGAGCGCACGCAGAATACAGACCCAGCATATCTCGCACTGACGGAGATCCAGAAAGCAGTTGAACAAGGAGCGGCACTAACCAATCACTTGCTAACCTTCAGCCGCAAGCAGAAGGTGCATTTGCAACTTTTAGACCTGAATCGTATTCTGGCGGAGGACGAAGGGATGCTGCGCGGATTAATCGGCGACAACATCGAACTGATCACGGAGCCGAACCCGTCGCTCGGGTTGGTGCGGACTGATGCCGGCCACATGCATCAGGTGCTCCTGAACCTGGCCGTGAACGCGCGGGACGCGATGCCGAACGGAGGTAAGTTGATCATCTCTCTCTCCAACGTAGACATCGATGAATCCCGTCCACAGCGATTGACAGCGATCACTCCGGGTTCCTATGTGCGATTGAATGTACGCGATAACGGAATCGGGATGAGCGCCGATGTGCAGGAGCACTTGTTCGAGCCGTTCTTTACTACCAAAGAGGCGGGCCAAGGAACAGGACTAGGACTTTCCACAGTCTACGGAATTGTGCGGCAGAGTGGGGGCTACGTCACGGTCGAGACAGAGCCGAATAAGGGCACGATGTTTGAGATTTTCCTCCCGAAAGACAGCGCCATTCAGGCGGCCGGGGAGAACTGATCCTTACAAACGACCACCGCTTATAGCAGAGGTAGATTTGGCACTGGACGAAAAGTGGGTTATCGTAGAGTGGACTCTAAAAGGAAAGGCTTCTCCCCCATCCTGTCCAGTTTCGAGAGACGAACACCGGCAAGCCCTGTGTGTGGAATTGGAACAGAATGGAACAGAACTGAGGGAGAGGCAGTCTGTAACTAGCTGAAAACAAGGTGGCCAGATAGGATGAGAAGGCCGGTGCTCCGACGGGATGCGATAAGCTCCCAATGAGAAACGCACTCGAGGTGCGATCGAAAGGAGACCGGCCATGGAGAAGCATAACACCGCGCGGAAGTCTTCATGTGGAGGAAAGCGAACCACAGGAAAACTGACGATCGGATTGGATTTAGGAGACCGGAGCAGCCGTTATTGCTTACTAGACGAGCAAGGCGAAGTCATTGAGGAAGGAAGCCTACCGACCACAAGGAAAGGCCTGGATCGAGTGTTTGGAGCTGCCGGGCGATGCCGGCTAGCAATGGAGGTTGGTACACACTCGCCGTGGGTGAGCCGATATCTGGCGCGGCTCGGTTATGAGGTGATCGTGGCGAATGCACGCCGCGTCCGGTTGATCAGCGAGAGCAGTCGCAAAGACGACAAGCTGGACGCTAAAACCCTAGCACGTTTGGCACGCATTGATCCGGAGTTGCTTTCACCCATTCGGCACCGCGGAGTACAAGCCCAGGCGGATCTCATGATGATTCGCGCACGAGCGGTTCTGGTGCAGACAAGAACGGCACTGATTAATGCGGCGCGGGGGCTGACCAAATCGTACGGCGAACGGCTGCCCAGTTGTGCGACGTATCAGATGGGCAAAGATCAAGCCGAGTTGTTGAGCCCCGCTATTAGGGCGGCGCTCGAGCCCTTACTGGCTGAAGTGGAAACCGTCACCGAGCGCATCCGCGAATATGACAAGCAGTTGGAGCAATTGTGCCAGACGCGCTATCCGGAGACAAAGCTGCTCAAGCAGGTCCACGGGGTGGGGACACTGATCGCGCTGGCATTCGTACTGACAGTAGAAGACCCACATCGCTTCCGCAAGAGCCGCGCGGTCGGTTGCTACGTGGGCCTGCGGCCAAAGCGCAGGCAGTCAGGCCAAAGCCGGCCGCAACTCGGGATCAGCAAAGAAGGCGACGTGTATTTGCGGACGCTGTTGGTGCAAGGAGCGCACCATGTGCTGGGCCCGTTTGGGAAAGACAGTGACCTACGCCGATGGGGGCTGAAACTGGCGGCACAAGGCGGAAAAAATGCGAAGAAACGGGCAGTAGTCGCGGTGGCTCGCAAACTGGCAGTGCTGCTACATAAGTTGTGGGTCAGCGGAGAAACATACGAACCGCTGCGGCTGGCTAACCGAGCACAAACCGTCGCAGCCTAAGAGATTTTCGATGGAAAGAAAAGTTCGCCGAGTTCAGGTGACTGCGTCCGTCCCTGGGGCCTCTGAGCCCGTTGGCCAGATAGCAGCACCTGCTGAATCGAGGACCCCAACTGGCATGGAGCTTAAACTGGCTCATGGAAAATGCGGATGGAAGCGGGGCGACAGCGCGAACCGAGACCAACAGACAACGAAGATGCTCCTGCCATTTCCTCCATCGTTATTATATGGATCGCAGCCACCCGTCAAGGCTGCCCTCCGGCTCGCTTCGCTCGGCCTTGACAGGACCTGGCTGCGATCCGAGCCGCAATGTACTAAGAGGAGGAAATGGCAGGGCTTGGCTTGGCACACGGGAGGTCGAACACACGGCGGTCGGCGCCGGACAATTGTGCTTGCAAACCACTAACTCGCAAATCTCTTGACACGACCGGCCTTCTCATGGAAGGGACGGAATCGAACCGCCGACGCCAGCCTTTTCAGGGCCTAATTCGCCCATTGGTAAGCATCTGATTCGACTCGCCCTTGTCAAC